>Ga0207747_1000132_pt1 | contig 90758 bp, 89 predicted proteins | sample HigsolmetaGSP11D_FD_184839 | JGI IMG/M metagenome (GOLD analysis project Ga0207747, IMG submission 184839) | High solid enriched microbial communities from the Joint BioEnergy Institute, USA - SP1-1-D (SPAdes) | ecosystem: Engineered > Bioreactor > SSF (Solid state fermentation) > Aerobic >...
GAATCAGAGACAGAAGTTACTGCGACAGCCGAATTACCTGGCGTTGATAAAAAAGACATAGAAATAAACGTACACGATGATGTGCTTGAAATAAAAGGACAGACATCAAAGGAGACTGAAAGAAAAAATCAAAGCTATTATTTAAACGAAAGGTATTATGGATCTTTTGAAAGAAGAATAGGACTTCCGGCTGAAGTAGACTCCGAAAGAACGACAGCAAAATTCGAAAACGGCATATTAACTATTGTAATGCCAAAACTGCACCCTGATAAACCAAAAGGCAGAAAGATAGATATACAGTAAAAACAAAGCCAGACGCAGGACACCTGTGTTTGGCTATAATATTATTTTCTTGCTTTCTCTGACAACAGAATCATTGTGTTGATTAAAGTCGTCCACATATTCTACTAGTTCTATATTGCACCCTTTACCAATGGTAACATTTTTTCCACGAACAACCTTTGCAGTTGTATATTCAAGGTATATTTCATCGCCTTCAATGGTATCTGTTGTAAGATTGCCTTTATACATATCATGAGGCGAAAGCATCGATTTGATAAGCTTAAGCCTCTTAAATATTGATTCAGAGCCTCTTCTTATCATGATTTTCTCTCCACCAATTTCTTGGACAAAATTACCGCCATAGATCTGGATATCAATTTCATCAGCATTCAATAGTCCATTTAATTTCATGACAATGCTTTTTGATTTAAAAACTTCAGAATTACAATTTCCTTCTATTGTAAAATAACCATTTGCATCTATTTTTTCAGATGATATATTTCCCCTAATTGTCGTATTCCCGTGCGTTATTAAATTTTTAATAGAAGTATTATAATCTACTATCATATTACCTGCAACCTTGAATATATCGGCAGATAAGCTGCCTTTTATATTTATATCTCCTGCAACTACCCCAGTGACAGACTTTAAGTCTCCATTTATCATGCAATCTCCAGCAACTTTGATGTATACACAGTCAACAGGGCTATTAAAAATTCCATTTCCTACTACTGAGACATTATTAAATAAACCGCCTGCAGATGAATTATCACCGACAATCTTTATATTTTGCCTTTTTTCTAAATCCATAAAAAGCACTCCTTCAAATCTTTTTAAATTCTTTAACATGTGCATTATCATCTTTTTCAAATTTATCTTTGTATTCTACAATATCAATATTTGAACCAGGTCCTATTTTAACATTATTGCCACGAACGACCTTTGCATTGGTATATTCAATGTAGATGTCATCACCTTCAATAGTTTCTACAAACAATTTCACCGGCATGGCAATTGTCTCAAGAATTTTCTCGAAGAAATTTGTATTGTTTGTATTACCTTTGCAAACATTGATGCTTTGTCCACCTATTTCTCTTGCTCGGCATTTTGTATAAAGATTTATGTCAATAGTTTCGGCATTTAGAAGTCCATCTATGGTAAATCCTCCTCTTGAAATAAAGATTTCTGAATTTAGATCATCATTTACTTTAAGAGCGCCGTTTAATTCGACTTTTTCAGCATTTAAACCTCTGCCTATATTTAATGTACCTTCTACGGATAACTCTTTACATTCTACATCTCCTTTTATATTATTAACGCCTTTTATAAGAATAGTTTCTGCCTTAACGCTGCCATCTACTTTAGAAACACCAGTACATTCAAAATCGGTACATTCTACATCGCCTTTTATCCCCATAACACCGTTGATTATGACATTTCTATACTTGCCACCTGCTGAATCGCCTACACCATTTCCTAATAGATCGCTTAGGTTTTCATTATTCATGAAATTCGCCTCCATTTGCCAATTTTATTTTTAGTTCTTCAATAAGACCTGCAATATGCAGTCTCCTTATAATTTTTGTACCTGATTCAAAATAAACATCTGCCGTGCTTGATACCAAAAAACATGTAGATATTCCAAACTTTCTCAAAAACACGATGTCGCAATTTTTGCCATCAAACTTATTGTAATTTTCTTTCAACGTTTCTAATATAATCTTTCCCTCGTCCAAATTTATATCACCTGTAACTAACATCTTATCAACGATGTAAATATATAAAATAGAGTTAAATGAAAATTCTTTTTCCTCTCCTAATGTCTTTATATACAACTCGATAGATATTAACGAAACAATGTTGCGTTTTTTAATTTCGTCTAAGCTTAAAACGATCTCTGAAGTATTTGGTGAAAGCATATTTGCAAGATCGTCCAATGATAAATCATCTTTCATACTTAGAATTTTATTTACTCTTTCAAGAATCTTCGCTTTAGGGAAAAATGTCTCTTGGCCTGTAAATGTAGACTTTCTTATAAACCATTCCTCCGGAATAAGATTTTTTCTTTTCCACCTGTAAAGCTGCCCGTAGGAAATACCAGTAATCTCAAGCAACTCCTTTTTTGATATCAAATCATTGTTATCCATATATTGTTCACCTCCACATAGATAGTATAACATAACACTGTTACGTTGTAAATGGGTATTATTAAAATTTCTAAATAAAATTAAGCCAAACATGGGAATATCCTGTGTTTGGCTTTTTGTAATAATTCAATTTTCTCTAGCTTCAGTCTGCTTCACGTAAATGCGCTTGTACAATTAGATTGTCCTAGATCTATTAATTAACCACTTTAAGACTATTATATATTTTATACATTAATGCTACAGTAATTTCTGCAATTCCGCACAGTATAAAGATTGTTTTTGCAGTTAATATGCCTGTTAAAGCGCCGCCGACGCCTAACGATATTATCGACAGAGGATCAACTAATGAACCTAAAAATCCATAAACTTTGCCTCTATTATCATCATTGGTGTTTTCTTGTATTATCGTATCTGTAAGTGTTTCAAATACTACAAATATCACACCTAAGAAAGTAAAAAGTATTGATGATAATAAAAATATTTTGCTGTTTGAAAAAGCGATCAGAGTAATTCCGTCAAATAATAATACAGTTGTCATAAGGGAAATACTACTAAATTGCTTTCCTATTACATTTATCAATATGCCACCAATAAGTCCTCCAACCCCTGCTAATGAAAAAAGCATTCCACTTCTTGCTGCAAGTAATTTTTCTCCTCCAAGGTAATTCTCGACAAATATGTACACAAGGGGTGTTTGCATACTTATTATAAGCGTGCTCAATAAGTTAAGATTTATCACCTGCTTTATAATCCTGCTATCCCCAATAAACTTAATTCCTTGTATTATTTCATTAATTGTATTATTGACGGTTTTTGAGATGTCATTAAATAAATTCTCCTTTTTATCTGCTTGAACTTTTTCGTCAATTTTTATGAAAGCAATCAGTGCAGCTATTACGATAAATGTAATGCTATCTATTAAAAAAGACAAATCATTTCCAAAAACCGTCACAATTATACCTCCAATGGAATATCCGACTATCATATTTATACTTGATAAACTGCTCCTAAAGCTATTCGCTTCGAGAAGATGTTCTTTATCTACTATTTTGGGGATAATTGAATTTCTCGCAGGATATTCAAATGCCGTAAGAATACCATTTATAAAGCTTATCATGTATATCAAACTCATGTTATTTGCAAATATTAACCCAAAAGATGTCAATGCAAATAATATGTATAAAATTATCAATGTATTCTTTTTGCGCATTTTATCAACTACATTTCCAGCAAATAAACCCAGCAAAAAGCTTGGTATACCTTCAAGTATTAATGTAGCACTTAAGCTTAATCCACTCTTTGTTATATATAATATCTTGCTTGAAATTGCTATCGTTGTTAACCTTGAGCCAATGCCTGATATGACGTACCCGATAACATACAGCATAAAATTGCTATTTGAAAGCAGTACTTTATTTCTCTTAGTAAATTCACTTATCAAGTTATCACTTCCCCTGAATGATTCATAGTAAAAAGCCCGCTGTGAATTTTTATGCATAATTATCACCTATAGCGGGCACAGAAAAATATAGCATTTGCAATATAAACCAATAATATTCTCACTTTTCGGAATAATTTAAAGACCAACTTATACCATACGGATCAGTTACAATTGCATGATAAGCACCCCAAAATGTTTTTTGTAGTTCAAATCCAATTGTTCCTTTTTCGCAAAGCTTTGAATATAATCTATCCATTTCATCTTTGCTGTCCAGTTCTAGAATTAATTCTGGGTTGCTGACTGCCTTTTGAGGATCTAGCTTATCAACAAAATATATCACACAATTCTCATTTATATGCAATTCCGAATGAATAATTTTGCCCTCATAGCCCTTAAACATATCAATACCGTCTGCAAGCTGGACATTTTTTATCTCGCCACCAAAAAGCTCTTTGTAATATTCTATTGCCTCTTTGCAATTGTCAATGTAGATATTGGGAGTAATTCTTTTTATCAATATAAACCTCCTAAATTTTACAATATACTGATATTATACCACAATCGAATCTATTTATTGTATGTAAAATATTAAATTTCAATAACGCTTCATTGAAAAGTTAAACACATAATAATTCTTTTAGGAAAAGTCAAACTTTCATAAAATCAAAAGCAATACTATATAGATACATGCAATCAGTATTCAAACCATCTTATATTCTTACCCGCAACATGCCGTAGCTTTGGTAACTATGCTTCTGACATAGAACAAGAGAACGCCATGCTGAGGAGAGAATCACGCGATACAAAAGATTCACTAGATATACTAAAAAAACATCAACATTCTGTGAAAATGACAGAAACGATTTATTTGAAGTTTATCGCTAGTTTGAAACTTCTAAAGGAAAACACCGTGTTTCTGTCGGTGAAATGCTACGTCATTTAGGCGTTTCCAGGTCCAGCTATAACTCTTGGCTGAGTCGTTGTAACAATTATGCCCTTTCTGTCATTTACAGTTTCGGTTTTTTCATAGCCATCACTAAATTTTACTGTCACTTTATAAGCCTGCTTTTAATAATTTAGTATCATTATTCTGAAATATTTATACATACTTAACCTCCATAATTATATACAGCATATGAAATTGTTTTGTAATTAATAACTTAGCATCGCTTTTTTCGGAAATGCTGGTACTACCCTTTAGTAAAAGCAAATAAAACTCCTAAAGCAGCAAATAAAATTGAATACATGGGCTTTAGAAAAATAAAATGAATGGATAAAATTCCTGTTATATTCAAAAATATAAATATAGCATATAATATGAAGGCAATTATGATAAGATAATTAAGCATTTGCACTATTCTTTTAGGTAAGTTAATTTTAAGTAAATAAATAAGTAGTATAGTAATAAAAGCCGCCGTAAAAAAATAAAAAAAAGGAATTGAAATATATTCATACACTATATCAAAAAATCGATTTATAGTTTTATAATATAATGTTTTCTCATAATATCTCATGTATACTAAACTCAGCAAAGCTATTAGAGCAAAAACTCCTTCATGTGACACTCTTCTTTGCATACTTTAAATCCTCCTTTTAATTATTTAGATAAATTTATATTATATATTATTATCGCTGGCAATATTTAAGATATAAAATGCAGCTACAAGGAGTAAATAATCCATAATATATGCTTCATAGGTTAAGTGTGAACTTCATATTTTAAATATTTTTATACCAAGTAATTCATATTTTCCTACTTTTAGTTTAGCAATCCTTTATTTTTCTTTGCTAAATTTTTATTTTCTGTTGACATTTTATACTAGAATTTTTACTCCTCATAGTTTATGGAATTGTTTCTCTTAACTAATTGTCAACATTTTTTATCACACTGAATCTACATAATATTTAGTATATAGTAAATTCTTGTATTATCGGCTTTCTTCATATAACTTTTAATTCATTAAAACATTAATACCTGAGTAATTTCCTTATTACATTGCGGACGTTTGTTATATCTAAATCTTCAAGTTGTGATATTTTTATAAATATTGGACATAGTTTTTTAGTTTGAAACTTTGACAACTATATACTTCTAAGGATTAGTAAGGTCAAATTCAACGCTCACATCTCTGTATGCTGTCATACCATAAACGTAAATTCTACAGTCTAATATTGAATATGGCGGTACATCAGATCTATAAGCTGATATTTTTGAATTATCGATCTTTGATATAGTTTATTTAATTTCTGATTCTGGGATTTCCCATTTCCAAACATGACCTGTTTCTGGATCAGAAATTTTAACGATTATTTTATTATTATCTGAATTATTTGCTGCAAAAACATAACTGAATGATGAAACTGTAAGAAGCACCATAACAGGAACCAATGAAACAACCTTTTTTAACTTTTTTAAACATCTTAAACATCGAATGGCCATTCATTTGTTTGACTACATTATAAACCCCATTCCATCTTTTGGGAAGTTCCGAAATTCGGCACATTTTTGAAGTTATTCACCTCACTAATTTACTCCTCATAAATATATAACACATTAAAATTGAATTTGTTACAGATTTCTATAAATTTTTTATTTTTTCATTAAAGTAAAAATCGTAAATTCAATTTATGCCAAATTTAAGCACATACGCCCATTTTGGATCTGCAGATTAGAAACAAAAAAGCATTTTTAGCTCTTAATTTTCCCATTGCAAAATAAAAAAATAAGGACAGAGAATTTTCTGTCCTTATTTTGTAAGTTACATTTGTCAACAGCTTATTATAGATATGCACTATATCTAATTACCTTGAGCAGCATCTACTGTTATAACACCATCTTTATAATCGACTTTATATCCAAACGCTTCACTTATAACCCTTAGGTGTATTATAATGCCCCCATCTGTCAAGACAATTTTTTTAAAAATCTAAGTTAGATTTTCTTACCTCCTTTATTTAGATAATTTTATATAAAATGTAAGTTAGATACATAAACTGAAGTTGTTTGAGTCTATAGCCTTATTACAATAGATGCATACCATGTTAAACAGCTATAAACATATCATAGTAACCACTGATGCACCAAGACATGGAATGAGAAGTTCATCACAGGGAACATGTGATAAATGCTACAGATTTAGCCAGCTTGTACAAGAATATTAGATTTTCCGTAGTAATATTCAGCAGGTGTTCTATTCCCTAATGACTGATGTGGTCTCCTGTTGTTGTAGTATTCAATATATTCTTGTGTTATTTTTCTTAGCTGATGCCCGGTTTCACAGTCTTCTAGGTAAAGCTTCTCCCACCTTGATTAGGATGATCAATGTTTAGTCCTTTTAATAAGTATGGATATAGGTATTTGCTATGCAGTCTCTTACTAAGATTTGGTCCAGGGCAAAATCCGTGTATGCTCATCTCCCGCATGTAACGGCGAGTCCTTTTACGGTTTAATGATTCCATAATCCCTCATTAGTATAGTTGTCATTCTACGATAGCCATATTCGGGATGGGCTGTATAGACCTCATCAATGATACGCTTAATCATGTATTCCTCATCGCTTGTTGGCACAGGCTTGTAATAAAGACTTGTGCGATTAATGCTTAAGAGCTCAGCCTGTCTGCTAATACTAAGCTTTTTATCACCCCTATCAATCATTTTCATGCGTTCCTCACGAGATTTAGAATTGGCCAGATTTTTTTTAAGCCAGGCATTCTCATAAGAGAGTTGCCCTATTTGTTTCAACAATTCCTCCTTCTCCTTTTCATATGATTTTTTGACCTTTTCTAACTCGTCGGTTTCTTTGCTAAATACCTTTGCTGCATTATTGACAAATTCTGCTTTCCAGCGACTAATCATATTCGGATGTATTTCATATTCAGCAGCGATTTCATTAAGCGTTTTTTCTTCTCGCAATACCTCTAATACAATTTTTGCTTTTTGTTCTGGTGTAAAATTTCTTCTCTTATTCATAACTATATTCTAACTTATTTTTGACTTTTTGTCTGTCTAGTTTTCTGGTATCATTATATTATATATATTTATGGTCTATAGTTTTTCAAATTTTCGATAACTTTCATAAAATAATATTATTTAATTCCAGCATATAATAATTTTTAAATCATTGTTTGTTGTAACTCAAGATTCAATGATAAGAAGCATAATATACTGGATTTTTCTAGTATATTTCTCTTATTTTATAATCTATCACACGAGTTAAATTAAGTTTTATTAAAAATAGAATGCCATTATTTATTAATAATTTTATCTGTAAGCTTTGCACATTTATTGCCATAAGCTATTTATGTGAGCGAATTTCATAATTAACTTTCTTATCAAAATATATCAACATATTGTCGTTTATTTATAGTTATAACACTATATGTTGTTCAATTGCATTCGATTTTTGAATTATACAATTTCCTCATGTGTTAAAAATCATAAAATTTACGCAACTCTGACTTTATAAGTTCTTTAATGTCATCATTTATATCTACTAAGGGCAATCTTACTTTACCTCCTAAATTTAGACCTAATATATCCAATGCTGCTTTGATTGGTGCAGGATTAGGAGCTTTAAACATACTCTTTTGAAGTGAACATATGTCAAATTGAATTTTTCTTGCACCTATTATATCTCCAGCTTTATATTTATTTATCATCTCTTTTATTTTTTTACCAACAACATGACCTGTTGCAGCAACTGCACCATTTCCTCCAAGGCATAGATTTATAAATATATTAGTATCTTCACCTGTCAAGATAGAAAATTCTTTTTTTAATTCATTCCGACATATCCTTATCATCTCGGAAGTATTTGTAATGTCGTTAAAACAATCTTTTATACCAATTACATTGTCAATATTTGCTACCTTAATAATTGTATCAATACTCATATTAACTGCTGTCCTAGATGGTATATTATAAATCATGATTGGTAAATTTGTATGTTGGGTTACCGCCTTAAAAAATTGATAAATACCTTCCTGATCTGGTCTAATATAATATGGAACAACTATTAACAGACCATCGGCTCCAATATTTTCAGCATATTTAGTCAAACTTATTGTTTCATCCAAGTTTGCACCTCCAGCACCAACAAAAATAGGTACTCTTTTATTAGCTCGTTTTACTGCTCTTTCTATAACTAACTCCTTTTCAAGATGTGATAATGATGTCGATTCCCCAGTTGTTCCAATTGGAATTATTGCATCTGCGCATTGTTCTTCTATCAAATAATCCACCAATTTATCAAACTTTTCAAAATCAACTTTACTCAAATCATCAGTAAATGGTGTAATGCATGGAATAACTAAGCCTTCCAACTTATGAGTATTATTCAATTACTACACACTCCTCTTTAATTTTAAGTTAATATATTATTAAAATTTAGTTCACCGTTAAAAGAAAAATATTAGTATGTAAACCATCACCCATTTTTTAACATAAAGCATAAATCATAATGAATTACCTTATTAAAATTTAAGATCACACTAACTTATTATGCTAAATAAATATAATTTGATCCTATTACAAAGTTTATATTGCTATATTTTAAATTCCTTTTCTTCAATATTAGGAGATTACTCTATATAAAATATTGTAATGCTTCTCTATACGCAGAATTTAATTAGTATTTTGTAAAGCCGACACAGTTATAGCCTTTCTGTTGTGCCTCAGCATTATAATTAACATCATTAATATTTATGCAAACTTCTTTGCATGTACTTACAGTAATATTCATATTTTTAGCTATTAATTTTAGTTTTTTAAGTTCTTTTTCTAAATAAGACGAATCTGCATAATATCTAATAACTGTCTTCCCTCCTGGCAGTTTCCACTCTATTGACTTCGCGTTATTAATGTCAAATAATTGGTTTAATCTTTGTTCATATTTTGGCAATAACTTGCACATTCTATTTAAACATTCTACTGAAAGTTTTAGCACTTGAACCGAAGCGTGTCTAATTCCTGAATTTAAGAAACGATTAAACACCTTATATGCATAGTCATTATCATCATCAATTGGTAAATATGGAGCAACAATTCCAGTAACCATAATACCACTTTGGGAACAAAACTTAGCAAATTCTAATCTTTTTGATGAAGGAGGTGCACCTGGTTCTAATACAGCTTTTATTTCTTCATTTGGTAATCCTGAAGAAATTATAATCTGATTTTTATCTCTTGATTTAACAAGCAAATTCTAAATTTCTTTTGGAGGTAATCCTGATTTAGTTAGAATATAATACTTTACCCCTTCTTCATCGAAAATTTTTAATATATTTTCTGTCATTCCACTTTCTATCATGGATAAAGAAAAAGCATCAGTCTTTGGTGAAAAATTAAATATTAGATTTTCCTTATTCTTGTGTTTTTTTATATAATCTCTTAAATAATTTGGATAGTCACTGTAAATCTTTACTGGTACATGCTCTTCTTTATCATATTGAGAATACATTGAACAATATCTACAAAGAAAATCACAACCAATTGCTGGATTTACCTCATGTGCATTAAAATAACTTGACGTTTGTCTAAAATCAGTTATTTCCTCTGCTTGTTCTAATCCATGAACAAATTGATACTCGATTCCGTTTGATGTTTTAAAAGTTTCCATTATAATACCCCCTAATAATAAACACACCCATTTACTTTATATTTACTGTTAATAAGTTTTTATAAACTAACCGTTATATGTTGTTTTATATAATTATTTTTTAATTCATATATTATATCCATTAAATCAATATAAACCTGCTTACAACAATATTTTTCTCTACTTTCATATGTTATTAAAATTGGTACTATTTTATTCCTTTCATTTACCCTAAATCCAACTGAGCCACATTGAATTCGTGCTGCTCCTCCTGGGAAAGAACGAAACGTTAACTGTCCACTATTCGACCTTTGAACAAACCTAATTTCATCACCTATTAAAAGGTTAAGTTTATTACCTGATATTCTAATTGCAAATTCATATCTACTAATTCTATCAACCGCCTCCTCCAAACTACAATTTCTACCCAAAAATCTCATTACGTTTAAATATTCTTTGAATCCAACCAAATCTTTCTTCTTATATTCATTTTTTTTATATTCAAATATCCAGTTGCAATGCTCTGATTCAATAAGCATATTTACAATATCATCCATACCAAGTATTTTTATCAATTCCATAAGTTTATTGCAATAAGACAAGGTTTTATCAATTGAAATATCATTAACAAAATTAGCCACAATATTATCTATGACAATAGTAAATTTTATTGCAGGAGAATAAATCATCTTTATTCTATTATATAATTTTTTTATTTGATATAGGAGTAATACTTCACCAATATTTATATCAAAGCTTATAGAACCTTCATGTTCTATGTCTGTACTAGCATGATATCCTCCTCCTAAGTCAATATATAAAGGTATTGGCTCACAATTAACAATATGTCTAGTAATTATATTATTAACCCTATTTATATGATGTTTTATGCTTTTCATTGATTGGTAATTAAAATCTCTTGAAAATAATATACGTACTATTTTATCTAATACTTTTAAATTTTTATTAATATCTTCATTTCCATTTGAAATTCCAAGTTTTTTTGTCACAATTTCCGTTTTTTCATTTTCTATAAATAAAATATAGTTAATTTTCTCCTTTAAATAATCTAATATCTGATCTTTGATATAAAGTTTATCAACATTTACATTAGGTATTTCATGTTGATTTACACAAATTATTTCATAGATACATTCATAATGCTTATTATTTAATTCATTCATTTTTTATAATCATTCCCTCCGGTTCGTTCAAAGCTCAAAACATAATAAAATATGCCATTTATAACTAATTTCGATATACTAGTAAACACAAATCACAAAAAAGTAAGCAGGTTACTGCGCCAGCGCGTAATGATCGTATTTCTAATTGTGTATAAAATCTGGTATGGAATTGATGTACACAAAACCCTTTAATTTCTTGCATCGTTTTAACCAACAAATAAAACATTACTACCCACAAAAGCCATTACTTTTCCACCTGAAACAAAGGTCTGAAAGAGCAGTCACAATAATTTTTTGACAATGACAATAACACTATTTACACAGAATCTATTAAGAAATACTGTATTTCCGTCTTTAATATATCATAAAGCTTATGTACCATCATACCTGTACATCCTAGGTGTGTGAAGGCTATTCGTGGTAAAAAAGCTGACAAGAAAAATACAAAAATAGACTTCTGAGCTGTTTAAGCACAACCTATTTGTGCTATCTTTATGTCTCCTGCTAATAATAGACAATTTTGACAACTTATTGAGTCATCGATTTAAGCTTATTTGCTTTTATGCCTAATGAAAAGAACAAACTTCAAAATTGTCCCATGCTTTCTAACATACAGTTGGGCAACATCATTTTTGATACTTACGGTAAAAATTCTCAAAAGATAATTAACAAGCTCTTTGATACATCCTTTTATATTGGATATTTACTTCATGATTCTATGCTAAGAAATTTTCATCGTTAAAAAACCTGATTCTTGTACTCACCACCTCCTATCCACAGAACTCGATCTAATCCTAACCGCTCCATCGTTTAAAAATATTTTTTCACTATTACTATAATGTCTGAAATCGGTGTAAATATGAAAGCTTTTTCAGGAAACACTTATGCTGATGGGCTGGACTCACTTTAACTAATAATTGGAGTAAGACAAGAAAAATCTGTCATGATTTCCAAAGTAAGATGTCATAAAATCGCTGCTTGTGTAGTGTGCTACAATCTTAGTTAAATGGGATAAACACTTGAAATTTGTAATTGCTATTTAATCAAAAAGCGTCGCGGCTACAAAACGACAATTATTGCTATAACAAGAATACTCTTTATAGTACTACACAATATGTAAAAGAAAAAACACATTTTTAATATAATCACACTATTCTTAACTATTTACATCTTTATAGTAAAAGATACATTATTTAAAATAAATTGTCAATACCTTCTGTAAAAAAAGTTTGTGTAAAGTAGTTGTTGGTAAATTTTTCTTCAAAATTTTATAACCCAACAATATTGAATTATCAAGGTACAGAGCTACTTTTATAAGTGCAAAGTTTTAGTTAGTAACACTATTTCGGTACCAAAACAGTATCACTAACTACTTTTTTATTAAACATCGAATGGCCATTCATCTGTTTAACTATATTATAAACCCCATTCCATCTTTTGGGCAGTTCCGAAATTCGGCACATTTTTTTATGAAGTAGGTGCCGTTTTTCGGAACATCACTTTATAATATATTGCCATGTGTGTCTATGATGCCTATGTTTATGGCTGTCATTATTATTTTTATATCATTGTCTGCATCAAATAATATGCCTAATTTATTTAGATGGTTTCTCAATGCTCTATCAGATATGCCTACTTCGTCCATTACTGCTTTCCTTACTCCGTTTCGGACCAATGATGATAGGATATGCTTATCAGTATCATCGATCTCTTCTCCTACTAAAGACATCTTCTTGCTTCTATACGATATGCATTTTTCAAGGTAGATTGCTATGTTTTTTAGTGTAATGCTCTGCTCTTTTATGCTGGGAATGTTAATTCGCGATATATCAAGATATGCCACTACTTCTTTGCTATAATGATCTGTAATAGGCATTGCAGTACAATACCAGTTCTTAAACAAGTCACAATAATGGTCTTTTCCGTATAACTGTGCGAGGCTTTTGTATTCCATGGCTATGTTGACTGCATTTGTGCCACTGTCTTCAAGCCTTACACTTATGCCTTCTCTAAATTGGAGTTTTTTGAAATCTTCATTTAATTGGTCATTAGCTATAATTTCAATCACATAACCGTCTTTATCACACAGAATAAAGAAGTAGCCTTCTTCAATAAGCACTCTATACCTATTACATTGATTTACAAAGTTGTTTAATAGCAATATTAAAAAGTTATTATCTCTTCTCTTTTTTAACAATGCATCATCATCGATTGTTTTATCAAATGAGTTTTTGTGGGGATTGATATTTATAAGCAATGATTCCCCATAAGGCACGGTCAGTTCCCCGTTTCCTCTTTTTATAAATGCGTCATTGTTCATCAATATCAACTCCATACTTTTATCTTTCTGCATCATCATTCACGACTATAATAGCTCATATTTTAATACCAATGTGCATCGCTTGTATAGTTAGCTTGCTCTAATTGAACTCCATTTCTATAGACTGTACCTTTCGTGACAAGCCTGTAATAATACCCTTCTTCCACATACCATATTTCACTTATAGAGCAGCTAATATCTGTCGATGTGTTTGACCAGCTTTTGATTGTCACCCAGTTTCCGTTCTTGTACTGTTGCAAATACGCATCAATTCTGATTTTGTCGACGCTGAAAGCATATAATACACTGTCGACGGTCGATTTTCCCATTGATGATATGTCGAATGTGTTAGAAAACTGGGATATGGCTATCCAATTAGGTGTTATTGGACTTGTCACTAATTTTTTTGAAATGCCATCATCTGCAAAACCAGTGGTTGAAAGTAATGTCATCATGATTATTGTCAACACAAAAATAGGCAAAAATTTCTTAAACATATTATCACCTCACTAATTTTTTCCCTTCATAAATAAAAACAAATTAAAATGGGATTCGTTACAGTTTTTATAAAAATTTTTTATTAATTTCAGCATACAAAATTTCATTTAAATATTATCAATTTAGGAACGAAAATATCATTTTAGAGAACAAAAAAGCATTTTTAGCTCTTAATTTTCCTCAATTGCAAGATAAAAAATTAAGGACAGATCATTTTCTGTCCTTAATTGGTAAGTTATATTTGTCAACAACTTATTATAGATATACACTATATTTAATTACCTTGAGCAGCATCTACTGTTATAACACCATCTTTATAATCGACTTTATATCCAAATGCTTCACTTATAACCCTTAGGGGAACGTATGTATAATTATTGACTAATCTCACCTTTGCTGGAAGTTCACTGATCTTTTCATTTATTTCTGCTACCTTTGTCCCTATTGTCAACTCTACAGTCGTACTACCTTTTTCTACTGTTATTGTTTGACTGCCATTATGCCAATTCACTGTTGCACCTAATTTTTCAAAAAATTCACGGGCCGGTACTAATGTAATGCCGTCTATTAAAGTAAATGGCTCCTCAGTAAATTTTATCTCTTGCCCGTTTATCTTGATTTTCGGAACATAAGGAAAATGTATTACAGTGCCTCCACCTGAATCTTTATAAAAGATTATGCCATTGTCCATTTCTTGAGAATATCCTGCTTGAAGGACAGTTTCTTTGGTTACAGCTTTTCCATCATCTTGTATGGCATAAGCGATGGAGCCTGTACATACAACAGCAAAAATAGCAACAAACAAAATACGTTTAAGAAAAACAAATTTCATTCTCACACCAACTCCTCTTTAATCACATTATCCAAACCAACCCATGTAAAGGCAAATATTATATACTTCTAGAATTCTCTCTTATTAAAACTTTATGAATATGATCCCACACTCCTTTCACCTTTTCATTTGGCGGTATGCTTTTAATATAAAGCCAAGAAAGCATACAAAATAAACAGTAACCTAATAATACTCCTAAGGCATTCAGTATTACATCGTTAATATCAACCCTTCTGGCAACATAACCAGATAAATAAAATATGTTTTCTAAAAACTGTAGAAGCTCTATCGAAATAGAAAATAAGAACCCTTTCCAAATAACTGATTTCAGATCGACATTACTTATAAACGGCAGTCCAAAGCCAAAAGGAATGGTAATTAGTACATTTCCCCATCCTTGTACTGAATTAAGATAAGAATATGTCAATTCACGAAATGGAATAAAATTTAAACCATTTTTCCAATCAACTCCATCTTTAATCAAGTCATTGTGTTGGAATAATCGAATCGGAAACAAAGTATAGTGAGCTACAGAAAGCAAATATATGAAAAATATCGAAAAACATAATATATATCCAATACTGCGTTGTTTCTTTCTCATCATATAAAAAATTAGCCATCCATATATTAAAACTATCACCGGCATAATAGTTTTAATGTCTATCATTATACCTAATCCCAAGCATAATCACTCCTCGCAATACCTGCATTAATGCCTATTTAAACTGTATAGACATGTCATTGTTCATTGTTGCATATTTCGCTAAAATTATTGCAATTTTAGAATTTTAAAAAATATATAATTATTTAATAAACTCTGATTTATTCTTCCTGACATAATTAATAATCATATAAAAAACAGCCATTATAACAATACAGTAAAATGCCAAAAAATACTGCCGATTAATAATTAAATACGCTATAGCCATTAAATAGTAAATAATCAATATTGCATAAAGATATAATGCTAAAAAATATCCATATTTCCTTTTCTTTAATAACCCAATTGAAGATATAATAAATATAGCTCCAAATATAATACCAATAAAATAAAAATTTGTACTTAGTATGACATTACTGCCAATTTTAAAGTTTGCTCTTTCAAACATCCTTATAATTGAGTCTAATATATACAACGTCCCTTGTAACATAACTAATATTGCCACAAAATTCATACTAACACCATCCGATAATTTTATACTTTAATCAAATAATTTCACATTTCCAATTTCATCATACCATACTTTATATCCATCTTTACTGCTGCCAGAAAACCAATAAACAGGTTTGCTATTCATATTTTTATCTTTATAAAATCTGGCATCTATAGACAGTATATAAAATTTGTCTTCTAATTCCTCCATATTACCTTCTTTAATCGCAAAATCCCTAATTATATGTAAAACATTTAATGCATCTTCTTTTTTACACCTTGAATCAATAATTATAGAAAAATATAAATAAGGTCTGGAATAATAAATTTTACATTCGGTAACAAAATTAGATTCATTCAACTTTTCTTTTAATGCTTTTATGGCACTTGTATTAATATTTTCATTATATATATATCTATGACTAATAATATATTTTGCATTTATGACAATTAAAATTGATAAAGACAAAATTATTAATACTATTAGCGAGATTAATTTATCTTTATTTATTTTAATCACCTCTATCAGAATGATATACTAATGTAAAATTAAGTAAAGATTCTGCTGCCAAAAAATATAATGTTTTGCAAGTATAATATAATGGCTATTTTTATTCAATATTCCTATAAATAATATGGTAGAAATAAAAGATTGAGTTTATGCAGCAGAATCAAAAACTAATTACTCAAAGTATACAAAAGCAACACTCAGATATTGATCATAATCTAAAATATATTTTAAATTTAATGAATATCTCGTTGCCCATGATGAAACTGCTATATCTCTCTCATCAGTAGTTACATTTCTAAAATATTTAGTTATTGTCATCCAATGAAAATTAAATTCTGGATATTTTGAATTATAATTCATTAAAAAAGCTACGGGTGAGTTTTTACTTAAACCAGCCTTAATATACGTTGATACTGGCTCAATACTATGTGGAATATCACTTAAATCAGCTTTGAGATTCACTCCTCTACTTTTAGCGAATGATTCAAATTTTATTACTAGATCACTTTTTGAAGGTATACCCGGTAAAACTGATGTGCTTGGTGTAACATACTTATATACTTCTTCCATATGTTTAATAAAATTATCTTTTGTTATATCTGAATATTTATATAGATTTTCATATCCATATCTGTACTTTGCAAGATAATATGCTATATTTGCAGCAGCGACAGTTCCACATCCTTCATCTTGACCTAATTTTTCAGAAAACCATATTTGATTTCCTCCATACATTTGATGAACATATCCAACATTTTCATCGTATCCATATACTGGTACAAAATTTGGTTCGTCTAAAACTGATACGCTTTCATTTTGGGATGTTGCATTCAGTGAAGTGGGTATTCTTATATTGCTTCTATTTTTATATAATTCATTAATAGACTCTTTTATATCGTTTTTTCGAGCATTAATAAAATTTGTTATATCTTTCTTTTCTCCATTTTCTTTTATTTGTTTATAATTTATGTTATCACCAATTTTTTCTTTTACTATAAATAATGAAGGAAACATATATAACATACTATCCCCACTTTTTAGTTCAGAAAAATTCATTCGTATTAAACTAAATTCATTGTTATTTAATGACCTCTCTATAACACCATAACCATTTTTTCTTGCATCAATTATCATATAACCTATATTTCTGCCTTCGTCCTGTATTGATAGAAGATATACATATTTGTTTTCATTCACATCTTTTAGTTCTATTAATGATCGATCAACTTGCAATTTTATATTATTATTTAACTCAGGGATTACATATGTAGCTAAATCATATTCAGCCAATTTTAATACTTCATCTTGCGTCAAAAATTTGTTATTATCAGCGGACAAATCTTGGTTACTATTACTTGCCGCAAAACCAACAGTTGTCGAAAAAACTAATGTCAAGCACAGTAGAAGTGAAACTAAGAACCTTTTCATTTCTAAACATCTCCCTTTTATAGTTAGTAACACTATCTCGGTACCAAAACAGCATACTAACTACTTTTTTATTAAAAATCGAATGGCCATTCATCTGTTTGACTACATTATAACTCCAAGTCCAAATTTTGGGAAGTTCCGAAATTCGGCACATTTTTTATGAATTAGGTGCCGAATTCCGGCACATCATCCTATAATATATTGCCGCGTGTGTCTATGATGCCTATTGTTTATGGCTATCATAACTATTTTTATGTCATTGTCCTATTCAAATATATTACATAGTTATTTAGATAGTTTTTCACCTCACTAATTTTTCCTTTCATAAATATATAACAAAATTACAATTGGGTTCGTTACAGTTTTTTTTATAAAATTTTTATTTTTTCATTAAAGTAAAAATCGTAGATTCAATTTATGCCAAATTTAAGCATATACACCCATTTTGGAGCTGCAGATTAGAGAATAAAAAAGCATTTTTAGCTCTGCTTTTTCCTCAATTGCAATATAAAAAAATAAGGACAGATTATTTTCTGTCCTCATTAAGGAAACTTTTACTTTTATGGTCCTTGTCCGGGTAAATAATCACCTTTTCTTGAAGTTATTTTCCAAACTCCATCTTCTTTAGCTAAATTGTAGTAAAATCTCATCGTTCCTCCCGGTGTAAATGTAACTAATTTTTTTGGAGCATTCTTTATATCTTCTTGTAATTTTGCTTTCATTTCCGGCTTCATTTCTTCTTTTTTATCACTTGTTTTGTATTTGCTAATATCAATACCTTCCGGAACTAATCCTAATGTTGTTGACTGTTTTGTTACATCAGCTATTACAGTTGCTGTATCACCGCTTACATCAACACTGATAAAATTTATTTTTTTAACAAAATGATTTTTATCTCTATAATCTTTACTTTCTATTTCAGCTTTAACAGCCATTTGTAAAACCTGAATTCTGTCAGCCAGAATTCCAGACTTTGCACTATAATACTTTTCTGCTTCTGAAACAACTCTTTTATACATGGCATCTGCAACGTCACTGGGGACATCTATATCTGGTGAAGTTGTATACGCTTCTGGCAAAATATATACAGACGCTTCCATGTTTTCTACATCACTAATTAATTGTTTTATTTTAATTATCTCATCATTTTTATTTTTATCCTGTAAGCCTGTCAATGACATGATTGCAATTACAGCAATCAATAATACTGCCAAGCTTATAAGAATGCTTTCTTTAGTTACCAATTTTTTATTCATCAATTTGCACCTCCTCTAATTCGGTCTTATTACTGCTATAGTAGTTGTTGCCCAATTATCATTATAATATCTAAGATGCCAAATTGCCCATTTCCTATCAGTTGTATGTTGATCCTGTAAATTGCCATAATAAGGCGAATTGGGATCTTGACCGTAATCTGCTACTATTGCCGCGTGAGACCATCCATCACCTGTGCCCCAATCATATATCAGCACATCTCCAAATTGTATTAAACTATTGCTATCTGGTTGATAATCTGGACCCCAATTGCCAATATATGTTGCCCCTTGATAATTATCACCTTCATAATATAGTAACCACGACATAAGATCCTTTGCTACAGACCAAGCATTCCCCCAATAAAAACCAGTCAAATTTTTATAGATATACCAACCATGTATATCATCAAAAGGAAGTCCTCCACCTTCATGAAGGCATTGTGAAACAAAATCAGCACAATCAGAGCCCCAATTTGTCGGATAATTACTATTTCGTCCCAATGCCCACGTATCAGCATAAATCGTTGCATTGATTCTATCATAAGAAGCATATACATTAGAAGTCATAAACAATGATGTCACTACTATTATTAAAGCCATCAAAATCCTAATGCGTATCATTTTCTTCACCATCCTTTTAATTTATACATTTTTTGGGTACATTTTTTTAAAACTTGTACCTTTATCAAATAAAGAATAAAAATCTTAAGCATTAGCCACAAAATTCGCTTTTGAAACTCTAAAGTTATTGTAGGAATTTACCGGTAAATCCATTAAGTAAATTATGCACTTATTTTTTATAAGCTATATCTATTGAGCAAGCTATTAATTTTTTCTTAACTTCATTATACAAGATTTCATTTAAAAATTGTCAATTTAGGAATGAAAATATCATTTTATGGAACGAAAATGCATTTTTGATATAGATTGATCGTGTTACATTTTTAATCGTTTCATTTATCTTTATATATTATCACTATATCAACATCAAACATATAATGTAAAATACAACAATATATTTTGGAGGTATATATTATGTCAGATGGAGATAAACACTACCATGATTATTTTGGTACAACCAGCACAGTGTTAGAGCACAATCACAATTACAAAGGATGTACCAGCTATGCTATACCATATGGCACAAGCCATATACACTATTACTCTGGGTACACGTCTATAGCCAAAAATCATAAACACTATGTAAATGGATACACAGGACCTGCCATAAGGACTAAAGATGGCCACGTTCACAAGATGGACGGCAGAACATCTTACGATAAAGACCACTATCATAATTACAGCAATTGCACTTCAAAGCAAATATACAATTAATGTACTCCCTCTTTTGAGGGAGTTTTTATATTATTTGTGAGATATATCACATAAAAATTTAGGATTTTATGATAAAATTTTGTTAAATAAATAACCATTAGACATGAAAACAGTAATACGAGGTGATATGATGGGTATTGAATTAGATGTAAAAAGTTTCGATAATGCCCTGAAAATATTAAGCAAAAAGTACAAAATATTTGCTCCTGTAAGGTTAAAAGGAAAAGGTTCATTTTCTGATACTGATCTTGTGACATACGGAGAAATCTCTTCATATAAAGACATAGAATTAAGCGAAAAATCAAGGTATTCCCCAAAAGAGGTGATTTACCCTATAACACAAACCCTATTTTATTTTACAGAAGATGAATACAAAAAACCTGAAATTGACGATAAGGGAATCGTCGTCTTTTTAAGACCATGTGATGCTAACTCATATCTAAAGTTAGATAATATTTTTTTAAAAAATGGTCCTTACGAAGATAATTACTACAAAAGACTGAGAGATAAAGTCAAGTTCTTTGTCATAGAGTGCACAAAAGGTTTTTCTACTTGTTTTTGTGTATCAACAGGTTCAAACAAGTTTTTAGATTATGATGTCTTTTTCCGGTTTGATGATGACAAAATAACATGCGATATAAAAAACGAGGAATTTAGCTATGCTTTTTCAGGTAAAGAAGTGGAATTCACTCCAGAATTTATAGAAAAAAATGAAATTGAGGTGAATCTGCCTGATATAGACAAAATATCTCAAAATCTAGAGTATGTTTTTAATCATGAATTGTGGGACGAATATACGAAAAGATGCATAGCTTGCGGAAGATGTACTGTATCATGCCCTACATGCAGTTGCTTTTCAATGCAAGATATATTTTACAAAGATAATCCTAAATGCGGAGAGAGAAGGCGAGTATGGGCAAGCTGCATGGTAGATGGATTTACTGATGTGGCAGGAGGTCACAGCTACAGGCAAAAATACGGTGAGAGAATGAGATTTAAGGTGATGCACAAGATATACGACTACAAAAAACGCTTCGGCACAACCATGTGCGTTGGCTGCGGAAGGTGTGACGATGTATGCCCAGAGTACATTTCATTTATAAAAATTGTATCAAAAGTCACTGATGCAGTCGATAGGGGGGAATCAAAATGATAAATGTGTACATGCCAAGAAAAGCAGAAATTATTTCGATAATTCCTCAAACAGATATAGATTATACATTTAGGCTAAAATCCGATATTCTGCCACAACATGGACAGTTTTTACAAGTATCTATACCTAAAATCGGCGAAGCCCCAATATCAATAAGCGATTACACCGATGAATACATTGAACTAACCATAAGAAAAGTAGGCACTGTAACAGATGCTATACATGAATTAAAACCGGGAGATCTCTTGTTTATAAGAGGACCATATGGTCACGGATTCCCTGTTGAAGACTTTAAAAATAAAAATGTAGTGATCGCCGCTGGCGGTACAGGTCTTGCACCAGTCAAAAGCATAATAAACAGGTATAACAGAAATCCTAAAGAGATAAAAAAACTTAGTATTTTGGTGGGTTTTAAATCTCCAAAAGATATACTTTTTGAAGATGAAATAAAAAAATGGAAGGAAAAATTTGATGTTTTATTGACCGTTGATAATGGCAATGAAACATGGACAGGAAATACAGGTTTAATCACAAAATTTATACCAGATTTAAAAATCGAAAACCCCGACGATACGATCGTAATTGTCGTAGGTCCACCTATGATGATGAAATTTACATGCCTTGAATTTTTAAAGCGCGGTATACCAGAGGAAAATATCTGGGTATCATTCGAAAGAAAAATGTCATGTGGCATAGGAAAATGCGGTCACTGTAAAATTAACGAAACCTACGTTTGCCTTGAAGGTCCTGTATTCAACTACACAAAATCCAAACAACTTCTCGATTAAAGGGGTGAAATAATGATTCTCGATATTGATACAAAACTTTTAAAGAAAAATGCATATAGAGTGACAAAACAACGTGGCATAACAGCTCTGAGAATAAGGGTCCCAGGTGGAGATCTCAATATAAAGTACTTCGATATAATAAAAGAAGTAGCTGAAAAGTACGGCAACGGGACTGTTCACATTACAACACGTCAAGGTTTTGAAATACCAGGAATATCTATGGAGAAAATTGACGAGATAAATGAGCTTATATCTCCTATTATAAAAGGACTTAAAGATGAAGGCGTCCAAATAGAAGATGAAGAAGGGGGATACCCGGCCGCAGGTACGAGAAACGTATCAGCTTGCATTGGTAATCGCGTATGCCCATTTGCCAACTACGATACAACAGCACTTGCGTTAAAAATAGAAAAGCTAATATACCCTAATGACTATCACGTAAAAATTGCAGTCACAGGTTGCCCAAATGACTGCATAAAAGCTCACATGCAAGACATAGGTATTATAGGTCAAGTTGAGCCAATTTATGATCCATCAAGATGTATTGGCTGTCAAGCGTGTGTAAAAAATTGCAAAAGAAGAGTAACTGGTGCCCTTACTTTTGAAAACTTCAAAGTCGTAAGGGATCCTAATAGATGCATTGGTTGCGGTGAATGCATATTAAAGTGTCCAACTTCTGCATGGACAAGAGGCGAAAAGTATTATAGAATCGTCATAATGGGTAGAACAGGCAAGAAAAACCCAAGACTGGCGCAGACATTTATAGAGTGGGCAGACGAAGAATCCGTACTAAAAATAATAAAAAACATGTACGACTTTATTGATAAATACATTGACAAAACCTTAGATAAAGAGCATGTTGGCTATATTGTTGACAGAGAAGGCTTTAAAAAGTTTAAAGAAGAAGTATTAAAAGATGTCAAACTGCCTAAAAAGGCTAAAGTCGCAAACCACATAGATTATACAGGTTATAGATATGAAAGAAATACAATATATGATTAAGATAAGCCATTTTCGGCTTATCTTTTTATCCATTTAGTATTGATATCGCTACTTCCTTTAAATCTTGATTTTAAATTGCCAACTAAATTGTACACACTATGTGATAAATTGTAAATAAATCCAATAGTCTTGTCATCGAATTCATAATTGTAGTTTAAAGAATTTCCTTTATACAAGCCTTTTTCTTTCATATCCCTTTCAACTTCTGTACCTGCTAAAGGCAAAAGTCTACTTACAGGATAATAGTCAAGCCTTTCCTTGCCTATCAATTTTACAGCATTGTTTATAAAAGAGATGTTTTCGCTAAGCTCTTTAAAATTTATATGCGGATCGAACATGATAAATCCCATCGATATATAAAGATCTAAATCATTTAAAATCTTTAAAGCCTTTATATTGTCCTCAACTTTTACATCTTTTTTAAAACGGTCAAGAACTGTTTGAGATCCTGATTCTACACCTAAGAATACCCTTTTTAGCCCAGCCTTTTTTAGAATAGAAAAAAGCTCCTTGTCTACATCGTTTACTCTGCATTGTATGCTGAAATTAATATCCATGCCTCTTTTTATAATTTCTTCAGCCAATTTATAGACTCTCTCGTAATTTTTCCCTTTCCCACCTATAAACTCAGCATCATTGAAGAATAAATTTCTTACATTGTATTTTTCATATAGTATTCTTATCTCGTCAATGACATTTTCTACGCTTCTTTGCCTGTACTTTTGGCCAAACTGAGAGAAAAATGGTCCAACACTGCAAAAGCTGCATCTTCCATAGCATCCTCTCGATGTAAGCATTGACGCAAAGCCTGACTTCAAGATTACAATCGGAAGTGTATCTCTTTCAGGATATGGCATACTATCCAAATCATCTATAAGTGGTCTTTTGTCATTTAGTCTTAAAGTACCATCATCTCTATATGCTATGCCTGATATATTTTTCCAGTCTTCATCTGATAGTACTTTTCTAGCAAGCTCTAAAAACGTAATTTCCCCTTCACCTACAACAACAGTATCAATTTGAGGACATACTGACAAAATCTCATCGTATGAAAAAGTAGGGTATATTCCGCCTATAGAAATATGTCCTTTGTAACCTGCTTCTCTAATGCTTTTTACGAATTCAAGAGCCTCACTGGCGCTATCTTGAAACGGTATGCTTACCCCAATTAATTTTGGCTTGTCTGATTTAATCTCATAAATCACGTCATTAGGATATAAATCATATAGTGGAATATCTATTATCTTTGTATTAATATCATATTTTCTAAGAAATGCAGCTATATATGCCAGACCTAAATGCTCGTATTTCTCTTTCATGCGTGATGATGGAGGATTTATCAGGAAAACATCGTATTGCTCCATTGTACCAATTCCTTTCAATGTTCATAACGCTACAAATATACAACAATATATACTTCTACATAAATTCCAAAAATCCTCCAAAAATTAGTTTTTGTCAAGATATCATCATTAATTTTTCATAGTTAATATTGTAAAATGATTGAATAATCATATCTGCCATCTTTATATCCTGATTGCCTGAATTAGGATTTATAAATCCTACTACTTTCATGCCAGCACTTTTTGCAGCCAAAACACCTTTATTTGAGTCCTCAACAACAAGACACTTTTCAGGTACAACATTAAGTTTTTCTGCCGCATAAAGAAAAATATCAGGATATGGTTTGCTCCTCTTTACAAAATCACCAGAAACAAGTTCATTAAAATAATCTTTAAGTTTAAGCCTTTTTACAACAAGTTCAATTACGTCGATAGGAGATGACGATGCTACAGCAAGCTTTACTTTTTTTGAATACAATTCTTTTACAAGTTCACCTACGCCTTCTATAGGTTTTACTGCATCATCGTGTTTTGATATATAGTCAATATACCTTTTTCTGTCCATTTCAACAAGTTCCTCAACTGTAAGCGGCACATTGCACTTATTCTTTACGTATTCCCACATATAGTGAGAAGTTGTCCCAACAAATGAAATATGCTCCTCAAAAGACACATTTGCTCCAATTTCCTTGAAAATCTCTTCTTCCAATTGTATGTGCAGCGGTTCACTGTCGATTAATACGCCATCCATATCAAAAATAACTGCTTCAAACACTTTAAGCACTCCTTCTCCCTTTATTTGCTACAAATATAGTATATAAATTATTTAATCTCTTGTGAAGCCCTCATAAAATTACTGTCGTTTTCCTCGATACAAATAATGTGCTTTACTATTGCAAAAAATTTTAGGCGCTAGATATATCTAAATATGTTATAATTATACTTGAGGTAGTCGAACAAGCAGGGTGCGGTTGCCACTATCCTTATAAGGAGGTGGTTGCTATGATAAATACATATAAAGCATTGTCTTTGATGATAATGTTTGGAATGTTAATTATAGCAATCCTCAATTTTAAGAGGAAGAAATAACCGCCCTGCTGAACCCAGAGCGGTTAAAATTTAAACCGTCTTTTGGGGCAACCGCATTTTGCGGACGGCTGCCTTTTCATTTTTATTATAGCATAATTTTCAAAAAAATAAACTAAAATTTTAAATCGGAATAAACCTAGAATTCACGTGAATTGTATATCTTGACTGAAATCGCATATGAAAGAACATAAATGAGAAATGCTACTATAATTAATTCACTTGCCACAGCTATATTTGATTGATTCTTAAAAAATGTGATTAAAGGATTTAATATTTTAAAATTTATTCCATATTTGTTTATGGCACTTATTACGCTTGTGACACCAAAAAACAATCCGAAAAACATGACGAAATTTACCCATCTCGTCTTAAGGTATCCGAACTTAAAATACAAAGGCAGGTATATGCCGTAATACATAGCTAATCCAAAAATCAAAACTGGTTCGATAGTCAGTGTTGAAAACTTTATAGGTAGCTGAAACAAATTTCCAATACCCACTACTACTATATATTCTATTGCACCTAATGCAGCAAACAAAAAAACAGATACGTATTTTTCCATTACTAAAAGGGAGCGCTTGATTGGAAGACTGGCTAAAACAATTTCGGATCTGTTTTTCTCTTCATAGGAAGCTGCAGTAAGCACGAAAATGTATGGAAATACAAAAACAGTCAATACGCCACCCAAATTATTGCTGCTGAAGGCAAATGAATAAATCGCTGCCAACAATATACCGTATAAAAATTGCTTCTTCTGCACTAATATATCTTTCAACAATAAACTATACATTAAAATCCCTCCTGGTATGATAAAGCATTACATCTTCTAGCGTTGGCTTTTCAATTAACACCTTATCGCCGAAAATTCTTTTCATTTGCTTTTTATCATTTACCAACCCCTCAAAGCCAAAATTGTTTACCTTTATACCAATAAATTTCTTTTTCATTTCTTCATCTAATAACTTTTTGCTGCCTTTTACTAGTCCGTAATTGTCTAAAATCTCATCTTTGGCTGATGATAGTATTATTTCTCCATTGTCAATCAAAACTATATAATCCGCTATCTTATCTAGATCTGATGTTATATGTGTAGAAAAAAACACGCTTTTATTTTCATCCTGAATAGTATCCGAAAGAATGTCTAAAATTTCACTGCGGACAACAGGATCAAGTCCCGATGTAGGCTCATCCATTATCAATAAATCGGCATTATGAGAAAGAGCAATAGACAGTGAAAACTTCATCTTCATTCCCTTTGAGAGATCTTTTATTTTCTTTTTTGGCGGTATATCAAATTCTTTAATGTACTTATTAAACAAATCATCATCCCATTCTTTATAAAAGGATGCAATTATTTCTTTCATCTCTAAAACAGTCAATTCTTCATAAAAATAACACTCGTCGTACACAAAACCTATCTTATTTTTCACTTCTATCTCATGCTTTATATTATCTTTTCCAAAGATCTTTATTTCACCGCCATCTCTTTTTAATAAGTTCATTATAAGCTTTATAGTGGTGCTTTTTCCAGCGCCATTTTGTCCTATAAATCCCATTATATATCCTCTATCAAGTTTAAAACTTACATCTTTCAAGCTAAAATCTTTATAATTTTTTCTTAGATTTTTAACCTCCAATATCGGTTCCATCATATACCCCCTAAAACTCCATAATAGAAATACGTTATTCATCTTAATCTGTAAGATAAATTTTACTCATATAAAAGTCTTAGCATCTCTTCCATTTCTTCTAACTTTAAATCAATAGCTTTACCCGCTTCAACTGCTTCAGAAAGTTTCTCCTCTACAATTTTTAACCTCATCTCCCTCATAAATTCTTTATTTTGAGCAGCCACATACGACCCCTTGCCAGGTCTTGTAACAATGTAGCCTTCTTTTTCCAGATCTTCATAAGCTCTTTTAGTTGTTATAACACTTATCATAAGTTCTTTTGCAAGATTTCTAATTGACGGAAGTAATTCTCCTTCTTTAAGTTCACCACATAAGATTGAATTTTTAATCTGCCTTTTTATTTGCTCATATATTGGTTCATCAGATGAATTTGAAATTACAATATTCATTTACATGCAAATCTCCTTCTTTTAACTATATATAGTTAATACTGTATATACATATTATATACAGTATTAACATTAATGTCAATCACATCTAATGTATTTATAAAGTTAAACATCATAAAAAAAAAAGGAATGCATATAAAATACATTCCATTACAGTGGTAAAATTTTATTTAATATTCCAAAATTACATTATTTATGCGCGTACAAAGTGAAACAATTTTCCTCTAAAGTCTCCTTGCAATCTTTTTATGAGGATTCCGCCGTTCATAAGAGCACTTCCTGAAAAAACTTCATCTGTCTCTTCATTGCGATAAAAAGCATCTTTCTTAAGGCCCTTTAATCGGATTCTTCTGCTGTGGTAATTAGGCCTATTTAAGATTTGAATGTATATAACAAGTACCTCACTCTTATCTTTTGAAACATACTCTACGCATTCAAACTCTATATTTTCAAATGGATTTCCTATCCGATATAAATCTCCGTTGTATATCAAATTATTGTACTTGTTGTACATCTCTATTTGCTTTGGTATCATATCTCTGTCTTCCTGTGATATCTTCGTAACATCCAATTCGTATCCAAAAGTTCCGGACAATGCCACAAGTCCTCTCGTCTCAAAAGGAGTGATTCTTCCAATAATGTGGTTTGGACAGTCACTTATGTGAGCACCCATTGTTGATACAGGATATACATATGAGGCACCATGCTGGATTTTAAGCCTCTCAATCGCATCTGTATCATCTGAAAGCCATATCTGAGGGCTGAAATACAGCATTCCGGGGTCAAAGCGCCCTCCTCCTCCAGAGCAATTTTCCAAAAGGATATGCGGAAATTCTGTTATAAGCCTGTCCATAAGCTCATACACACCTAAAACATATCTGTGCCATATCTCTCTTTGACGATCGGGTGGCAATACACAGTTTGCAACATCGCTAAGCTGCCTATTCATATCCCACTTTACGTATTCTATGTTTGCACTGCGTAAAATATTGCTTACGCTTTCATATACGTAATCTCTGACTTCCTTTCTAGACAAATCCAGTACATACTGATTGCGACACAGTGTACCTGCTCTTCCATCTATGTGTATGCACCAATCCGGATGTGCCCTATAAAGGTCAGAATCTGGTGAAACCATCTCAGGCTCAAACCATATTCCAAATTTCATGCCAAGTTTATTTACTTCATCTACTAGATATTTAAGCCCTCCCTTTAACTTTTCTTCATTGACGACCCAATCACCTAGAGAACAATTATCACTGTTTCGCTTTCCAAACCAGCCATCGTCCATTACAAGCATCTCGATTCCCAGCTTCGATGCTTCTCTTGCCAATCTTAAAAGCTTATCTGTATCAAAGTCAAAATATGCGGCTTCCCAGCTATTTATAAGGACAGGTCTTCTTTTATTTTTATATTCACCCCGTATAAGATGATTGCGGTATAGATCGTGAAAAGTTCGTGACATTTTTCCAATGCCTTCGTTTGAGTAGGTCATCACTACTTCTGGTGCCACAAATTCCTCCTGAGGTTCAAGTTTCCATCCAAAGTCAAATGGATTTATACCCATAACAACGCGAGTTGTATCAAACTGACATCCTTCTACCTGTGCTAAGAAATTACCAGAATAGACAAGGTTAAACCCATAAACTTCGCCAAAATCTTCAGTGGCATTTCTATCCATTAAAGCTAAAAACGGATTTGCCTGATGACTTGTCTCACCTCTAGATGATGAAACAGCTTGTTTCCCAAGCTCAACTTTTCTTCTCTTTACATGAAATTCTCTGGCCCAAGAACCATGCAATGTTACCATATCCATGTCAATTCGGTCAAAGTCAATGCATGCAGACAATACTCTTGTCAATATGATATCTTCATCAGAGCAATTTTTCACTTTTACACTTCTCGTTATTACATCTAAATCTTCAAAAACCGTATAAATCAAAATAACTTCCAGATTTAAATGATTATCAACACACGTTATTTCAAGTGTAGTACAGTCGTCTTCATTGCCAAACGTCGCTGGCAAGCCATTTAATTTTGGCTTGCCTTTATATATTTTATGTGACTTGTAAAAAATCCCACATGCAGTGGCTCCTAACTTTGTCAGAACCTTTAAACATGGCTCTCTAAAATCCCCCAAACCACTTGTAGGGTATTCTGTAGGGAAGCTATCTAAAAACGACATCCTGTCTCTGTTATTCTTTGAAGGAACATAAGGAGGTTCATCCAATCTCATCAGGTAATTCACATCTTCATCAGGAATCCTCTCTCCGAAGTAGACATGACCTAAAAACTTTTCTTCATCAACGACAGCCATTATATAACTTGTATCTTTTGCATCAAGCTTAAATGATTTCGACTTCTCATAATAATGTATAGGCATAATAAAAATCCTCCACTTATTTGAAAAATTTATCAACGCTTATTTACTTGAATATTATTCCTGAAAAATATTATCATAAGTGAACTATTAATTGCGTTTTCGTTATATACTAGGCGAACGCAGTGCGGTGAGGCGTATGAGCGCTAGCGAAAGCCGTCACAACGCATAGACGGCGTTAGCCGAACTAACGGAGTGAGCCGTTAGTATATAGAAAACACAATTTGTGAACGTTGATAATATTTTTCATATATTTATTTGCTTTTGATAAATTTTCCCATAACTTTTGCTTTAAATGTAGACCTTCACTATGATTCTAATAATTCTAAGAAGAACTTAAGAATTATGTCGCCCGAATACAGGAGGTACTCATGCTGGTATTCCGGAAAAAACACAATTCTTTTATTTGATGTAATATTGTTGTACGCTGCCATCTGTGAAAATGGCGGACACACGTTGTCCATTAAAGCTGTCATCCAAAGGACATTGCACTTAACATCTTTTGCACGATTCTTTATATCGATGTATGCAAGCCGCTCAAAGAAGAAATCCTCTCTTAGATGATTTGGGTCCCTCTGCCTAAAATACCACGTAATCTCTTCATAAGCAGGATTTTTAAAATTGTTCTGATATATTCCTCGAAAATCACACAAAAATGGATAAATAGCAGCAGCCCCCTTCAAATCATCTACTAAAGAGGCACATGCGATAGTAAGCGCACCACCCTGAGATGCTCCTGTAGCAAAAATATTTTTTTCATCCACAAAATCCATCGTTTTTAAGATTTTCACACACTGTGCCGTATCTAAGTAGACATTTCTATAAAAAAGGTCATCAGGACTGTCGCACTCCAAGCCCCTTATAATATGACCACTCTGTGTATTTCCCTTGTATACGCCATTGTCAACACTTAACCCTCCTTGGCCTCTAACGTCCATTGCCAGCACACAAAAACCTTCTGCAATATATGGAAGTTTTCCGCTCCATTCGCCGCTGTTACTCCAATATCCATGAAACATAACAACAGCAGGTATCTTACCCTCTATCCTCTTAGGTTTTAAAAATTGACAGTGTATTTTCGCTCCACCAACACCGGTAAAGTATAAATCGTAAGCATCGCAACTTCTTGAAACAAAGTCACTTTTCACAAGCTCATATTCTAAGGATACATTTTCGAGATCTTTTCTTGCTCTTGCCCAGTATTCATCATAATCTTTTGGCGGATCTCCTATTCCTTTGTAGTCTTTTAAATGCTCTATTTGACACTCGTAAAGTTTATCCATCGGCTACACCTCTATATTTTCCCATCTGTTGCATCAAGAGGCAAAACTTCATTGTGCTCTTTTATAAAGTTTAAAGTTTCATCTAATGTCGTATAAGCCACCGCTACATAAGAATCAGCAGCACCGTAGTATATGGCTATTCTACCTGTATCAGCATCACATAAAGCAGCGCATGGAAATACTACATTTGGCACAAATCCTCTTTCCTCATACCATTCTTCAGGTGTCAGCATGAAACTTCCTGCCCTGTATAACACTTTTGCAGGATTATCTTTATCCAAAATCGCCGCACTCATAGAATAAACCAAGCCATTGCATGTACCTGTAACACCATGGTAGAAAATAAGCCATCCATCGTCTAACTCAATAGGTGCAGGGCCGCATCCAATTTTAACAGATTGCCACCATCCATTGCCACCTTTCTGCATGACAAGCCTGTGTTCTCCCCAGTATTTTAAATCAGGGCTTTGGCTTAGCAGAATATCTCCAAATTGAGTATGTCCATTGTCACTGGGCCGTGACAGCATTACGTATTTACCATTTATTCTCCGTGGAAATAAAACTGCATTCCTATTAAATGGCAAAAATGGATTCTCAAGTCTCGTAAATGTCTTAAAATCAGTTGTCCTGGCAAGCCCAATTGATGCACCATCGAAGTCACCGCACCATATGATGTAATAAGCATCCTCTACTTTTACAAGCCTTGGATCGTATGCATATAGCGGTTGATACGGTTTTCCGTCTTCATCAAAGAATTTAATTTTTTCTTCATCAAACTCCCAGTGAAGTCCATCTTCACTTCTTCCCAAATATATGTGGGGCCTTCCATTTATAGTTTCACCGCGAAATACCCCGATAAAAGCACCCTCATAAGGAACAACTGCACTGTTAAAAATCCTCGCTACTCCATTCACTGGATTGCGATTTATTATTGGATTTTCACTGTGGCGCCATATTGGGCCATTAAATCCCTTCGGTTTGTCCTGCCATGGAATGTTCTTCAAGCTGCTTCCTATTATCTTACTCATAAACTATCTCTCCTTTTAAATTATTCTTTAACAGATCCAACAACCAATCCATTGTAGATCTGCTTTTGCAACGCCAGAAAAATAATAAGTGTAGGTATCATTATGAGAATTACACCTGCAGATATTATTTCCCAATGAGCGCCATACGGACCTTTAAAAGCAAATAGTGCCGTTGATACTGTAAGTAGACTTTGGTCCGGTGTGTAGAGAAATGGAATGTAGAAGTCATTGTATATAGCCACACCTTTTGTGATTAATACGGTTGCCACTGCAGGTCTTATTAATGGAAAAATAATTTTAAAAAATACTTGAAAATAGTTTGCACCATCTATTATTGCAGACTCATCCAATGATACAGATATATTCTCCATAAACTGTAGAAAAATGTATATGGATACAATATCTGTACCGCAATATAGAATTATTGGAGCAAGTCTTGTATTAAATAATCCTAAAGCGTTTATAATCTGAAACGTCGCAACCTGCGTAGAAATCATAGGAATCATTGTTGCAACCAAAAATAGAGCATTTGCAACTTTGCTGATTTTAGACTTAAAACGGCTAAACACAAAAGCAGACATTGAACCTGTAAGGACAGAACCAGCCAATGAAAAAATTAATATTATTATAGTATTTTTAAACCCTGTCAGCATGTGTCCTTCAGTAAACGCCGCCACAAAATTTTTAAAGTTCAAGAAATTTGAAGGTAATGTCAATACACCTGTAGAAGCATATTCAGCATTAGTTTTAAATGCCGCAAAGAAAACTACTAATACAGGCACTATAAATACAAAAAGTAACAATATTAGTATAGCATATTTCAATGTAATTAAAATAATATCTTTAATGTTCATTTTTCTCATAATCATGTTTTACGCACCCCTCGATTGTAAAGCAACTCTTTGAATGGCAAATACCAAAATGCTTATTATAAGCAGGATAACAGCTAAGGCAGATGCTAATCCAACTCTGTAGTTTTGGAATGCAAAATTGACTGTTTGAATTACAAATGTCATACTGCCATTTCCTCCACCTGTCATTATATAAGGAATTTCAAAAGCAGCCAATGAACCGGTCACTGAAAGAAATACTAATAATTTTAATATCGTTGATATTCCAGGTATTATAATATGAATAAATTGTTGAAATCTATTGGCACCGTCAACCTCTGCAGCTTCAATTATGTCTGTAGGAATCGACTGCATAGCTGCCGAAAACATTACAATATCATATCCTATATATCGCCACACTGAAACAAATGCCAGTGATACATTTATAAGATGTGGATCCTGAAGCCAAAAATGTATATATCGCCCTAATCCTAGCAATTTTAAAATCGTATCAAGTGTAGAACCTGGCTGAAAGAAAAATATAAATATAAAACTTATTGCGACGCTATTGATTAAAGAAGGAAAGAAGTAAACTCCTTTAAATAAATTTGCAAATCTGCATCTAAAGCTAATTAAGTATGAAATACATACTGCTAAAGCAATCTGTATAAAAGCAGCTATAATATAATACAAGCTGACAATAAAAGGTCTAAAATAATCTGGACTGCTAAATATTAATTTATAATTACTTAAACCAATAAAATTTTTCGTAGGGCTAATACCATCCCAATCGGTAAAGCTGTAACCAAACATAAATATTGATGGAACATAAGTAAATAATATAAGCAACAATACAGGTACAAATAAAAATGTAACAGAAATAAGGATTTTCTGTTGTTTATATGTGAGTGATGATATACTAAATCTCTTTCTCTTTACATCAACTTCCATAATTTCACCCTCTCAGTTTTAATACACGGTTGTTATTTATCGTTTAATAAATAAATGGTTTAGATTATGCTTTATGCAAATGAATAAATTAAACATAAAGCATAATTTCTAAACCATATTTCATTTACTTTTTAACAGCATTAACACCTTGTGCCCATTTTGAATTTAGTTCTGACATATATTGATCAAATGTCTCATTACTTACACCTAATCCAATCTCTATGATTTTCTTTATCCACTTGCCATCATTTAAATTAATCAAAGAAGTTTTCTGAACTGTATCTAAATCTTGTGCTTGTTTTGTTGTACCAGGTTTTGCTTCGACTAATTCAATATCTGTCGCACCATTTAAATAGTCAGGCAGTTTTGCACCTACAATAGGTGAAAACATGTTAGAATCTTGTGGATATTTTGTTATGAAAAATTTCAAAAATTCTTTCGCCAATGCTATATTTTTGCTGTGAACATTTACGCCCATACCATAATCAGGTCCTACTTGAACTATTGCTTTACCATCATGGCGAACTGGAACAGGCATAAACTTTATATCATCAGGTGTCTTTGATTTTGCTTGAATCTGTCCAATTGCCCAACTGCCTAAACACATAACCGCAATCTTACCATCTGCCATAGCTTGTTTAGACCATTCCCAATCTGATGTCATAGGATCTTGTTCTACTAATTTATTCTTTACTGCTTCATAGAGAAGATCTAATGAAGTATACGTTGCAGTACCTTTTGTAAATTCATTTGGATTATAAATCATCTTATTCATATAATCCGGATCACCAGATATACCGATCTGCAACGCATTTGAGAAGTTTGTCAAAGCCCATTCAGATGTATAATTTGTATAATATGGGATAGCATCTGTCTTTTCCTTTATTGCCTTTAGCATGTTGATGTATTCATCAGGTGTTGTTGGAAGGCTTGTTACACCGGCATCTTTTAAAACCTTTGCATTGTATACAAAACCTGTCGCATTCGCACCTGTAGGAATGCCATAAATTGTACCATCTACATCAAAATTGTCAAGATAATTATAAGTTTTTGACAGCTCATCTCTTGTCCCAAGAGGCGCAAAAAAGTCTTTATATTTATCCTTAGTTATATTAGCAGGTATCATCAAAACATCGCCATAATTACCTGTAGACATTCTTGTAGAAATTGCATTTTGATAATCATTTAGATTCTCAAACTTTATTGTAGTCCCAGGATGCAATTTTTCGAACTCATCAGCATATTTGTTAAATGTATCTGTCATATCAGTCCTGTGTGTCAATACAGTAATAGTCCCTTTTAGCTCATTACTTGAACTGCTTGTCTTATTGCTATTGCTGTTATTGCTTGAATTGCCACATCCTGCTAGTGAAGTAGATATTACCGCGGTAGCCAGTAGCAATGACAACACTTTTTTTGCTTTCATAGCCGTTCCTCCTACAAAATTTATTTTTAGATTGGGTTTGAACATAGTTCAAATGTTTACATAAAATATCTTCTCAATCCTCCTTTACTTAATAAAATTTTATAAAAAGGTTTATATCACCTTTTATACAAATTTTTAAATACATAAAAGCAAAAAATATTAAATATATTCATTTAATGTCTATTTAAAAGTAACACAAAAATTGTAATATTATTTAAACCAATCGCTTTTACAATTTACAACATTATACGCAATCAACTATTATAAGTTTAAAAATCATATATTATTCACTTTATTGCTTCACATAATTGTCTCTTTTCTTTGAATATTGTAAAGTTACTTCATATTTAATTATCACAATATCGATGCAATTTAGACTTAATTTTTAACCTTAATTAAAGTATAAAATAACTATAGCAAAATGTCAATACAAAATTATTATTTTCATTTATTTACATGTATTCTTAATTCTTAACGTATACAATTAGCTATTAAAATTATTTAACCGTTATTTTGATTTTATTTATAGTTACAAATTTTATTTTATAATCTAATTTTATATGTCTTGTATTGTAATTTTTATAGAAGTAATGTTTGAATAATTGTAAATAAAGGAGGATTAGTCGCGTAACCCTCCTTTTAATTCATAAGCTTTTAATTTGATAATACAACATTATCTAAATAAACATTGCTGTTTCCAGTTTGTCCACTATCAGGTACAATCTTCACGCCTATTGACTGCACATTTTCAAGGTTATTTATCTTTGATGGATCTAGATCAATTGATAGAGTTGTAAATCCACCACTATTAATTGGCTGCCAACCACTATCATACCATGTCCAGCTAGATCCTGTTTTTATATAAAGTGCTGCAGTCGCAGTACCATTTGATAATTTAACATCGATACTTATCTTTTTAACTGCAGACAAATCAATTGCCTGTACCTTATCAATTTCAAAACCATCTGTCTTGCTTAAATCAAAATTAGATGTAAGTGAATGTGTGCCACTACTTGCAAAATCAGTTGTTATACTTGTTGCTGTCGCATTTGCATTATTTTGATCAACAGTCCAGCCATCTGTCCCATTTTCGAAATCATACAACACACCAGGCTGAGCAGGAGTACTGTTAGATCCAGAACCACCATTAGGTACTCCGCCGGTACCATCATTTATAGCTCGTATGCCATCAAAGTAAAGCGTTCCACTTTTGAGACCTCCAGCATCATTAATGTATATAGAAAGCTCTTGAACATTTTTAAGATCTTCTTTTGTTATGACTTTACCTTGATCCTGTGTATCCCATGGTGCAACCGTAAAACTGTTAAACCCAATTTCTTCCCAACGCGGTGTACTATCTGAAAGAGACGGATATGCCTCGTAATAAATTCCATTTACTTTTATTTGAATTACTAATTTCTGATTGCTTCCATCTGGCACTAGATAAAACTTCAATTTATTATATCCCGACCAATCAACACCACCTAAAGTCTTTGTAACTCCTGCATATCCAGAGCTACCCAACTTATAATCGACTTTCATAGCATACATACCATCTGCTGCATTATCGTTAGTAAGCGAAACTGAAATATCATCTCCCGATGCCTTAATCCATTTCGACTGCAATGCAGCATCATTTCCCTGATATGATTCAAAATCATCGACCAAAGATGGATCAGTAGGCGTTTCTACAAATGCATTTATCAGTTGAATATTGTCAACATATATTTCTCCTGTACCATCAAAGTTTAATCCATTTCCTACTACTGATATGGCAAGCCCTTTAGCCGATGATACCTTTGAACTGTCTAAATCAATTGTAACTGGGAAATAAGCATATTGTATGCCATCAATACTTTCTGTACTCAAATCTGTAATTTTCTTCTCCGTAGTAGTCATTCCATATTTCGTATCCCAATCGTCTGGCAACATTGCAATCCCACGCACAGTTGCATCAGGATTAGCACTTGCTGCTGTTGCCGGAATCAAGACATCAAATTTAACACGATTCACATATGGCAATACATCATCTATATTAGTCAATTGCAATTTCAATTCTTGCCATGAATCTGCATAAGTCATCCCAGTAACAGTCATTTCGAGTTTTCCATCACCAGCTAATACTGCATGTCCTATATTCAAACTCATAGATTCAGGATAAGTACCATTATTTTGAATGCCTTCTATATTTGTATCAAAAGTATAATCTTTAACCAATATCTCAGGAACTTTTACAAAAACATTGACAGACTGTTCAAATTCGATACTATCCCCATTATATGCGATAACTGTAATCTTTGCTGTTTTACCATTGTCTTGATAAGAAGGAGACCAATCTTGAGAATAATATCCATCCTGATCTAATGTCATTGGTATTTCTTCATTTGAGTCATTAACTTTATATACAACTTTTGTTGGTGTGTCATTCAATATTCGCACTCTAATCTTTGTTGTATTAGTCGTTATTTCTGAATTGTCAGTTGGCGTAACAATATGCATAAATGACTTACCCGGATTAACAACGACATCTGTAGTTAAATTTGCCCCTTTTATATCATTAAGAAATGCAGTATAAGGATCTTGATAAAATTTTATAAAATCGGGCAACAATTCATGATCTCCCAAATTTGGTGCGTTTTTATATGGAACAAATAAATTACCATTCAATCCAAAATTAGCCCATGTCAACATATATGCAATACGCCTTGCATTGCTGTTAGATTTAATGTCATTTAAAACGTCAGTAAACCAGCTAAGATCACCATTTCCTGTCACTTTCATCCCTTGCGGGCTATAACCAAATTCCGACAAAGTCGCAATCTTTCCTTTGTTATCAGCCAACTTTGAGATCATAGATAAGTCATTAACTAAACTACTTAAAAATTGTTTCGTTCCTGGATTATCTATGTTATCGTACTGATCCATTCCAAGAACATCTACATAATTATCACCAGGGTAAGTCACTAAATAATTCTCTTCATTGCCGTTAAAAGGACCATTAGGAGAATAAACATACAATATGTTATGAACTCCTTTTTTATCTCTCAAATATTCAACTGTATACCTATATAGTTCAATATATTGGCTTGGCGTCGTCGTCTTTGCTCCCCACCAAAACCAACCACCATTTTGCTCATGGAATGGCCTAAACAAAATCGGTATCAAATTTCCATTATCATCTTTTAGATTGTTTGCAAAAAGAGCTATGTTATCTAAAAATTCATTAAATTTGCTGTTGTATTCGCCACCAGGGAGTATTTTATCTACAACATCACCAGAAACATCATTGAAACTGCCACCTGTAACAAAATTAGGCATATGAGCACTTAGAGTGAAAATTCCACCCATCTCATGAATTTTTTTAACAGCTGCTATTAAATTTTCACGGCTTTTTACCGGATCATTTGGAACACCTGGTTTTTCTTTTCCCTCTAAGCTCAAAGTATCCCATCCAAAAACAGCTGGAAAATCGCCAACATCGTTCTTTACATCTGACTGCAATTCATTTGAACCAGAAGTTATTGTAATGCCTTCATCAGTATCATGTTGATGTCCAAATAACACTTCTTTGCCACGTATACCATTTAAATAAACAAAAAGTTCCTTTGTCTCTGTAGTTGCATTGGGATCAACTAAGTTAACCCTCTTTATTGTAGATTCATTGCTGCCACTATTATTTGGTCTATTATTATTTGTGTCTATATTAGTATTAGTGCTATTGTTGTTATTATTTTCAGAACCGAGATTCAACAATCCCTTCTCTAGAATTTTCCCATTCAAAAAAACATTTTCCGCTTCAATATTTGCTTCTTTTATTGTGCCATAGCCATTTATAATAGTTCCATTTGCTCCACTATTAACATTTATTTCAGAAACAGTTGCTTCTCTACCAATGTTAATTGCAATATAGGTGTTTATTTCAATAGTACCAATATCAGATTTGTCATTTAAATCAATTAATGATTCACTATTAACTGCTACATTTCCAACCTTGTTATCTCCGCTCAAAACCACATGCACTTTTCCATCTAAACGATTAACAACAATTTCACTAATGTTGCAATTATTAATATAGATTGAATTCTCTCCACCGCCAGATATATAAACTGTTCCATCAACAGTTACATTATCAATAGTTGCTTCTCCATTTCCTATACCTGATGCAAGATATAAATTCCCTTCTATTACAGTATTTTTCAGTGTTACACCATCATGGTTGATTATAACATTCCCATTAAAAGTTTTACCTTCATAATTGCCAGTTGTATTGTAATAACCAGTTATTAAACTGTCAAGTAGCGCACAAAACTCTGCACGCGTAATAGTCTTCTTAGGTTTAAATGTACCATCCTCATATCCTGATATTATTCCACTAAGAGCATTTACAGCGCCTTTTGCATAGTCGCTAATTTGCGAAGCATCTTTAAATTTAATTGCACTTGAAGAATTTTCTGGATTGTCTTTATTAAAGATATTTGCTAACAGTGTAATTGCGTCTTCACGTGTTATATTGGCATCGGCTTTTGAAATATTATTAGGAAATCCAGAGTAGTATCCAGCATATCTTGCTATAAGCAATTGGTCTGCATACCATGCACCTGGTTTAACATCAGAAAATTGATGTTCAGATTTGGCAGAAAAACCAAAAACCCGATTTAAAATTGATACGGCTTCTGCACGAGTAATTTCTTTTTGAGGTTTAAATGTCCCATCGGAATATCCATTTATTATTCCATAGTTCTTTAAATTTTCTATACTATTCTTTGCCCAATTATCTCTTATGTCACTGAATGCAAAACTATTTAAATTTGATACCACAGCCTCCGAAGTAGCAGCATATGAATTTGAAAAGAAATTATAGGGAATAGCAGAAACTATTAATAAAACAGATAAAATTGCAGCGATAAACTTGCGAATAATACTCATCATAAATCCCTCCAAACAACAAATGTTTTTTATAGTTTTTCTACAGAAATAAATAATAAAAGCTTTTCTTTCCTCCTTTCTATGTTTTAAACTTAAAATAACCCTCATTTATCACTCCTTCCTATTCTATATTTATATATATTAACAAGTAGATAATTTAAACAGAGTTTTGAAGTTTTAAAATTGAAAAGACACATTGATATATTAATAATCGCATTTTTAGTAAATTTACATTTATAACGCTACAAAAAGTTACTTATGATTATTTTTAACTCAATAAATTATATTAAATCTATTTATTAACTTACATTTTAGTATAGGATATTTATGCATAATTGTCAATAATATTATCTGATTTTCATTTATTTACATCAATTTACGTATATTACATGTATATATTGTTTTAATTCCCGTTATTTACGGATTATATAAGGTTATTTTTGTTGTAAAATATTATAAAAATGAATATGATGATAATTTGCACATATTTTGTGTAGTTCCTGTTGACAAAATATTAGCAGGCTTTATAAGGAAATTTTTCTGCTTGACTCCCAATCAAAATAATGTTAGAGTAGCCTTATAGAACTATATAAGGAGGAATTTGCGATAGATATCAATATTAAGAGTTTAAAAATCGGCGATTTAGTAGCAAAATTGCCAATAATCCAAGGTGGCATGGGGGTAGGAGTATCACTAAGCAATCTCGCTTCTGCCGTCGCTAATGAAGGTGGCATTGGTGTAATATCTGTAGCAGGTATTGGCATGATGGAAAAAGACTTTGCAACAAATTATATTGAGGCAAATATAAGGGCACTTAGAAAGGAAATTAAGATAGCCAGAGAGAAAACTAAAGGTATAATTGGCGTTAATATAATGGTGGCACTTTCAAATTTTACTGACATGGTTAAAACATCAATAGATGAGGGCATTGATATAATCTTTTCCGGAGCAGGACTTCCGCTAAATCTTCCTAAATTTTTAAATAAAACATCTAAGACTAAATTAGTACCTATTGTTTCATCCGAAAGGGCATTCAATCTTATAGCAAAAAGATGGCTGCAAAAATATGAATATTTACCAGATGCTGTTGTTGTTGAAGGTCCAATGGCTGGTGGTCACTTAGGATATTCAAGTGAGCAGATATCAAATCCTGATTATTCTCTAGATAAAATAGTAAAAGACGTATTGGGAGAAACAAGACAGTATGAAGAGATTTCAGGAAAGCAAATACCTGTTATTGCAGCTGGTGGAATATATACAGGCGATGATATATTAAAATATCTAAAAATGGGCGCCGCTGGTGTACAGATGGCCACACGTTTTGTTACAACCGATGAATGTGATGCATCAGATGAGTTTAAGAAATCATATCTCGACTGCAAAAAAGAAGATATAACTATAATAGAAAGTCCTGTCGGTATGCCAGGTAGGGCAATCATTAATAAGTTTCTCAATGATGTAAAGTCGGGTGGAAGAAAACCATATAAATGTTTGTATCATTGCATTAAAACGTGTGACTATAAAAAAAGCCCTTACTGTATATCGCAAGCACTTATAAATGCTCAAAGGGGACTCATGGAAAGTGGGTTTGCATTTGCTGGAGCCAACGCCTATAGAGCGGATAAGATAATATCCGTTAAAGATTTAATTAGTACTCTCATGGATGAGTATAATAAAGCGCTTTATTTAAGCGTGTAACTATTTAAAAAGGACTGCCATATTGGCAGTCTTTTAAATTATTTTCTGGACTTTGAAATTTCTACTTTTATTCTTTTACCATCGATGATTTTATCAAAAGAATTATTTATTATATTTTTTGCAGCATTTCTACGGGCATCTATGAAAGTAAATTTATCAAATATATCTACAGTGCCAATGTCTTCTTTAGAAATATCACCTATGTCCATTAATAATTTTAGAAGTGTTCTTTTATTTAGTTTATCTTTCCGCCCTAAATTAATGAACAGCCTTACATATTTAGGTTCGTCGTCGTTATAATATAATTCTTTCCCATAGTACATATCCATTAAAGCCGCTGCAACATCAACAAGATTGTATTCTTCATCAAGCTCCATTGCTAATGGTGCAAACCTCTTGTAATCACTTTTCTCCAATGTTTTTTTAATTTCAGCTATCATTTTATTGTACTTGACTTCCAGTATATCATCCACCGTCGGCAGTTCTTTTCGCTTTATTTTGCATCTTGTGGCTTTTTCTATCCTCTTCAATGCTGGATATTCTCTGGATGTCACTAATGTATAAGCAACACCGCTTCTATTTGCTCTTCCCGTCCTGTCAATTCTGTGAACATATGATTCTACATCTTGTGGCAGATTGTAATTTATGACGTGTGTCACATTTTCAATATCTATGCCTCTTGCTGCCACATCAGTCGCCACTAAGAAATCTAAAATACCTTCTTTAAATTTCCTAAGCGTATTTATCCTTTGATTTTGGCTCATATCGCCGTGCATTCCCTCAACATTGTATCCTCTTGACTGCATATTTTCTGTAAGCTCATCAACTTCTTTTTTTGTTTTGCAGAAAATTATCGTGCTTGACGGCTCATCAACATCTAATATTTTGCAAAGAGATTCAAACCTTTCTTGATTTTTTACCTCGTAATAAAAATGCTGAACTGTTGAAACAGTCATAGTCTTTTTTACGATAGAAATAAATTTCGCATCGCTTTTCATGTATTTCTTTGCAAGATTTTTTATTTCATCTGGCATCGTAGCAGAAAACATCATGGTCTGTCTTTCTTCATTTGTATGGTTTATGATTTCTTTAATATCGTCTATAAATCCCATATCTAACATCTCATCTGCTTCATCTATGACAAGGTACCTTACACTCTTTAAGTCAAGCACATTCCTCTTTATAAGGTCCAAAACTCTTCCAGGCGTGCCTACAACGATATCTACACCTCTTTTTATTGCTTTAATCTGCCTATCTATTTGCACGCCACCATAGACAGGAAGCAATCTCACTTTAGAATACTTCCCAATGCGGGCTAACTCATCATTTACTTGTATTGCGAGCTCCCTAGTAGGAGTCAAAATAAGGCAAAATACTTTCCCATCATTTGAACTAAAATTGTTTATGATAGGTGCACCGTACGCAAGCGTCTTGCCAGTTCCTGTCTCTGCCTGTCCTATTACATCTGACCCTTCTAATAAAACAGGTATTACTTCCGACTGTATTTTAGACGGCTCCTCGAATCCCATATCGTCGATAGCTTTTAAAATTTTTTCATTTAAATGTAGTTCCTTAAAATCCATTAATCTTTTGTCTCCTTAATATTTTTTTATTTGCCTAGTATTTATTTTTTACAAAATCAACTGTAATATGTGAATATCCAGGTATCTATTAAACTTGTAACCTAATTCCTTTAATGTGCCAACAATTTTGAAGCCGTACTTTTCGTGTAAATGAATGCTTACATCATTGCCTTCAGATATTCTGGCTACTATAGTGTGAAATTCATTTTCCTTTGCGTGCTCTATAATCTTCTTGATTAATTTATCCCCAATGCCACGTCCCTTGTACGCCTCATCAACGTAAATCGAGTCTTCCGCCACAGCCCTATAGCCGCATTTGTCAGACCAAAGCGATAAAGACGCCCAACCTACAACAATGTCTTCTTCTATTGCTACAAAAACAGCATATCTGTCATTGTGCGCCTCAAACCATTTTTTATGATACTCTAATGGCCTTGGTTCAGTATCAATTGTTGCCGTCGTGTTTAATACAGCTTGATTGTATATATCATTTATTCTTTCAATATCATCTATATTAGCTTTTCGAATGATCATAAAGACCGTTCCTTTCAATCAAATTGGCTTTAAAAGAATTCGATATAATTACTTTAACATATAATATTGAAATTGCATATATATAATCAAAATAATTTTTAAAAATCTCTTGGGGATGAATTTAGATGAAGAAAAAATTGATTGATGTAAAGAATCATTCGTTTATAATAAAGGCTGATTACGATGATGTTTTGCTTTTAGCAAAATTAATTCAAGCAGAAGGTGAAGGCGAACCAATGATTGGCAAAGTCGCCATAGGAGCTATTGTTGTAAATCGAGTGCAAAATCCAAATTTTCCTAATAGCGTATCCGAAGTCATATTTGAGCCCGGACAATTTGAAAGCGTGACAAATAACCGAATATTCAATATAGAAAATATAGACGAAGAATGTTTGATTTCAGCTCTTAAAGCATTGGAAGGAGAAGACCCGACAGACGGATCACTGTACTTTTACAATAGGTATACGGCAACAAGCGATTGGATTAAATCAAAAAAAGTAAGTGTTGCTATAGGAAAACATAATTTTATAGCATAAAGAATGCAGGGCATTGCCCTGCTTTTATTTTCAGCATATTCTCGGGAGAAGTTCACCTATTGGTCTATCTACGATTCTAGTTGTGCCGTAGATTGTCTCTATCGTCACAAGACCAGAACTATCGATTTCGCCTATAATAGCCGCATCTTTACCGTATTTATCGCCTTTCATTATTTCCAATGCCTTATAAGCAAAATCTTTATCAACTACACACACAAGCTTTCCTTCATTTGCAAGGTGCAGATAATCAATGCCTAACATGTTGCAAGCTGATTTTACATTCATCTTTACAGGCAGTTTATCTTCATATATTTTAATTCCTACTTTGCTCATGCTGGCAATCTCGTACAGCACTTCTGCGACGCCGCCCCTTGTAGGATCTCGTAAGATTTTTACAGCATCTTTAAGAGTCATAAGCTTCTCCACCATTTTATTTAAAGGCGATACATCGGAAAGAAGAGGAGGATCAAAATCAATTCCTTCCCTGGCACCCATTACCGCCATGCCATGATCTCCAATTGTCCCTGAAATTATCACTACATCCCCTGGTTTACCATTTCTAATTGAAATATCGGCTCCATCAGGCAAAATGCCTATTCCTGCAGTATTTATGAAGATGCCATCTGCGCTATTTTTCTCTACAACTTTTGTATCACCTGTCACAATTTGTACACCAGCTTCATTAGCAGCATCTACCATAGAATCTACTATCTTTTTAATGTCATCAACCGGAAATCCCTCTTCAATTATAAATGATGCACTCAAGAAAAGCGGCTTTGCACCACGCATGGAGATGTCATTTACAGTACCGCATATCGCCAACCTACCAATGTCACCACCTGGAAAAAAGACAGGCTTTACTACAAAGCTGTCTGTTGTAAAAACGGTCTTACCCGGCAACAATGCTGCATCTTCCATCTGATTTAAATATTCGTTATTAAATTTTTCTATGAATATTTCGCTTATGAAGCTTTGCATCATCGAACCGCCGCCACCGTGTGACATCAATACCTTATCCATATACCGTTCCTCCTCGATTTTACTCACCGTACTTGTAATACGCCGCACATGATCCCTCTGATGAAACCATGCACGGTCCAACAGGATTCAAAGGTGTACAAGCTTTGCCAAACAAGGGGCATTGTTTTGGCGTTATAATCCCTTTCAGCACATCACCGCACCGACAGCCTTTTATCTCTGTCCCGCTATTAGGCTTTTTAATGTTAAATTTCTTTTCCGCATCGTATTCGCTGTACTTCTCACGTATCTTAAGCCCCGAACCTTCTATCATGCCAAGACCTCTCCACTCAGCATCGCTGTCCTCAAAGACTTCTTCGATTAATTTTTGTGCCTCAATGTTCCCATCATCTTTTACAACCCTTTTGTATTGAATTTCTATCTTAGGATCTTCCAAATTTTTTAAAATCATTACAACACTCATCAATATATCTGATGCTTCAAATCCTGATACAACTCCGCCAATCTTGTATTTATCAACCAAAAAATTATATATAGTACTTCCTGTTATAGCACTTACATGGCCTGGAAGTAGAAACCCCTGAATATCTGATCCATTTACAACAAGCGCTTCTAATGCCTTTGGCATTGTCTTATGAAGGCAATACACGCTGTAATTCTTGATTTTTTTTGTGTATGCTTCTTTTATGGTAAGTGCAACAGACGGGATTGTTGTCTCAAAGCCTATTCCAATAAAAACTACCTCTTTACTTGGGTTTGCCATAGCATAATCCAGCGCATCAAGTGGTGAATAAAATACTCTCACATCTCTGCCTTTTGCCCTTTCCTCTTGCAGCGAAGAATTGTTTCCAGGCACTCTTACCAAATCTCCAAATGTGGCAATAGTCACTCCTTGACTTGCCAAAGATATTGAAGCATCAATCTCATTTTGTGCTGTCACACAGACAGGACAACCAGGCCCTGATATAAGTTTAATATTCTCAGGCAAAATCTGTCTTAAGCCATACCTTGATATTGCCATTGTGTGAGAACCACAAACTTCCATTATCTTTATTGGTTCACCAATGTTATATTTATCTATGAGTTTTTTGGCTGTATTTATGATGTCCTGCATAGAAATACCTTCCTTTTCTTAATTTTGTTTAAAGCTCTCTCTTAAAGCCTCCTCCATCTCCTTCCAGAGCTTTAAATCTTCCTCAGCCGTTTCCTTATCGACTATACTTATAGCGACACCGGCATGAACCATTACATAATCTCCAATCTTGACATCAGGTACCATGGCTATTGAGACTCTTCGTTTCAGCCCGTTTAATTCTGTCTCCGCTACATCGCCATCGATTTTTACTACTTTTTGCGCTACAGCAATACACATAATCACACCTCCAATTTATAATTTGCTATAACTGCTTGTCCTAGGGCTATACCTCCATCGTTGCAAGGTACCATACTATTTGAATATACGGAAAATCCTTCTTTCAATAATTTATCTGTAATATTCTCCAGTAGATATTTATTCTGAAAGCTACCGCCGCTTAATACTACTTTGTCTATTTTGTAATTTTCTCTCAGCCTCAATGCTATATCTACAGTAAACTCTACTATTGTATTATGAAATCTTGCCGATATTATTCCTTTATTTACTCCTTTTCTATAGTCAGAATAAACTTGCATTAAGATATCTGATGTATCCACCACATACTCGTCACCACTTGATACCGTGAAACTATAGTAAGACGAATCACTTTCTATGATGCTTTCAAGCTCCATGGCTGCTTGTCCTTCATAATGAACTGTATCTTCTATATCAATAAGGGATGCAACAGCATCAAACAATCTACCCATGCTGGAGACTAATGGTGCGTTTATTTTTTTGTCTATCTGCGCTTTAATAATCTCCAATTCCTTTGCATCAAACCTTTTAAGATAGTCTTTATAAAAAATCATATCTTCATTTATAAAGCCTATTGCAGTTCTGTAAATCCTTTTTATGGCAAGCTCTCCACCTGGAAGCGGATTGTACTTTACGTGACCTGCCCTTACGAAGTCTTTTAAATCAGCAATTAAAAATTCAGCTCCCCACACATTCCCATCTAATCCATATCCAGTGCCATCGTATGAAAAGCCGATGACTTTGTCCTCTATCCCGTATTCTGCCATGCAGCTGACTATGTGTGCATGGTGATGTTGTGTATATATTACTGGTAAATCTAGAGATTTTGCAAACTGTGTTGACAAATACCCTGGATGCATATCACATGCTACATATTTTGGTTCAACTTTAAAAAGCTTCATGTATTTTTTTATCTCAGTTGTATAATACACATACGTTTTGCTATTATCCAGATCTCCTATGTGATGGCTTAAAAATGCGTAATTGCCTTTAGTCAAGCAAAACGTATTTTTATAATATCCGCCAACAGCAAGTATCGGTTTGAAATCCACTTTAAATAACATAGGCTCTGGGGCATATCCTCTTGCCCGCCTTATAACTCTTTCACTTTTAGCCTTGTATGATGTAACCGTATCATCTATTCTGTTTACAATGTCTCTGTCATTTAAAAGAAAGCTATCCGCTATATTTTTAAGCCTCTCTAAAGCCTCATCATTATCTTTGCATAATGGTTCTTCACTGATATTTCCGCTCGTCATTACAATTGGAAAATCTATAAATTTAAACAAAAGGTAGTGTATCGGTGCGTAAGGAAGCATCACACCGACACTGTCAAGACCGTCACTAACACCTTCAAATTTGTATTTCTTTTTTAAAAGGACGATAGGCCTTCTTTGATTTTTCAATATCTCTATTTCATCATGGCTTACATGACAATACCTTTTTACAGCTTCTACATCTTTCATCATAAGTGCCAATGGCTTTCCATACCTATTTTTCCTTTCCCGCAGCCTTAATACAGCATCGCGGGATAACGCATTAACGGCAAGGTGAAATCCACCTATCCCTTTTATTGCAACGATTTTATCATCTCTAAGATCTTCTGCAACTGCCATAATAGGATCAACATTTGCATTTTCCCCAACATATTTAAGCAACGGGCCACAATCATAACACGCTACGGGTTGCGCATGAAATCTCCTGTCAAGGGGATTTGTATATTCGCCTTTGCATAAATCGCACATAGGAAATTTTTTCATCGATGTCTTTGGCCTATCATAAGGTATGTCCTCAATGATGGAAAATCTGGGACCGCAATTTGTACAATTTATGAATGGATACCCATACCTTCTGTTTTTTTCATCCATCATTTCATTTACGCATTCGTCGCATACACCCATGTCAGGAGAAATCGGTACAAATCCATCATTTGCTTTGCTTGACTTTATGCTAAAATCCTTGTATCCTATGACATCACAATCTTCTATGGCTATCTCGTCTATTTTTGAAAGCTTCGGAGGATTTTCTTTTAATTCCAGTACAAACGCATCTATATCATCCTCATACCCCTCTACGTTAATGTAAAGGCCAGACGATGTGTTAAAAACGATGCCTGACAGATTGTGTTTTAATGCCAAATTGTACACAAACGGTCGAAATCCAACGCCTTGAACTATGCCTTTAATGTTTATTTGCTTTGCATATATTGATTGTAAATTTCTTTCAGCCATTTTGCTAGCACCTCGAAGCCTTCTCCAGTTCTCGATGACACTTCAAAAATCTCTGCCTTATCATTCAGCGTCTTAACACCATCATAAAAATACTGTTTATTAAAATCAAAATAAGGCAAAAGATCTATTTTATTAAGAACAACCGCCTTAGCCTTTGAAAACAAAAGAGGATATTTATACGGTTTATCATCACCTTCTGCAACATTTGCCATTGCCAGCTTAAAGTCTTCTCCCAGCTCAAATTCTGATGGGCAAATCAAATTTCCAATATTTTCTATGAATAATATGCCATCGTGAAAATCAATACTTGAAAGTGCTTTATTTATAGAATTGGCATTTAGATGACATTCTCCACCTGTATTTATCTGTACAACAGGTATATTCCTTTCTGCCATTTTACGGGCATCAATGTCAGACGCAACATCGCCTTCTATAACACCACATGGTATGTCCATATTTTCTATAAGTTTTAATATGAAACTTGTCTTACCTGTACCTGGTGAGCCAATGATGTTAACCATCAAAATCTTTCTTTCATCTTTTATATTTTTGTTCTCTTCAGCAATATTGTTGTTTGCTTCAAGAACATTCTTTATAATCTTAATTTCCATTTATATTACACTCCTTATTCTACATCTATACTATCAATGTACAACTCTTTACCTTTCTCAATCAACACACCGCTGCTACCGCAATAGGGGCATTTAAACGTAAAATTGCCCCTATTATAAATCATGCCGCAGTTGCGGCATTTAAATTCTGCTTTTACCCTTTTAAAGTTCAATTCTGCACCATATAAAGGCGTGCCTTCACTTAAAACATCAAAGTAAAATTTTATGCTGTCTTCCTCAAAACCCGTCAGTTCTCCAAGAACGATATTTATTTTTGTAACTTTATTGATATTTCGTTTTTTAACTTCATCTGAAACCATATTTACAATACTTTCAGTTATAGAAAGTTCATGCATCTACGCACCGGCTTTCTCAGAATCTTCATGTCTCTCCAAATGAACATCATACTTCTTATCTGTACAGCTTCTATAATGAGTATCGAGCCTCAAACTTTTTTTAGGACATTTCTCTACACATACACCACATATTACGCACTCAAAAGGATCGTATTCCCATACTCCGTTTTTTCTATCAACTTTAATACAATTTGACGGACATACTCTTTGGCACATACCACAAAAAATGCACTCATCAATATTGTTTTCCAAATGACCCCTGTTAATATCAAAAGGCTTTCTCTCTTCATACGGGTACATGCGAGTCGCGGGCTTTTTAGATAGATTGGAAAAAACGCTTTTAAGCATATCCAGCATAAAAACACCCCTTTCATAATTAAAATTATCTCTCAGTACAGCTTATACATGGATCAATTGTCAATATCAATACAGGCACATCTTGCAATTGAGATCCAGGAAGTATTTTCAAAAGAGCCGGTATATTAGCAAAGGTAGGAGTTCTTATGCGAAGTCTGTCCAAAAATTTAGTACCGTTTGATTTTATATAATAGACAACTTCACCCCTGGACTGCTCAAGCCTAGAAATAACTTCTCCTGCTGGAGGGTTGCCTTTTACAGGAACATTGATATCTCCTTCAGGCATTTTACTCAAGGCCTGTCTTATAAGGTCGATAGATTGGAATATTTCTTTCATTCTGACAAGATTTCTTGCATAGCTGTCACCGCTCTTTTCTACGATTGGCTCAAAATCAAGATATTTATAAGCAGCATAGCCTGTTGTTCTCAAATCAAGATCCACACCGCTTCCTTTAGCCATAGGTCCAGTAGCACCAAGCTCATACGCTTCTTCTTTCGTCAAAACACCTATGCCTACCGTCCTCTCTTTTACCGTGTAGTTATTCATGACAACATCATTGATGTCTTTAAGCTGCTTTTCAACATCGTCTAATTCCCTTAGTATCCATTTAGCCTGATCATTGCTTATATCTTTTCTTACACCACCTACTATATTTACTGAGATAATTACTCTATTTCCGGATGTAGCCTCCAGTATATCCATGATCTTCTCACGAATCTTCCATGTCTGCATAAATAAATTTTCAAAGCCAAATGCATCTGCAAATAATCCAAGCCACAATAGATGGCTGTGTATCCTATGAAGTTCTGCCCAAATTGTCCTCAAATATTCTGCTCTTATAGGAACTTCTATCCCCATTAATTCCTCTATTGCCTGGCAATAATCCTGTCCATGCATACAGCTACATATTCCACAAACTCTCTCAACAACATATACCATCTGATTGAAGTCTTTTTTTTGCGCTAATGTTTCTAATCCCCTGTGGACAAAACCAAAAGCCGGGTATGCTTCAACAACCTTTTCATCCTCTACAACCAGTTTTAAATGGATTGGTTCTGGCAAAACGGGGTGCTGCGGTCCAAACGGTATAGTTCCTTTTTCACTCATTTTTACCACCCTTTTCTCTTCTTATTATCTCTATATCAGCCTGCGGACTTATTGGTGAGCTCTCTCCCAGCATCAACTTGCCGCCAAAATCAACAACAAGTCCATCGAATTCTACGCCAAAAAGTTCTTTTATCTCATTTTCTACCAACAGTGCACATGAATAAACATCGGATACACTGGGCACATTTTTGCCATCTGTTACAATATGGATATTATCCAAATCATACCTTTTAGCAAAGGTATATATTATTTTGAATTGTCCTTCGAAATTCAAACAAGTTTCTGTGACAAATCTGTACCCATCATCATGGTATTTTTTCACTTCTTTTTTAAGGTTATCAACAGTCACTTCTCTGCTATTAACAATCATAAAATTCACTCCTAACCTAAGCTTTTTGCCGAAACTATTACTTCTCTACGAGAATATTTATCCTTCAAAATCTGCGCAGCTTTGTAAAGCCCGTCTATCATTGCCTCAGGTTTTGCCGGACATCCCGGAATATAAACATCTACTGGAATTACTTTGTCAATACCTCCCAAAACATTGTAGCAATCTCTAAATATTCCTCCGCTGCAGGCACATATTCCTGCCGCAACAACTACCTTCGGCTGAGGCATCATATCGTAAACATTTTTAAGCACATCTTTATTTTTTTCATTTACTGTGCCAGTTACAATTAAGATATCTGCATGCTTTGGATTACCTACATTTACCATACCAAATCTCTCCATATCGTAGATCGGGGTCATGCAGGCAAGCACTTCTATATCACAACCGTTGCAGCTTCCACAGTCATAATGTACAACCCATGGTGATTTAGAAAATGACTTTTTTACAAATTCCTTTAATCCCATATTTTATCACCTCGATACATTGCTAAAATACAAATATCCGATATTTACTACTGTAAAGACAATACCTACAATCCAGCTAAAACTCAGCATCCATTTCAGTGTCATCCTTGCAGATATATTATCTATAATTATATCTAAAAACAATATTAAAAGAGAAATCAAAGCTCCAATTATAAGATTTTGAGACCAAAAAATTGCTATCATTGAAAGTAATAGCACAAGTTCATACCAATCAGCTATTTCAATAAGTGCTAAATAAGGTCCAGAATAATCCGTCAAAATACCTCTTACAAGCTCTTGATGCGCATGCTCAGATGTTGAAAAATCAAATGGAGATTTTTTAATTTTTATATCCAGAACAAGGCACAATACCAAGAATATAAGTGGCAAATCCAGCAACAACCTACCGTGTGACATAATGGTCTTAAGGCTAAAACTTCCTGAAACATAATACATACCAATAAGCACAAATATTAAAAGTGGCTCATAGGCCAACATCTGCATCAATTCCCTCTGAGCACCTACTTGACTGTAAGGTGATCTTGTGGCCAAAGCACCTACGATGTAAAATACAAGACCTATTGACATTATAAAAACTATCATAAGCAAATCAGCTTTAATAGCAAAAAAACCAATGCTTAAAATGGCTGACAGCAAATATATATATGCAGCAAATATCTGAAAGTCATTTACTATCATTTTTTCCTTAGACAATAATTTTGTAACATCATAAAAAGGTTGCAATATAGGAGGACCATACCTCCCCTGAATTAATGCAGTTACTTTTCTGTCTAAGCCTGTTATAAATCCTCCTATTATAGGAGTCACAATAATCGCTATTGCAAAAACTAAATATTCCATCCATGTCATAGCAATATCCCTCCAAAAATAGCCAATATCAGTATCAATGAGATGTAATTCATATATTTTGTCATTACAGTCTCATTTATTATGCTTGGCAAGTAATAATTTTTTATATCATACCCGTTTTTAGAATCATCGTAATTTAGTCCAGACTCATATGGTGTAGTCTGTACTATATCGCGGGAATTCTTTATTGTCAATATTGCAAGGATGATTGCTAAACCTATTGCAAAAAATACTGGATATATAGTAAATCCTCCCAGGTTGCTTTCAAGATATCCTGAAGCAGCTTTTACCGAAACAGACATTTTAAGCATGTTTATCTCAGGTTTAACAATAGTGTTAAAAAGCTGTGTGACAGCCAAACTTAATACAATCGCTATTGTAACTAAACTATACAAAGCAAATCTTATAGTTGACGATTGTTTTTCTACAAAGAATTTGCTATTGCGACCTTCAGATAAAATATTTCCAATCCATCTTGTGTAGTACATAACAGTTACTGCACTGCCAATTATTAAAAGCAAAGCAACAACCAAATTTTTTGATGCAGCTTCTATTGCCATCCACTTGCTTAAAAGCATTCCAAATGGAGCAATCATTAATGAAAGAATGCCTATAAAAGTGATAATCGTCGTAACAGGCATTTTTGTAATAAGTCCTTTCATATCTTCTATATCACGGCTGCCAATATTTTGTTCAATTGTTCCAACACAAAGGAATAGCAGCGCTTTAGATACAGCATGGAATATTAACAGCAAGATTGCCGCAGTTATAGCACTGGACGTGTTGATTCCAATACTTGATATCATCAAGCCCAAATTTGCGATTGTGGAGTACGCAAGTATCTTTTTTGCATTGCTTTGGCTTAATGCCAAAACTGAAGTTGCAATAAATGTAAACGCCCCATATAACGCTATGAAACTGCTTAAAGTAGTTCCTCTAAATGTAGGTGCAAGCCTTAATATAAGGTATATGGCCGCTTTTACCATAGTACTGGAATGTAGAAGAGCGGATACTGGAGTTGGCGCCACCATGGCTCCCAAAAGCCAGCTTTGGAATGGCATTTGAGCTGATTTAGTAAATGCAGCCAGAATCATAAAGAATACAGGAACCAAGAGGATGTAAGAGCTATTTGTCTTTAATAAAGAATCCAGTGTTATTATTCCTGTATACTTATAAAGGATTATAATACCTACTAACAAAGAAAAACCGCCTAGCATATTTATCCACAATGCTCTAGACGCATTTCTAATCGCTTCTTCTGTCTTGTCATGAGAAATAAGCAGAAATGATGATAATGATGTTATTTCCCAGAAGAAATATATCCACATCAAATTATTTGAAAAAATTATGCCATTCATAGCTCCGATAAATAAAAGAATAATGGCAAAAAACCTAGATTGTCTTGATTTAGTCAGTTTCTTTTCTTCTTCATGATGATCCATGTAGCCAAATGCATATACAGCAATTATAGGTCCTACTACTGAAACTACCAAATTCATAATTATTGATAAATTGTCAATGTAAAATGTATTTATTTCTTGTTCTTTTAGCATAAATAGTTCAAAAAATGCAAGCGACAATATCTGCAGTATTGCAAAAATTGCGATTTTAGGTTCTTTTACTTTGAAGGATATATACAATGTATAAAGCAGCAGTATATAATCGCCAACTTTTATCAGTTTATCAATGATTCCATAAAATGAAGTGTTTATTACCGTTGGCACATTTACAACTTTTAACATTGCCAATGCACTTAATAAAATAATCAACAATGTAGCTGAAACAATTGTCTTTCTAGCCAGTGACTTGCCAGTTGTAATGGTTATCAAGCTCATTACAATAGGAATTACTATGCTTATTAAAATTAGATCACTTGACATGCTTTCACTCCTTTACAATTCCATTTAATGCATATTATATATTGTATACAAAATCAGATACCCACTTTGATTATAAATCCAAATAAATAATAAGTCAATTGTATTTAATATTAATTAATTTTGTTTATTATTTAACAATATTTCAATGTTTTTTGTAATTTGAAGCAAAATAAAACGGCAGAGAATAACAATTCCCTGCCACCATTTAGCACGCTTTTTCAACATTTTTGCCATTTAATATTCCTCTTAAATATTCGCCAGATATCGTTTCTTCTTTAACCAATATGCTTGATATTTCATTTAGCTCATCTATCTTATCTTTTAATAAATCTTCAACTTTCTTTTCTTGTTCTTTTATTATCCTATTTACTTCTTCATTTACTTTATCACCTGATATATCATCTTTGCTGATAATGCCCAGATTTGAAAGTCCCGTAAATACTATCTTCTTTGCGATATCTACCGCTTGCTCAAAATCATTTGCCGAACCAGTGCTTCTGCTATTTAAGATTAGAAGCTCTGCAGTAGTTCCTCCAAGCGTTACCATTATTTCATGTTCCAGCTGTTCCTTTGTATATATTAATGTATCGTCTTTTTCAGTCTGTCTTACAAAACCTAGGGCTTTCCCTCTAGGCACTATTGTAACAGTTGCGACAGAATTAGGATTGACAATCTCACCAACTATGGCATGTCCTGCTTCATGTATTGATACTCTCAATATCTCTTCTTCAGTAGGTTTTTTATCAGTTTTCTCACCAAGTATAACTTTGTCGACTGCTTCCTGCAGATGTTTCTGCATTATTTTTTCTGAACCATCCCTCATAGCCAAAATTGCAGCTTCGTTGCAAAGACTTTCAAGATGGGCACCCGAAAAGCCAAATGTATCATCTGCAATTGCCTCCAGATTGACATTTTCATCTAATGGTTTGTTTCTAGTATGAATCTTCAATATCTGAAGTCTGCCGCTTTTATCTGGCAGGTCTACAGTTACCTGCCTGTCAAATCTCCCTGGACGAAGTAAAGCCGGATCTAACATATCAGGCCTGTTTGTGGCTGCAACAACAAGAATATTTATATCATTATCACTTTTTATTCCATCCATTTCAACAAGAAGCTGATTCAACGTCTGGTCGTACTCATGATGGCTCTCATTTGTACCCCTTTTCGCCCCAAGAATATCTATTTCATCGATAAATATTATAGCACTGTCTTTTTGTTCTTTTTTTGCCAATGCTTTTGCAGATTCGAAAAGTTTTCTGACCCTCTGTGCACCAACACCTGCATACATCTCAATGAATTCACTTCCAGATGTAGCTACATAGCTAGAGTCAGTGTACTTAGCAGCCGCTTTGGCAAGCAAAGTCTTGCCTGTTCCAGGAGGTCCGCTTAAAAGTATGCCTTTAAGTGGCCTTATGCCCATCTTTTTGATTTTATCCCTATTAATCACAAAATCCAGTGCTTCTTTCAATTCTGATATGGCTGTACTCTGTCCACCTATATCATCAAACGATACACTTGTATCAGGATTTACGACTTTTCCGGAAGTACTTAAAAATCCTTTGTTTTCCAGTATAAAACTTAAAGCAAAAATCATCATTCCTATTATAACAATCGGCGTAATATCAACGCCCAAAATAGCGGCAAAAATGACTAAAGCAATTGAAATACCTATAAGTATTTCTTTAACCATTTGGTTATTCCCCCTTTGTATTGCGCGGTATTATTTTGTACAAATAATTTTGACCATCATAGATACTTAAATATATATTACTTTCATCGATATAAATATTCGTTTTTGCACCTTTATCACTGCCATTTTTGTCTACAATCTTGCTCATTTCTATATAATCGCCATTTTGAATGGCCTGATATATTGCAAACTGGTCCTCATAGTAAATATTATTCAATTTATCATTGGGATTGTCAATTATCTTCATCTCAATTTTAACCGGATATTTATTGATTATCTTTTCAATGCTTGTGTAAGCAGTCATAAGGTTATCTATTTTTGAAAGCTTAATATTCGCAATATAACCGCTATTTCCAATACTTACATCAGCAGATTTAACATATTCAGAAGATTTAATATCATTAGCTATCTTTTCTGGCAAAATGCGATTCTGATATAGATTAAATCCTCCTAATAGGATACCCAGCGCTAAAGTCACTGTTACTATGACTATCTGCCATTTTAATTTTGAAAACATCATATCCCCCCTCTATAGCGGCATGATATATCATATTATATCATAAAATATATACTCGGACAACACCACAATAAATCAACATTCAGATAGTGTAAAATTTTATTAGGTCAAAAAGCATGAAAACGGCGGTTGTACGTAGAAAAAAGACCTCAACATTCATATTTAATTTGATTAATATCATTCATAATACTATAATAAGTTAATAATATATAATTATAGTACAATTCTTTTCTAAAACTTAATGTATAAAATTTACAAATCATATTGAGGAGAGTGAACATCGTGAGGATAGCTGCGACATTGACAAAAGAAGGATTGATTTCTAAATTGCCTGATGGACCATATATTGTCATTTTTGATACAGAAAAAAAAGATGCGGAAAAATACGACAATCCAGGTTTTACTCTAAAAGAAGGAAGAAGAAGCGCTGTAGTAAATCTATTTATAAATAAAAAAGTAGACACAGTCATAACAATTCCTGAATCCTTCTGTGACACATCTTTCGGAAAAGCAAAAAGTAATGGCATTAGATTCATAAGACTTAATGAAAGTTTACCATATGAAGAAGTGATAGAAAATTTACAGGCATATCTAAAGAATACAACATCAGACATACCTGAAGATGAACTATTTAAAAGAAGATAAAAATTTATGGAGGCATTAAATTTACCTTGCCTCCATTCTCTACTACAAAACATTCACATCAGCGTATCGGTTTTACTTTTTCTGATACCTTTTTTGCGAGTTCCATATAGTATTCTGCTTCAGGTCCATTTATAAACGCTACAGGCAATCCAATATCACTTTTCTCCCTTATCTTTATCTCTATAGGAATCTTCACAAGCACCTCTGTGTTTAACTCTTTTGCCAGTTTCTCAGTTTCGCCTTCTCCAAAGATATTGTATTTTTTATGGCAATCAGGGCATTCAAAATACGACATGTTCTCCGCTATACCTATCAAATCTATATTTACCTTTTGAGCCATATAAGCAATTCTTCCTGCCACATGTGATGCAGATGCTTGAGGCGTCGTCACAAGCAAAAACTTTTGCTCTGGTATTTTTTGCATTATTGTAAGAGGTATGTCCCCAGTACCAGGTGGCAAGTCAATTATCATGTAGTCAAGGTTTCCCCAATAAACGTCATTCATAAACTGCTCAAGTACTCCTCCTAAAAGTGGGCCTCTCCAAATAAGCGGTGTATCTTCATCTGCAAAATTCCCCATTGAAATGACTTTGATGCCATACTTTTCTATAGGCAATATCGTATTCTCATCTAAAGCATATGGCCTTTCACCTACTATTCCTAAAAGACGCGGTATGCTAAAGCCAAGAACGTCAGCATCAATAAGGCCTACTTTATAACCCAATCTTCCCAGTGCAACTGCTAGATTTGCAGAAACAGTGGATTTGCCAACACCGCCTTTACCGCTTCCTACCGCTATCACACGAGTTTTCTCAAATAAAGGCACTTTATCTTCATTCATGCCATTTACAAGCCTCCGCCTTTCCTCTTCTGTCATAGCTCCCATATTGACCACAACATCCTTAACACCATCAAGTACCTTTACTTTATTTATTACATCCTCTTTTATGCTGTTTTGAAGTGGACATCCTTTAATAGTTAACTTTATGTCAATTGTAACTATATTGCCATCTATATTAATATTATCGACCATGTTAAGGTCTACGATGCTTCTTCCTATTTCAGGATCGTAAACATCTTTTAGCGCATTTAAAATTTGCTCTTTTGTAATCAAGTATATACCCCCTAATGGTATTTTATTTTCAATACTTATATTATAATATATAATCACAGTAAATAGAATACCCTTAAAATCATTTTTTACAATGATTATTTCATAATTCAAACTAAAAATGATATAGTTAGAGTAATTCTTGACGATAATAATAATATTATATTTATAGAAATAAAAGATACGAATAACGAGGAAGTGATACACATGGTGTTGACAAAAGCAGCCACTTTACCTCAAAATGTACAAGATGTTTTAAATAAAATGATGGATCGCCAAGATTATTCTTTGGTTAGCAGCAACGGATTATACTATATAATAGCTACAAGAGGTGAGATGCGTACATCAGGTTACTCAATAAATATTGATGATGCTAAAATAATCAAAGATTCTGATGAAACAACATTAGAAGTAAATGTATCATACGTGAATCTACCCAAAGATTCTTACGTTTCCCAAATTTTAACATACCCTTATGATGTAAAAAGTTTTACTTATGATGGCAAAATTACAAAGGTGATAATAAATACAAAAGTAAGTCGTAATATTACAAAAGTAGATTATATTGATCTGTAAAAATAAATCCTGTTCTAAAAATATCTATTTTAAGGCTTATTATTAAAGCCTTAGAATTTTGCTTGTTCCTTAGCTGATATTAAAAAATCAATGTGAAAACAATTACCAAATTAATATTGAAATTTTTGTTAAATTAGATAATTGAATAAATAACTGTATTAATATATGATTAAAGTATAAATAATTAAGGGGGAACTATGTATGAAAGAATTCAATGTCTATTTAAATTCAATTGATAAAGTCAAGAATTTCGTAGAAAAGATGTCAAAATATCCTTTTGATATTGATATTGTATCAGGCCGTTATGTTATAGATGCAAAGTCAATCATGGGAATTTTCAGTTTAAACCTTGAAAATGAACTTACAGTAATACCACACACCGAAGATGAAGAAGCCTTGTCAAAATTCTCTGATGACATAAAAGAATACATAGCATAGCACAAAAGCAATTATAATTATAAAAGCGTAGACTATCTACGCTTTTGCTTTTATATTATTGGTGGCGGTGTAGGTCCTTTAGGTATGGCTATTTGTCCAGTTGCTGCATCTATGTGCATAAGCCAATAACCCATGTCGCCAGCGTTTCTCATATTTTCTTTTAATGGGCACCAGTATACAAACCCTGTCATCCCTCCAAAAGGCTGATCTGAAAGAGTAAATAGTCCCGGCATACCATAGACGATATATTTAAGCCTTCCATTTTCATCATTTACAAAACCAACCAAATAGTGGTCATAAAAGCCATTCCTATAACCTGTATTAATCTTCCACCATCTGTACCCATCTAGATTGTTCTCAAATGGATGCACTTCATCAAGATAGTTGACAATATTATTGACGTATTCCTTTAAATATTTTACGTATCCACTATTTTCTTCGTTCCCATTGACCTCATAGCCATTGCTTTTTTTGACATCTTGTATATGTTCATCAATAACCTTCTCTTCGCTTTCGCTGTTTGTATTGGATGCATCTTCTGCTTCAAAGCTATTAACAGGTTGGTTGCCAACGTCATTTTCTTCTGACTCAACTTTAATTTCAACTTCATCTTCTTGGGTTTTCTCAGTGTAAGATTCCTGCAAGACATCAATATTATTTTCATCTTTTTCGGTTTTATCATTGCCTTTTTCTTCATCATAATAAATTTGCTCCTTATTTTTTCCATCATTTTCACTGTTTTTCATCAATTTTTTATAAGTCGCTTTCCAGTTAAACCTCGTCTTGTCTATGACGCCTGAAAGAGGTATCAATTTATTGCCGTTATTTGCCTCAACTAATGCTACAGCTAAATCATCAAACTTCACACCTGAGCCCAGCACATTATCTGTATCAAAAGACCATTCTGCACCACCTCTGCCCTTATCATCAACTCTTACAGCGCCAAATTCAATTAATTTTGGATTCTCGCCGATTTTTAAAAATTTCACCGTATACGAATAGCTTGGATCAAGGTTTTGAAGCGATGCAGTAATTCTGCCTCTACCGCTTATGGTTTCTATCTTAAGGTAACCTGTTATTTCTTTATCTTTTAAAAGTGATGCACCTCTCTCATCAGGTTCCAGCATTATATACATTCGCTTATAAATGTCCTTTCTTAAAGGCATTTTAATATCCCCCTTATTTCAAATATACTTTTCGCAATATATATTATGAAACAAGGGCATTTAATATTACATTTTCATATCATAAATAGCATTTGCCAGCTCAGCAAATTTTTCTATAGAAAGCGTCTCTCCCCTCTGTTTAAAATCAATTCCGCATTTTGATAAGGCTTCTATGATTATAGATTGATCTATATTCAACGACTTTAATGAATTCGTTATAACTTTTCTCCTTTGCCCAAATGACGCCTTTACAACCTTGAAAAAGAGCTTTTCATTTTTCACAAATACAGGTGGCTCATCAAGAACATGCAATTTAATAAGCGTTGAACTTACCTTTGGCTTAGGAGAAAAAACTTCCGGAGGAAGATTAAGCAACATTTCCGGTTTTGAGTAATAATTTACAGCTACAGTTAATACACCGTATTCTTTGCTTCCTGGTTCTGCACAGATTCTCTCGGCCACTTCTTTTTGTATCAAAATCGTTATATCTTTCATTAAATGTGACTCTAAAAGCTTCATTATAATTGGCGATGTTATGTAATACGGCAAATTAGCAACAACCTTGCATTTATTGCCATCAAAATACTTATCAACAACGCCTTTTAAGTCAGCTTTCATAATGTCATCATTTAATATGATTAAATTTTTATATTCTCTTAAATTATCTCTTAAAATATCCACAGCTTCGTCATCTATCTCATAAGCTATCACGCTTTTTGCTCTCTCTGCAATTTCCCTAGTCAGTGTGCCTAGGCCTGCGCCGATTTCTATTACATTGTCATCTTTTTTTATATCAGCTAAATCGGCTATCCTTGACAATATGTTTTCATCAAATATAAAATTTTGACCAAGCTTCTTTTTAGTATTAAATCCTTTTACTTTCATATCTATCATACCTCGCAGTGTTTTTTTCAAAAAACAAGACAGGCTAAACCTGTCTATTTGAGTATATAAACTCTTACAGTTCGTCTTCCCCAATTACATGCTTCTTTATACGACGTAAAGAAAAGATCGATTATATTGCCTTTTATAGCTTCCCCAATATCTGCTGCAACCCCAGGACCATATCCCTCAACATACAACCTAGTGCCTAATGGTATTACTTTCGGGTCAACCGCAATAATCCCCCGCCTAACTGTAGCACCAGAATACGTAAGAGAGCCAGGCGGTGCATCATATCCTGTTGCATCCATTATTTTCATCTCTCTATATCTATAGCTTTCTCCCCTTGATGTAGTCAAAAGTCCCAACGTACCTACCTGCACTATTTTGGTTATCGGGTTCTGAACTACAACATCTTTTATAACTTGCCGCGATACTTCTTTCCCATTTTCATATGTAATTTTTATCGTCTTCTCACGCTTTCCGTTTTGACCTTCTTGCACAACTAAAGTTTGACCTCTAATCATATTATCATTTTGCACTGTTTGCACATTGAAAGCTATGTCTTCGTCTTGCGTTATTACTTTTTCATTTACTCTTGTTATTGTAACATTCATGCCGCTATACGTTTTGCTATCCAAAGGGGTACTTATCTTATCGATGGGACTTAGTGTGATTTTTCCTTGCGCTAATACATCTTTTAATGTTGGCTTTACTGTATATATTGTAATATTTTTTCCATCAACGTGAATTACCACGGGGTATGCTCTTTTAATGCTTACTTTCATTCCATCTTTTAACTTCGAATCTAACGATGGTGTAACTTTATCTTCTTTTCTAAACTTTATATTTTTTTCTGATAATAAGCCTTTTACAGTGCTTTTAAATGTTGTTGCAACAATCGTCTTTCCATTATCTGTGATTATAACTTGTTTTTTCAAGTTAACGTATACAGTTATACCTACTAATGAAATTACCAACGCAGCCAAAATCAGAATTCCAGCCGGTTTTTTGATGAATTTGATAAATGCATCCGGCCAAATTCTTCGGTTGCTTGCATCCATTACATAACCTCCTCATATTTATTGGGAAGACTTTTTATAATTTTAATATACCATGTTATTTTTGTCAAATTCATTTCATAATTATTATCTCCATTTCCATATTAAGCTATTAATTATATTATCTACTATATTATTATATTATATACATCACTTTATTATGAATTGAATTATATTAAGAAAATACGCCCTTTACGGGCGCATCATCTGCATCATTTGTGTCATTATCATATATGCCATAGAAACATGATTGTATGCTTCCATAAACATGCTCATATGCTGCGGTGGGCATTGCATAGGAGGCATCATGCCTGGCATCCCTGGCATCGGGTACGGCATAGGTCCCATAGATGGTTCGTGAGGGCACGGCATTGTAGGTATAGGTCCCATAGATGGTTGCATTGGGCCTGTGTATGGTTCCGGATTAATAGGCGGAACGTTTATGGAATTTTCATTCAAATCATCTCTATACATCTTTTTTATATCCCCCTTTATTATTGAAATATCCCATTTCAATACAGTATATGTTCCACCTATTTCAATTGCTATAGATTATTTGAAAGTAATATTAAATAATTTTAAGGCATTTGATGCAGTAATATTGCATACATCATCATAATCCATGTTTTTTATCTCAGCTATTTTCTTTGCCACATATTTTACATTAGTAGGCTCATTTCTTTTACCTCTATAAGGCACAGGTGTCAAATAAGGACTGTCTGTCTCAATAAGCAATTTTTCTATTGGTATCTTCATGGCCACATCAACAGCCTTTCTTGCATTTTTAAATGTCACTGGTCCTCCCAATGAAATGTAGAAGTTCATTTCAAGCAACTGGAATGCCATCTCGCTGCTGCCTGAATAGCTGTGAAAAACCCCTCTTAAACTGCTTGTCCACTCTTTTTTGATAATATCAAGCACATCCCCATGTGCATCCCTGTCGTGGATTACAATTGGTAAATTATATTTTTTGGCAAGCCTTATCTGTTCTATGAAGCACTGTTTCTGATATTCCACTGGTGGATCGCCATAATAATAATCAAGGCCTATCTCTCCTATAGCAACAACTTTTTCTTGGGATAATAATTCCTCAATAGCCGCTATGTCGTTTATTTCCTTTTGTGAATGCTCAGGGTGAATGCCAATAGCAGCATATATAAATTCATTGCTTCTAGCAAGCTCAATCGATTTTTTTGACGTCTCAATGCTGGATCCTATATTTATCAACAATGTAAGTTCATCTTTGCACTTTTTTATAACATCTTCCCTATCTTCGTCATACTTTTCATCTTCCAAGTGTGCATGTGAATCTATAATCATAAAATCAACTCCTAAATGCTTTTATAGTCATTTTTATTTTAGCATATTTTATTAATTTGAAGTATAAAGTCAAAAATCAAGGTATGATTGGGTGCAAAGGCAAAACTGCTTGGCTTATATACCCGTTTGCAATCAATAAAATCTACAAAAGATCAATTAACTAATTTAACCTTATTACATACTTTATATATCAGTGATACAGTAATTTCCGAGATTCCACATAGAATAAAAATCGCCTTTGCACTTAATACACTTGTTAAAGCGCCACCTATTCCTAATGATATTATCGATAAAGGATCGACTAATGAACCTAAAAATCCATAAACCTTGCCTCTATTATCGTCATTAGTATTTTCTTGTATTATCGTATCTGTAAGTGTTTCAAATACTACAAATATTACACCTAAGAAGGTAAAAAGTATTGATGATAATAAAAATATTTTGCTGTTTGAAAATGCAATAAGAGTAATTCCATCAAAAAGCAGTACAGTCGTCATAATTGAAATATTATTAAATTTCTTTCCTATTGAATTTATCAATATACCTCCAATAAGCCCTCCAACACCTGCTAGCGAAAAAAGCATACCACTTCTTGCTGCAAGCAATTTCTCCCCACCTAGGTAGTTCTTAACAAAAATATACACAAGTGGCGTTTGCATACTTATTATAAGTGTACTCAATAGATTAAGATTTATCACCTGTCTTATGATCCTACTGTCTTTGATAAATCCTATTCCTTGCTTTATTTCACTTACTATATTGTTGATTGTTTTTGAAACATCATCAAATATATTCTCACTTTTATCTTCTTGAGCCTTTTCATCTATTCTAATAAAGGCAATCAAAATCGCAATTATGATAAATGTAAGACTATCTATTAAAAAAGATACATCATTCCCAAATATCGAAACAATTATACCACCTATAGAATACCCCACTATCATATTTATACTTGATAAACTGCTTCTTATGCTATTTGCCTCTAAAAGATGGTCTTTGTCAACCAAAAGCGGGACAATTGAACTTCTGGCGGGATATTCAAATGCTCTTTTTTCTCATCTTATCGACTACATTCCCAGCAAACAAACCTAACAAAAAGCTTGGTATTCCTTCAAACATAAGTGTTGCACTTAAAGACAGTCCACTATTTGTAAGATACAATATTTTGCTTGAGATAGCTATCGTTGTAAGTCTTGTGCCAATGCCTGATATTACATAGCCAATAATATAAAGCATAAAATTACTATTTGATAGCAATATTTTATTTCTTTTTCCAAAATCATTTATCATGTCATCACTTCTTTCCATAATCTTTAATTTGGTTATGTAAATAGCAAGCGTCTATCATTTGCTGTTAATTAATACTAATCCAATAATGCAAAGCAATATACCAATCAAATTCGCCATTGAAATATTTTCTTTAAAAAATATTATACCTATGGGAATTAATAATAGTGTAACAGATACGTTTGAAACTATTGCACCTAAACTTATATCCCATCCTACCCTATATGCAAGGAGAAATCCAAATTCTAATAAAATTATAGATAATCCTAGAGCGCAACTTGTCCAATTTAATCCTTTAAATGATTCAATAACATTAATATTTTTATGATACCAAACAAACACCATTAAAGAACCTATTAATGCTGTACAATACGTCAAAATTAGCGATGCAATTGGATCTACCTTCTCAGGTATCATCTTTTGGAAAATGTGATAAAATACATTAGCAATAACAGTCAGTATAATCGGTAAATAATACAAAAGTACCACCCCTTATACATCTTACATTCATTGTAATTTACTCCAAAATTTAAATTATCTTCATAATAGCATCAATGTTCACTTTTAGCAATAGTTAAATAAATATCATATGGCATTTTTTTGAGATGCAAGTAAAAATTCTATTTTGCTCATCATAAAACGAAAACAATTTTAATCCAGACGACTGCTTTTTACAATAGGTAGCAATGAAGCTCTAACTGTAATAAAGTTTAACATCATAAACTTTTATTACATAACTTGAAGCTTGCCTTGTATATACTAAAATGCAAGTTAATCAAACCAAATAAAAATTGAAGTTCCGAAAATCGGCACCTACTTCATAAAAAATGTGCCGAATTTCGGAACTTCCCAAATGTTGGAGTTAGAGTTATAATGTAGTCAAACAGATGAATGGCCATTCGATGTTTAATAAAAAAATAAAAAAATAGTTAGTATACTGTTTTGGTACCGAAATAGTATTACTAACTAATTAATGCAAAGGAGGAACAATCAACATGAAGAGCATAGCAAAGAGGTGTATAACTTTTATAATCGCTTGTTTGTTTTTTACTCAAATCGCTTTTGCTGAAAATAACAATATAAAAATTAATGAGCAATATGTAAAGCCAGATCTAGAAATGCAAAAAAAATCAAATGAAAAAATAGAAACATTTATGGAAAAATTGAATATAGCGAATAAAAAAGAAGGTAATATGTTAATAATACAATCTGATCCAACGATACCACCTTCAAAACAATTAAGCACAAGTGGCTATACAAATCAACCTAATGGATATACATGTGGTCCTACATCGGCACATAACTTATTAATCACTCTAGGAAAAAATGTTTCAATAGACACATTAAGCCAAGAATTAGGAACCACACAATCAGGTACATCTTTTGATACAAGCAAATGGTCAAATGTCTTAAACAGTCATATAGGTAGCAATAGCAGTTGGTATGTAGGAATGTGGAATCCATCTACTGAAAATTTATGGATAGCTTTTGTAGGAGACATTGTAAGTGGGTATCCATTGATATTGGATACACACATTTCCTCTAGCACTGCCATATTACCAGGTTACGAAAATGACCCTAATGTTAACGTATGGCATTATGTTACTGGAGTAGGCTATAGCGGTTATAATAATACTACACATTATATTGCATATTTTGATCCAAATAAATTCCGCAATGGTGCTTACGGTTTGCATACGGTTAATGTGAGTACTATGCAGGCCGCTGTAAGTGAAAGAGGGATTATTTACTAGCAATAACTAACAAATGTTTCATTGATGTTATAAAAAAAGTATACTATAAGGAGATGATTTCTCTTCTTATAGTATACTTACTTTAATTTGATGTTATATGAGCGAATTTCATAATTAACTTTATTATTAAAATACACCAATATATTGTGGTTAATTTATAGTTATAATCCTATATATTGTTAAATTGCATTTGATTTTTGAATTATGCAATTTACTCATATAATAAACCGGGAGGCAATGTAATGAAAAAAAGTGTAATAATTTTATCCATAATTTTATTGTCCATTTCGTTAACGTCTTGTCATGTAAAAACTAATAATCAAATACATAAAAGCCTTAATATAGATAATGCTTCAATTATTCCGCAAAATACAATTCCTCTTGGATTTGACAAATATCAAAAGAGAATATTATTGGCAATAGAAAACAAAAACAATGAAAAAACAGAACTGGGTTTCTATGATTTAAATACAAGTGTAGTTAAACCAGTGGTAAAGCCAGTTAATACTGATAAAAATATAATAAATGCTGCTACGGATGGAAAGTATATTGCTTGGGTAGAAGCATCTGATAATCCATATGGCAATGACTGGATAATATATGCCTATAATATAAAAAATGGAACCATTAAAAAGATAGACTACGGAAAATTAAATGAAAAATCTGCTTCAAAAGTATCCTTTAATCAACAGCCAAACCTGTCTTTGGATAGCTCAAAGCTTGTATGGTCTACTTATGAAATACAAAACAACAAAATCCTGTGTTCTTTGATTTTATACGATTTAGCAAATGACAAAAAGCAAGTGATAAGAAGCATTGATGGACTGGGAAATAGTTATATTGGACATCCAAAAATATTTGGCAATTACATAGTATGGCATGAAGGTAAAATCGAAGAGCAAAGCGAAGTTGGCAAAATCTATCTATACAATATTCGAAATAGTAAAATCGCAAAAATAAGCGATAATGGATTTACACCAAATATTTACGGTGAGAATATTGTATGGGTATCCGATAAAAGCCATATAACCCTATACAATCTCAAAACTAAAAATACTGTAGAAATTGTAAAAGGCGATGCAGTAGAAAGATGGTTTCCATCGTTAAACGATACATATATTACGTGGTATGATAATATGGGAATACTGGAATTATATAACATTAAGACAGGTAAATTGCAAGACTTCCCTATAAAAACAAATAATTTTTCTAGCATAATGGGTAACGTATTGTCATGGACTAAATTAGAAAATAATAAAGGTATAACACAATTTATCACCCTTTCTGAATGATGGTATGCCGATGCAGCACATACCCAATATATTTGCACTACGAAATATTTTGCATCATTTCTATGATGTAAATAACCATAAGGAAGGAGTTTGTCCTTGAAGAAGACAAAGAATCTAAAATTAAGTTTTTCTGCTTTATAGCAATTGTCATCATAGCTGCTATATTAGATTTCTTTTATCCAAAAAGATCTTCATTTTACTTAGCCTTGTTCACTGGATTAGCAGCCGGATTACCATATAGTTCTTCAGACAAAAATTCGAAAGAGGACAAGAAGCAAAACACTTAAAGTAATTCAATCAGATAAAAATAATGGCGGGAATCACCCCGCCTTCTTTTTATTTCACCTTCGCACCGCTTTCTATGTCTTTATCTAAAGTTACAACAGTCAATTTGCCTTCGTTTGATGCCGCCAAAATCATTCCATACGATTCTATTCCTCTTAATTTTTTAGGCTCCAAGTTAGCGACAAGGACAAGTTTTTTACCTATAAGCTCCTCTACTTTGTAATGCAGCGCAAGTCCTGATACAACTTGCCTTACCTCGTCGCCTACTTTAAGCTTAAGCTTTAATAATTTGTCGGCGCCTTCTACTTTTTCCGCTTCTAATACTTCTGCAACCCTCAAATCGATTTTTGCAAAGTCGTCTATTTTGATGTAATTTGCCTCTTCTTTTACCTCTGCTTTTTTAGGCGATTCTTTTTCAGCTTCTTTAAGCTCTTTTTCTACATCGATCCTCGGGAAAATATTCTCGCCTCTTTTGACTTTTGTGCCTGATTTCAGTAAGCCGAATTTAAGGCTATCCCATGTCCTTAAATCATCGCCGATGCCAAGTTGTTCATATATCTTCATAGGCGTATTTGGCATAAATGGCGTTATCAAAATTGCGACAAACCTCAGTGATTCTACAAGGTTATAAAGAACAGTTTTAAGCCTTCCTTTTTTGTTTTCATCTTTTGCCAATACCCATGGCATCGTCTCGTCAATGTACTTATTGGCGCGACCTACAAGCTTCCAGATCTCCGCAAGAGCATTTGAAAACTGCAGTCTGTCCATGTATCCTTCCACAACTTTTGGCAGATCATTTGCGATAGATATTAACTCATCATCAACATCATCTTTATCCGAAACTTCAGGTACTACACCGTCAAAATATTTTTCTACCATCGTTACAGTCCTGCTTAAAAGATTTCCAAAGTCATTGGCGAGATCTGAGTTTATCCTGGAAATCAAGGCTTCATTTGAAAATACGCCATCTGCCCCAAACGGAACTTCTCTTAAGAGAAAATACCTTATGGCATCTACGCCATACTTTGACACAAGCTCCTTAGGATCAACAACATTGCCTTTCGACTTTGACATCTTGCCACCATCCAGTATAAGCCAGCCATGGCCAAATACCTTCTTTGGAAGAGGCAAATCCAGTGCCATAAGCATCGCAGGCCATATAATAGTGTGGAATCTTACGATTTCCTTTCCAACAAGGTGCACATCTGCCGGCCAGTACTTTTTAAAATCTTCATCGCGATCTGTAGAATACCCCAGCGCAGTTATATAATTAGACAATGCGTCAATCCAAACATATACCACATGCTTAGGATCAAATGGAACTTTTACTCCCCAATCAAATGACGTTCTAGATACGCACAAGTCCTCAAGACCAGATTTTATAAAGCTTACCATCTCATTTAACCTTGATTCAGGTTGTATAAAGTCTGGATGTTCTTCATAGTACTTAAGAAGCCTATCTGCGTAATTTGACAGCTTAAAGAAGTAACTTTCCTCCTTCACAAGCTCTACAGGTCTGCCGCAGTCAGGGCAGTTTCCATCCACAAGCTGTTTCTCTGTCCAAAACGTCTCACAAGGTGTGCAATACCATCCCTCATATTCGCTTTTGTATATGTCGCCCTTTTCGTAAAGCTTTGTAAATATCTTTTGCACAATTTCTTCATGCTGCTTGTCCGTTGTCCTTATGAACTTATCATTGCTTATGTCCATTGTCTTCCACAAATCTTTTATCCACGCCACAATTTCATCAACATACTGCTTCGGCGTAACTCCTTTTTCTTTTGCCTTTCTCTGTATCTTCTGACCGTGCTCATCTGTACCTGTCAAAAACATCACGTCATAACCTGTCAGCCTTTTAAACCGAGCCATCGCATCTGCAGCAACAGTCGTATAAGAATGGCCTATGTGTAGCTTATCACTTGGATAATATATAGGTGTTGTAATGTAAAACGTCTTTGCCATAAAAATCCTCCTCATCTTATAATTTTATTTTTAAGACGTAAAAAAACCCGCCTCCCACTAAGGGGCGAGTTTATTCGCGCTACCACCCTTTTCACATACGCCTCACGGCAGTATGCCTCGTAAAGTGCCATCACACTCTTACTCTGTAACGGGAAATCCCGCCAAAGCCTACTTAGCTTCAGCTTTGAAGCTCAAGGTCCATGTTCAAAAGTTCATTCTCTACCGGCTTTCACCTAACCCGGCTCTCTTTTAAGAGAAATTCCTTTTTACTCTTCCCTTCATTGCCTTTTTAATATATTATTTACATCATTACATAATAATATACTTTATCGCAAATGTATTGTCAACTATATTTTTTCCATCTTCATTCTCTCTTCTACAAATTTTACAGCATCATCTTTATTTTCAATATCGCCGTAAAACTGGTTTTTTCTTAGCTCGTACAATATTTGATTTAAAAGCTTATAATCTTTAAGATCAAAATTAACTATTATGTCGAGAGGTGTTAAAAGAGGTGTCCTTGTATTTTCATAGTCCATGTACCTTCTAAGCATTTTCAATATAAAATTTCTATAGCAAGAAGCTTCATTTAAGCGACCTTGTCCCTTCATTGCAGCCACAACATCAGCCTGCGACAACAGTAAACATCCAATGGAATCATCTTCTAGATCAGAAAAAAATTTAAACATAGCCTTATTCGATATGCCATTTACGTAAATCGATGATGGATTTGCATGATAGAGGACCATCTTTTTTATCAAAGACGATTCTTTTTTAGCCATTTTTAACCTTTTGGTTATACCTGATACAATTTTTTCTCCCTTTACATCGTGATTGAAAAACTGAATATGATTATCAGCATCAATATAAATTGCATCTTTCTTGCCAATTTCGTGAAACATAGCTGCAAGCTTTAATACATCTTTTAACTTATTTCCCGAAGAAAGGTCTTTACTGAGGTAAGATAAAATAACTTTTGTCATGTAAGAAGGAAATCTAAGCTCCTTTACTATATTTTCATATTCTTCAACTGTTTTAATCGAATGATACCATGAATCCAAAACCTGATAATAGCATCGCCCTAATTCCTTCATGTTTTTTATTTCAGGAAATATTGAATCGATTAAGCCCAGCTCGTCCATCATTTTTATATATTTAAATGATTCTGACGATTTTAATATTGCATATATCTCATTCATAATTCTTTCCGATGAGGTTTTACTAATCAAATTTGATTTTTCATTTATAAGATTTTTTGTATCTTCTTCTATTGAAAATTTATATTTAGAAGCAAATCTCACGGCTCTCAGCATCCTTAAAGGATCGTCATCAAATGAATTTTTGCTTACACATCTAATCTTTTTATTTTGAAGGTCTCGTAACCCTCCAAATGGATCTATTATCAAATTGCTATCAAAAAAATCATTTAATCTCAGTGCCATTGCATTTATGGTGAAATCTCTATGCCTTAAATCCTCTTTTATATCTTCGCCTCTTATTTGTGTAAAATCCATCATGGTTTTTTCATACACAACTTTATACGTTCCTCTTTCTTCTGCATATGGGACATAAGCTCCTCCAAGCTTTTCAGACACCATCTTTGATATTGATGCAACATCGCCTATGACAGCAAAATCATAATCATTAATTTCTCTATTTAATAGCCTGTCTCTTATAGTTCCACCTACGACATAGACATTCTCAGCAAAATCATCAAGTATACGTTTTATCCTATTTATTAATATCGTCATATTAAAAAATCCCCTTAGCTTTTATAAGATATTACCATCTCTAGTATATCAAATTTTAAAAAGTAAACAAGCTAAAAAAACAGTCTGCTGTAAAAAACTGATGAAAGTATAGCAACTATATCTGCTGTAATTCCTGCTATTATTGAATGCCTCATTTTTTTTACACCTACAGATCCAAAATAAACTGCCAAAACGTAAAATGTTGTCTCCGTTGAACCATACATAACAGAAGCAAGTTTCGCTATAAAAGAATCAGGACCTTTTGACTTGATTAATTCAGTAGCTATGCCTAATGCGCCACTTCCTGAAAGAGGCCTTATAAGAGCCAGTGGTATAACTTCTGATGGCATTCCTATTCTGGATGTAAAAGGCTCAATAAGCTTTGCAAATCCGTCTAATGCACCTGACGACCTTAAAACACCTACAGCCACCAGCATTGCCAGCAAAGCCGGAAATATTTTTGTCATCGTATTGATTCCATCCTTTGCACCATCAACAAACACTTCATATACTTTAACATGCTTAATAAGCCCATACAATGGAATTATCAACAAGATTACCGGTATAATCAGCTCTGATATTATTTTCAGCATAAAATTATCACTCCTTAAAAAGTGATGATTTCTCCAATGCCTTTACAACTATGATGCCAGCAATTAAAGCCGTAATACTAGAAAGAAGACCTACAACAACAAAGTCCGCAGGATTTTTGGCACCTAAAGATGCCCTTACTCCTATCATTACAGCAGGTAATAACTGAACTGATGCAGTATTTACAACAAGAAATGTACACATGGAATTTGATGCAACATCTCGATTATTTAACTCTTGAAGATATTCCATCGCCTTTATGCCAAAAGGTGTCGCAGCATTGCCTAACCCCAGCATGTTGGCCGATATATTCATAATCATAGCACCAATTGCTGGATGATCTTTAGGCACTTCCGGAAAAAGTTTTATAATTACTGGCTTCAATAGCCTCGAAAGTACATCCATAAGACCTGATTTTTCAGCAATCTGCATGATGCCAAGCCATAAAGACATTATACCTATTAATCCGATAGATATAGTAACGGCCGACTCAGACGAATCAATAATGGCTTTCGACACCTCTCCCATTCGACCGTTTATCATGCCTATTACTACACCAATTCCTATCATAAAAAACCAAATATAATTTATCAATTGTATCTCCTCCATTCTATAAAAATTTATGTTAATTTTTAAAAAAAATGCCATTAAAGTATTGACTTATTTTGCAAAACTTGGTATTATTAGATATGCAAAGAATTTGTCGAATTTTGTAGTTTTAGGAGGGGAGAGTAATGTTGAAATCTACAGGAATAGTTCGAAAAGTTGATGAACTTGGAAGAGTCGTCATTCCTATCGAGCTTAGAAGGACACTGAATATAGCCGAAAGAGACGCTCTAGAAATTTATGTAGATGGTGAGCAGATTGTACTTAAAAAATACGAACCTGCGTGCATTTTTTGTGGCAATGCAGAAAATGTCGTAAATTACAAGGGTAAGAACATCTGCAAGAACTGTCTTGATGACCTTAAAAAAAGCGAATAAATAAAAAAATAATAGAAGTTTACCTTCTATTATTTTTTTATTCTTCTATTTCATTCTTGTTGTAGGGCTCTATATGAACAATAACCTCCGTAACACCCGGTATCTCCTTTTTAAGCCTCTCTTCTAGCTGACTTGCTATGTCGTGAGCATCAATTATATTCTCACTAGGATCTACCATGATGTGGAGATCTATATTTATATCATCTTCTCGTCCTCTGCTTCTTATTTGATGGCACGACAAAACCCCTTTTACACTGACCGCAATATCGTGAATTTTTTTTGAATCCACCACTACTCTATCACACAAGATGTCAGAACTGTGCTTTATTATTTCTATGCCAGCCTTTATAATGAAAATTGATATAACTACAGACATGATAGGATCGATGTAAGTCGGTATTCCAACTTTTAATGCAATAAGCGTTATGAGCACAGACACAGATACGTAAATATCGCTTTTAGTGTGCAGTGAATCTGACACAAGTATATCGCTTTTTAGCTTAACGCCTTGCCTGTACTCGTAAGTAAAAACAAAAATATTTACCAAAAGTGTTACAATCATTATTATGAAACTATCTAAAGTAATCTTTGGAACGACAGGATTTAAAAATCGGCTGTATGCTTCCCTTAATATACTGTAACTGACCACAAAAAGCATTATAGATATAAAAATGGACGAAAATGTCTCAAACTTTTTATGCCCATACGGATGCTCTTCATCCTCCGGCTTTGATGCAAGATATATGCCCACAAGCCCGACTATATTGCCTGAGCTGTCTGATAGAGAATGATATCCGTCAGCCACCATACTGGCACTTTTAATGTACATGCCGTATAAAAGTTTAGCTAAAGCCACAATTACATTTAAAGCCAAAATAAGTATTAAAACCTGTTTTACTTTTTTAAATGAATTCATCATAAAACCGCCTTTTTATATCAATTGATAATATTTAATATAATACATATTATATGCTTAAACTTAAAAATATGCAATATATTAATATTTTTTTATTTTTTAAATTATTGATTATCATTATCAATTGATACTGAGATACAGAATCGAATCATCTGTCTTCTTTTAATGTAAGTTTATAAATTTCACTCTTTGGTATTTTTAATTGCTTTGCTGTCATTTTAATTGCTTCTTTTTTATCCATGCCACATTCAAGGTATTTTTGCAAAAGTTCTTTGGGCTCCAGCAAAATCTCATCTTTCGCACCTTCAATTAGAACTACCAATTCTCCTTTTAGCCCTTCACCTATTTTACATAAAACTTCCTCTACAGTTCCTCTTAAATACTCCTCGTGCACTTTTGTAAGCTCTCTCGCTATTACTATCTTTCTATCATCTATGTACGATTTAATTTCATTTAATGTGGAAATTATCCTGTGAGGAGCTTCATAAATGATAACTGTTCTCTTTTCTCTTGATATTTCCTTCATAGCATTTTCTCTATCACTTTTCTTTGTGGGCAAAAAGCCCATAAACACAAACTTCTTAGTGTCAAGTCCAGAACCTACTAGTGCTGTCGTTATAGCCGTTGCACCCGGAAGCGATATTACATTTATTTTTTCATTTATGCAAAGCCTCACAAGGTCTTCCCCAGGATCAGATATGCCAGGTGTACCTGCATCGGTAACCAGTGCTACGTTTTTTCCTGCCTTTAACTCATCAATAAGCTTTAATCCACTTGAAACCTTGTTATGTTCGTGATAGCTTACAACTGTTTTTTTTATATCATAGTGATTTAAAAGTTTCATAGTTTGCCTTGTATCCTCTGCAGCAATAATATCTACTTCCTTAAGTATCCTTAAAACCCTTAATGTTATATCTTCGAGATTCCCTATTGGAGTAGGACATAAAAATAGATTTCCAGACATTTTATTCCTCCTCTATTGTAGTTTTGCCATATATGCTTAAAAGCTCGTCAGTGTATTTTCCTTCCCTATTATAAATGTACAAAGGCTTCATTATGACAACACCACTTTTGGCACCTTTTTTAGCTTCAACCAATACTAAATTTGGTTTTTCTTCAACATATGGATGTACAAATCTAATTTTTTTAGGCTCGAGATTGCAAATCCTTAAATTATAAACAATATCCACAAGTCTATCCACCCTATGTACCATAAAAAACTTTCCACCAAATTTCAAAAGCTTAGATGCTACCTTGACAAAATCCTGCAATCCGCCATTTATCTCGTATCTTGAGATGTTTTCACTTTCATTGCTTTTATCAAATCCCGTCTTATGTGGCATATAAGGTGGATTTGTTGTTACTATATCATATTTTTCAACGCCTAACTTATCCACAATATTTCGTATATCATCATTTATTATTTCTATTCTGTCTGCAAAATTATTAAGTTCGACATTTCTAACCGCAATGCCCGCAACATCACCTTGTATTTCAACACCTGTAATATGTGTATCTCTGGACTTTCCAGCAATTAAGATAGGTATAATTCCAGTACCGCAACCTAAATCGATAATTTTATCTCCTCTTTTTGTGTATACAAAATTTGAAAGCAATATTGCATCCATTCCAAACTTGAATTTATTTTCATGCTGAATAATTTTAAGTCCATTTAAATTTAAATCATCAATTCTTTCGCCATTCTTTAGCATATTCCCACCTCATTACAAATAATTTTACCATATTGATAAATTAATATAAATTGTATTGAAAAATGGATATAAGCAAAGTATACTATATAAAGAGTTTATACATAGGGAGGAATGTGCTGGTGACGCACCCATTGTTAGTACCTCATGTATCATCAGAGATAGGAAATTTAAAAGCAGTTATTTTGCACAGGCCTGGAAAAGAATTGGAAAGGCTTACTCCGCAAAATCTATCAGAACTGCTTTTTGATGATATTCCATGGGTTAGAAAGATACAAGAAGAACATGATAAGTTTGCAAAAGTATTAAGAGATAATGGTATAACTGTGCTTTATATTAAAGATCTCTTAAAAGATGTATTAAAAGATGAGAATATAAAAGAGCAATTTATTGTTGATCTTCTCAAGATAAATGGCATTACATCTCTTGAGTCAAAAAATTATTTAAAAGATTACCTCATGGATATGAGTTATGACGATATTGCAGAAATAGCCATTAGCGGCCTTGAAAAGGGAGATATTGATAATGTCATGCCAATGGGACTTGCAGAATTCATCTATGAGGATCACTATTTTTATATTAAACCTGTCCCAAACATGTACTTTACAAGGGATCCGGGCGCAATGATAGATGGAGGCTTGATGATAAGCTCTATGAAAACAGCAGCAAGGAAGCCGGAGACTCTTATATTAAAATATATATACAAAAATAACGATATATTTAAGAAAAACAATATCCCATGCTGGTACGACAACACGTATTTTCATTCTCTAGAAGGCGGAGATGTGCTAATTTTAAGCGATAAAGTAATTGCAATAGGTTGCGGCGAGAGGACAACGCCACAGGCTATAGAGCAGCTAGCACGCAACCTTTTTGAAGGTGGATCAACTGTTGAACATATCCTTGTCGTACAAATACCTATCAACAGGTCTTATATGCATCTAGACACGGTGTTTACGATGGTAGACAAGGAAAGATTTGTTTTTTACCCCGGAATAAAAAGGGATTTAAGAGTGTTCAGCATAATAAAAGAGGATAAAGGTTTTTCAATAAAAAAGGAAAAAGATCTTCAGGATGCATTAAAATTAGCACTTAATCTAAGCAATATAGAGATAATACCAACAGGCGGTCTAAATGCAATAACATCGGCAAGGGAGCAATGGAGCGACAGCACAAATACGCTTGCTATAGCACCTGGCAAAGTCATAACATATTCTCGAAATGAATCATCTAATAAAATTATGGAGAAAGAAGGCATTGAAGTCATCGGAATAGAAGGATCGGAACTATCAAGAGGTAGAGGCGGTCCAAGATGTATGAGTATGCCGCTAATAAGAGATTAGGGGGCTTAACCCTCTTTTTAATAATTTATTAATATTTATATTGTATAATAAGTAAAAATACTATAGAGGGTGTGTTTTATTTGAAAAGGGTTATTATTGCTTTATTGCTCTTATTAATGTCTTTTACTTTAATGCCTCAAAAAGATTATGCAGCTACAAATAGTGATAAAAAAGTTGTACTTATCATAATCGACAGAGTAAGTCTTAACGATTATATAAAGTATGATGCAAAAAATATTAAAAAACTAATCAATAATGGCACAGTTGGACTTATGAACGTAAGAAATGCTGACGGTTATGTTGACGCATCTGGATATTTAACATTCGGAACTGGAACCAGAGCCAGTGCTTATGGTATAAGTTCTATAAATTTAAATGTAAATGAAAATTATACTTTTGGAAGCGCAGGTGACTTATACAAGCTAAATACAGGAAATGATTACGGCAATAATAATATTGTAAATATAGGCATATCAAATCTTATCAGCAGCAGCGAAAGTGCCGATTATAAAATAACACCTGGTCTTTTAGGTCAATTATTAAAGGACAACAATATACCTACATATGTATTTGGAAATTCTGACATTACATCAGACAATTCCATTACGTATAGAAGGTACGGCGCTCTCATCGCAATGGATGAAAAAGGTACAGCTTTTGGTGACGTCAGTGAAAACATATTAAAGTATGACAAAAACAGTCCATATTTTATGAGGACTGATTACAACAAAATTCTCGATTATTTTAAAGAGTATGAAAAAAATGGAGGATTTTTTGTAATAGACACAGGCGATACTTCAAGAGTCGACAGTTATTCATCTAATGTTTCAAGTGAAATTGCATCCAAATATAAAAAATACGCCATCATCAATGCAGACAACTTCATAGGTAAATTATTAGAAAACATAGATGCTTCAAAAGATTTGCTTATAGTTGCAACACCATATCCTTCCAAAAGCGACATATCCTCCAACAATTTATTGGCACCTATAATCATCTATGGCCCTGGATATAATGGGCTTACAACGTCTTTGACCACAAAAAGGGATGGCATAATAACAAATATAGATTTAGCACCAACTATCCTCAACTATTTTAATATTAAAGCACCTGTTGAAATGCTAGGTCATCCAATAACAAATGTAAAAACCCAAAATAAAGTAAATTACCTAGAAAATCTAAATAATAAAGTTGTATCTATATATACCGCAAGGCCGATTGTCCTTAAAAGTTACGTAATTTTTTTAATTATTATTTTAATACTATACCTTATTACATTATTTTTAAAGATTGGATATTTAAAGTATTTAAAACCAGTAGTACTAGGTGTAATGATTGTTCCTTTGTCTCTCTTGATTTTATCGCTTTTTAGCCCTTTGTCTATTTATTCCAGTATTATTGTTTTAATACTAATAACAACACTTTTACTGCTTCTTATTAAATTAATTGCAAAAGATGAATTCAATATGCTGATAGTCATAAGCCTTTTGACTGCCATAATTATTACAGTAGATATTTTTACAGGTGCACACCTTATGAAGGGCTCTATATTAGGATATGACGTTATTGCAGGTGCAAGATTTTACGGTATAGGGAATGAATATATGGGCGTATTAATAGGATCCACCATAATGGGTGTTATGACATTTATTCAAAAATACGACAACAGAGCTAATAAATTATTAGGTGTTTTGTTTTTCGCCTTAGTATTTATGTTAATGGTACTTCCACAGTACGGAGCAAAGATAGGCGGTTTTATAACAGGTTTTATGGCCTTCGGTGTAACACTTTTACTTATGTCAGAGATTAAAATCAATTATAAAAATCTTTTGTTATTGTTTCTAATTATGGTTGTGCTTTTGACCCTCATGTTCATAGCATCCATGTTTATGGGCACATTCACCCACATGGCACAAACAGCATTAATTGTAAAAAATGAAGGAATAACAGCACTGTACAAGATATTCGCCCGCAAATTAAATATGGAACTGACATTAATAAGATATACCATATGGTCTTGGGTTTTAATCATAACAATAATAAGCTTGTTTATCCTGTCATATAAGCCTACAGGAATACTTAAGAGCATATTTAAGAAAAATAAATACATCTACTACGGTTTTTTCGGCAGCATTGTAGGAATGCTTTTCGCCTTGGCATTTAATGATGCTGGCATAGTAGCCGCATCAACAATGTGCATATATGCATTTCCTCCTATATTGATAATGTTAGAAAGAGAAATAATAAACAACAAAATTTAGGAGATGATAGTGTGATATTAATGTCTTTAGAAATACTTGTAATATCGGTTGTTGCCGGAGTCTTCGGGGCACTTTTAGGACTGGGTGGCGGATTAATCGTCATACCAATGCTTACGCTACTGCTTGGAATAAACATTAAATATGCAATAGGTGCCAGCATCATATCTGTAATAGCGACTTCCAGCGGTGCTGCCGTTACATATGTCAGAGATAAAATAACAAACATACGGATAGGTATGTTCTTAGAAATTGCCACTACAACAGGTGCTCTCACAGGTGCATATATTGCCGGCTTAATAAGTTCAAAATATTTATACATCATTTTTGGACTTCTTCTTTTGTATTCTGCATATACGATGTTAAAAAAGCGCAATGAGGAATTACCTGTAGGAGTAGTATCTCAACCAATTGCAAAAAAGTTGAAACTAGAAGGATCTTATTATGATAAAGTGTTGAAAAAAGAGATAAGATACAATGTGACAGGTGTAAATAAAGGGTTTGGCATGATGTACATAGCAGGTGTAATATCTGGGTTATTAGGCATAGGAAGTGGTATCTTTAAAGTAATGGCAATGGATCTATTTATGAGACTTCCTATGAAAGTATCAACTGCTACCAGCAACTTTATGATGGGAGTTACTGCTGCTGCCAGTGCAGGAGTATACCTTGTAAGAGGTGACATAGATCCAAAGATAGCAGGTCCTGTTGCACTTGGCGTATTACTAGGAGCAACATTGGGCACAAAAATCATGACAAATATGAAGAGTACAACCATAAGAAAGATATTCATACCTGTTCTGGCATACGTCTCAATCGAAATGCTTTTAAAAGGTTTGGGGGTATAGATATGGAAAGCAAAAAAAATCAAAATCAAAATGAAAAAATTGAAAATATGGAGCTTATTATTAGCAAGACTTTAAGGGCAGGCGTATTAATAAGTGCACTAATAATATTGATAGGTCTCATTATATTTTTTGCAACTAACAACAGCGGATATCCAGCAAACTCGTACCCAACATCCATTGCAGCTGTATTAAAGGGATTGCTGTCTTTAAAACCTTATTCAATAATTATGACAGGTCTGTTAGTGCTTATACTAACTCCAGTATTTCGAGTCGGGGTATCCATCATCACATTTTTTCAAGAAAAAGACTACATGTATGTATATATAACATCAGCAGTCTTCATCATTTTAATATTCAGCTTTCTGTTGGGTAAAGTCGGATAAAAAAAGAGAGGTTGACTCTCTTTTTTTATCCGATGAAATCATCACCTAATATTTCATTGTAAATCTCAGAAATTTCATCTTTTTTATTGTCTTTATTGTCTTCGATTACTGTCACATCTTCAGGGTCGTATTCTTTTGTTATCTCTATACCTTCTGCATTTTTCATCTTGACTTTAAGCTTTTTTCTTACAACATCGACTTCAGTTATCCTCATTTCTTTGTCGTCGACTTTTATAAGGCTTCCTACTGAAGGCAGTTCAGACCTCACTTCCTCATAGGTGTCCTGCTCATATTTTAAACAGCACATTAATCTACCACACAAACCTGATATTTTCGTAGGATTCAATGACAGGTTTTGGTCTTTTGCCATTTTAATCGAAACAGGCTCAAAATCGCCTAAAAAAGTTACACAGCAAAGAGGTCTACCGCAAGGTCCAAGGCCACCCACAATCTTGGATTCATCTCTTACACCTATTTGCCTAAGCTCAATTCTCGTCTTAAAAACCGCAGCAAGATCTTTTACAAGATCGCGAAAATCTATTCTACCATCAGCAGTAAAATAAAATATTATTTTGTTGTTGTCAAATGTGTATTCAACATCGATCAATTTCATATCCAGATTATGCTCTTTTATCATGTCCATACAGACACCAAAAGCCTCTGCTTCGCAATCCTTATTCTCTTTATAGTGTTCTAAATCTTCGTCAGTTGCAATTCTCAGTACCATTTTCAGCGGAGCTATTATTTCGTCATCATTAACCTCTCGTTTTCCAACGACAACTTCTCCAAATTCTATTCCTCTGGCTGTCTCAACAATAACATTGTCTCCTACATTTACAGGCAAATCGCCTGGATCAAAATAATATATTTTACCGGCTTTTTTAAACCGAATTCCTACAACTGTATACAAAATTAAAACCTCCTAAATATTTAAGAGAAATTTTTCAATAGCTAATTGATAATTTACATTTGACTTAAGATTAAAAGCAAGCTCTTCTATCTCATTAATTATATTATTTAGCTCAAATCCTGTCAAATTGCCTGAAAAATCCTTAAGTTTATCAACCATATCTTTGTTTATGATGTATTCTTCGCTGCCCAATAATTTTAATATCATCAAATCCCTCAAATAGGAAAACATTATATCGATTATATCATCTATCATTTCTCTGTTCTCATCAAAAAATTTAAAACTTTCAAGCCTCAATGCCTTGTCTTGGTTAATCACGTTGTATAAAATATCCCCCAATTCCGACCTTATTCTAGAATAACCTTCATCAATCAACAGATTTGCCTTTCCGTAATTGCCATTGGCAATTGAAGCTATTTTTTTAGCCTTACTCCTGTCAATTTTCTTTTCATTTATAAGATAGTCTTCTATTACTTCGTCTGACTCTCTAGTAAACCTTATTATTTCACATCTTGACACAATTGTTGGTAAAAGACCTTCCATCTTGGATGATGTTAAAATGAAAAGTCCATATTCAGGAGGTTCCTCTAGTGTCTTAAGTATACTGTTTTGGGCTTGCTCTGTCATTTTTTCAGCTTCTTTTATTATAAAAATCTTCTTATAAGAGTTGTATGGTTTCACATAAGCATTGTTTATTACGACATTTCTTAATGTCTCAACTTTTATTGAGATTCCATCAGGCTCTATAAAGAAAATATCAGGATGATTACCTGATATCATTTGAATACATGAAGGACAACTTAAACAAGGTTTAGAACCATTTTTACAGTTTATCATCATAGCAAAATATTTTGCCATAAATTCTTTTCCAAACCCACTTTCTCCAATAAAGAGATAGGCGTTTGCTATCTTTTGGGAACTCACAATTTTGTTAAATAGCGCCAGAATATTTTTATGCCCATATATTTTAAACATCAAAATTCACCTACGAATATATATCTACCAATAATCCTCTAATTTCCTCAATAGCACTTAAAAGATCAATGTTCTTTTTGTTTCCCTCTATAAACTCTTTCGTCATCATTTCAAGCTTCTCATTCACTTTATCTACAATAGTATAAATCTTTTTTCGTCCATTTAAACTGATGGATTCTCTCTTATTTCTTCGAAACATGCCATTTATGGAGCTTTGTAAAAATTCTTTAACTTTTTTCTTATAAATTAACAAATTATCCAAATTTAAATTTTCTTTTAATTTTTCAGCAGCATCGTCAATCTCATTTAACATTTTATTTATAATACTGTCTTTTACTTTACTTATTTCACTGTCAAAAACATCTTCAAACTTTAAAACAGAAGTTCTGCCGCTTATATCATCTTTGGTATATCCCGCCGTTATTTTGTTGGAATTTATCTCTTGTATTTTCATACAAAACACCTATATCCTGAAGAATTTTTCAACATCGATAACAAACACTGTAGCACCGCCGATAGAGATCTCAACAGGCTGTGGAATAAAAATATCTGTTGCACCACCCATTGGAGTCGGAGAAGTAATAATTCTGTCTCTTGTCTTACATTTTTTCTCTATTACTTCAATGGCATCGTCAAGTTTCTCATCTTCAACACCTATCATCAATGTTGTATTGCCAGACCTTAAAAAACCACCTGTAGAAGCAACCCTCGTAAAGCTAAAACCTTTCTCTGTCAGTCCATCCATTAGCCGCCTTACGTCCTCGTCCTGTACTATAGCAAAAATCAGTTTCATTTTTTCTCCCTCCTTATATGATTTTACTTATTTCTTTAACGATGCTTTTCTGTATATAATCAATGTCATGTGTGGCATCTATAACTAAATATCTATCCGGCCTTGATTTTATCAATTGTTTATATCCTTCATAAACCTTCTCATGAAATTCCAAATCTTCCATCTCAAGGCGGTCTTTGTCTTTCCTTCTATCAATTCGCTTTATAGTGTCTTTGGGCTTTATATCCAAGTATATAGTCAAATCTGGCACAAGACCAGCTATAGCGATATTATTTATCTCCTCAACAGCTTTTACACCAATGCCCCTTGCATATCCTTGATATACTATAGAACTGTCAACAAACCTATCTAATATAACAATCTTTCCATTATTTAAAGATGGTATTATCACTTCTTTTACTAATTCTGCCCTTGATGCTGCATATAAAAGAGCTTCTGCAGTAGGAACTATCTTATTTTTTTTATCAAGGAGTATATTTCTGATTTTCTCACCTACACTGGTGCCACCAGGTTCTCTCAATACTACAATATCCCGTCCAATGTTTAAAAGATATTCTTTAAGTAGATTGATTTGTGTCGTTTTTCCGCTACCGTCGATACCTTCAAATGTGATAAGCTTTCCTTTGTACATTATTTAAACACCCGTATATTTAAATTATCAATGCCTACAATCTTTATACCTATATTATATAGTAATTTTATATATTGTACCATATCTTTTTTTATGATTTCTCCAGGACATACAAGAGGCACACCTGGCGGATATGGAATAACATAGTCCAAAGAAACTGAATCTACTGCATCATCTATTTTTAGAAGTGTATAAGGCTTTTTAACTGCTTCTGAAGGTTTCATTTTCATCTCCGGCACATCAGGATAATACTCAATAAGTCTTATTTCTTGATTCTTTTTGTATTTTAAAAGTCCTTCAATCGATTTTACTAATTTGTCAAACTCCTTTTCATCATCCGCAACAGTCATTATTGCCAGTATATTGTATAAATCAGACATCTCCATTTGGATATTGAAATTTTCCCGCAATATCCTTTCTGCTTCACTTCCTGATATCCCGAGACCCTTTATACTTATGGGAAGCTTTGTTGTATCATAATCATTAATTCCATACTTGCCTACAACGTCATCTCCTATGCACTTTACACCTTCAATTGCATTCAATTTATTTCGAGCATCTATTGATAAATTTACGCATTTATCTAGTCTATCTTTCCCTTCTCTTTCCATAAAATCTCTAGCCAAGTCAATTGATGTCATTAAAATATATGATGGAGATGTAGATTGATAAAGGCTTAAATAAAATTTTAATCTATCAGCGTCAACTCTATCTGTATTCACATGCAATATTGAACTTTGCGTAAAGGCGGGTAAAGTCTTGTGAATGCTTTCAACAACAATATCAGCACCCGCTTTAGATGCCGGTAATGGCAATCTGTCTGAAAATGCAAAGTGTGCACCATGTGCTTCATCTACAATCAAAATCTTGTTGTACTTATGCACTAAATCAACTATTCTTTTTATATCTATGCAAAATCCATAATAATTTGGATATGTAATCAAAACCGCTTTTATGTCTTTATTATCTTTAAGAAGACCTTCAAGTTCATCAACAGATACTCCCATTGCTATCCCATCTTCATAATCCATCAATGGATTTAAATATACTGGCGTAGCACCTGTAAGTATTAAACCATTGTATACAGATTTGTGTGAATTTCTTTGAATAAGCACCGCATCACCATCGTTTAACACGGCAGACATTGCAGCATATATTCCACATGTAGTACCGTTTACAAGAAAAAAAGACATCTTTGCGCCAAATGCTTTAGCTGCAAGTTTTTCAGCCTCCAAAATCGGTCCTTGAGGGTCATGCAGATTATCTGTGCCGGGAACTTCCGTCAAATCTATTTTGGCAAGATTCTCAATATATTTCCGGGAAATAATTCTACCTTCTTTATGACCTGGCATATGATATGGCATAGTACCATCTTCTACATACTTTAATAACGCTTCATATAATGGTGCTGACAATTTCATCACCTTTTTTCAAGTATCATAAATATATAATACCATACAAACCTAACTATTACTATAAAAAAATATGAGGACATGCCACTATCAGTCCTCATATTCAACATCCTTTGTATAGTTTCGCCAGATATCTATCATTTTTTTTCTGTAATATTCATATTCCACATCATCAGGCGACATATCAACAATAATCTTCTGGCAGTCATTGCATAAAAATTCTCCTAATACCTCAATACCATCCGTCTTTTCATGATTGCATATAAAGCACTTTTTAGTTTTTAACATGCTTTCCATATACTACACCATCTTTCATAATATTCTATTATAATTATTTCCATGACAACCAGTATCTATACGCTTTCCTACTAACATTATATTATTACAAGAATAAAAAAAGGCAGGTCTCAATTCAATTTGCACCAAGCCCTGCATGTATTTTTTAATAAATCATTTTGTCATATCTCACGATAAATCTCTATGCCTAAAACAGGATATAATGTGATCATTTACTATTCCTGTAGCCTGCATATGAGAATATATTGTCGTTGAGCCTACAAATTTAAAACCTCTTTTTTTAAGATCATTGCTTATATTATCAGATAATGGAGTCTTAGAAGGTATTTCTTCGATGCTTTTCCAATGATTAATGATAGGTTTCCCTTCTGTGAAACTCCAAATATAACTATCAAAACTCCCGTATTCCTTTTGAATCTTTAAAAAAGCTTTGGCATTTATAATTGATGATTCGATTTTTTTTCTGTTTCTAATGATTCCTTTATCATTTAAAAGCTCTAATATCTTTTTCTCATCGAACAAAGAAACTTTTTGTGGATCAAAATCATCGTACGCTTTTCTATAATTATCTCTTTTTTTAAGTATCGTAAGCCAATTTAATCCCGCCTGGGCAGATTCCAGCACCAAAAACTCAAAGTGAATTTTATCGTCATGGACAGGCACGCCCCATTCCGTATCATGGTACTTTATGTATAGTTCATCATTTAGGCACCACGGACATCTTTCCATTGTATCCTCCTTACAAAACAAGTGCAGCAGCACCTATAAGTCCAACATCTCCACCAAGCTTTGCTTTGACAACATCGCAAATTTCTCTGTTTGGCTTCAATGCTCTATCTTTAATTGTCTTCATCATCTTATCGTATAAAACATCCCATTGACTTGAAAGGCCACCACCTATTATTATCCTCTTTGGATTATAAAAAGCCATTATATTTACAATACCTACTCCTAAATAAAATGCTTCATTTTCTATAAGCTTCAAAGCTAATTCATCACCTGATTTTGCTGCATCAAAAATATTCTCAGCCTTCAATTCATCCATTGGTATGTTTTTAAGAATGGTATTTCTTCCTGATTCTATATATTTTTTAGCAAATTTAACTAGCGATGTACCAGAAGCATAAGACTCCAAGCAGCCGGGATTGCCACAGTTGCACCATCTAGGGCCATCAAAGTTTATCGAGTGGTGTCCAATCTCTGCTGCATTAGAGTTTGCTCCATTATACAATTTTCCCCCTATTATGGCGCCACCGCCAATACCTGTGCTTACAGTTACATAAACCATATCATCTATACCTTGCCCTGCTCCAAATAGATGTTCAGCAAGTGCAGCAGCATTTGCATCATTATTAAGCTTGATTTCTGTATTAAATTCCTGTTTTAAGATGTCGACTAAATGAATATCAATCCATCCAGGTAAATTAGGCGGACATTCCACAACACCGCTATCTGCATTTAACGGTCCAGGCGCGCCTATGCCTATACCTGCAATCTGGTCTATCTCCAGCTTTGTATTTTTTAATGAATCTATTATGCTCTTCTTTATGTTGTTTATTACATGTTGGGGACCTTTATCAGCCTCCGTTGGAACCTTTACATTGTACAATATGTTACCATCACTATCCATTATACCGGTATTAATCTTTGTACCGCCAAGATCAACACCACAGGCCAGCTTTTTCATCAATATCGCCTCCAAAGCAAAATTCTCAAATTTTTATTAGCTGCTTATGTTCTTCTATTTATATGTTCTTATAGCAGGTTTGATTTGTCAATAGTAAATAAATATAATTCCGCATAAATTAAAAAACTCCTGTATAAGGAGTTTTACTTAGGGGGCTAATATATGAAATTTTTACCGGCAGCGACCTACTCTCCCGAGTAATCAGTACCATCGGCGCTGGAGGGCTTCACTATCACCCCAAAAAGTCTTGCGACTTTTCGGGGGACCCCGATTTGGGACCGTGTTCGGAATGGGAACGGGTTTTTAACCTCCGCTATTGCCACCGGAAATCTTTTTTCATTTGTCCTTTTACATCTTTCGAAAAATCTTATCTAATAAATACTTTTTTCGAAAAATATTATCACAAGTGAACTATTAATTGCGTTTTCGTTATATACTCGGCGAACGCAGTGCAGTGAGGCGTTAAAAGCCGTCACAACGCATAGACGGCTTTAGCCGAGCTAACGTAGTGAGCCGTTAGTATATAGAAAACACAATTTGTGAACGGTGATAATATTTTTCTTAATATATTATCTTTTTAATTATCTTTTTGTTTTTTAAATGAACCTTGAATACTGCACAATGCTTCTTTGGTCAAGTCCTCGACTTATTAGTACCGGTCAGCTCAAAGTATTTCTACTCTTACACCTCCGGCCTATCTACCTCGTCTTCTCCAAGGTGTCTTACTCCTTTCGGATGGGAAATCTTTTCTTGAGGTGGGTTTCACGCTTAGATGCTTTCAGCGTTTATCCCTTCCAAACTTGGCTACCCAGCTGTGCGAATGGCTTCGCAACTGGTACACCATCGGTTTGTCCACCCCGGTCCTCTCGTACTAAGGGCAGTTCCTCTCAAATTTCCTACGCCCGCGACGGATAGGGACCGAACTGTCTCACGACGTTCTGAACCCAGCTCGCGTACCGCTTTAATGGGCGAACAGCCCAACCCTTGGGACCTACTTCAGCCCCAGGATGCGATGAGCCGACATCGAGGTGCCAAA
>Ga0207747_1000135_pt1 | contig 90016 bp, 80 predicted proteins | sample HigsolmetaGSP11D_FD_184839 | JGI IMG/M metagenome (GOLD analysis project Ga0207747, IMG submission 184839) | High solid enriched microbial communities from the Joint BioEnergy Institute, USA - SP1-1-D (SPAdes) | ecosystem: Engineered > Bioreactor > SSF (Solid state fermentation) > Aerobic >...
ATCGAAGTCCGCGCCCGTCACCTGCCACGGCGGAGAGACCCCCAAGGCAGCCTCAAACAGCTTGTCAGTCATACCCGATCCCGTACCTGCTCAGGTCCAGCTTACCCACTCGAAATTGAAAAGAGGCAAACTTTCCTATTGCGCCGAGCTTCTGCAAGATGGCGCCGACAACGATAACGACCGCAGAGAAGACATGACCTCGCCAAGGATCTGGGACCTACTCGGCCTATGCCTGCTGATCGCCCTGCCCATCATCGCCGTCGGCTACCTGATCGGCCTGATCCAGCCCATCCTGATGCCGTTCCTGACCGCCATCGCGCTGGCCTATCTCGGCGACCCACTGGCCGACCGCCTGCAACGCCGCGGCCTAAGCCGCACGTTGGCGGTGTGCATCGTGTTCGCCGCCCTGTTCCTGCTGCTGGCGCTGTTGCTGCTGTTGCTGGTGCCGCTGTTGAGCCGGCAGATCGCCTATTTGTACGGGCGCTTGCCGGACATGCTCGCCTGGCTGGAGCAGAGCGCGCTGCCGTGGCTGCAGAGCCGCCTGGGCCTGGAAGCGGAGTGGCCGGCGCTGGACACGGAAACCATTCGCGCCCAGATCGCCGTGCACTGGGACGGCGCCGGCGACCTGGTGAAGCTGATGCTGGCGCAGGCGACCCGCTCCTCGCTGGCGTTCATGGGCTGGCTGGCCAACGTGGCGCTGATCCCGGTGGTCACCTTCTATCTGCTGCGCGATTGGGACGGCCTGCTGGAGAAGCTGGAGCGGCTGCTGCCGCGCCCGCTGGCGCCGACGGTGACGGCGCTGGCGCGCGAGTGCGACGCGGTGTTGGGCGCCTTCGTGCGCGGCCAGCTGCTGGTGATGGCGGCGCTGGGGGTGATCTACTCGCTGGGGCTGTGGGCGGTCGGTCTGAAGCTGGCGCTGCTGATCGGCATGCTCGCCGGACTGGCCAGCATCGTGCCCTATCTCGGCTTCGCGGTCGGCATCGGCGCCGCCACCGTGGCCGGCATCTTCCAGTTCGGCGACCTCGTCCACTTGCTGCTGATCTGGGGCGTATTCCTGATCGGCCAGGCTCTGGAGAGCATGGTGCTCACCCCCTACCTGGTGGGCGACCGCATCGGCCTGCATCCGGTGGTGGTGATCTTCGCGGTGCTGGCCGGCGGCGAACTGTTCGGCTTCGTCGGCATCCTGCTGGCACTGCCGGTGGCAGCGGTGCTGATGGTGCTGGTGCGGCACGCCGTGGCCCGCTATCTGAACAGCGGGCTATACCGGCAAACGCCGTCCGCCGGCGGCTGACCGCGCCCACCGGCGAGACGAGCGCTTACAGCGTCGGCGTGCTCACGCCGGCGTACTCGTTTTCCTGGCGCCGCTGACAATCGATGCAGCGCATGGCGGTGGGCACCGCCTTGAGCCGTTCGAGCTGGATCGGCTGGCCGCAGTCGCTACAGATGCCGAACGTGCCGTTGCGCAGCCGGGCCAGGGCCGACTCCACCGCGTACAGCTCCTGGGCGAGCTGATCGACCTGGCGAATGCTCAAATCGTGGATGAGGTCCGCCACCGACTCCTCGGCGGAATCGTGAACCCGGCCAGCGAGCTCCTGGAAGCGCATGTCCTCCGAGCCCATCAGCGAGTGACGCACCTCTTCGCGCAGCTCATAATGCCGCTCGCGCAGCCGCCGTTCGAATTCGCGGATCTGAGCCGCAGACAGGCGCTCGGCCATTCGACGATCCTCCTGCATGGCGCCGCCCCGATATCGGGATCCGTGGATCGGAACGAGTGGGGAGCTGCGGCGCGGGGTGTAGCGTGTATCTTGTTGCGGTAATGGAGCCTGCCGGCGGCGGTTTAAACCCGCGCCCCGTTACCCTCCCCGACCCGGCCCGGCTGAGTTAAGGTACGGTCCCATGAGCGATCAGAATGTTCCCCTCGAGTTGCCGCCACCGCCGCGGCGCCCCGACCCGGATGAGTGCTGCGGCTCCGGCTGCATGCCTTGCATCATGGATCTCTACGAAGAAGCACTGGCGGAGTGGGGCCGCGAAGTCGCCCGCCGCAAAGCCGCGGCGGCGAAAGCGGCCGGTGTGGGCGAAAACGAACCCATGCCCTGAACGGGCCGGCGTTTTCTGCCACCATTCGCTCTTTCTCAGGACCGGCCCGTGCGGCCTCAAGAACGATCACAGGACCTCATGAGCGCAGCAGCCAAGATTCTGCAGACCCTGGCCGACGAGCTCGGCGTTCGGCTGAACCAAGTGAACGCGGCGGTAACCCTGCTCGACGAGGGCGCCACCGTGCCCTTCATCGCCCGCTACCGCAAGGAAGTCACCGGCGGCCTGGACGATACCCAGTTGCGCACCCTGCAGGAGCGGCTGATCTACCTGCGCGAGCTGGAGGAGCGGCGCGAGGCCATCCTCAAGCTGATCGACGAGCAGGGCAAGCTCACCCCGCAGCTCAAGGCCGACATCCTCGCCGCCGACACCAAGCAGCGGCTGGAAGACCTGTATCTGCCCTACAAGCAGAAGCGCCGCACCAAGGGCCAGATCGCCATCGAGGCCGGGCTGGAGCCGCTGGCGCGCACCCTGCTGGCCGACCCCAGCCACGATCCCAAGACCCTGGCCGCGGCTTACGTCGACGAGGCCAAGGGCGTGCCGGACGCGGCCGCCGCGCTCGACGGCGCCAAGGCCATCCTGTCCGAGGAATTCAGCGAGGATCCCAACCTTACGGGCAAGCTGCGCGATTACCTCTGGAACAACGGCATCGTCTACTCCGAGGTGATCGAGGAGCAGAAGGAGGCCGGCGCCAAGTTCGCCGACTACTTCGACTACTTCGAGACCATCAAGACCATCCCTTCGCACCGGGCGCTGGCGTTGTTCCGCGGCCGCAAGGAAAAGGTGCTGCGCATCCGCCTGGACCTGCCGGTGGAGCAACAGCCGGCCGCCAACAACCCTTGCATCGGCATGATCGCCGTGCACTTCGGCATCCGCGATCAGGGCCGGCCCGGTGATGCCTGGCTGCTGGATCTGTGCCGCTACACCTGGCAGGTGAAGCTGCTCACCCGGCTGGAGACCGATCTGTTCATGCAGCTGCGAGAAGCGGCCGAGGCCGAGGCGATCAAGGTGTTCGCCTCCAATCTGCACGACCTGCTGCTGGCCGCGCCGGCCGGCGCCAAGGTCGTGATGGGCATCGACCCCGGCATCCGCACCGGCTGCAAGGTCGCCATCGTCGACCGCACCGGCAAGCTGCTCAACACCGGCACCATCTACCCGCACGAGCCCAAGCGCGACTGGGACGGCTCCATCCACGTACTGGCCGCCGCCTGCAAGCATTACGGCGTGGAGCTGATCGCCATCGGCAACGGCACCGCCTCGCGCGAGACCGAGCGCCTGGTGCAGGACATGCTCAAGCGTCACCCGGAGATCAGGGCGCAGAAAGTGGTCGTGAGCGAGGCCGGCGCCTCGGTGTACTCGGCCTCCGAGCTGGCCGCCAAGGAATTCCCGGACCTGGACGTGAGCCTGCGCGGGGCGGTGTCCATCGCCCGCCGCCTGCAGGATCCGCTGGCCGAGCTGGTGAAGATCGACCCCAAGGCGATCGGCGTCGGCCAGTACCAGCACGACGTCTCCCAGACCCAACTGGCGCGCGCCCTCGACGCGGTGGTGGAAGATTGCGTGAACGCGGTCGGCGTCGATCTCAACACCGCCTCGGTGGCGCTGCTGTCGCGCGTGTCCGGCCTGTCCGCCGGGCTGGCCGAGAAGGTGGTGGAGTACCGCAACCAGCACGGGCCGTTCCGCAACCGCAAGGCACTGCTGCAGGTGCCGCGCTTCGGCGAGAAGACCTTCGAGCAGGCCGCCGGCTTCCTGCGCATCCGCGACGGCGATGAGCCGCTGGACGCCTCGGCCGTACACCCCGAGGCCTACCCGGTGGTCGAGCGCATCCTGGCCAAGTTCAAGAAGCCCATCGAGCAGGTGATCGGCGACACAGCCTTCCTGAAGAAGCTCGACCCGCGCGAGTTCGTGGACGAGCGCTTCGGCCTGCCCACCGTCACCGATATCCTCAAGGAGCTGGAGAAGCCCGGCCGCGACCCGCGCCCCGAGTTCAAGACCGCCGAGTTCCGCGAGGGCGTGGAAACGCTGGAGGATCTGCAGGAAGGCATGATCCTGGAAGGCGTGGTGACCAACGTCACCAACTTCGGCGCCTTCGTCGACATCGGCGTGCACCAGGACGGGCTGGTGCACATCTCCGCCCTGTCCGACCGCTTCGTCAAGGATCCGCGGGAAGTGGTCAAGCCCGGCGACGTGGTGAAGGTGCGCGTGCTGGAGGTGGACCTGAAGCGGCGCCGCATCGCCCTGTCCATGAAGCTGCAGAAGGAGGCGGGCGAGGGGCCGCGTGCCGGCGGCTCGGCGCGCGGCGGCGGCGCCCACAAACCGGCCCGGCGCGAGCCGGCGAGCGCGCCCCTGGGCGGGGCGATGGCGGCGGCCTTCGCCAAGCTCAAGAACGGCAACTGACGGACCGCCGCACGCCGAAACGGTGCGGCCGCCATCGAATCGACATGAGGATCACCGCAGCGCCGGGACGGCGCTGCCAACGTTAGGGAGTAGTGACGTGCTGCGCGCCCACCGCTGGTTCTCTCTGTTGTTGCTGCTGCTGGTCGCGGCCTGGAGCCAGGCCCGGGCCGCGGAGACCGACCGCGGCCTGATCTGGCGCATCGATAGCAAGCCGCACCCGTCGTACCTGGTCGGCTCGCTGCACATGGCGCCGCCCGAGCTGCATCCGCTGCCCGCTTCGGTCACCGACGCCTTCGCCCAGACCGAGGCGCTGGTGGTGGAAGCGGACATGCTGGCGCTGCCGCCGACGCGCCTGGCCACGCTGATGAATCGCTACGGCGTGTATCCGCCGGGCGAGAGCGTGCGCGACGAACTGCATCCGGAGCTGTGGAAAGCGCTGCAGTCGCTGCTGGAACACTATGATCTGCCCCCGGGCATGGCGCTGCAGCAGAAGCCTTGGCTGTTGAGCGCCACCCTGGCGCAGGTGGCATTGATGAAGCAGGGCTACCGGCCCGAGCTGGGGCTGGATCTGCATTTCCTGCGCGCGGCGAAGGAACGCTCGATGACCGTGCTCGAACTGGAGAACATCGAATTCCAGCTCGGGCTGTTCGATCGGCTGGCCCCGGAACTGCAGCGGCAAATGCTGGAGCACACGGTCACCGAGCTGCTGGCCGGCACCGCCCCCCTGGCCGAGTTCGCCGACGCCTGGAGCCGCGGTGACGACGAGCTGATCCTGAAGCTGGTCGACGACGAATTCGGCCGCGACACGCCTTTGCGCCTCACGCTGCTCGACCAGCGCAACGATCAGATGACCCGCAAGCTGCTGACCTGGCTGGGGGAAGGACGCAGTCTCTTCATCGTGGTCGGCGCCGGCCATCTGGTTGGCGAGCGGGGGCTGGTGACCCAGCTGCGCGACGCTGGCTACCGGCTGGAGCGTCTCTGATCGGCACCCCAGCGGTTGAACCCGGCCGTGGACGACCAGACATCTTGAGGATCATCAACACGCTAGTTGCGAAGGATCGCCGAGATGCTTCTGGATCATGCATCGGCGGGCCAAGGGAAGTGGCCCGCGCCACCCTCTTGCCTGTCGGCCCAGCCCGACTGGGCTGGCACCATCCATGACCGCGCCGAACGTCGTCGCCCCTTCGACCGCCGCCAGCACCAGCGGGCGGTCTACCTGGACTTGCGCTGCAACCGCGGCGAGCGCCGCCGCCAAAGCCGCCGCTCGCTCTACGACCCGGGCCGGCGGCGCCATCCCGAGCCGCCGTGGGGCGTAGACGTCTGGGCCTGACGCCCTAGAAAACCGGCCCTCCCGGCAGCCGGCCGCGCTTGGCGACGAAGCCGATCACCGCGCCGAGCGCGCCGCCGGCGATGTGGCTGAGCTGGGAGATGTCGTCGTCGCCCAGCGCATCGACGATCTCACCGCCGATGTAGATCGTCGCCACCAGCAGGAAGGTTAGCGGTATCTGCTTGGCGCGCAGATCCACCATCGACGCCAGCACGATCAGCATGAACACGATCCCGCTGGCGCCCATCACCCCCACCGACGTCAGCGCCAGATTGAGCAGCCCGGTCACCGCAGCGGTGATCAGCACGATGAACAGCATGGCGCGGCTGCCGTACTTCTCCTCCAGGATCGGCCCCAGCAGCAGCAGGAAGCTGAGATTGCCCACCAGATGCGCCCAGTTGGCGTGACCCAGCACATGGCTGAACAGGCGGAACCAGTCGACGGCGCTATCCCAGCGCATGTGCGGCCCGAAGCTGAAATACCTCACCGCCAGCCCCCGCCAGACCGTGTGGTCCAGCACCAGGATCAGCAGGGCGAGCAAGGAAAAGGTGAGGATCACCGGCGAGTTGTAGCGGATTTGGTAGGACATGGGCTCTCGCATCGATACCGGCGGGCTGCCGGAAAACGGCCGTAAGCATCGGCCGCCGCCGCGCCCGCGACAAGCCCCCGGTGACACCGATCTCTTGTCGGCGCCGGCGACCAACCGCATTAGCAATTGCGGATTTTCTCTCTAAGCCGGCCGGCCTCCCTGCGGCCGAACAATCAAGAGGACCCTGCCATGCGCGTGTATTACATGGACGCTCTGCGCAGCGTGTTGATGGCCTTGGGCGTGGTCTACCACAGCAGCGTGCTGTACAGCGTCGGCCAGGGCTGGCGCTTGCCCGAACCCGCCGGTCATGCGGCGTTCACCGCTCTGAGCGACTTCCTGCACAGCTTCCGCATGCCGGCGTTCTTCCTGATTTCCGGCTATTTCTGCCTGCTGACCCTGCAGAAGTACGGCAAGGGCCGCTTCCTGCGGCTGCGCTGGCAGCGAATCGGCGTACCGCTGCTCGCCACCGCCCTGCTGCTCAACCCGCTGATGAACTACCTGAGCTGGGACACCTACCGCCACAGCGGCTTTTTCGCCTATGTGCTAGCGCCGGCCTATTTCACCGAAGGCACCTGGATAGGCCACCTGTGGTTTCTCAACAACCTGCTGGTCTACTTCACGCTCGCCTTCGTTGGCGCCGCGCTGCTGGAACGGCCGGCACTGCGCGGGCTGCGGGCCTGGCCGACGCGGCTGGTGTCGCTGTGGCAGCGGCTGCCGGCCAGAACGCTGCTGCTGGCGCTGGCCCTGCCGCTCACCAACATGGCCATGCTGCGGGTGATCTGGCGCTTCGGCATTACCAACGACGCCTATCTGGGCCATTTCATCATGCTGTCCGAGCTGTGCGGCTACCTGCCCTATTTCCTGGCGGGCATGCTGCTGCGTCACGACCAGAGGCTGCTGGACGCGCTGAGCGGCTGGCGTTTCGCCTGCGCCGGCCTGGCGCTGGCGGCGCTGGTCGCGGCCATTCCGACCGAGGGCGTGTGGTACGGCACGTACATCGACGAGTATCTGGGCTTTCTGATCGCCTGGACCCTGTCGGGTCTGTGCCTGGGCCTGTTCCGGCGGCTGTGCAACCGGCCCTCGCCGTTCTTTCTGTATTTCTCGGATGCCTCCTACACCATCTACCTGTTCCATCAGCTGCTGGTGGTGGCGTTCGGCCTGGCGCTGATCGAGGTGGCGCTCAGCCCCTTCGTCAAGTTCGCGCTGGTGGTGACGCTCACCTTCCTGGTCACGGCCGCCGTTCATCACTACTTAGTGCTGCGGCTGGTGCCGCTGCGCTTCCTGTTCAACGGCAAGACCGACGTGCGCGGACCGCGCCCGGCCGGGCGCGCCTCGCCCAGCGAAGCGACCGGCTGAATTCGCCGGACAGTCGCATCCCGCCGACGATTGGTGCAAGCTGCACGACCAAGAGTCTGTTTCCGCGAAACGCCCGCCCTGGAGGCAAAATCCGTGGCAGGCGCGATTCTTCGGCCGGACTGGCCTATAACGACAACCGACTGCTCGGGAGGAGGCTGATGTACGACTATGTGATCGTCGGCGGCGGGTCCGCCGGCTGCGTGCTGGCCAACCGTCTCAGCGAGAATCCCGGAACGCGGGTCTGCCTGCTGGAAGCGGGCCCGGCCGACCATAGCCGGCTAATCCACATGCCGGTGGGCATTCTCGGCCTGATGCGCAGCAAGAAACTGAACTGGGCCTACTGGACCGAGCCGCAGCCGCAGCTGAACGGCCGCCGGCTGTTCTGCCCGCGCGGCAAGACTCTGGGCGGCAGCAGCTCGATCAACGCCATGATCTACACCCGCGGCCACCCCAGCGACTACGACCGCTGGGCGGCGCTGGGCAATCGCGGCTGGAGCTACCGCGAGCTGCTGCCCTACTTCCTGCGTGCCCAGCACTGCGAACTGGGCGCCGATGCCTACAACGGCGTCGGCGGCCCGGTCAACGTGGCGGCGCTGCGCTGCGTCAACCCGCTGAGCCTCGACTTCGTCGAGGCGGCGGTGGCGGCCGGCTACCCGCGCACGCCGGACTTCAACGGCGCCGAGCAGACCGGCGTCGGCCTGTACCGGGTGGCGCAGCGCAACGGCGAGCGCTGCAGCAACGCCGTCGCCTATCTGCAGCCAGCGCGCGCGCGGCCCAACCTGACCGTGATCACCGACGCGCCGGCCACCCGCATCGAGTTCGCCGGCCGCCGCGCCGTGGCCGTGCATTACCGCCAGCACGGCCAGGACTATCGGATCGAGGCCGAGCGCGAGGTGCTGCTGTGCGGCGGCGCCATCAACTCGCCGCAGCTCCTGCTGCTATCCGGCGTCGGCCCGCGCGAGGAGCTCGAGCGGCACGGCATCGTCGTGGTGCGCGAGCTGCCCGGGGTCGGCCGCAACCTGCAGGATCACCTGGACATCTCGGTGGTGCACCGGGCGCGCGACCGGGTCGGCATCGCGTTCACGCCGCTGGCGCTGCCGCGCGCGCTGCGCGGCCTCTGGCGCTACCAGCGCCACCGCGACGGCGAGTTCACCAGTAACTACGCCGAGGCCGGCGGCTTCATCCCCAGCCAGGCCGGCATCGAGCCGGCCGACCTGCAGATGCATTTCCTGCCGGCCATCGAGGAGCATCACGGGCTAGAGCTCCGCGGGCTGCTGCGCGGCTACGGCTACACCCTGCGCACCTGCTACCTGCGGCCGGCTAGCCGCGGCCGGGTGACGCTCGCCAGCGCCGATCCGCTGGCGCCGCCGCGCATCGACCCGAACTACTTGGGCGACCCGACCGATCTCGAACCGCTGGTGCGGGCGGTGAAAATCGCCCGCGCCATCCTCGACCAGTCGCCGCTGGCCCGCCATCGCCGCGACGAGCTCTATCCGGGGCCGGACGTGAACAGCGACGAGGAAATCCGCGCTTACGTGCGCGCCCGGGCGGAAACCATCTACCATCCGGTAGGCACCTGCAAAATGGGGCACGACGACCTGGCCGTGGTCGACGACCAGCTCCGCGTCCACGATCTGGAAGGCCTGCGGGTGGTCGACGCCTCGATCATGCCCACCCTGGTGGGCGGGAACACCAACGCCCCGACCACCGCCATCGCCGAGAAAGCGGCCGATCTGATCCTGGCCGCGGCCGCCGGCGAACCGCTCGCCGCATGAGGAGCAGCGCCATGGACACGATAACCGCTCTGCCCGAACTCGAACGGCTGACGCTACAGCGGCTGCTCGAACGTCAGCGCCGGGCGTTCACCGCCGATCCCATGCCCAGCCTGGCCCAGCGGCGCGAGGCGCTGCTGCGGCTCAAGCGCGCGCTCATCGCCCAACGCCACGCCCTGGCGACGGCGGTGGACCAGGACTTCGGCGGCCGCGCCGCGCAGGAGACACTGTTCGCCGACATCATGCCGGTGGTGCAGGGCATCGACCACACGCTCGCCCATCTGCGCCGCTGGATGCGGCCGTCGCGGCGCAGGGTCGGCATCAACCTATGGCCCGGCAAGGCCGAGGTCCGCTACCAGCCGCTGGGAGTGGTGGGCATCATCGTGCCCTGGAACTACCCGATCCAGCTGGCGCTGGCGCCGCTGGTGGGCGCGCTGGCCGCCGGCAACCGCGTCATGCTCAAGCTCTCGGAGCTGGTGCCAGCCACCAACGCCGTGCTGCGCGACCTCCTGGGCTCGGCCTTCGCCGTGGAGGAAGTGGCGGTGGTCGAGGGCGGCCGCGAGGTGGGCGAGGCCTTCGCTCGCCTGCCGTTCGATCACCTGCTGTTCACCGGCTCGACCGCGGTCGGACGGCAGATCATGCGCGCCGCCGCCGAAAACCTTACCCCGGTGACGCTGGAGCTGGGCGGCAAGAGCCCGGCCATCATCCACGAGTCCTACCCGCTGGAGGCGGCGGCGCAGAAGATTTGCTTCGGCAAAACCCTCAACGCCGGCCAGACTTGCGTGGCGCCGGACTACGTGCTGTGCCCGGAGAGCCGGGTCGAGGCGTTCGTGGCGGCGTTCCGCAGCCAGTACATCCACATGTACCCGCGCCTGCTCGGCAACCCGGACTACACCGCCATCGTCAGCGACGGCCACCGCCAGCGCCTGCGCCAGCTGCTGGAGGACGCCGAGCGCAAGGGCGCGCGCATCATCACCCTCGACCGGCCGGGCGAGGATCTGAGCGGCAGCCGCAAGATGCCAGTGAGCCTGGTGCTGAACACCAACGACGACATGCGGGTGCGCCAGGAGGAAATCTTCGGCCCGATCCTGCCGATCATCCCCTACCGCGGCCTGGACGAAGCGCTGGCCTTCGTCGCCGCTCGGCCGCGGCCGCTGGCGCTCTATTACTTCGACCACGATCGCGAGCGCCAGGACTACGTGCTCGACCACAGCCATGCCGGCGGGGTGTCGATCAACGACACCCTGCTGCACCTGGCCGTGGACGACATGCCGTTCGGCGGCATCGGCCCGTCCGGCATGGGCCACTATCACGGCTGGGAAGGCTTCCAGACCTTCTCCAAGGCCAAGAGCGTGTTCCGCCAAAGCCGCTACAGCCTGATCGGTATGGCCTATCCCCCGTACAAGCCTTGGATTACCCGCATGATGGAGCGCTGGCTGCTGCGCTAACATGGGATCGACTCTGATAACGACATCAATACCGAGGAGGAGTGCAGGATGAAGCGCCTGATTCTGGCCAGCGCACTGGCGCTGGCACCCGTCCTGGGGTTGGCCGCGCCGGCGCTGGGCGAGCGGCCTCCGGTGGTGGTGTTCGAAGGCGAGGACGGCGCCAAGGTCGACGGCAACCCCTGGAGCACCGAAGAGCTCAAGGGCAAGGTACACGTCATGTTCTACGTCGACCCGGACGAGCGCACCTTAAACGACCACGTGGCCGAAGCGCTCAAGGCCGAGAAGTTCGACCGCCAACACTACGGCTCGGTGGCGGTGATCAACATGGCCGCCACCTGGCTGCCGAACCGCTTGCTGGAGAGCTCGCTGGCGGACAAGCAGAAAGAGTTCCCGGACACCCTCTACGTCAAGGACTTCAAGAAGCTGCTGGTCAAGCGCTGGGGCGTGGCCGATCACACCAGCAACGTGTTGGTCTTCGACCCCGACGGCCGGCTGGTGTTCTACCGCTCCGACAAGCTCTCCGACGCCGACGTGCAGGCGTTGATCTCGGTCATCAAGGCCAACATGCCGCATTGAGCGGATCGGCCGAGAGCGTTTTCCCAATACACGGTAACCAGGGCCTGGCAGAGACGGCGGTTTAGTACATTCCCCCCCTCGCGGGGGAGAGCGTAGCGAGGGGGCCGTCAGGGAGCGGGGGACGAATAAACCGCGAAGCGCAACCCCGGAAACTGGATGCCCGCTTGCGCGGGCATGACGACCCAGCGCCCCGTCGATGCGTGCACACGATAGCCCGCGAGGGGAGAGGGAGCGCACGGACCGGCCGCGCTGCCCATCATCCCCGCACCGCCGCCGGCGAAGCGCACCGAGCCCAAGCCGGGCGGCTACAGGTACCAAAGGTCCATGAACTCATGGACCGGCATCGCCTCCAGCCGCTCCTGGTCGGCACAGGCGGCCAGGATGGCGTCGGCGCGTTTGGGCGGGTAGTGGCCCTTGATGGCGCCCTCGAACTTGCGCAGCAGCCAGGGGATGGCTTCGGCGCGGCGGCGGCGGTGGCCGATGGGGTAGTCGACCTGTACCCGCTCGGTGGCGCTGCCGTCCCGGAAGAACACCTGCACGGCGTTGCCGATGGCGCGCTTGTCCGGCTCTAGGTACTCGCGCGAGAACACCGGGTTCTCGCGCACCGCCATCTTCGCCCGCAGCGCGTCGATGCGCGGGTCGGCGGCGATGTGGTCCTCGTAGTGCTCGGCGGTGAGGGTGCCGAAGATCAGCGGCACCGCGACCATGTACTGGATGCAGTGATCGCGGTCGGCCGGATTGTCGAGCGGACCGGTCTTGTCGATGATGCGCACGCCCGCTTCCTGGGTCTCGATCACCACCCGGGCGATGTCGTCCAACCGATCCTTGACCTGCGGGTGCAGCCTGAGCGCGCATTCCACCGCGGTCTGGGCGTGGAACTCCGCCGGATAGAACTTGAACAGCACGTTCTCCATCACGTAGCTGCCGAACGGCTGCGCCAGCGTGAGCTTGTTGCCCTTGAGCAGCACGTCCTGGAAGCCCCAAGTCGGCGCGCTCAGCGCCGCCGGATAGCCCAGCTCGCCGGTGATGGCGATCAGCGCCAGGCGCACACCGCGCGCGGTGGCGTCGCCGGCGGCCCAGCTCTTGCGCGGCCCAGCCTGCGGAGCGTGGCGGTAGGCGCGCAATGCGCCGCCGTCGAGCCAGGCGTGCGAGACGGCATTGGCCACTTCCTCCAACGAGCCACCGAGCAGGGCGGTGCACACCGCGGTGGTGGCCACCCGCACCAGCAGCACGTGATCGAGCCCCACGCGGTTGAAGGCGTTCTCCAGCGCCAGCACGCCCTGGATCTCGTGCGCCTTGATCATGGCAGAGAGCACGTCGCGCATGAGCAGGGGCGGCTTGCCGGCCGCGCGCGCCCGCCGCGACAGATAGTCGCTCACCGCCAGGATGCCGCCCAGGTTATCGGACGGATGTCCCCACTCGGCCGCCAGCCAGGTGTCGTTGAAATCCAGCCAGCGCACCATGACCCCGATGTTCCAGGCCGCCTGCACCGGGTCGAGCCGGTAGTGCGTGCCCGGTACCTTCACGCCGTCGGGGAGCTCCGCGCCTTCCACCACCGGCCCGAGCAGCTTGGTGCAGGCCGGGTAGCGCAGCGCCATGATGCCGCAAGCCAGCGTGTCCATCAGACAGTAACGGGCGGTGTCGAAGGCTTCGCGGCTGGCGATCGGGTGCTCGCGCGCGTAGCGGGCGATGTCGAGCAGCTCGGGGTCGAAGTCGGGGCGCTGGGCGCTGCGTGCGTCGATAGCGGTGGTCACCGTCGGTCCTCCCTGATCGCTCGTCCCTCGGCGCGCCGATTGTCGACAATTTACCTTGATAGCCGCCTCGCTGCCGCGTAGAGTGGCCACCAATTACCCAGATTGTCGACAATGGCCGCGCCATGTCAGAGTCCGCCCTGGACAGCTCCGCATCGGACAGCCGCACCCTCGCCGACCGGGTGGTCGCCCGGCTGCAGGACGATATCGTCCTTGGGGTGTTCAAGCCCGGCACCAAGCTCGGCGAGGCCGAGCTGGCGGCTCGCTACGGCGTCAGCCGCGGGCCGCTGCGCGAGGCCATCCGCCGGCTGGAGTCGCGCAAGCTGCTGGAGCGCATCCCTCACGTCGGGACCCGGGTGGCCTCGCTCAAGGCCACCGACCTGATCGAGATCTATCGGGTGCGCGAGGCGTTGGAAGGCATGGCGGCGCGGCTGGCCGCCGAGCACATGAGCGACGCCGAGGTGGCCGGGCTGTGGGAGCTGCTGGCGCTGCACGAGCAGCAGCAGGACCTGCAGGAGGACATCGCCTATTACCAGCGCGCCGGCGATCTGGACTTCCACTACCGCATCATCCAGGGCAGCCATAACGGCGCCCTGATCGACCTGCTGCTCGGCGAGATCTATCACCGGGTACGCATGTTCCGGTACCAGTTTTCCATGACCCCGAACCGGCCGAAGAAAGCGCTGGCCGAGCACCGGCGCATCGTCGAGGCCATCGAAGCGCGGGACGGCGAAATGGCGGAGCTGCTCATGCGCCGCCACATCAGCCGCGCCCGCGAATACCTGGAGGCGCAGCAGCGCCAGGATCTTTCCGCACCTCAACCGCCCCTGTCCGAGAGAACATGAACAGCAAGTACCGCAAGCCCCTGCCCGGCACCGACCTCGACTACTTCGACACCCGCGCCGCGGTGGAAGACATCCAGCCCGGCGCCTACGACAAGCTGCCCTACACGTCGCGGGTGCTGGCCGAGAACCTGGTGCGCCGCTGCGACCCGGCGATTCTCACCGACGCGCTGAAGCAGATCATCGAGCGCCGCCGCGACATGGACTTCCCCTGGTATCCGGCGCGCGTGGTCTGCCACGACATCCTGGGCCTGACCGCGCTGGTCGACCTGGCCGGGCTGCGCGACGCCATCGCCGCCAAGGGCGGCGATCCGGCCAAGGTCAACCCGGTGGTGCCGGTGCAGCTGATCGTCGACCACTCGCTGGCGGTGGAGCACGCCGGCTTCGAGCCCGACGCCTTCGAGAAGAACCGGGCGATCGAGGAGCGGCGCAACGAGGACCGCTTCCACTTCATCAACTGGACCAAGCACGCCTTCCAGAACGTCGACGTCATCCCGCCCGGTAACGGCATCATGCACCAGATCAACCTGGAGAAGATGTCGCCGGTGATCCAGGTGCGCGACGGCGTGGCCTTCCCGGACACCTGCGTCGGCACCGACTCCCACACCCCGCACGTCGACGCGCTGGGCGTGATCGCCATCGGCGTGGGCGGCCTGGAGGCGGAGAACGTGATGCTCGGCCGCGCCTCGTGGATGCGTCTGCCGGAAATCGTCGGCGTGGAGCTGACCGGCAAGCCGGGCCCGGGCATCACCGCCACCGACATCGTGCTGGCCCTGACCGAGTTCCTGCGCAAGGAGCGGGTGGTGGGCGCCTACCTGGAGTTCCGCGGCGAGGGCGCGGCGGCGCTCACCCTGGGCGACCGCGCTACCATCTCCAACATGGCGCCGGAGTACGGCGCCACCGCGGCGATGTTCTTCATCGACCAGCAGACCATCGACTACCTGCGCCTCACCGGCCGCGACGACGCTCAGGTGAAGCTGGTCGAGACCTACGCCAAGCAGGCCGGCCTGTGGGCCGACAGCCTCAAGAACGCCGAGTACGAACGGCTGCTGCGCTTCGACCTCTCCAGCGTGGTGCGCAGCGTCGCCGGCCCCTCCAACCCGCACGCGCGGGTGGCCACCACCGAGCTGGCCAGCAAGGGCATCGCCGGCAAGTGGGAGGAAGTGCCGGGGCAGATGCCGGACGGCGCAGTGATCATCGCCGCCATCACCAGCTGCACCAACACTTCCAACCCGCGCAACGTGATCACCGCCGGCCTGCTGGCACGCAACGCCAACCGCCTCGGCCTGACCCGCAAGCCATGGGTGAAGACCTCGCTGGCGCCCGGCTCCAAGGCCGTGGCCCTGTACCTGGAGGAGGCCGGTCTCAAGAGCGAGCTGGAGAAGCTCGGCTTCGGCATCGTCGGCTTCGCCTGCACCACCTGCAACGGCATGTCCGGCGCGCTCGATCCGAAGATCCAGCAGGAGATCATCGACCGCGACCTGTACGCCGTGGCGGTACTGTCCGGCAACCGCAACTTCGACGGCCGCATCCACCCCTACGCCAAGCAGGCCTTCCTGGCCTCGCCGCCGCTGGTGGTGGCCTACGCCATCGCCGGCACCATCCGCTTCGACATCGAGAAGGACGTGCTGGGCGTGGTCGACGGCCGCGAGATCCGGCTCAAGGACATCTGGCCATCGGACGAGGAGATCGAGGCGGTGGTGCGCGCGGCGGTCAAGCCCGAGCACTTCCGCAAGGTCTACACGCCGATGTTCGAGATCCGGCGCGAGGACAAGACGGAGGTCAGCCCGCTGTACGACTGGCGGCCGATGAGCACCTACATCCGCCGGCCGCCGTACTGGGAGGGCGCGCTGGCCGGCGAGCGCACGCTGCGCGGCATGCGCCCGCTGGCCATGCTGGGCGACAACATCACCACCGACCACATCTCGCCCAGCAACGCGATCCTGCCGACCAGCGCCGCCGGCGAGTACCTGGCGAAGATGGGCGTGCCGGAGGAGGACTTCAATTCCTACGCCACCCACCGCGGCGACCATCTCACCGCGCAGCGCGCCACCTTCGCCAACCCCAAGCTGATCAACGAGATGGCGGTGGTGGACGGCAAGGTGAAGCAGGGCTCGCTGACCCGCCTGGAGCCGGACGGCAAGGTGATGCGCATGTGGGAGGCGATCGAGACCTACATGGCGCGCAAGCAGCCGCTGATCATCATCGCCGGCGCCGACTACGGCCAGGGCTCCTCGCGCGACTGGGCCGCCAAGGGCGTGCGCCTGGCCGGCGTGGAGGCCATCGTCGCCGAGGGCTTCGAGCGCATCCACCGCACCAACCTGATCGGCATGGGCGTGCTGCCGCTGGAGTTCAAGCCAGGCACCAACCGCAAGACCCTGCAGCTGGACGGCACCGAGACCTACGACGTGATCGGCGAGCGCAAGCCGCGCTGCGACCTGACGCTGGTGATCCACCGCCGCAACGGCGAGACGCTCTCTGTGCCGGTCACCTGCCGGCTGGACAGCGACGAGGAAGTGTCGATCTACGAGGCCGGCGGCGTGCTGCAGCGCTTCGCCCAGGACTTCCTGGAAGCGGAAACGGCGGCGGCGTGACGCGGCCGATGAGGGCCGGGTTCATCCCCGGCCCTTCGCTCCCCTCTGCCTGAGAGGGGAAAGAACAAACCGACTCCACACCGTGAAGGTCGAAACTCCATGACCCACCAACCGCAAATCCGCATCCCCGCCACCTATATGCGCGGCGGCACCAGCAAAGGCGTGTTCTTCAAGCTCGACGACCTGCCCGAGCGCGCGCGCGTGCCCGGCGAGGCGCGCGATAAGCTGCTGCTGCGGGTGATCGGCAGCCCCGACCCGTACGGCAAGCACATCGACGGCATGGGCGGCGCCACCTCCTCGACCTCCAAGGCGGTGATCCTGTCCAAGAGCAGCCGGCCGGATCACGACGTCGACTATCTGTTCGGCCAGGTATCCATCGACAAGCCGTTCATCGACTGGAGCGGCAACTGCGGCAACCTCACCGCCGCGGTCGGCGCGTTCGCCATCCACGCCGGGCTGGTCGACCCCAACCGCGTCCCCCGCGACGGCCGCTGCACGGTGCGCATCTGGCAGGCCAACATCGGCAAGACCATCATCGCCCACGTGCCGATCACCGACGGCCAAGTGCAGGAGACCGGCGACTTCGAGCTGGACGGCGTGACCTTCCCCGCCGCCGAGATCCAGATCGAGTTCCTCGACCCGGCCGCCGACGAGGAGGGCGAGGGCGGCGCCATGTTCCCCACCGGCAACCTGGTCGACGACCTGGACGTGCCGGGCGTGGGCGTGCTCAAGGCCACCCTGATCAATGCCGGCATCCCCACCGTGTTCGTCAACGCCGCCGACATCGGCTACACCGGCACCGAGCTGCAGGAAGCCATCAACGGCGACGCCAAGGCGCTGGCGATGTTCGAGACCATCCGCGCCCACGGCGCGCTAAAAATGGGCCTGATCAAGGATCTGGCGGAGGCCGAGCAGCGTCAGCACACGCCGAAGATCGCCTTCGTCGCCCCGCCCAAGGACTACCTCGCCTCCAGCGGCAAGCCGGTGAAGGCCGAGGACATCGACCTGCTGGTGCGCGCGCTATCCATGGGCAAGCTGCATCACGCCATGATGGGCACCGCCGCGGTCGCCATCGGCACCGCCGCCGCCATCCCCGGCACCCTGGTGAACCTGGCCGCGGGCGGCGGCGAGCGCACCACCGTGCGCTTCGGCCACCCCAGCGGCACGCTGCGGGTCGGCGCCGAGGCCAAGCGCGTGAACGGCGAATGGACCGTCACCAAGGCCATCATGTCGCGCTCGGCGCGGATCCTGATGGAAGGCTGGGTGCGGGTGCCGGGGGATGCGTTCTGACCCCCCTTACCGGGGAGGGGCAGAGAGACGAAGGGTAGCCAACCGCGAAGCGCAGGACACAAGACTGGATGCCCGCTTGCGCGGGCATGACGGTGTCAATGTCCGCCGACGCGGGCAGGCGTTGTCCGCGCCGGCGCGAATCCACCGCAACGGAATAGGCCCACAGCCAAGGATGGCTCACGATGAGGACATTGCAGCCCGCCGTCTGCATCCTCGCCAGCAAACGCAACGGCACGCTGTATGTCGGCGTGACGTCCGACCTCATCCAGCGCGTTTGGCAGCCCAAGAATGGCTTCGTAGAGGGTTTTACCCGGCGCTACAGGGTCCGCCTGCTCGTGTACTTCGAACTCCACGATTCCATGGAGGGGCCATCCTCCGCGAGAAGCGGCTCAAGAAATGGCGGCGGGCGTGGACGCCGCAGCTGATCGAGCGACACAATCCGACATGGCGCGATCTCTGGCCGGACATCGCTGCCTGACGCTCGCCCTCTCCCGTCGCCCCCGCGCAAGCGGGAGCCCAGGATTTCGACCTTCTCTACCGCAGCAACGGCATGCCCGCCTCGCGCTTCCGCGCGGACATGGCCAAGAGGCGGCCGCCTCGATTACCCGCCGCCCGCCTCGCCCGGCTCCCGCAGCCGGTTCCACTCGATCGTGCGGCTGCGCCAGTGCTCCTCGATGGTCTGGGTGAATTCAGCCCGCACCAGCTTGGCGCGCGCCTCGGTCCAGCCGTCGACCACGCGGCGCACGACAATGCCCTCCGGCGGGCCGTCGCGGTAGCGGCTGCGGGTGTCGTCCAGCAGGCGGCGCAGGGTCTGCAGGTCGGCTTTGCCCTGGTACAGGCAGGGCACGGTGCTCAGGCCCAGGGCGGCGGCCAGCTCGTTGCGGCGGGCCGGGCTCCAGAATTTGCCGGCTTCGCGGTCGTAGACGTCGAACAGCAGGAACCAGTCCGGCAGCGCCTGGTAGTCCAGCGAATGGCGGGCAGCGCACCATTCGCCGAACAGGATGAGCTGCGGCGTCAGGTGCTCGCTGAGCACGAAGCGGTGCTGGGCCAGCCAGGCGCCGAGGCGGGAGAACTGGCCGCGGTACGGCTCGGTGAGGTACTGGCCGCGATTCTGGCCGCGCAGCCGGCCATCAGGGGCGAGCGAGATGCCGAGGTTGGCGCCGTCCACCTTCTCCTCCACCACCACCTCGTCGGCGAGCAGCGCTTCGACCTCGGGCGGCGCCAATACCTTGTCGTCGCGCGGCATGCCCGGCCCCAGCCAAGCGATGTGCGGGGTGTGGGGGAAACGGAAAAAATCGCTCATCCGATCAGTCTCCGGGCAGGGCGGGCAGCGGCGCCCCGGGAAATTTGCGTTGGTAGAAAGCGCAGGCGTCGTCCGGGCACAGGAACTCCACGGTGATCCCCGCCGCGCGCAGCGCCGGCCACCAGTCGAGCCATTTGCAGTCGGCGGCCTGCCACAAGGGCGGGCGCTGCGGATGGGCGGCGGCGGTGGCGACGAACTTACGGTCGGAAGGATCGAAGCGCGCCTGCAGCGCCGGGTCGGGGAACTCGGCGAATTCGTCCGGCGCGGTCTCGGTGAGCTCCACCAGCTGCACCCGCGCGCTGTTGCCGACGTTGCGCAGCAGCCATTTCAGGAACACATCGCCGACGCCCTTGGGCGGGTTGGTCTGAGTCTTGTGATGGTACTCGCCGAGGATGCGGAAGGCATCGTCGATGACCACGGTGCCGCGCTCCTGCAAGGCGAGCAGGCGCTCGACGCAGGTCGCCACGCACTCGTCCGAGACCTCCGGATGCTGGCCGTTGGCGACCAGCAGCACGTTGGTGTCCACCACCGCCATCATGGCTTCGGGCCCGCGGCGTTCTTGCGGCGGCGGAGCGCGGCGAGGGTGCGGGCGGCGATGTCGGCCATCTCGTCGCCGAAGAAATGCTCCGGCCAGTTCTCGATTTCGCCGTACTCGTTGAGCCGCAGCGGCTCCAGCTCGGTATGGGACTCGCCGCGGCGGCAGAAGTACACGGCCACGTCCTCGGCGGCCAGGGTGCCCTCGGCCACCCGGCGCTGGATGCGGTTGAGGAAGTGCTCGGAGTGGCTCTCCACCACCAGCTGGGCGTGGCGCGGACGGCCGTTCTCGCGCGCCTGCACGGCGGCGATGAATACATCGGCCAGTTCGGCCTGCACCCGCGGGTGCAGGTGCACCTCGGGCTGCTCCAGCCAAACGGTGGCGCCGGGCGGCCCGTAGAACGCCTGGGTCAGCACCGGCAGCAGCTGCGAAACGCCGAAACCGACGTCGGTGAGTTTGACCTCGCTGCCGGCCGGGTGGGTACGGATCAGCACCTCGTACTCGTGGCGGCCCGGGGCGATGGGGCGCACGGCGAAGCTCTCGATCAGCTCCAGCCGCTTGAGCCACCGGGCGAGATAGGCGTCGAGCCGCAGCGGCTCGCCCTCGCCGTCGCCGAACATGCGCTCCTGCTCGCTGGCGGCGAGGATGGCCGGGATGGTGAGCTCGCCGCGCGCGCCGACGTTCTCCGGCGCCTCGCCGGTCCAGGCGTACAGGCGCCGCGGCGGCTCGCGCAGCGGGCCGAGGTGCTGGATGCCGCCCAGCACGGCCTCGGCGGCCAGCGCCAGGTCGGCCAGGAAATCGGCGTTGCGGTACTGGGCGCGCGCCTCGTCCGGCACCCGGTAGAACTTGTCCGGCGGCGGCAGCGGACCATCATGGCCGAGTAGGCGCTGCAAGCGCAGCGGCTCGGCGTGCAAGGTGTAGGCGCCGTCGGCAGTGCGCGTGTAGTTCACCGTCAACGTCGCCTCGCCGCCCTGGCGCAGCTGGTAGCTCAGTTGGCCCACCTGCGGCCGCGCGTGGCGGTCGGCCAACAGCTCCACGGCCAGCCGCAGCTCGTCGCCGACGAACGCGGCCGACGACAACGGATCGCGCACGGTGAGCGGTTGCCGCCAGCCCAGCTCGAAGCCGAGCGGCTGGCGCAGGTCGTGGTTGTGGAGCACCTCGACGAAGCTGCCCAGGTCGATCAGCGCGTGCTCGTCGCCCAGGTGCAGAACGCGGCGGCGGTCGCTGGACAGCACGGTCTGCTTCAGCGCCAGCAGCAGCTGGCCGAGGCTGCTCTTGCCGGCGCTGTTGGCGCCGAAGATGACGGTCAGCGGTGCGAGCCGGATCGGTCCGGTGTCGCCCCAGGCTTTGAAGTGGCGGATACGCAGTGAAGTCAGCATCGGCAAAGCAAGCGCATTGACGCGTCCGAGCGGGCGGCCCCCGGTCCGGCGTCGATCGTTGGCGATCCAGGGGAAACGGCTCGGCCGGCAGCTTAGCAGGACCGCGGCGGGGACGTCAGCGCCGGGCGCGGGCCGGAATGCCGATATATGAATTTCGATATATGTGGAAAGTTCCCTTGCAGCAATGGTTTGCTCTCATTAATAGTCGGCCGCTGACGTCGCTCTTACAACAAGAAAAAGGCGAATTCACATGAATCCGATCGCTTTCACCCGGCTGTTCCGTCCCGTCGCCGTGCTGGCGCTGTCCGCCTGCGCCGTGCCCGCGCTGGCCGACTGCCCGCCGCTGGGCACGCTGCCCGGCTTCGAGCTGCAGAAAGAGGAAAGCGGTCCTCGCCACTACGAAGAGTATCGTTTCCGGATCGGCGACGAGTACGCCTACGAGGAGCAGGTGGTCGCCGGCCGGTACTGCCAGGCGATCTTCGTCAGCCCCAGCGACCACATGACCGTGGCGGAGGTCATGCGTAACTACCGCGAACAGCTCGCCCAGCTCGGCGCCGAGACCACCTTCCGCTCCCGCGAGCACTTGTTCGCGCGCCTAGACGAGAACGGCCAGGAGACCTGGCTGCACGTCTTCGCGGAAGAGCGGCGTCTCGAGCACGTGGTGGTCACCAAGACGGCGCACCAGTCGCGCCTGACCGCGCCCAGTGGCGACGATCACCGGCTGTTCGGCCACATGCCGGGCTACGGCTTGGAGAGCGCCGAACGACGCAAGTTCGACGAGATCACCCTGCCGGCCGTCGGCGACGAAGGCAAGGAGATCGGCGTCGAGGGCGCCGTCTACGTCGGACGCTATGTCCTGCTGAAGGACAGCACGCCGGCATCGATCACCGATATCGTGGAAAACTACCGGCACGCCATCCTGAGCCGCGGCGGCGAGGAGGTGGCGAGGGAGCGGCGACACCTGATCGGCCGCCTGATCGACAACGACACGGTGGTCTGGGTGCACCTCTACGCCGAGCAGACCCAATACGAGCTGACCGTGGTGGAGGAGAAACCGTTCGAGTCCTCGCTGCGGCCGCCCAAGGCCGATGCGCTGCGCGCGGCGCTGGACAAGCAGGGCCGCGTGGCGCTCTACGTCAACTTCGACTTCGCCAAGGCCACGCTGCGCCCGGACGCCGAGCCGGTGCTGGCGCAGGTGGTGGAGCTGCTCAAGGCCGATCCGGCGCTGAAGCTCACCATCGAGGGCCACACCGACGACGTCGGCTCTGACGAGGCCAACCTCAAACTCTCCGCCGCCCGCGCCGCGGCCGTGGTGGACGCCTTGGTGGCGAAGGGCATCGCCCGCGAGCGGCTGGAGTCGGTCGGCTACGGCGAGTCGCGACCGATCGCCGACAACGCCACCGCCGAGGGCCGCGCCAAGAACCGGCGCGTGGAGCTGGTCAAGCGCTAACCGCTCGGCGCCGCATGAAAAAACGCCCGGCACCGCCGGGCGTTTTTCGTTACCGCGGTTGAACCGCGGGCGCTCAGCGCTGGTCGATCGGCGGCACCGGCCGCAGCTCGGGGCCGATGTAGTCGGCGCTGGGGCGGATGATGCGGTTGTTGGAGCGCTGCTCCATCACGTGCGCCGCCCAGCCGGTGACGCGCGACATCACGAAGATGGGCGTGAACAGCTTGGTGGGGATGCCCATGAAGTGATAGGCGCTGGCGTGATAGAAGTCGGCGTTGGGAAACAGCCGCTTCTCGCGCCACATCACCTCCTCGACGCGCTCGGAGACGGGGTAGAGCACCTTGTCGCCGACCTCGTCGGCCAGCTTCTTGGCCCAGCCCTTGATCACCTCGTTACGCGGGTCGAACTCGCGGTAGATCGCGTGGCCGAAGCCCATGATCTTTTCCTTGCGCTCGAGCATGGCCAGGATGCCGCGCTCGGCCTCGTCCGGGCTCTGCCACTGCTCGATCATGTCCATGGCCGCCTCGTTGGCGCCGCCGTGCAGCGGGCCGCGCAGCGAGCCGATGGCACCGGTGATGCAGGAGTACATGTCGGAGAGCGTCGAGGCGCAGACGCGGGCGGTGAAGGTGGAGGCGTTGAACTCGTGCTCGGCGTAGAGGATGAGCGAGACGTTCATCACCTGGGCGTGCAGCGCGCTCGGCGCCTTGCCCAGCAGGCAGCGCAGGAAATGCGCGCCGATGCTGTCGTCGTCGGTGTTCTCGTCGATGCGCACGCCGTCATGGGTATAGCGGTACCAGTAAGTGATGATCGACGGGAACACCGCCAGCAGGCGGTCGGCCACCTCCTGCTGCTGCTCGAAGCTGGTCTCCGGCTCCAGGGTACCGAGGAAGGAGCAGCCGGTGCGCAGCACGTCCATGGGATGGGCGTCGCGCGGAATGCGCTCCAGCACCTCCTTGAGCGGCTGCGGTATGCCGCGCAGGCTCTTGAGCTTGGCCTTGTAGGCGTCGAGCTGCGCCCTGTTCGGCAATTCCCCTTTGAGCAGCAGGTAGGCCACTTCCTCGAAGCTGACCTTCTCGGCCAGCTCCTTCATGTCATAGCCGCGGTAGGTCAGGCCCGCGCCTTCCTTACCGACGGTACACAGGGCGGTCTGGCCCGCCGACTGGCCACGCAGGCCGGCTCCACCCAGCTTCTTCGCCTCAGCCATTATTCAGCTCTCCTCGATATCGATCGTTTACTGCTCTTTGAAAAAAAGCTCGTCGAGCTTGCGCTCGTACGCGTGATAGTCCAGCACCTCGTACAACTCGGCGCGGGTCTGCATCGTCTCCACCACGGACTTCTGCGTTCCTTCGCGGCGGATCGCCCCGTACACCGCCTCGGCGGCCTTGCTCATGGCGCGGAACGCCGACAGCGGATAGAGCACCATGGCGACGCCGGCGCCGCGCAGCTCGTCCACGGTGAACAGCGGCGTCTTGCCGAACTCGGTGATGTTGGCGAGTACCGGCACCCGCACCGCGGCGGTGAAAGCCTTGAACTCATCGAGGGTGTTGAGCGCCTCGGCGAAGATCATGTCGGCGCCGGCTTCGACATAGGCGTTGGCGCGGTCGATGGCCGCCTGCAGCCCCTCCGAGGCGTGGGCGTCGGTGCGGGCCATGATGCAGAACTGGTCATCGAAGCGCGCGTCCACCGCGGCCTTGACCCGGTCGACCATTTCCTCCTTGGACACCAGCGCCTTGCCGGGCCGGTGGCCGCAGCGCTTGGCCTGCACCTGATCCTCCAGGTGCACCGCGGCCACGCCGGCGCGGATCATTTCCTTGATGGTGCGAGCGATGTTGAAGGCGCTGCCCCAGCCGGTGTCGATGTCCACCAGCAGCGGCAGGTCGACCGCCCCGGTGATGCGACGGGCGTCTTCCACCACGTCGTTGAGCATGGTGATGCCTAGATCGGGCAGGCCGAACGACGCGTTGGCCACGCCGGCGCCGGACAGGTAGATGGCCTTGAAGCCGGCGCGCTGGGCCAGCAGGGCCGAGTAGGCGTTGATGGTGCCGGCGATCTGCAGCGGCCGCTCAGCGGCCAGGGCGTCGCGAAAGCGCTTGCCGGCCGATTCAATGGTTGCCATGGTTCGACTCCTCGTGGCGTGCGGCCGCCTCAGGCCGCACCGATCTTGACCAGGTAACGACCCGTTACTTGGCGGGCCATGAGCGCATTGCAAGCGTCGACGATGCCGTCCAGCCCCACTTCGCGGCCGGCGATGCGGTCGAGGTGGCGTGGCTTGAGCTCCTGCGCCAGGCGCTGCCACACGCGGCTGCGGATGTCGTACGGACACAGCGGAGAGTCGATGCCGATCAGGCTCACGCCGCGGATGATGAAGGGCATGACGGTGGTCGACAGCGCCGTGCCCGCCGCCAGGCCGATGCTGGCCACGTTGCACCAGGGCTTGGTGGTGGCGAGCATCCAGGCCAGCACGTCACCGCCCAGGCTGTCCACCGCCGCGCCCCAGCGGCCCGACTCCAGCGGCCGCTTGCCCAGTTCCACCTGGTCGGCCAGCAGCACCTCGTCGGCGCCCAGCGACTTGAGGTAATCGACCTGGTCGGCCTTGCCGGTATAGGCGGTGACGCTGTAGCCGGCCTTGCTGAAGATGTCGATGGCCAGACTGCCGACGCCGCCGGTGGCGCCGTTGATCAGCACCGGACCGGCCGCCGGGTGGGTGCCGGCGCGCTCCAGGCGCTCCAAGGCGAGCGCGGCGGTGAAGCCGGCGGTGCCGATCTGCATGGCCTCGCGCTCGCTCAGGCCCTGGGGCAGCGGAATCACCCAATCGGCCTGGACGCGCACCACTTCGCTGAAGCCGCCGTCGTGCCCCTCGCCGACGCCGTAGCCGGTCACCAGCACGCTGTCGCCTTCCTTGTAGCGGGGGTCTTCCGAGCGCAGCACCTTGCCCGCGAGATCGATGCCGGGAATACGCGGCAGGCCGCGCAGAATCTTGCCTTTGCCGGTGACGGCCAGGGCGTCCTTGTAGTTGATGTCGGAATAGGACACCTGAATCAGGACGTTGCCCGGCGACAGATCGGTTTCGCTGAGTTCCTCGATGCGGGCGACGTTCCGCCCCTGCTCGTCATGAACGCGTAAAGCCTTAAATTTTTTCATGGCTAGCGAGCTCTCCTTCTGGCGGCGCACAAGTGTAACCCATGCCGCAAGCCCTTCCCAAATTCCTTTCAAATCATTGCACTGCCATCAAAAAGCGGGCGAAGCGGCATTTTTTCGTGGGTCTTTGCGCCTCGTTTTCTTATTGGTTTTTTCAATCCTTCGAACCGGCCAGAATTGACCTGGACCGGCCAACCGACCCCGAAAACGACGACGCCGGCATGGAAGCCGGCGTCGTCTCGCGAGCGGTATGCGCTCAGTTGGCCTTGTGGATGGCCGACTTGGACACCGACAAGGCCGCTTCGCGCACCGCCTCCGACAGCGTCGGGTGCGCGTGCACGGTGCGCGCCAGATCCTCGGAGCTGGCGCCGTACTCCATGGCCAGCACGGCCTCGGCGATCAGCTCGGACGCCATCGGGCCGACGATGTGCACGCCCAGGATCTTGTCGGTCTCGGCGTGGGCGATCACCTTCACCAGGCCGATGCCGTGCTCCATGGCCCGCGCCCGGCCGTTGGCGGCGAAGTTGAAGGTACCGCTCTTGATCGGCACCCCGGCCGCCTTGAGGGCCTGCTCGGTCTTGCCGACCCAGGCGATCTCCGGATCGGTGTAGATCACCCAGGGGATGGTGTCGTAGTTCACGTGGCCGAACTTGCCGGCGATGATCTCCGCCACCATCACGCCCTCCTCCGAGCCCTTGTGGGCCAGCATCGGGCCGCGCACCACGTCGCCCACGGCGTACACGCCGGGGATGTTGGTGCGGCAGTGGTCGTCGACGTGGATGTAGCCGCGCTCGTCGAGCAGCAGCTGCGCCTCGTCCGCGAACAGGCCGTCGGTGTACGGACGGCGGCCGACCGCGACGATCAGCTTGTCCACCTGGATGCTGCCCTGGCCGTTAGCGTCCTCGTAGGACACGGTGACGGCGGTCTTGGTGGTCTTGACGCCAGTCACGCGGGCGCCGAGGCGGATCTCCAGACCCTGCTTCTCGAACTGCTTCTGCGCCTCGCGGGCGATGCGGGTGTCGGCGGCGGCGAGGAAGGTGCTCTGCGCCTCCAGCAGCACCACCTTGGAACCGAGCCGGTTCCAGACGCTGCCCATTTCCAGGCCGATCACGCCGGCGCCGATCACGCCCAGCCGCTTGGGGACCTCGGTGAACTCCAGCGCGCCGCTGGAGTCGACGATGCGCTCGCCGTCGAGCGGCGCCGCCGGGATCTCGATCGGCCGCGAGCCAGTGGCCAGGATGACGTTGGCGGCGCGGATCTTCTCCGGTTCGCCCTCGTGCGGGGTGAACAGCACCGTCTTGTTCCCGTCCAGCAGCTTGCCGTGGCCCTGCAGCCAGGTGATCTTGTTGGCCTGGAACAGCTGCTTGACGCCGCCGACCATGTCCCGCACCACGGCGTCCTTGCGGGCGATCATGGCCTTGACGTCCAGGGAGACGTTATCGACCTTGATGCCATGCGCCGGCAGCGTGTCCTTGACGCGATGGTACTGCTCGGAGGAATCGAGCAGGGCCTTGGACGGGATGCAGCCCACGTTGAGGCAGGTGCCGCCCAGGGTCGGCTCGCCGTTCTTGTTGCGGTAGCCCTCGATCACCGCCGTGTTCAGCCCCAGCTGAGCGCAACGGATGGCGGCGACATAGCCCGCCGGGCCAGCGCCGATGACGATTACGTCGAATTCCTTCATTGTCCCCTCCGTATCGCTCGCGCTTTAGATTTCCAGCAGCAGCCGCGCCGGATCCTCGAGCATTTCCTTCATCACCACCAGGCTGGACACCGCCTCGCGACCGTCGATGATGCGGTGATCGTAGGTCAGCGCCAGGTACATCATCGGGCGGATGACGATCTGGCCGTTCTCCACCACCGGCCGATCCTTGATGGCGTGCATGCCCAGGATCGCGCTCTGCGGCGGATTGAGGATCGGCGTGGACATCATGGAGCCGAAGATGCCGCCGTTGGTGATCGAGAAAGTGCCGCCGGTGAGCTCGTCCAGCGTCAGCTTGCCTTCGCGGGCGCGCGTGCCGAAATCGGCGATCGCCTTCTCGATCTCGGCCAGGCTCAGCTGGTCGGCGTCGCGAATGACCGGCACCACCAAGCCGCGCGGCGTGCTCACGGCGATACCGATGTCGAAATAGCCGTGGTAGACGATGTCATTGCCGTCGATGGAGGCGTTCACCACCGGGAAGCGCTTGAGCGCCTCGATGGCGGCCTTCACGAAGAAGCTCATGAAGCCCAGCTTGATGCCGTGGGTCTTCTCGAACTGATCCTTGTACTTGGCGCGCAGATCCATCACCGGCTTCATGTTGACCTCGTTGAAGGTGGTCAACATGGCGGCCGTGTGCTGAGCCTCGACCAGGCGCTCGGCGATGCGCTGGCGCAGCCGGGTCATGGGCACGCGCCGCTCGGGCCGCTCGCCGCTCAGAGTCGTCACCACCGGCTGCTGCGGCGCCGGGGCGGCGGGCTTCGGCGCCGCGGCGGGCGCCTGCGGCTGCTGCGCCGCGGCCGGCGCGGTGCCGCGCGGGTGGATCGGCTCGCCGGCCGAGCCCTCGCTGGCTTCGAGGTAGTTGAGCACGTCTTCCTTGGTGATCCGGCCACCCTTGCCGCTGCCGGCGATCTTGCTCGCATCCAGGCCGTGCTCGGCGATCAGGCGGCGCACCGCGGGGCTGAGATCCTCGGTGTTGGTCGCCGTCGCCGCGGCCGGCGCGGCCGCCGGGGCCGCCGCCGCGACGCTCGCCGCAGCCGGCGCCGGCTGGGCGGCGGCACCCTGCGGCAGCAGCTTGGCGATCACCTGACCGGCGGTGACGGTATCGCCTTCCTGCGCCAGCACGTCACCCAGCACGCCGTCGGCCGGCGCGGGCACCTCCAGCACCACCTTATCGGTCTCGATGTCGACCAGGTTCTCGTCGCGGCTGACCGCTTCGCCGGGTTTCTTGTGCCAGGTGACGACGGTGGCTTCCGACACGGATTCCGGCAGGGGCGGGACTTTGACTTCGATGCTCATGGATTCCTCACTTTAGACCCAGGCGCTGCTGGCGTCTGCAATTACTGTTCGCTGTAGTTCAGGTTCAGGGCGTCGTCGACCAACTGCCGCTGCTGCTTGTAGTGCAGCGTCGAGTAGCCGACGGCCGGCGCCGCCGAAGCCTCGCGGCCGGCGTAGAGCAGGGTCTGCTCAGGCCGCTTGCAGTTCCAGAAATGATGAGCGGTGGAGTACCACGCCCCCTGGTTCTTCGGCTCTTCCTGGCACCACATCACCTGCTTGGCGTTGGCATAGCGCTTGCGCAACAGTTGCTTGAGCTGCTCCTCCGGGAACGGATAGAGCTGCTCGATGCGCACCAGCGCGATGTTGTCGATCTGCCGCTGCCGCCGCTCCTCGAGCAGGTCGAAGTAGACCTTGCCGCTGCACAGCACCACGCGCTCGACGTTCTGCGGCTTGATGTCGTCGATCTCGTCGATGATCAGCTGGAAGCTGCCGTTGGCCAGATCGTCCAGGGTCGACACCGATAGCTTGTGACGCAGCAGGCTCTTCGGCGTCATCACCACCAGCGGCTTGCGGTAGAAGCGCTTCATCTGCCGGCGGATCATGTGGAAATGCTGCGCCGGCGTGGACGGCACCACCACCTGGATGTTGTGCTCGGCGCACAGCTGCAGGAAGCGCTCCAGACGCGCCGAGGAGTGCTCCGGACCCTGGCCCTCGTAGCCGTGGGGCAGGAACATGGTCAGGCCGCACAGCCGGCCCCACTTGGCCTCGCCGGAGGTGATGAACTGGTCGATCACCACCTGCGCGCCGTTGGCGAAGTCACCGAACTGCGCCTCCCAGATCACCAGCGTGTTGGGGTCGGCGGTGGCGTAGCCGTACTCGAAGCCGAGCACCGCCTCCTCCGACAGCACCGAGTCGAAGATCTGGAAGTCGCTGCCGTCCGTGGTCACGCTCTTGAGCGGCACATAGGTGCTGCCGTCGGCGGCGTGATGCAGCACGGCATGGCGATGGAAGAAGGTGCCGCGGCCGACGTCCTGGCCGGTGATGCGCACCTTGTAGCCCTCGCTGAGTAGCCCGGCGTAGGCCATGGTCTCGGCGAAGCCCCAGTCCAGCGCCAACGCGCCAGCCGCCATCTTGCGCCGGCTCTCGTAGATCGCCGCCACGCGCGGGTTGAGCTCGAAGCCCTCGGGCAGCTGCTGCAGCCGCTCCTGCAGCTCGCGGATCTTGGCCACCGGCAGGGTGGTGTCGACCTGCTCGTCCCAGCGCTTGGCGTTGAGATAGGGCGTCCAGTCGACGGTGAACTCGTTGGGCGGCACGTTCTCGAGGATGTTGCGCGCCACGATCCGCCCTTCGTCCAGGGCCGTGCGGTAGGCCTCGTTGAGCTGGTCGGCCTCGCCCGGGGCGATCACGCCCTCGCTCTCCAGCTTCTTGGCGTAGAGCTCGCGCACCGGGGTGTGCGCCTTGATCTTGCGGTACATCACCGGCTGGGTGGCCGACGGCTCGTCCGCCTCGTTATGGCCGTGGCGGCGATAGCAGATCAGGTCGATCACCACGTCCTTCTTGAAGCGCTGACGGAAGTCGAGCGCGATCTCGGTGACGAACAGCACCGCCTCGGGGTCGTCGCCGTTCACGTGGAAGATCGGCGCCTGCACCATCTTGGCCACTTCCGTGGCGTAGAAGGTGGAGCGGGCATCCAGCGGGTTGCTGGTGGTGAAACCGATCTGGTTGTTGATGATGATGTGGACCGTGCCGCCGGTGTAGAAGCCACGCGCCTGCGACAGCTGGAAGGTCTCCATCACCACGCCCTGGCCGGCGAAGGCGGCGTCGCCGTGGATCAGCACCGGCAGCACTTCCTCGCCCTTGGGGTCCTTGCGGCGCTGCATGCGGGCGCGCGCCGAGCCCTCCACCACCGGGTCGACGATTTCCAGGTGCGACGGGTTGAAGGCCAGGGCCAGGTGCAGCGAACCGCCCGGGGTGGCGATGTCCGACGAGTAGCCCATGTGGTACTTCACGTCGCCGGAGCTGGTCGTGTACTTGTACTTGCCCTCGAACTCGGCGAACAGGTCGGTCGGGTTCTTGCCCAGGATGTTCACCAGCACGTTCAGGCGGCCGCGGTGGGCCATGCCCATCACGCACTCCTTGATGCCCTGCGAGCCGGCGCGCTGGATCAAGTGGTCCAGCATGGGGATCAGCGCTTCGCCGCCCTCCAGCGAGAAGCGCTTCTGGCCCACGTACTTGCTGTTGAGGTAGCGCTCCAGGCCCTCGGCGGCGGTGAGGCGGTCCAGGATCAGCTTCTTCTGCTCGGCGCTATAGCCGAAGCGACCGCGCGGGCGCTCCAGCCGCTCCTGGATCCAGCGCTTCTCCACCGTGTCGGTGATGTGCATGTACTCCGAGCCGATGGTGCCGGCGTACACGTCCTTGACCAGGGCGATGATCTCGCGCAGCGGCAGCTGCTCGTCGGTGAACAGGGAGCCGGTGTTGAACGACCGGTCCATGTCGGCTTCGGTGAGATTGTGGAAGGCCGGATCGAGATCGGGAACCGGTTCGACCTCGCGCAGCCCCAGCGGCTCGACGTTGGCCACCTGGTGGCCGCGCACGCGGTAGGCGTTGATCAGGCGCAGCACCGCGGCCTGCTTCTCCGCCGCCTCGGGCGTGAGGTTTTGCACCTGCACCAGCGCCATCGGCCGGCGGCCGGCGGCGCGAGCCCGCTGCACGAATTCCTCGCGCACCGGGCCATGGGGGATATCCTTGGCGCGACGCATATCCCCGGCCTCCAGGCCTTGGAAGTACATGCGCCAGTCGCTGGGCACGGCATCTGCGTCGCGCAGATAGGCCTCGTATAGTTCCTCAAGGAACGCTGCGTTTGCGCCACTGAGGTAGGAGTTGCGCAGGAATTGTTCGAACAGGCCTTTCATCGGATATCACCTGGACCCTGGGTTCGTGGGACAACTGGGACACGCCGCCGCCCTTTTGAGGCGGCATGCGGATGCGGCTCGCGGTAGCGGCCAAAGCCGAATGCTTGGTCGGGCATCGGCCTGCCACCGTGGGCACTGGATGCTCTAACGCGCTTATATAGTTTGTTGTTTGTTGTTCTAATGTCGTCGGCGGGAAATCCTAGCGACGGAACCAGCTCCCAAATGCGAGGAATGACGAAACAACCGTGCTGCTGGGACGGGCCCCCCAGTTCCCCGAGGCCGACGATGGGGCGGTCCACCGGATCTCGCATGGCTACGGGCGATCCTCCAGTGCCGACCGCACAGGGAAATCGCACCTAGATCGGGCTTCGAGTCCGAAGACCTGCATTGACCCACTAAAGCTCATCAAGAGGTTAGAAAAAGCAGGAAACGGTCGGTTTACCAATCGTCCCCTGGCGCGCGCGCCGTCCCGACCGGACCGACCGGCGCGGCGCTGAATACCATACGCTTCCTGCCTTGTAGCCGCAACCGCGCAGCCCCTAGAACGGACGCTGGACCAGTCGCTTGCGCCGCCCCGACACCCATATCGGGAATGTGCTAGCCTTCCTTGGCGAATCAGAACATGCGCCTATCTCAACGTAGCGATGAAAAGCCGAAGATGCGCGTGCGCTGAAGCCCGCGGAGATCCTTTGAGCACATGAAGCTGTTGCGCTTGACCACGCTGTCCCAAAGCCAGGCGGCGAGCGGCAAAACGGACAAGGAGCTGTCCGCCTGGCTCGAAGACTTGCCGAGAGGTGACGCCGAGGCCTTCGGCGCGTCCCTGCGGGACGTTCTGCAAGAGCTCAACCGCCGCCTCGTCCCGGTGGGCGCGCGTTTCGAGCTGACTGAGCGGCTGCGGCCCGCGGTCAACGACGCCTGCGCGATGCTGGTAGCGCGCTACAAGAACAGCCCGCTGCCGCTGACCGAGGACGAGCAGCGCACCGCTGAGCTGGTACGCCAGCTCTATCTGGAGCTCGCCGCCGGCTTCAAGATCGCGGCCAACGAACAAGCCGAGCTATGGGAGCGGCATGCCCGCGCGCCGGCGCCGCTCGCCCTGCAGCTGAGCATCCAGCGGGCCATCCTCGGCCTGGGGCGGGCGCTGCTGGAATGCTATCGGGTGTACGCACCCGAGCCGCCGCAGCTGTGGCACGACCTCCACACCCTCTATCGCAACGCCGAGACCGCCCGGCTGCTGTCGCAGCCGATCGAAGCCTGCCGCGACGCCGAGGAGACGGCGCTGTCCATCAAGCAAGCCTATCTGCGGGTAGCGGTTCTGGCCATGGCCAATCCGTATCACCTGATGCAGGGCGAGGCCGAGGAGCTGTACCGGCGCCTCGGCCGCTGGCTCAACTTCGTGCAGATCAGAGTCCCGCAGCGACCGGCCGAGCTGGCCGGACGATTCGCGGTCGACCTCGCCTCCGACTTCCCGGCCCGCTATCTGCCGCAAAACGTCAGACTGCCGCCGCTGCGCGAAGCGCGGGTGCTCGACCTGGAGCAGCTGATCGGCACCATCGACGCGCATATCGCCCACAGCGTCGAGACGCTTGCCGCCGGCCCTGGTCCGCTGTCGACCCGCATGCAGCGCGACATGTACGTGCGCTTTCGCCAGGCGCTGGCGGGACGCGGCGAGCGCCGCTCGGAACGGCGGCCGACGGTGGCGCGACTGGTGCTGGTCGAGGGCTTGAGCGCCTGCCACTTCTACCTCAACGGCCGGCAGCCATTCGAGCCGGAACGCGAGGAAGCGCAGTGGTCGGCGGCGCGCACCGGCGGGACCAGCAAGACCGCCGACCTGCGCCTGCTCGGCGACGACGAGCCGAACGCGCGGCCGGCGGACGCGCCGGACCGGCGGCTATCGCGGTTCAAGACCTACGACCGCGAGGCCGACGATGTCTGGCGCAAGGCTCATCTGGTGCAGCCCGAACAGCCTCAGCGGCAGAGCCGGACCCCGCATCGGGTGGCTGTCTGGCACCGTAAGAACGAGAGTGAGGGCGGCTTGGCGCTGTTCTGCCCGGAGAATTGCCCGATGCAGGTGCGGGTGGGCGAGATCGTCATCTACGCCGATCAGGACGCGCTCGACCCGGCGGCCTGGCGCATCGGTACCATCCGCTGGCTGCGCACCCGCGGCAACGGCGGCGTCGAGCTGGGGATCAAGCACCTAGCGCCCAACGGCTACGCCGTCGGCACCCGCGCCGTCAGCGGCCCGGGCATGGGCTCGGAGTACCTGCGCGCCATCGTCGCGCCGCGCATCAATCCGCTGCAGGGGGAGGCGACGTTGATCACCTCGGCCGGTGTCTACGACGTCGGCACCGTGCTGCAGCTGAGCATGAAAGCGCAGCTGCTGCACGTCCGACTCACCGAACTGATCGAAACCTCGCGGCAGTTCGCCCACTTCCGCTTCGCGGTGACGGAAGCGCCGGCCGCCGGCCCGCGGCCGCCCGCCTCGAGGCGGTAACCGGCCGGCCGCGCCCGGGTGGTCACGAGTCGGCGCTGTCGTCCGCCTCCCGCCGCGGCACCATCCAGATCGAGAACACGATACCCAGCTCGTACAGCAGCCACACCGGGATCGCCAGCATGAACTGGGAGAGCACGTCGGGCGGGGTGAAAATGGCGCCGATCACGAAGGCGCCGACGACCACGTAGGGCCGCGCCTCGCGCAGCTGCTGCCGGGTCACCATGCCGGTCTGCACCAGCAGGATGGTGGCTACCGGGATCTCGAACGCCGCGCCGAAGGCGAGGAACATAGCGGTGACGAAATCCAGGTACTCGCCCATGTCGGTCATGGGCAGCACGCCGGCCGGCGCCGAGCCGATCAGGAAGTGGAAGACGAACGGGAACACCACGAAATAGGCGAAGGCGGCGCCCAGGTAGAACAGCACCGAGCTCGACACCAGCAGCGGCCAGATCATGCGCCGCTCGTGGCGATACAGCCCCGGCGCCACGAACGCCCAGAGCTGATAGAGGATGAACGGCACCGCCAAGAACAGCGCCGCCAGCAGGGCCAGCTTCATCGGCACCAGGAACGGCGCGGTCGGGCTGATGGCGACGATGGTCGAGCCCTTCGGCAGCGCCGCCTGCAGCGGCCCGGACACGTAAGTGAACAGGCGATCGGCGAACGGAAACAGCGCCAGGAACAGGCCGATCACGGCCGCCACGCACCACAGCAGCCGGTTGCGCAACTCGATCAGGTGCGCGATGAACGGCCGCTCTTCGCCCAGTTGAGTGTCGTCCGCCATCAGGCCTTGGGCTCCTTGGAGGACTCGGTCTCTTGCGCGTGAAGCTTAGCGGTATCGGCCTCGGGCGAGCCGCCGCTGCCGGCCTGGGCCGGCGCCGTCTCGTTCAGATCGACCCGCACCGCCTGCTGGATGTTCTGCTCCAGCTCCTTGCCGGTGCGCCGCAGCTCGTCCAGCTCCTGCAAGCTGGCCTCGCGCTCCAGCTCGACGCGGGCCTGGGTCCACATGGCGCGGGCGCGGCCGAGGAACAGCCCGACCGTGCGCGCCACCTTCGGCAAACGCTCGGGGCCGAGCACGACCAGAGCGACGACGAAGACGACGATCAGCTCCGGGAAACTGAAATCCAGCATGGGTCTTCCGCCGCCGCCGACCGAGGTGGCTTATTACGAGTTACGAGGCTTGCTGATCCTTGTTCGGCTGCGCCTGCTGCGAGGCACCGGCCTCGGTCTTGGCCTGGGTGATCTGCTGCGGCTGCGACTGTTCGCCTTCCTTCACCGCGTCCTTGAAACCCTTGATGGCATGACCGAGGTCGCTACCCAGGTTCTTGAGCTTCTTGGTGCCGAACAGCAGCACCACGATCGCCAGAACCACCAGCCAATGCCAAATGCTGAAACTGCCCACATTTACCTCCCGGCCCTGGGGCCTTACTTGCCGCTTTGGTTGCGGGCCGCCTTCTCGGCCAGCCCGGAGAGCCCAAAGCGGCGCTCGAGTTCGCGCATGACGTCGCCCGGCGTCAGACCGCTGGCCGCCAGCATCACCAGGCTGTGAAACCACAGGTCCGCGGTTTCGTAGACGATCTGCTGACGATCACCGCCCTTGGCCGCGATCACCACCTCGGTGGCTTCCTCGCCGACTTTCTTGAGAATGCCGTCGATGCCCTTGGCCAAGAGTCGGGCGACATAGGACTCGTTCGGGTCGGCGCCGCGGCGCTGTTCGATGACTTCGGCCAGTCGGTTGAATACGTCGCTCATGTGCTTTACGGCTTCCCGTAGATTTCCGCCGGATCCTTCAGCACCGGATCGGTGACCTGCCAGCGCCCCTCGTCCAAGCGCTGGTAGAAACAGCTTCGCCTACCAGTATGACAAGCGATCGCGCCCAGCTGTTCGACTTTGATCAGTAATGCGTCGCCGTCGCAGTCGAGACGGATCTCCCGCACCCGCTGTACGTGACCGGAGCTCTCGCCCTTGCGCCACAGCCGCTGGCGCGAACGCGAGTAGTAGACTGCCACACCGGTCTCGGCGGTAAGGCGAACCGCCTCGCGGTTCATCCACGCCATCATCAGCACTTCGCCGCTGTCGGCATCCTGGGCGATGACCGGAATCAGCCCGTCGGCGTTCCACGCGAGTTGCTCGATCCAGTCGCTCACAGGCGCACCTCGATGCCGCGCTCGGCCATGTAGCGCTTGGCCTGCTCAATGGTGTACTCGCCGAAGTGGAAGATGCTGGCCGCCAGCACCGCGTCGGCCTTGCCCAGGGTGATGCCGTCGACCAGATGCTGCAGGCAGCCGACGCCACCGGAGGCGATCACCGGCACCGGCACCGCCTCGGACACGGCCCGAGTGAGCTCGACGTCGAAGCCCATCTTGGTGCCGTCCCGGTCCATGCTGGTGAGCAGGATCTCACCGGCGCCGTACTCGCTCATGCGCCGCGCCCACTCCACCACGTCCAGGCCGGTGCGCTTGCGCCCGCCGTGCGTGAACACTTCCCAGCGCGGCGGCTCGCCGGGCTCGCTCACCTGCTTGGCGTCGATAGCGACCACGATGCACTGCGAGCCGAACCGCTCGGCCGCCTCCTGCACGAACTCCGGCCGCGCCACCGCGGCGGTGTTGATCGACACCTTATCGGCGCCAGCGTTGAGCATGCGCCGCACATCGGCCACGGTGCGGATGCCGCCGCCGACGGTCAGCGGAATGAACACCTCGCTCGCCACCCGCTCCACCACCTGCACCAGGGTTTCGCGCTGATCGCTGCTGGCGGTGATGTCGAGGAAGGTCAGTTCGTCGGCGCCGAAGCGGTCGTAACGGCGGGCGATCTCGACCGGATCGCCGGCATCGCGGATATCGACGAACTTCACGCCCTTGACGACGCGGCCTTTGTCGACGTCCAGGCAGGGGATGATGCGTTTGGCGAGGGTCATGTACGCGATCCTAGGAAGCGACGCTGAGCAACCGATCGGCCAACTGCTGGGCTTCGCGCAGGTCCAGCGTGCCCTCGTACAGGGCGCGGCCGACGATGGCGCCAGCGATACCATCCTCCGCCGCCTCGCACAGCGCGCGCACGTCATCGAGCGAGCTGACGCCACCGGAGGCGATCACCGGGATGTTGATCGCCCGGGCCAGATTGCGGGTGGCCTCGACGTTGACGCCGCGCATCATGCCGTCGCGGCCGATGTCGGTGAAGATGATGCCTTCCACGCCGGCGTCCTCGAAGCGCTTGGCCATGTCCAGCGCATCGTGCTTGGACAGCTTGGACCAGCCGTCGGTCGCCACCTTCCCGTCCTTGGCGTCGAGCCCGACCAGGATGTGGCCCGGGAACTCCAGGCAGGCCTCGTCCACGAAGTGGGGGGCACGCACCGCCTGCGTGCCGATGATCACGTAATCGACGCCGACGTCGAGGTAGGTCTGGATCACGTCGAAATCGCGGATGCCGCCGCCAACCTGGATCGTCAGGTCGGGGAACGCCGCGGCGATGCGGCCGATGCAATCGGCGTTCACCGGAAAACCGGCCACCGCGCCGTTGAGATCCACCAGGTGCAGCCGCTGCGCGCCGGCTTCGACCCAGCGCCGCGCCATGGCCAGAGGATCATCGGAGAAGACCGTCTCGTCATTCATATCGCCCTGACGCAGGCGTACGCACCGTCCGTCCTTGAGATCGATCGCGGGTATCAGCAGCATGGTTGTCCTCGCACTCAAACCGAGCCGTCCCAACGGGTGAAATTAGCGAGCAGATCCAACCCCGCCCGCTGGCTTTTCTCTGGATGGAACTGGGTCGCGAACACGTTACCGCGACCGATCACCGCCGCGAAGCTCACTCCGTAGGCGCTGGTGCCGAGCACGTCGCTGTCGTCGTCGGGCACTACGTAGTAGCTGTGCACGAAGTAGAAGCGGCTGGCATCGGGGATGCCGCGCCAGAGCGGATGCGGCCGCACCTGCCGGACCTGGTTCCAGCCCATGTGCGGCACTTTCAGCGTCGCTTGCGCGCCGAGACCGTGCGAGAAATGACGGACCTGCCCGGAGATCACGTCGAGCCCGTCGACACCGCCGTTCTCCTCGCTGCGGCTGAGCAGCGCCTGCATGCCCAGGCAAATGCCGAGGAAGGGCTTGGTCGCGGCCACTTCGCGAATGACGTCGATCAGCTCCAGACGCTGCAGCTCGCTCATGCAGTCGCGGATTGCCCCGACCCCCGGCAGCACCACGTGCTCGGCGCGCCGGATCTCCTCCGGGTCGGAGGTGACGTTGACGCGCACACCTTGGGCCACGTGCTCCAGGGCCTTGGCCACCGAACGCAGGTTACCCATGCCGTAGTCGATCACCGCGATGGTGGTCATGACTCGCTCGCCGAAAAGTTGAGAAATGAACGGTTACAGGTGGCCCTTGGTCGACGGCAGCTGGCCGGCCGCGCGCGGATCGAGCTCGCAGGCCATGCGCAGGGCGCGACCGAACGCCTTGAATACGGTCTCAATGATGTGGTGAGCGTTACGGCCGCGCAGACAATCGATGTGCAGCGTCATCTGCGCATGGTTGACCAGGCCCTGGAAGAATTCGCGGAACAGATCGACATCGAAAGTGCCGATGCGGTCGCGCGGGAACTCCACGTGGTACTCCAGGCCCGGCCGGCCGGACAGGTCCACCACCACCCGCGACAAGGCCTCATCGAGCGGCACGTAGGCATGGCCGTAGCGGCGGATGCCCTTCTTGTCGCCGATGGCGGCGCGCAGCGCCTGACCCAGCGTGATGCCGACGTCCTCTACGGTGTGGTGGTCGTCGATGTGCAGGTCGCCGTTGGCATGAATTTCCAGGTCGATCAGCCCATGCCGTGTGATCTGATCCAGCATGTGCTCCAGGAACGGCACGCCGATCTTCAGATCGGAGCGGCCGCAGCCATCAAGATTGACAGCGACCCGGACTTGGGTCTCGAGAGTGTTGCGCTCGATGCGCGCGGTGCGCTCGCTCATGCCTGGACCTCGGTTGAAACGGCGCAAGCATAGCACAGTTGCCGCCGCGCCAAGGGGCGTCAAGCCGCCGGCGGCACCCGCAGCCAAAACGTCACCGGCCCATCGTTGGTCAGCGTCACCTGCATGTCGGCGCCGAAACGGCCGCTGGCCACCTGCGGATGCGCCTCGCGGGCGCGCTGCAGCAGGTAATCGAACCACCGGCGCCCCTCATCCGGCGCCGCCGCCGGGGTGAAGCTCGGACGATTGCCCTTGCGCGTGTCGGCCGGCAGGGTGAACTGCGGCACCAGCAGCAGGCCGCCGCCGACATCGCGCAGCGAGCGATTCATGCGGCCGGCCTCGTCGGCGAACACGCGGTAATCGAGGAGCCGCTCCAGCAGCCGGTCGGCCTGCGCCTGGCCATCGCCGCGCTCGACGCCGACCAGCACCAACAGCCCCGGCCCTATCGCGCCCACACACTCGCCGTCGACCTCCACCCGCGCCATCGTCACTCGCTGCAGCAAACCGATCATGAAAGGCCCTCACCGGGAAACTTACGGGTAACCACGTAAGAAAATTCTTACAAACATTGTCCGCCGAGCCTTACAGCGAACTCGGCGACGACATGGCACCATGTGACACTGTCAGCACCAGGGACGGGTGCTGTTTCACCAGGGACGGTGTAAAGCAGGAAGCAAGAACAACAACAGGGATGTTGGCGCGAAGCGAAAAACACGGATGGACTTTCGACCCAAGGAAGGTTTCGCGCGGATCATTGCATAGCCAAGTGAAGATACCGTAACCGGCGCAGGACCTGCGCCGGTTTTTTCTTATCCGCCGCCGGCGGCCCAGGCCGTCCGGCGGCGAACTCCCATCCGCGCGCCCATCCGCGCGGCCGCTACGCTTTCTTGCCGCGCCGTCTCGGCTGAGGCTGCGGCTTGTCCTCGTCGAGGGCGCTCACCGCCTCGCGCGACAGCTCCGACAACGCCTCCTGGGCGCGCTCGGTGGCCTCGCGCCAGGCCTGCATCACCTGCTGCCCCTCGCGGTCCCAGCGGTCGGCCACCTCGGCGGGATCCAGATGCTTGACGCTGTCGAACCAGGCATTCCACAGCTGCGTCTGGGCCTCGGTCCAGCCCTTCATCATTTCCTGCATCTGCTGCGCCCAGCGGACCACCATCTCCGGCGCCCCTTCCTCGGCGTTCACGGCGTCCGCCCAGTTGCGCGCCCACTGCGCCTGCGCATCCAGCGCCTGTCGCACCGAACGCTCCCATGCGCCGAGATTCTTGCGGTATTCCTGCCTCCAAGCTTCGGCGCCCTGCGCACCCTGCCCACCGAAGCTGTTGACGGTGTGCAGCCAGCTCTCCCACATCCTGCGCTGCATGTCGGTCCAGCTGCCGACCATTTCTTCCATCCGCTTGTTCCAGCTCATCTCCTTCTCCTCCCCGCCTGCGCGTTCCCCTAGCCGACTTCCTTGTCATCGGTTCCGGGCTCCGGCTCGCTCACGCATGACGCTGCGACAGCGCGACGACCGCTGTCGGATCCCGCTCAATTGTAGACTGCCGATACCGAACTACCGGAAGAGCAATGTTGCGTCGGACGAACAAAGCGTATTAGCTACCAGGCTTTGCCCGATTGACCGACATCATGCGACAACCACTCAAGGTCCGCGCCGTTCTATTGCTGATACGTGCTTTGGGGGTGCTGCCCCTGCGCGTCAACCATGCCATCGGCGCGCTCATCGGCCACGCGCTGGCCAGCATTCCCAGCAAGACCCGACGCACGGTGCAGGTGAATCTGCAGCTGTGCCTGCCGGACCTGAGCGCCGATGAGCGCGAGCGCCTGTTGCGCCGCAGCCTCGTGGAAACCTGCAAGACCGCCACCGAGGTGGCGTACTTCTGGACCCGACCGCCCGAGCGGCTGGAGCGGCTGATCAAGGAAGTGCGCGGGCTGGACGTCTTCAACGCGCTGATGGCGCAAGGCAAGGGCCTGATCGTCGCCGTGCCGCATCTGGGCGCCTGGGAGCTGATGGGGCTGTACTGGGCCCGGCGCGTGCGCCTGCACAGCCTGTACCGCCCGCCGCGCCACCCGGAGTACGAGGCGCTGCTGACCCTATCGCGACAGCGCAGCGGCGCGGTGCTGCTGCCGACCACCGCCAACGGCATCCGCCGCCTCTATCAGGCGCTGGAGCAGAAGCACGTGGCCGCCATCCTGCCGGACCAGGAGCCGCCGGGGCAGGGCGTGTACGCGCCGTTTTTCGGCCATCCGGCCAAGACCATGACCTTGCTCAACAAGCTGGCGCGCCGCACCGGCGCTCCGGTGCTGTTCGCCTTCGGCGAGCGCCTGCCCAAGGGCCAGGGCTACCGCATCCACCTGCGTCCCGCGCCGGAAGGCATCGACGACCCCGACCCCGAAGTGGCCGCCGCCGCGCTCAACCGGGGTGTCGAGGAGTGCGCCCGCCTGGCGCTGCCGCAGTACCAGTGGACCTACCGCCGCTTCCGCCGCCAGCCGGATGGCCGCGATCCTTACGCGGGGCAGCCGAAGTAGTAGATCGCGTGCGCGCATCGGTCAATGGCGTCCTTGGATCGTCATGCCCGCGCATGCGGGCATCCAGCGACCAGGGGCGTTCGCCCTGTAAGACCGATCCTGCGGTGCGCTTCGCGGTTTATTTTGCCCCCCACGAAGGGGAGGGGACGCATTGAGCCGTCGTCCTGCCAAGCATCGACTCAGGCGGCACCGGGACAATCTTGGCTATCGCTTGCCGCGCTCAGTATCGAGTAGAGCGCAGCACCGGCTGCTGAACAGACGCCTTCCCCCCTATCCCCTCGCGGGAGAGGGGGCTGAAAAATCCGCGCAGCGCCATTCACCGCCGCCAGAACGCCGGCGTGAACAGCACCAGCAGGGTGAAGATTTCCAGCCGTCCCATGATCATGGCCACCGCCAGTATCCACTTGGCGGCGGCGCCGACCTCGGCGTAGTTGACCGCCACCTGCCCGAGCCCCGGCCCGAGGTTGCTGATGCAAGCGCCCAGGGCCGAGAAGGCGGTGACCTGATCGAGGCCCAGCGCCATCAGCAACAGCAATAGGATGACGAACACCGCCACGTACGTGGCGAAGAAGCCCCACACCGAGTCGATCACCCGGTCGCCGACCTCCTTGGCGCCGAGCTTGATCAGGATCTGCGCCTGCGGATGGATCAGCCGCATGATCTCGCGCGCACCCTGCTTGAACAGCAGCAGCACCCGCACCAGCTTGATGCCGCCGGAGGTCGAGCTGGCGCAGGCGCCGATCATGCCGACGAACAGCAGCAGCAGCGGCAGGAAGCTCGGCCACTCGGCGTGGTCGACGGTGACGAAGCCGCTGGTGGTGGCGAACGACACCACCTGGAACAGGGCGTGGCGCAACGCATCGAGCGGACCGGCGTAGTAGCCGGCGGCGAGCAGCGTCGTGAGCACCAGCAGCACCGCGGCCCCCAGCATCGCCAAGAACAAGCGGAACTCGCCGTCGCCGAAGTAGAGACCGATGTCGCGGCGGCTCCAGGCCAGGAAGTGCAACGAGAAGTTCACGGCGCCGGCGATCATGAACACGATCGCCACCGCCTCGATCAGCGGACTGTCGTAGAAACCGAGGCCGGCGTCGTGGGTGGAGAAGCCGCCGGTGCCGACCGTGGAGAAGGCGTGCGCCACCGCGTCGAACGGCGTCATGCCGGCCAGCCAGTAAGCCACGGCGCAGACCACGGTCAGGCCGAAGTACAGATACCAGAACACCTTGGCGGTCTCGGTGATGCGCGGCGTGAGCTTGACGTCCTTCACCGGCCCGGGGATCTCGGCGCGGTAGAGCTGCATGCCGCCGATGCCCAGCATGGGCAGGATGGCGACCGCCAGCACGATGATGCCCATGCCGCCCAGCCACTGGATCTGCTGGCGGTAGTAGCGCACCGACAGCGGCAGCTCGTCGATGCCCACCAGTACCGTGGCGCCGGTAGTGGTGAGCCCCGAGACGCTCTCGAACACCGCGTCGGTGAAGGCCATGCCCGGCGCCTTGGCGAGCATCAGCGGCAGGGCGCCGGCCAAGCCCAGCACCACCCAGAACATCGCCACGATGAAGAAGCCGTCGCGGTTGCGCAGCTCGCGCCGCGTCCGCCGCACCGGTAGCCACAGCGCCAGGCCGACGCCGCACAGCGCGGCGAAGGCGATGACGAAGGACGACGTCACGCCGTCGTCGGCCAGGAACGACACCAGCGCCGGCGGCAGCATGGTGAGGCTGAAGATCATCAGCAGCACGCCGAGGATCCGCTGAACCGCGTCCAGATGCATGAGTCCCTCGCCTTCAGGCCGGGTGGGAGGCCGGCGCGCTCACAGGAACGTCACCCCGACCTGGAACAGGCGCTCAACCTCGGCGATACGGCGCTTGTCGACCAGGAACAGGATCACGTGGTCTTCCGCCTGGATCACGGTGTCGCGGTGCCCCATCAGCACCTCGTCGCCGCGCACCACCGCGCCGATGGTGGTGCCGGGCGGCAGCTTGATCTGGTCGATGCGCTTGCCCACCACCTTGGAGCTGTGCGGATCGCCGTGGGCCACCGCCTCGATCGCCTCGGCGGCGCCGCGCCGCAGCGAGTAGACGTTGACCACGTCACCGCGGCGGATATGGGCCAGCAGGCTGCCGATGGTGGCCTGCTGCGGCGAGATGGCGATGTCGATGTCCTCGCTGCCCTGGATCAGATCGACGTAGGCGGTGCGGTTGATCAGCGACATGACCATGCGCGCGCCCTTGCGCTTAGCGAGCATGGCCGAGAGGATGTTGGCCTCGTCGTCGTTGGTGAGCGCGCAGAACACGTCGGTGTTCTCGATGTTCTCCTCGAGCAGCAGATCCTCGTCGGCGGCGTCGCCGAGCAGCACGATGGTCTTGTTCAACTCCTCGGAGATGGCGCGCGCCCGCTCCGGATTGCGCTCGATGATCTTGACCTGATAGCGCCCCTCCAGGGCCTGGGCCAGGCGTTTGCCGATGTTGCCGCCGCCGGCGATCATGATGCGCTTGACCGGCTTGTCCAGCCGCCGCAGCTCGCTCATCACCGCGCGGATGTTCTTGCGAGCGGCGATGAAGAACACCTCGTCGCCGGCCTCGATGACGGTGTTGCCCTCCGGGATGATCGGCTTGCCGCGCCGGAAGATAGCCGCCACCCGGGTGTGGATGCCGGGCATGTGCTTCTCCAGCGAGGACAGCTGATCGCCCACCAGCAGCCCACCGTAGTAGGCGCGCACGCCCACCAGTCGCACCTTGCCGTCGGCGAAGTCCAGCACCTGCAGCGCGCCCGGATGCTCGATCAGGCGCTTGATGTACTGCGTCACCAGCTGCTCGGGGCTGATCAGCACGTCGATCGGCAGCGCGCCCGGGCCGAACAGCTGCGGGTAGCTCAGGTACTCGACCGCGCGCACCCGGGCGATCTTGGTCGGGGTGCGGAACAGGGTGTGGGCGACCTGGCAGGCGATCATGTTCGCCTCGTCGCTGTTGGTGACCGCGATCACCATGTCGGCATCGTCGCCGCCGGCGCGCGCCAGCACCGCGGGGTAGGTGGCGTTGCCGACCACGGTGCGGATGTCCAGACGGTCCTGCAGCTCCTGCAGCAGGCGCTGGTTGAGATCGACCACCGTGATGTCGTTGGCTTCCGAGGCCAGGTTCTGAGCCACCGAGCTGCCAACCTGACCGGCGCCGAGAATGATGATTTTCATGGCCGCGCTATATCACCCGCATAACCGGATACCGACCCGGCGCCGCCGCCACGGTGCGTGAACCGCGTTGCCGGCGGCGCGTCACCGCCGTCACGACTAGACGCCTTCCTTGGGATCGATGCCAAGACTCTTGAGCTTGCGGTAGAGATGGGTGCGCTCCATGCCGGTCAGCTTGGCGAGCTGGCCGACGCTGCCGTTGGCGCGCTTGAGCTGATGCAGCAGATAGATGCGCTCGAACTGCTCGCGCGCTTCGCGCAGCGGCAGATCCAACGGCAGCGTGGTGTCCTCACCGTCGTCCTGCGCCGGCTCCACGGTCAGCACCGCCGAACTGCCCAGCGCCGCCTCCACCTCCTCCAGCGAGATCTCCTCGTCCCTGCCCAGGATCAGCAAGCGCTGCACCAGATTGCGCAGCTCGCGCACATTCCCCGGCCAGGCGTAGTTGCGCAGCCGGTTCTGGGCGGCCAGCGCGAAGCGCCGATAGGGCAGCTTATCGCGGTCGACCATGCGGTTGACGTGGAAGGCCAGCAGCTCGGGCACGTCCTCGACGTGCTCGCGCAGCGGCGGCACCCGGATCGGCACCACGTTGAGCTGATAGAACAGGTCGTCGCGGAAGCGGCCGGCGCGCACCTCGCGCGCCAGATCGGTGCGGCTGCCCGCCAGCAGCCGCGCATCCAGCGGCACCGGCTCGTCGCCACCGACCCGCTGGAACTGGCCGGACTGCAAGGCGTTGAGCAAGCGCGCCTGCAGCTGCGGCTCCAGCTCCGCCACCTCGGCGATGTACAGCGACCCGCCGCGCGCCCGCTCCAACGCGCCCTGCACCACCCGCTCGCCCTGCTCGCTGCCGAACAGCGCGGCGGCGGCGTCCTCGCCGTTGAGCGAACCGCCCGCCAGCTCGACGAACGGCTTGTCGGCGCGCGGGCTGAGCGAATGCAGATAGCGGGCCACGCAGCGCTTGCCGGCGCCGGCCTCGCCGGTGATCAGCACGCAGCTGTCGTGGCCGGCGACCCGCTTGATCTGCTCGCGCAGCTCGCGCATCACGTTGCTGCGTCCGACCGGCTCGATCACCTCCGGCTGCGCCGACGCGGCCGCCGGCTCGCGCGCCTGCCGCACCGACTGCAACGCCCGCTCCACGGTCAACAGCAGCTTGGCCAAGGACAGCGGCTTTTCGATGAAGTCGAAAGCGCCCAGCCGGGTGGCCTCGACCGCGGTCTCCACCGTGCCGTGGCCGGACATCATCACCACCGGGCTGGTCAGCCCCTCTTGAGTCCACTCCTTGAGCAGGGTCACGCCGTCGACATCCGGCATCCAGATATCGAGCAGGATCAGATCGGGCCGGCGCGCCCGGCGCGCGACGCGGGCCGCCGCGGCGTTCTCGGCCACTTCGACCGAATAGCCCTCGTCCTCGAGGATTTCGCGCACCAGATTGCGGATCTCGGGCTCATCGTCCACGACCAGAATGTGGGCAGAGGACATGCTCAGGACTCCAAGTTCGTTCCGTGGGCGGCGTCGGGAAGCTTAACCGGTATGCGGACGCTCAGTTGCGCGCCTTGCTCGACGTTGCGCGCGGCGATGGTGCCATTGTGCTCCTCGACGATCTTCTTGACGATCGCCAGCCCCAGCCCGGTCCCCTTGGGCTTGGTGGTGACGTAGGGTTCGTACAGCTTGGCCAGCATTTCCTCGGGAAAGCCCGGGCCGTTGTCGGTCACCAGCAGTTCCACCACCTGGCCGAAGGAGCGCTGGATGACCTGGGTGCACAGCTCGATCTCGCAGCGGCGCGTCGGCGGGCAGGCTTCCTGGGCGTTCTTGATCAGATTGTGCAGCAGCTGGCGCAGCCGGCCCGGATCGGCGTACAGTGCCGGCAGCTGCGGATCGAGCCGCAGCGTGAACTCCAGCGCCTCAGGGCTGGCGCGATAGAGCTCGACCACTTCTTGGATCAGCTGATTGAGATCCAGCGCCTGCAGCTTGAGCTTGGGCGGCCGCGCGTAGTCGGAGAAGGCGTTGACCATCTCCTTCATCGCTTCCACCTGCTGGACGATGGTGCGGGTGGAGCGCTCCAGCACCTCCGCGTCCTTGCCCTCCATGCGGCCCAGGTAGCGGTGGCGGATGCGCTCGGCGGACAGCTGGATGGGCGTGAGCGGGTTCTTGATCTCATGGGCCAAGCGCCGCGCCACCTCGCCCCAGGCGGCGTCGCGCTGGGCCTGGATCAGGGTGGTGACGTCGTCCAGCACCAGCACGTGGCCGCCGTCCGGCAGCACCGCGCCGCTGCACACCAGCACCCGCCGCCCGTCCGGGGTATCCAGCTCGAATTCCTCGCGCCACTCGGCGGCCTGCTCGCCCAGCCGCGCCTCCAGCATGGCCGCCAGCGCCCGCAGGTGCGGCGCCTCCGCCAGCCACTCACGCAGCGGCCGCCCCAGCGCCGCGCCGGTCGGCACGCCGAGCAGCTCGCCGGCGGCGCGGTTGACGGTGCGCAGCTCGCCATCGCGCGCCAGCGTGATCACGCCCGAGGACAGACGCGACATCACCGTCTCCAGGTAAGCGCGCTGCGCCTCGGCCTGCATCTGGCTGCGCTTGGCCGCCTCGCGCGCCTGGGCGATGCGCAGACTCATATCGTTGAACGACTGCACCAGGAAACCCAGCTCGTCGCGCCCGGCCGGCGGCAGCTGGGTACCGTAGTCGCCGGCGGCCACGGCGCGGGTACCCTCGGCCAGGTCACGCACCGGCGCCACCAGCCGCCGCGCCAGGAAGAACGCCGTCCAGACCGCGAACAGCAGGCTCAGGAACAGCACCAGCGACAGGGTAATCATGAAGCTGCGGGTCAGCGGCTCCCGCAGATAGGTCAACTCCCGGTAGTCGGCGTAGGCGTTCTGCACGCTTTCCGCCAGGTCGTTGATGCGCGGCGAGATCGGGAACAGGGCCTGCAGCAGGCGGCTGCCGCCCGGCCCCTCGCCGCCGGTCAGCGGCACCAGCACGCGGATGTGCAGCCCGCCCATGGCCAGCGGATCCAGGCCGACATACGGATAGCCCTGGCGCAGCTGCAGCAGCAGGTTTTCGTCGGGCTGATCGGGCAGCAGCGTGACCGGATCCTCACTGCTGGTGGCGATGATGCGGCCGTTGGTGGCGAGCAGCGTCATCTCGGTGGCCTCGACCCGCTCGCGCAGCTCGTCCAGACCGCGCACCAGCTCGCCGTCGAGCATGTAGCGCATCTCGTCGGCGACCTGCTGCATGCGCTTGAGCAGCTCGCGCATGCGCAAATCCAACGAGGCCTGCGACAGGTCGAGCGAGTCCTGCAGCGCGCGCTCGACCTCGACGTTGAACCAGCTCTCGATGCCGCTGCGCAGGAACTGCATCGAGAAGTAGTACACCACCGACACCGGCACCACGGCGATCACCACCAGCATCGCCACCAGCCGCAGGGTCAGGCGGCTGCCCGGCTGAGCGCTCCGGTACTGCCGCAGCAGCCTGCCGAGCTCGGCGCCGATCACCAGCATCAGCAGCACCAGGCCGACCGCGTTGATCAGCAGCAGCCAGGTATACAGGCTGCCGAACCGCGCCGAGTTCTGCGTCGCCTCGCTCAGCAGCAGCAGCGAGCCCAGCAGCAGCACGCACAGCAGCAGGCGGATCAGCCCCTGACGAGGACGCTTCATGGCTCGATCCGCCACAAATGCCATTCGCTGACCAGCCGCCATTGCGGCGACATGTAGGCCACGGTCTTGAGCGGTGCCGGCAACTCGTCGATGTCCAGCGCCGCCCGCAGCCACACTTCGTAGCTGGCGCCTTCCTGCAGCGCCTGCGCTTCGAGCACCGGCAGGCCGGCGATGGTGCCGAGCGCCGCCAGCGCCGCCTGCTTGCTGGTGAAGCTGCGTGTCTCGCCGCTCTCGACGTTGGTGACCAGGTAGCGCGTGGACAGGGCGTGGTAGCGCACCCGGTAGCGCAGGTTGCGGCTGAGGACGTTGGCATCGAACCACCACCAGCCGCGATTGCGCTCGACCTCGAGCTGCAGCACGAACGTGAGCGGCACACCGTTATCCAGCGCGTCCTCGGCCGCTTCGCTGAGGCGGAAGTCGATGCGGGCGTTGAGCAGATAGACGCCGTCGCTGAGCACGACCTCGCCGCCCTCGATGCGGAAGTTGTGGGCGCGCAGCTCCTGGGCCTGGGCAGACGCCCCCAACAGCAGCGCGGCCAGTAAACCCAGCAGCAGCTGCCTCCAGGCGGGAGCGTTATAGCGCCAGGAACCCCTCACTGCTTGCTCAGACACCCGTAGTAGAAGCCGTCCATGCCGCGGTCGCCGGTGAGGATCTGCCGTCCTACGGCCAGGCGCTCGCCCCAGGCTTGCGCGGTGATGGGCTCGACCCGGGCCTCCGGATGCCGAGCCAGGAAATCCGCCAGAACGTCTTCGTTTTCCTGCGGCAGAATCGAACACGTAGAGTAGATGAGCTTGCCACCGGGAGCCAGCAGCGACCAGACCGCCTCCAGCAACCGCCGCTGGGTCCGCCCCAGCACCTCCAGATCCTGCTCGCGGCGCAGCCGCTTGATGTCGGGATGGCGGCGGATCACGCCGGTGCCGGAGCAGGGGGCATCGAGCAGTATCCGCTCGAACGGCCGCCCGTCCCACCAGTCGGCCGGCGCGCCGGCGTCGCCGGCCACCACCGTAGCCGTGAGGCCGAGGCGCTGGAGGTTATCGCGCACCCGGCGCAACCGCGCCGGGTCGACGTCCAGCACCACCAGCTCAGCGAGCTCGGGATAGCGCTCCAGCAGATGGCAGGTCTTGCCGCCCGGCGCGGCGCAGGCGTCGAGCACCCGCGCCCCCGGCGGCGGCGCCAGCAAGGGCGCGGCCAGCTGCGCGGCGGCGTCCTGCACCGACACCAACCCGTCGGCGAAGCCGGGCAGCCGCTCCACCGGCAGCGGCTCGGCCAACTGCAGCGCGTCCTCGGCCAGCGCCAGCGGTTCGGCGGCGATGCCGGCCGCCGTCAGCATGTCCTGATAGGCGTCGCGATCGATGCGGCGGCGGTTGACGCGCAACACCATCGGCGGCCGCTGGTTGCCGGCCTCCAGCACCCGCTGCCAGTGCGCCGGCCAGGCTCGGCGGATGCGCTCCACCAGCCAGCGGGGGTAGGCGTAGGTCACTTCCGGCGTCTGCGGCAACCGCGCCAGCAGCTGCTCGCGTTCGCGCTGGAAACGGCGCAGCACGGCGTTGACCAGCCCCACCGCCCACGGCCGGCCCGTGCGCCGCGCCACCTCGGCGGTGGCCGACACCGCGGCATGCGGCGGCACGCGCATCTCCAGCAGCTGATACAACCCGACCAACACCAGCAAGTGGATTTCCCGGTCCTTGGCCTTGAGCGGCTTGGCGAGCAGCAGCCGGGCGAGCGCGTCCAGCCGCTCGTACCAGCGCAGCACGCCATAGGCGAGCTCACGCGCTAGGGCGTTGTCGGGCCCGGACGGCAGGGAGACGGCGTCGAGCGCGTCGGTCAGCGAACGTCCGTCCTGCAGGACGGACAGCAGGATTCTCACGGCGGCACTGCGGGCATCCATCGTTTGCTCCGGCCCGTGGCCAAACGAATTGCGGGTCTTTAAGGCATGATCAGGCGAGGCGCTCGCCGGGGCTGAGCGGGCGCCCGTTCAGGAAATCGCCCGCCGCCAGCGGCTTGCCGCCGGGCGCCTGCAGCCGCAGCAGGCGCAGCGTACCATCGCCGGTAGCCACGTCGATCCCCTGGCGCCCCACCGCGACGATGGTGCCGGGCGCGGCGCCGCTGTGGTCGGGCAGAGCCTCGGCGTCCCAGATGCGCAGCACCTGCTCGCCCAACCGGCATTCCGCCACCGGCCAGGGATTGAAGGCGCGCACCTGCCGATCCAGCGCCAGGGCCGGCCGGCTCCAGTCGAGCCGCGCCTCCTCCTTGCGCAGCTTCTCGGCGTAGGTCACGCCCTCCGCCGGCTGCGGCTCGGGACGCACGTCGCCGGCTTCCAGCCGCGGCAGCAGCTCCACCAACAGATCGGCGCCCATCTGCGCCAGGCGGTCGTGCAAATCACCGGCATTGTCGCGCGGGCCGATCGGACAGCGCGCCACCGCCAGCATCGGCCCGGTGTCGAGACCGGCCTCCATCTGCATGAGGGTGACGCCGGTCTCGGCGTCGCCGCTCAACAGCGCGCGCTGGATGGGCGCCGCGCCGCGCCAGCGTGGCAACAGTGAAGCGTGGATGTTGATGCAGCCCAGGCGCGGAATATCCAACACCGCCTGGGGCAGGATCAGCCCGTAGGCGACCACCACCATCAGATCCGGCTGCAGCGCCGCCAGCGCCGCCTGCTCGGCCGGGTCGCGCAGGGTCAGCGGCTGGCGCACCGGCACGCCGGCGGCCAGCGCCCGCGCCTTCACCGGGCTCGGGCGCGGCTGCCGGCCGCGGCCGGCCGGCCGATCCGGCTGGGTGTAGACGGCCACGACCTGCCAAGGTCCCTGTAGCAGGCGCTCCAAAGGCGGCACGGCGAACTCGGGCGTGCCGGCGAAGACGATCCTCACGGGCGATCCTTGAAGATTGCGAGGCCGGGCCGCGTGCGGCCCAGCCTATGGGTTAGACGGCCGTGCGCTTGGCAGGGGCCTCGTAGCGGGCCTCTTTCTCCAGTTTCTTGCGCACGCGTTTGCGCTTGAGCTCGGAGAGATAATCGACGAACAGCTTGCCGTCGAGGTGATCGATCTCGTGCTGGATGCAGACCGCGAGCAGGCCGTCCGCCTCCAGCTCGAAGGTGTTGCCGTCGCGGTCCTGGGCGCGCACCTTCACCCGGTCGGCGCGCTGCACCGTGTCATAGTAGCCGGGGACCGACAGGCAGCCTTCCTGCATCTCCTCGACGCCTTCCTTGCTGAGGATCTCCGGGTTGATGAACACCAGCGGCTGGTTCTTCTCCTCGGAGACGTCGATCACCACCACCCGCTTGTGCACGTTGACCTGGGTCGCCGCCAGTCCGATGCCCGGCGCGGCGTACATGGTCTCGAACATGTCGTCCACCAGCTGCCGGAGCTCGGCGTCGAACGTTTCGACCGGCTGCGCGCGTGTCCGAAGTCGCGGATCCGGATAGTGAAGTATGTCTAAAATTGCCATGGTAGTTCGTTGCGAGCCGCGCTGATTAGCTGCTAGCCTTTGCGACAAATGTTACTTAACTATAACGAATGCAAGCTTTCCTCCGCCACCGGAGGGTGATCCTAAGGTGACCTCCATGTCCATCCGAAAGCACCTCTGGCTTCTGGTTGCCGTCCTGCTATGCCCGCCGCTGTTTGCGGCACAAAACGCACTACGCGATGGACACCCGGATCGCTATGTGGTTCAGAAGGGCGATACGCTTTGGGACATCTCCAAGCACTTTTTACGCGATCCCTGGCTGTGGCCGGAGATCTGGCACAAAAATCCGGAAATCCGTAACCCGCACCTTATTTATCCGGGCGACGTCATCAGCCTGGTCTACATCGACGGTCAGCCGCGTCTGACGGTCAAGACCGAGGACCGGGTCGGCGAGGTGATCAAGCTCACCGCCTCCGCCCGGGCGCTGCCGCTGGATAGCGCCATCCCCACCATCCCGCTGGACGCCATCCGGCCGTTCCTCAGCGAGAGCCGCGTGGTCGAGGAGCGCGTGCTCGACGAGGCGCCCTATCTGCTGGCCGCCGACGACCGCAAGGTCGCCGCCAGCAAGGGCGATAAAGTCTACGCCCGCAACATCCGCGACAACGAGACCAATTACTCGGTGGTGCGCAAGGGCCGCTCCTACGTCGACCCGGACACCAAGCAGGTGCTGGGTGTGGAGGCGCTGCACGTGGGCGACGCCACCCTGCTCAACAGCGGCGATCCCGCCTCGCTGCGGCTGATCCGCAGCAACCGCGAGGTATTGCCCGGCGACCGCCTGCTGCCGCGCGACGATACGGCGTTCGAAAGCAACTTCTATCCCAAGGCCCCCAGCGCCACCATCAACGGCCGCATCATCGACGTGGTCGACGGCGTCAGCCAGATCGGCCAGTACAACGTGGTCGCCATCAACCGCGGCAAGCGCCATGGCCTGGAGGTCGGCGACGTGCTGGCGGTCTACCAGGTCGGCGAGACCGTGCGCGACCCGTACAGCAAGAACCGCGGCGAGAAGGTCCGGCTCCCGGATGAGCTGGCCGGCCGGCTGATCGTGTTCCGCACCTTCGAACAGATGAGCCTGGGCCTGGTCATGGAAACCTTCCGCCCGCTGCACGTCATGGATAGTGTCCGCAACCCCTGAGACTCCGTCCCACACCGCCCCGGCCGCCGTGAGCAGGACCGCCGACGACGGCCTGCGGGCCTGGCTGGCCCTGCACCGCGCGCCGGGGATAGGCCCGCGCACCTTCCTGCGACTGCTGGAAGCCGCGGGCGATCCGCAGGCGGCGCTGGCCCTGCCGCGTCAGGAGCTGCTGCGGCTGGGCCTGCCGGAAGAGACCTGCGCGGCGCTGAAGGCGCCCGATTGGGCGGCGGTCGATGCCGACCTGCGCTGGCTGGAGCAGCCCGGACATCACATCCTGCGCTTCGACGATCCCGCCTACCCAGCGCGGCTGCGCGACATCGCCGATCCGCCACCGTTGCTGTACGTGCTCGGCGAGCCGGCTTATCTGGCGCAGCCGCAGCTGGCGGTGATCGGCTCGCGCAACCCCACCGCCGGCGGTCGCGACACGGCCTACGCTTTCGCCGCCGCCCTGGTCGATGCCGGGCTGTGCGTGACCAGCGGGCTGGCGTTGGGCATCGACGCCGCCGCCCACCGCGGCGCCCTGGCGCGCGGCGGCCCCACCATCGCCGTCACCGGCACCGGCCTGGACCGGGTCTACCCGGCCCGCCACCGCGACCTGGCCCACGCCATCGCCGCCAAGGGCGCGCTGGTGTCGGAGTTTCCACTGGGCACGCCGCCCCGGGCGGATCACTTCCCGCGCCGCAACCGCATCATCAGCGGCCTGAGCCTGGGCACGCTGGTGGTGGAGGCGAGCCTGCACAGCGGCTCGCTGATCACGGCCCGCTGCGCGCTGGAGCAGGGCCGCGAGGTGTTCGCCATCCCCGGCTCTATCCACAACCCGCTGAGCAAGGGCTGCCACGCGCTGATCCGCCAGGGCGCCAAGCTGGTGGAGACGGTGGCGGACATCCTGGAGGAGCTGCGGATTCCGCTGGAGCTGGCGCTGACCGAGCCGGCCCCGGCGACCGAAACCGCGCCCGACGAGGAACCGCTGGACGAGGACTATCGCAGCGTATTGCAAGCCCTGGGCCACGATCCGGTGCCGGTGGAGGTTTTGCTGCAGCGCACCGGATTGACGCCCGCGGTGGTTTCCTCCATTCTCCTCGCGCTGGAGCTCAGGGGCTATGTCGAAGCCGCGCCGGGCGGACGCTACGCACGCACCGGCAAGAAGGACGCCTGATGTGAACGTGTTCGACGTCTTGATGTATCTGTTCGAAAACTACCTCTACGACGGCGAACCCCACCCCGACCGCGATTCCCTCGAGTCCGAGCTGTCCCAGGCCGGGTTCGATCAACCGGAAATCCACAAGGCTTTCGACTGGCTCGACGGCCTGCAGGAGTTTCGGCGCCAGATTCCGCTGGTAGCGGCCAGCAGCCACGCCATCCGCGTCTTCACCGACGAAGAGATGCGCAAACTGGACGCGGATTGCCGTGGGTTCATGCTGTTCCTGGAACAGGTGGGCATTCTTACGCCCGCCAGCCGTGAGCTGGTGATCGACCGGGTCATGGCGCTGCAGGAAGACGAGGTCGATCTGGACACGCTGAAGTGGATCATCCTCATGGTGCTGTTCAAGTCGCCCGGTGAGGAGGAGGCGTTCGCCAGCATGGAAAACCTCCTATTCGAAGGCCCGACCGAGCTGCTGCACTGACAGCCGCCCCCTGGCGCGCCACGGCGGCCGAACCTGCGGCCGTCCGCCCGGTCCAAACCGGCCGAACCTGAATCGGTGTGGTCGTATAAGTTGCATGCGTCCGGCGCATCACGGAAACTCGCGCCCATGAGCAAGAACCTCGTCATCGTCGAATCGCCCGCCAAGGCGCGCACCATCAACAAGTACCTGGGCAAGGACTTTCAGGTGCTGGCGTCCTACGGGCATGTCCGCGACCTCGTCCCGAAGGAGGGCGCCGTCGATCCCGACCGCGACTTCGCCATGAAGTACGAGGTGATCGACAAGAACGCCAAGCACGTCGACGCCATCGCCAAGGCGGCGGCCAAGGCCGACGCGCTTTACCTGGCCACCGACCCGGACCGCGAGGGCGAGGCCATTTCCTGGCACTTGCTGGAGCTGCTGCGCGAGCGCCACGTGCTCGACAACAAGCCGGTGTACCGGGTGGTGTTCCACGAGATCACCAAGCGCGCCATCGAAGAGGCGGTGGCGAACCCGCGCTCGATCTCCATGGAGCTGGTGAACGCCCAGCAGGCGCGGCGCGCGCTCGACTACCTGGTCGGCTTCAATCTCTCGCCGCTGCTGTGGAAGAAGATCCAGACCGGGCTGTCGGCGGGCCGGGTGCAGAGCCCGGCGCTGCGCATGATCGTCGAGCGCGAGATCGAGATCGAGAACTTCAAGCCGCAGGAATACTGGACCGTGGAAGCGGATCTAACCGCCGCCGGCCAGGATTTCGAGGCCAAGCTGTCGGTCTACGACGGCGCCAAGGTCGAGCAGTTCACCATCACCAACGCCGAGCAGGCGGCCGAGGTCGAGCGCCGGCTGACCGAAGCCGCCGACGGCAAGCTGCGCGTCGTCAAGGTCGAGAAGAAGCAACGCCGGCGCTATCCCGCACCGCCGTTCACCACCTCGACCCTGCAGCAGGAGGCCTCGCGCAAGCTCGGCTTCTCCGCCCAGCGCACCATGCGCATCGCTCAGCAGCTGTACGAAGGCGTGCACATCGGCGCGGCCGGCACGGTCGGTCTGATCACCTATATGCGTACCGACTCGGTGAACCTGTCGCAGGAAGCCGTGAGCGAGATCCGCTCGGTGATCGCCAAGCGCTACGGCGCCGACAAGGTGCCGAGCGCGCCGCAGGTCTACAAGACCAAGTCCAAGAACGCCCAGGAGGCGCACGAGGCGATCCGCCCGACCTCGGCGGCCAATGCCCCCGAGGACATGCGCCAGCACCTGACCGACGAGCAGTTCAAGCTCTACGAGCTGATCTGGAAGCGGGCCGTGGCCTGCCAGATGATCCACGCCACCATCGACACCGTGGCGGTGGACCTGGCCGCGGGTGACGAGCGCAATCTCTTCCGCGCCACCGGCTCGACCGTGGCCGACCCCGGCTTCATGGCGGTCTACCAGGAAGGCCTGGACGACAAGACCGCCGAGGGCGAGAAGATCCTGCCGCCGATGCAGGAAGGCGACGAGGTGCCGCTCAAGGCGATCCGTCCCGAGCAACACTTCACCGAGCCGCCGCCGCGCTACACCGAGGCCAGCCTGGTGCGGGCGCTGGAAGAGCACGGCATCGGCCGGCCGTCGACCTACGCCTCCATCATCTCGACCTTGCAGCAGCGCAAGTACGTGACGCTGGAGAACCGCCGCTTCCACCCCACCGACATCGGCCGGGTGGTGAACAAGTTCCTGACCGATCACTTCGATCAGTACGTGGACTACGACTTCACCGCGCGCCTGGAGGACGACCTGGACGCCGTCTCGCGCGGCGAGCGCGACTGGATCCCGCTGATGCGCGAGTTCTGGGTGCCGTTCCGCGACCGCTGCCAGGACAAGGCCAAGGTCTCGCGCGAGGAAGTCGCCCGCAGCCGCGAGCTGGGCGTCGACCCCAAGACCGGCAAGCCGGTGAGCGTGCGCCTAGGGCGGTTCGGGCCGTTCGTGCAGCTCGGCCACAAGGACGACCCGGAGAAGCCAAAGTTCGCCGGCCTGCGCGAAGGCCAGAGCATGGACACCATCACCCTGGAGGAGGCGCTGGCGCTGTTCGCATTGCCGCGCGACCTGGGCAAGACCGACGACGGCGAGCCGATCCAGGTGAACATCGGCCGCTTCGGCCCCTATGTGCGCTACGGTAAGAACTACGTGTCGCTCAAGAAGGAGGACGACCCGTACACCATCACCCGCGAGCGTGCGCTGGAGCTGATCCGCGCCAAGGAGGAAGCGGCCGCCAACCGGGTGATCAAGGACTTCGGCGACGGCATCCAGGTGCTACGCGGCCGCTACGGCCCCTACGTCACCGACGGCAGCAAGAACGCCCGCATCCCCAAGGACCGCGAGCCGGAGAGCCTGACCCTGGCGGAATGCCAGGAACTGCTGGCCAAGGCGCCGGAGAAGAAGACCGCGCGCCGCGGCGTCGGCACCGGCCGCCGCAAGGCCACTTGAGGGCCGCGGCGATGCCGTCGGCGCTGCGCCTGCGTCTGCTCGGCGAGCGGCTGCGCGCCGGCGCGGTGATCGCCTATCCCACCGAGGCCGTCTACGGCCTCGGCTGCGACCCGCTCAACCCGTGGGCGGTGGCGCGCATCCTGCGGCTGAAGCGGCGTCCGGACCGCAAGGGCATGATTCTGATCGCCGCCGACGAGGCGCAGCTGGAACCGTTCCTCGGCGACATCGCCGAGCCGATGCGCCAGCGCATGCGCGCCAGCTGGCCGGGCCCGGTCACCTGGGTGGTGCCGGCGGCACCGACGGTGCCGGACTGGATCAGCGGCGGCCGCCCGACCATCGCCGTGCGGGTCACCGCCCACCCGATCGCCGCGGCGCTGTGCCGCGCCTTCGGCGGCGCGCTGGTCTCCACCAGCGCCAACCGCAGCGGCCAACCGCCGGCGCGCTCGGCGTTACGCGTGCGCGCGCTGTTCGGCACCGAGCTGGACGACGTGGTCAACGGCCCGCTGGGCGGACTGCAGCGCCCCACCACCATCATCGACGCCCGCAGCGGCGCGGTACTGCGCCAGGGCTAGAACGTCAAAAGCTATGCACGCCATCGACACTCAAGCGATCAAGGATTATCTGCTCGGTCTCCAGGACCGCATCTGCACCGCGCTGGAAGCGCTCGACGGCCAGCGCCGCTTCCGCGAGGACCCTTGGCAGCGGCCCGAGGGCGGCGGCGGCCGCAGCCGGGTGCTGCAAGACGGCGCGGTGTTCGAGCAAGCCGGCGTTGGCTTCTCGCACGTCCACGGCAGCGGCCTGCCGGCCAGCGCCACCGAGCGGCGGCCGGAGCTGGCCGGCCGCAGCTTCCAGGCCATGGGCGTGTCGCTGGTGATCCACCCGCGCAATCCTTACGTCCCCACCACGCACGCCAACGTGCGCTTCTTCATCGCCGAGAAGCCCGGTGAGGCGCCGATCTGGTGGTTCGGTGGCGGCTTCGACCTCACGCCCTACTACCCGTTCGAGGAGGACGTGCTGCACTGGCACCGCACCGCGCGCGCCGCCTGCGAGCCGTTCGGCGCCGACCTTTACCCGCGCTTCAAGCGCTGGTGCGACCAATACTTCTTCCTGCCCCACCGCAACGAAACCCGTGGCGTGGGCGGCCTGTTCTTCGACGACTACGACGAGGGCGGCTTCGAGCGGGCGTTCGCGCTGATGCGCTCGGTCGGCGATCACTTCCTGCCGGCCTACCAGCCGATCGTCGAGCGCCGCCGCGACACTCCCTACGGCGAGCGCGAGCGCCAGTTCCAGCTCTATCGCCGCGGCCGCTACGTGGAGTTCAACCTGCTGTACGACCGCGGCACCCGCTTCGGCCTGCAGTCGGGCGGGCGCAGCGAGTCGATCTTGATGTCGCTGCCGCCGCTGGTGCGTTGGGAGTACGGCTGGACCCCGGAACCGGGCAGTGCCGAGGAGCGCCTGTACCGGGATTTCCTGCGCCCCCGCGACTGGCTCGACGAAGCCTGATCGCCATGCGGCGCACGCTCCTCGCCTGTTGCGCGCTGGCGGCGACGCTCGGCGCCGCTCCGAGCGCGCCGGCCCAGAACGGCGACGCGGTCGCCAGCTGGGCATTCATCGAGTCGGTGGGCGGCATGGCACCGGGCCAGCCCCGCCAGGCCGAGCACGGCGGCTGGATCGTGCCGATCGAGTGCGACCTGACCGGACTGCGCAAGATCAGTGCGCCGCCCACCGTCTTGAACTCGACTCAGGTCATCAAGGAGCTGCGCTGGCGTCTGGACGGCGACCGTCTGCTGCTGCAGCTGCTGCTCAAGCCGAGCCCTTACGCCACCGCGGAGGCGCGCTGCCCGGCGCTGACGCTGAAGGCGCGCGCCGGCCGCGAGCTGGACGTGTTCTATGCGGACGGCGAGCGGCTGGTGCCGCTCGGCCGCATCAAGCTGGCGACCGACTGACGCCGGCCGCCCTGTTTCCCACCACCCGGAGTACGAGCGATATGTCCCGAGCCCTCCGCCTCGCCCTTGGCCTGCCTCTGCTGCTGTTGCTGCTGAGCGGCTGCGCCGCGCTACAAACCCGCCTGGAGCGGCCGGTGATCAGCCTGGTCGACCTGGATCTGGCCCAGCTCAGCCTGTTCGAGCAGCGCTTCCTGCTCACCCTCAATGTCCAGAACCCGAACGGCGTCGCCATCCCCGTCAAGGGCATGAGCTACACCCTGCAGCTGGACGGCAAGGATTTCGCCCACGGTGTCAGCGCCAACAGCTTCACCGTGCCGGCCTACGGCGAATCGCGGGTGCAGGTGGAGCTGTCCACCAACATGCTGAGCGCGCTGCGCCAGTTCCAGGCGCTGCTGGAGGGCTCCAGCAACGAGATCAGCTACCGGCTGGCCGGCAAGCTGGACGTGGACGCCATGGGGCTGGGCGCCTCGGTGCCGTTCGAGAACGCCGGCCAGTTCAAGCTGACCCAGTAGTCGCCCGCCGCCGGCGGGCGGCGACTTACGGGTAGCGCAGCACGCTGTGCACCGGGTAACCGGCCAGACGCTCGCGCCCCTTGAGCGAGTCGAGCTCGACCAGGAAGGAGCAACCGACCACCTGCGCGCCGAGCCGCCGGATCAGCTCGCAGCTGGCCGCGGCGGTGCCGCCGGTGGCGAGTACGTCATCCACCACCAGCACCTTGTCCTGCGGCCCGATCGCGTCGATATGCACCTCCAGGCTGGCCGTGCCGTACTCCAGCGCGTAGGAAACGCTGTGCACGTCGTACGGCAGCTTGCCCGGCTTGCGCAGCGGCACGAAGCCCACGCCCAGCTCCCACGCGGCGAGGCTGCCGAAGATGAACCCGCGCGCCTCCATGCCGACCACCGCGGTCAGCCCCTCGTCGACGAACGGATGGACCATGTGGTGCACCGCCCGATGCAAGGCCCGCGGATTGCGCAGCAGCGGTGTGATGTCGCGATACATCACGCCGGGGCTGGGGAAATTGGCTATGGTGCGAATATGGTTGTAGAGATCGGTCATTCCTCACCTCGCGCGAGCGTTGCGCCGCAGCGGATTGTAAAGCGCGCGGCCGATTGAATCACCGCGGGCGCGCTCCCATCCACCATTGTCTGCACAGTGACGCCAGGCCGATGCGCGCCTGGCTTCGTTGGGGAGGTGCCTCATGGATTTGCCCGAGCTGGCCAAGTACCGCGGTTTCAGCCCCGTTCTGCTGCTGTTCGCGCCCGAGCGTTCCCACCCCGACTACATGGACGCCACGGCCCGGCTCAGCGCGGCCGCGTCCCGGCTGCGCAAGCGCGACCTGCACATCCTCACCGTGTTCGGCTCCGGCCGGGTCTACGAGGAGAACCGGCGGGTCGAGGACGCCGACGCCACCGATTTCCGCCGCCGCTTCGGCGCCGCGCGCGACGAGTTCACCGCCGTGCTGCTGGATTCCGAGGGCCGGGAGTGCGCCCGCCAGCGCGGCGACCTGGATCTGCCGACACTGCTGCGCGCCCTGCAGGAGCGCCGCCACTGACCGTCTGCGACCGACATGACGGCCGACGACCCCGCGGTGGATTACCATGCTCACAGCCATCCACTGCGCACCGGTACGACATGAAGAAGCTCAGCGGTATCTTCCTGCGCGGCCTCGCCGCCATCCTGCCCATCGTCGTCACGCTCTATCTGCTGTACTGGGTCGGCAGCACCGCGGAGGCCATTCTCGGCGGCCTGCTGCAGCGGGTGCTGCCGGCCGAGTGGTACCTGCCGGGTCTGGGGGTGCTGGCCGGCCTGCTGCTGATCTTCCTGCTCGGCGTGCTGCTCAAGGCCTACCTGGTGCAGCAGCTGTGGCGGCTGCTGGAGCGAGCCATGCAGCGCATCCCGCTGGTGAACACCATCTACGGCGCGGCGCAGGATCTGATGGCGTTCTTCTCGCCGAAGCAGAAGGACATGGGCCAGGTGGTATTGGTGCCGTTCGGCGACGAGGGTTACCGCACGCTGGGCATCGTCACCCGCCCGAATCCGGCCGAGCTGCCGCCCGGTCTGGACGGGCTGGGGCTGATCGCGGTGTACGTGCCCTTCGGTTATCAGATCGGCGGCCATACTTTGCTGGTGCCGCCTTCGGCGGTGGAGCCGCTGGACATGACTGTGGAACAGGCCATGCGCTTCATCGTCACGGCGGGCATCTCCACCGGCAAAACCACCGCGCCGCCGCGCCTGGCCAACGCTGGAAAAGCCCCGGGGGGTACTTTATGATCAACTGGCCCCAACAAAAACGAATCATAGGCCACCACGGCTCCCCAGCCCGTGCGGCTGCCCGCTCAAAAAGCAGGGTAACCCAGCGTCAGCAACCCTTGTCGCTCGCCGTCCGGCTGGGCCCGTGGCCTACCCATGAGGTGAGTTATGGCTGCTGTGTCTGAGGACATCGATCCTCAAGAAACGCGTGAGTGGCTGGACGCCCTCGAGGCCCTCATCGAGGCGGAAGGTCCGGAACGGGCGCACTTCCTGCTGGAAGCCCTGGTCGACAAGGCCCGCCGCCGCGGCATCAACCTGCCGTTCAAGGCCACCACGGCTTATCTGAACACCATCCCGCCTCACCTCGAAGCCCGTTCCCCCGGCGATCACGCGCTGGAATGGCGCATCCGCTCGCTGATCCGCTGGAACGCCATGGCCATGGTGGTGCAGGCCAACAAGGAGAACGACGGCATCGGCGGCCATATCGCCAGCTTCGCCTCCAGCGCCACGCTCTACGACGTCGGCTTCAACCACTTCTGGCACGCGCCCAGCGAGGAGCATGGCGGCGACCTGATCTACATCCAGGGCCACTCGGCGCCCGGTATCTACGCTCGCGCTTTCCTCGAAGGCCGCCTGACCGAGGAGCAGCTGCATGCCTTCCGCCGCGAGGTCAGCCTCAAGGGCATCAGCTCCTACCCGCACCCCTGGCTGATGCCGACCTTCTGGCAGTTCCCGACGGTGTCCATGGGCCTGGGGCCGATCATGGGTATCTACCAGGCGCGCTTCATGAAGTACCTGCATGACCGCGGCCTAGCCGACACCGCCAAGCGCAAGGTCTGGGTGTTCTGCGGCGACGGCGAGATGGACGAGCCCGAGGCCAAGGGCGCCATCGGCCTGGCCGGCCGCGAGCGGCTGGACAACCTGATCTTCGTCATCAACTGCAATCTGCAGCGGCTCGACGGCCCGGTGCGCGGCAACAGCAAGATCATCCAGGAGCTGGAAGGCGAGTTCCGCGGCGCCGGCTGGAACGTGATCAAGGTGATCTGGGGCTCGTACTGGGATCCGCTGCTGATGCGCGACCGCAAGGGCCTGCTGCGCCGGCGCATGGAAGAGGTGGTGGACGGCGAGTACCAGAACTACGCGGCCAAGGGCGGCGCCTACACCCGCGAGCACTTCTTCGGCAAGTACCCGGAACTGAAGGAGATGGTCGCCAACCTCTCGGACGAGGACATCTGGCGCCTCAACCGCGGCGGCCACGACCCGCACAAGATCTACGCCGCCTATCACGCCGCCGTGAACCACACCGGCCAGCCCACGGTGATCCTGGCCAAGACCGTCAAGGGCTACGGCATGGGCGAGGCCGGCGAGGGCCAGAACATCACCCATCAGCAGAAGAAGATGGGCGAGAAGGCGCTCAAGGCTTTCCGCGACCGCTTCAAGATCCCGATCTCGGACGACGAGATCGGCAAGGCACCGTTCTACCGGCCGGCCGACGACAGCCCCGAGATCCAGTACCTGCGCGAACGCCGCCGGGCGCTCGGTGGCTACCTCCCGGCGCGCGACCCGCACCGCGCGCCGCCGCTCAAGGTGCCCGACCTCTCGGCCTTCGAGCTGCTGCTCAAGGGCACCGAAGATCGCGAGATGTCCACCACCATGGCGTTCGTGCGCATCCTGGCGATCCTGCTGCGCGACCCGCACATCGCCAAGCACATCGTGCCCATCGTGCCGGACGAGGCGCGCACCTTCGGCATGGAGGGCCTGTTCCGCCAGCTCGGCATCTATTCCTCGGTCGGCCAGCTGTACTCGCCGCAGGACGCCGACCAGCTGATGTTCTACAAGGAGGACAAGAAGGGACAGATCCTGCAGGAGGGCATCACCGAGGCCGGCGCCATGAGCTCCTGGATCGCCGCCGGCACGGCCTACGCCAACCACGGCATCCAGATGATCCCCTTCTACGCCTACTACTCGATGTTCGGCTTCCAGCGGGTGGGCGATCTGGCCTGGGCGGCGGGCGACTCGCAGGCGCGTGGCTTCCTCATGGGCGGCACCTCCGGGCGCACCACGCTCAACGGCGAGGGGCTGCAGCACCAGGACGGCCACAGCCACGTGCAGGCTGCGCTCATCCCGAACTGCATCGCCTACGACCCGACCTACGCCTACGAGATGGCGGTAATCATCCAGGACGGCCTGCGGCGCATGTTCCAGGACGGCGAGAACGTGTTCTATTACATCACCATGATGAACGAGAACTACGTTCATCCGCCCATGCCGGACGGCGCCGAGGAGGGCATCCGCAAGGGCATGTACCTGCTGCGCGAGGGCGGCGAGGGCAAGCTACGGGTGCAGCTGCTCGGCTCGGGCACCATCCTGCGCGAGGTGATCGCCGCCGCCGAGCTGCTCGCGCAGGACTGGGGCGTGCAGGCCGACATCTGGAGCTGCCCCTCGTTCACCGAGCTGCAGCGCGACGGCAACGACTGCCAGCGCTGGAACATGCTGCACCCCGAAGCCGAGCCGCGCCAACCCTGGGTCAGCCGCTGCCTGGCCGGGCGGCAGGGGCCGGCGGTGGCCGCCACCGATTACGTGCGGGCGTTCGCCGAGCAGATCCGGCCCTACCTCGATCGCCGCTACGTGGTGCTCGGCACCGACGGCTACGGCCGTTCCGACACCCGCGAGGCGCTGCGCGGTTTCTTCGAGGTCGACCGCCACTTCGTCACGGTCGCCGCGCTCAAGGCGCTGGCCGACGACGGCGAGCTGCCGCCGGCCAAGGTCAGCGAGGCGATCAGGAAGTACGGCATCGACCCGGACAAGCCCAACCCGCGGCTGAGCTAGCCGGACCGCCGAAAGGACAGAGGCATGGCAGACCTCATCGAGTTGAAGGTTCCCGACATCGGCGATTTCCGGGATGTGCCGATCATCGAGGTGCTGGTCAAGCCCGGCGACCGCGTCGAACAGGAGCAGTCGCTCGTCACCCTCGAGAGCGACAAGGCCACCATGGAGGTGCCCAGCACCCACGCCGGCGTCATCAAGGAGCTGCGCGTGAAGATCGGCGACAAGGTCTCCGAGGGCACCGTCATCGCCTTGCTGGAGCCGGCCGGCGCCCAGCCGCCCGACACCGCGCCCCAGCAGAAGAAGGTCGAACCGGTGCAGGCCGGCGCTCCGCGTGGCGAGGAGATGGAGCAGGAGCCCACGCCGGCGGCCGCCGCGCCCGAACCGGCGGCCGGGGACGCTGACTGCGACGTGGTGGTGATCGGCGCCGGCCCCGGCGGCTACACGGCCGCGTTCCGCGCCGCCGATCTGGGACTGAAGACCATCCTGGTGGAACGCTACGCCACCCTCGGCGGCGTTTGCCTCAACGTCGGCTGCATTCCCTCCAAGGCCCTGCTGCACGCCGCCAAAGTGCTGGACGAGGTGGAATACTTCCGCGAGCGCGGCATCCGCTTCGGCCAACCCGAGATCGATCCGGGCAAGCTGGCGCAGTGGAAGGACAGCGTGGTGCAGCGCCTGACCGGCGGTCTGGCCAGCATGGCCAAGCAGCGCAAGGTCGAGACCGTGCAGGGCACGGCCAGGTTCGTCTCGCCGCACGAACTGGAGGTGGCGCTGGCCGAGGGCGGCGAGCGCCGCATCCGCTTCCGCAACTGCATCATCGCCGCCGGCTCGCGGGCGGTCGCACCACCGGGCTTCGACATGAGCCATCCCCGACTGATGGATTCCACCCGGGCGCTGGCGCTGGAGGAGATTTCCAAGCGCCTGCTGGTGGTCGGCGGCGGCATCATCGGCTTGGAGATGGCCACGGTGTACGACGCCCTGGGCGCCAAGGTCACCATCGTCGAGATGCTCGACCGCCTGATGGCCGGTGCCGACGCCGACATGGTCCGCCCGCTGCGCAAGCGCATCGACGCCCGCTATGAAGCGATCTACCTCAAGACCCGCGTCACCGCGGTTCGCCCGGACGCCGACGGCGTGACCGTGCGCTTCGAGGGCGAGGGCGCGCCCGCCGAGGACCGCTTCGACCGGGTGCTGGTGGCGGTCGGACGCAAGCCCAACGCCGACCGGCTGGGGCTGGAAGCGGCCGGCGTGGCGCTGGACGAGCGCGGCTTCGTCCGGGTCGACGAGCACATGCGCAGCAGCGTGCCGCACATCTACGCCATCGGCGACATCGCCGGCCCGCCCATGCTGGCGCACAAGGCCTCGCACGAGGGCAAGGTGGCGGCCGAGAATTGCGCCGGGCTGCGGCACGCCTTCGACGCCCGAGTCATTCCGTCGGTGGCCTACACCGATCCGGAAGTGGCCTGGGTCGGCGTCACCGAGGAGGAGGCCAAACGCGACGGTCTTGCCTACGATAAAGGGATGTTCCCCTGGTCCGCCAACGGCCGCAGCCTGGCCATGGGCCGCGACGACGGCATTACCAAGCTGCTGTTCGCCAAGGACAGCGGCCGGCTGATCGGCGGCGCCATCACCGGCCCCGGCGCCGGCGACCTGATCTCGGAGGTGGCCCTGGCCATCGAGATGGGCGCGGTGGCGGAGGACATCGGGTTGACGGTGCATCCGCACCCGACCCTGTCCGAGACGGTAGCGATGGCCGCCGAGGCGGTGGCGGGAACGCTGACCGATCTATACATCCCTAAGCGCAAGCCATGACCATGGAGCGGGACGAAGCGCGGTGTCACGGCGGCTGCGGCAAGGCGCGGTTCCCTTGCCGGCCGATACAGGCTAAGCTCGCAAACCTGACTCCATCGTCATAAACGCCGCACCGCCGCACTGGAGACGGGACCTATGCCGCGAATCGCCAACATCATTGCCACCGCCCACTATCGGCCGGAACGCAAAGTCACCAACGCCGAACTGACGGAACACTTCACCAAGCTCGGCATGCCGGAAGTGATCGGCAAGTTCGAGGCCGCCAGCGGCATCCTGCAGCGCTGGTGGGCGCCCGACGACTGGTCCACCTCCGACCTGGCGCTGCCCGCCGCTCGCCTGGCGCTGGAGAAGGCCGGCCGCAAGCCCGAGGAGGTGGACCTGATCATCCTCGGCACCGACTCGCCGGACTACACCACCCCGGCCACCTCCACCGTGCTCCAGGCCAAGCTCGGCGCAGTCAACGCCGGCACCTTCGACGTCGGCTGCGCCTGCGCCTCGTTCCCGACCGCGCTGTCGGCGGCGGCCGGCATCATCGCCACCAACCCGGCGATCAAGACCATCCTGGTGCTCGGCGTGTACATGATGCACCGCCTGGCCGACCCCAACGATCCGACCATCTTCTTCTACGGCGACGGCGCCGGCGCCGCGGTGGTGGAGCCGGGCGACGAGCCGGGCTTCATCGGCGCCGCCTACCGCGCCGACGGCACCTACGCCGATTGCTGGGGAATCTTCTCCAGCGGCACCGCCGAGCCGCCCAGCCACGAGTCCATCGACGCCGGCCGCACCTACGTCAAGCTGGTCAAGCGCTACCCGCCGGAGATCAACGACGAGGGTTGGCCGCTGCTGTTCAACCGCCTGGCCGAGCAGTGCGGCTTCACGGTCGACGACGTCGACCAGGCCATCTTCACCCAGGTGCGCAAGGCCACGGTGGAGAAGGTCGCCGACACCATCGGCCTGCCGCGCGAGAAGGCGCACACCATCATGGAGGAGAGCGGCTACACCGGCTCGGCCTGCATCCCCATGGCGCTGGACGACGCCATCAACAAGGGCAAGATCAAGTCCGGCGACCTGGTGGTGATGATCGGCTCCGGCGTGGGCTACAACCAGGCGGCCTGCGCCTTCCGCATGCGCTGAGCCGCCCTTGCCTCCGCGCGCCGGCCTCTCTCCCGTTAGGGCCTAGCGTGCGCACTCACCGAGCGGGAGCGGTCGTGCCGTAACGAAGGCATGACAGGACCGCGATCCGTGCGCTCCCTCCCCCCTCGCGGGGGAGAGCGTAGCGCGGGGGCCACCAGGGAAAGGGGGAGCAAACAAGCCGCGAAGCGCAACGCCTGAATGATCAGAGGCGACGCGCCGCAGGATCGGTGGTGCATTGCGGGCGGGCTTGGTGGAACGGCTCCCGCCATGACACCGGCGTCACGCACGCCCCTTACCGCCGCGCCGCGTCGATCCAGCACCGCTCGCGGCCGGCGATCGCGGACGTCCGGCGGGCAGCGGCTGCGCGGCGGGTAGCGGCACCGGCACGTAGCGCAGGTGATCGAACGGCGGATACGGCTGGGCACTGTGCTCGGCGTTGGGGTCCTCGGCGGCGATCCACACCGACTGGTCGCCCCGCCAGCTGCCGTCCTCCACCGCGTGCACGAACTCCGCCAGCAGGCGCGCCACTAGCGCCGGCACCTCCATGGTGAAGGCATGCGCCATGCGCGGCACGATGACCAAGCGCGAGTTGGCGATGCCGCGGCGCAGGATGTCGTGCAGATGACGCGGCGTGAGCGCGTCGCACTCGCCGTTGAGGATCAGGGCGGGCGCTTTGATCTGGACCAGCTCGTCGGTCATGCTGCGGAAATCGCGCAGCGACTCCATCAGATTCTGGATGCCGTACAGTTCGTTGCTGCTCACGCCCAGGCGGCGGATCACCTGCAGCGAGTCGGCGCTCTTGGCCAGGAACTCGTTGGTGAAATTGAGCGGCATCAGCAAGTCGAGGTAGAAGCCGAACCCCACCCGCGCCAGGCCGACGTAGAGGTTGTAGGCGTGCGCCTGCAGCTGCGGATCGATCTCGCTGAACGTGCTGACCGGAATCAGCCCGCCGACCGCGTCGGCGAACAGCACCCCGTACTTGAGCGCCACCACGCCGCCGAACGAGATGCCCATGACGAACGGCCGCTCTATCCCGAGGTGATCGTGCAGCGCCTTGAGCATGCGAGCGTGGTCCTCGAAGCTGACGCCGAGTATCGGCTTGGACGACTGGCCCTGACCCAGCATGTCGTAGCTCAGCACCCGCACCCCGGCCTGCGGCAGCAGCGAGAAATACGGCGCCCAATGCGAGGTGCGCATCGACAGGCCGTTGACGATGCTCACGACCGGCGCGCCTTCCGGTCCGTAGAGCTCGTAATAGACGTTGTGCCGGTCGTTGTATCGGAAGATTGGCATATCCCTTTCCGCTCCCTTGCCTGATGGCGATCTCCGGCGTCAGCCGGGACGATCACTCCGCGGCGCTGGCTTCCTGCGCGCGCCCGTAGCCGGTCACTTCATCCAGCAAACGGTCGAACAGCTCGGCGACCACAACCCGTCGATCCTCGATGATGCGCTCCTTCTCCTCCTGCGTCAGATCGACCTTCATTTCCTTGAGCAGCCGGATCTGCGTCTGGATCTGCCGGCCGTTTTCCTCCTCGATCTCGTGCAGCGCCATCAGGAAGGGCGTGTCCAGCGGCAAGGTCGCGGGCAGCAGCGGCAGGAAACGGATATCGGACATGAAGGCGTGCGACAGCGCCAGGTACTCGTAGAAGGTGACGTCCGCCTGCAGCGTAGCGCTCATGAACTTGGCGCCGTTCACTTTCTGCCACAACGCCAAGTTGAGGTTGGTGGCATCGATATAAATGAAGGGATTGGTGCTCCAATGAGTCGCTTTGCCGAGCAGCGTCGACAACTCAACTTCTTTAAAATACTGATTGTGAAGAAACTTATAAGGGAGCCATTCGAAAGGCTGAAATTCCACCCGGGCCAGGATGGCGGCGTTGATGCTCTTCACCCCCTGCAGGAACAGCGTTATGCGGGTCTGCTCGTCGGGCCCGATGGGGTTCCGGGCGAAATACTCTCTCGCATGTTTTCTTATTGCTTTGGATCGTTCCAGCATGGGCTCCCTCCAGCGAAATTAGCGCAGGATCCATTGCGCAGAAATTTCCCACCCGCCGCATTCTAAACACATCGCCACGGCTCTGCCCAACCGCGCCGGAATGCCTTGAAGAACGTGGGGACGGCTCTTACCCAGAGGCGAACGTAACCACCGGCCGCGGCGAGGAGCTGCCATGGCGTATGGCGCGGAAACCGAGAAAGCCCTGCTCATCGAGCGGCTGGCCGCCGCCGTCGCCGCCCGTTGGCCGGCACGGCGCGCCGGCGACCCGGCGCGCTTCATCGCCAGCTACTACCGCGACACCGCCATCGAGGATCTGCTGCAGCGCCCCGCCGACGACCTGATCGGCGCGGCGGTCTGCCATTGGCAGCTGCTCACCGCCGGCGGCCCCACGCCCCGCATCCGCCTCTACAACCCTGAGCCGGAGCAACACGGCTGGCAGTCGACCCACTCGGTGGTGCAGATCGTCGCCGACGACATGCCGTTCCTGATCGATTCGGTGTCCATGGCCCTCAACCGCGGCGGTCACACCATCCATCTGATCGTGCATCCGGTGCTGCCGATCCGGCGCGACCGGCGCGGCCAGATCCGGGCGCTGGCCGACGACGGCCAGAGCGACGGCTACGCCGCCTGCATGCACTTCGAGATCGACCGCGAGAGCGATCCTTCCCGGCTGGCGGCGCTGAGCGAGACGCTGCGCGAGGTGCTCGGCGACGTGCGGCTGGCGGTGGACGACTGGCCGGCGATGCGGGCCAAGCTGCAGCAACTGGCCGAGGAAATCGCCACCGGCCCGCCGCTGCCGGGCCAGGACCGCGCCGAGAGCGCGGCCTTCCTGCGCTGGCTGGCGGACGATCACTTCACCCTGCTCGGCTACCGCTGCCACGAGCTGATCGGCGACGGCGACACCGACCAGCTGCGCGAGGTGCCCGGCTCGGCGCTGGGCATCCTGCGCAAGCGGAACGCCGCGGGAATCTCGCGCCGGTTCGCGGCGCTGCCGCCCGAGGTCCGCCGCCAGGCGCGGCTGCCGGAGCTGCTGATCATCACCAAGTCGAACTCCCGCGCCACGGTGCACCGGCCGAGCTACATGGACTACATCGGCATCAAGCGCTTCGACGCCCAGGGCGAGGTCATCGGCGAGCACCGTTTCCTCGGGCTGTACACGTCCTCGGCCTATAGCAGCTCGCCGCTGGCCATTCCGCTGCTGCGCCGCAAGGTGGAAGAAGTGATCCGGCGCGCCGCGCTGCCGCCGCGCAGTCATGCCGGCAAGGCGCTGCTGCACATCCTCGAAACCTACCCCCGCGACGAGCTGTTCCAGAGCGACGTAGATACCCTGCACGACATCGCCATGAGCATCCTGCACCTGCAGGAGCGGCAGCGCACCCGGCTGTTCGTGCGTCACGAGCGCTACCAGCGCTTCGTCTCCTGCCTGGTGTACGCCCCGCGCGAGCGCTACAACACCGAGGTGCGCCGGCGCATGCAGGCGCTGCTAGAGCAAGCCTTCGGCAGCTCGCAGAGCGAGTTCGCCGTGCACCTGTCGGAATCGGTGCTGGCGCGTATCCATTTCATCATCCGCCTGCCCACCCCCGGCCGCCCGGCCTATGACCACGCGGCGCTGGAGGCCCTGCTGGCGCAGACCCTGCGCACCTGGCGCGACGATCTCCAGACCGCGCTGCTGGAGCGCTTCGGCGAGCCGCGCGGCAACGCGCTGCTGGCGCGCTATGGCGACGCCTTCCCCGGCGCCTACCGGGCCGACGTCGCACCGCGCCTGGCGGCGCTGGACACCGAACGGCTGGAGCGGCTCGACGAGACCACGCCGCTACTGATCAGCCTCTACCGCGTCCCCGAGCAGCCGCCCGAGCTGCTGCGGCTCAAGCTCTACCACCGCGGCCGCGCCATCGCCCTGTCCGATCTGCTGCCGATCCTGGAGAACATGGGCCTGACCGTGGTCGACGAGCGTCCGTACGAGGTCCGGCCCGGCGAGCGCGAGTGCTGCTGGATCCACGACCTGGGGGTGCGTCACTCGCGAGCGGCGGCGCTCGACACCCCTCGGCTGCGCGACGCCTTCCAGCAGGCGCTGACCGCGGTCTGGCATGGCCAGGCCGAGGACGACGGCTTCAACCGCCTGGTCCTCGAGGCCGGGCTGCGCTGGGAGCAGGTGGTGATCCTGCGCGCCTACGCGAAATACCTGCGCCAGGCCGGCACCACCCTCAGTCAGGCCTACATCGAAACCACCCTGGCGCGCTATCCGCACATCGCCGCCAAGCTGGTCGCGCTGTTCCACGCCCGGCTCGATCCGGCCGGCCGAGACGGCGCCAAGGCGGCGCACCTGGCCGAGGAGATCGTCGCCGACCTCGGCGCGGTGCCGACCCTGGACGAGGACCGCATCCTGCGCCGCTTCCTGGCGGCGATCGAGGCCACGCTGCGCACCAACGCCTTCCAGCGCGACGCCGAGGGCCGGCGCAAGCCCTATCTAGCGCTCAAGCTCGCGCCCGAGCGCATCCCGGACATGCCGCCGCCGCCCCCGAAGTACGAGATCTACGTCTACGCCACCCATTTCGAGGGCGTGCATCTGCGCGGCGGCAAGGTGGCGCGCGGCGGCATCCGCCACTCCGACCGGCGCGAGGACTTCCGCACCGAAGTGCTGGGGCTGATGAAGGCGCAGACGGTCAAGAACGCGGTGATCGTGCCGGTCGGCGCCAAGGGCGGCTTCTACCCGAAGCGGCTGCCGACCGGCGACCGCGAGGCGGTGGCGGCCGAGGTCCGCCGCTGCTACCGCGACTTCATCCGCGGCCTGCTCGACCTCACCGACAACCGCCGCGGCGACGCCATCGTGCCGCCGCCGGACGTGGCCCGTTACGACGACGACGATCCCTATCTGGTGGTAGCGGCCGACAAAGGCACGGCGACCTTCTCCGATCTCGCCAACGAAGTGGCCGCCGAATACGGCTTTTGGCTGGGAGACGCCTTCGCCTCCGGCGGCTCGGCCGGCTACGACCACAAGAAGATGGGCATCACCGCGCGCGGCGCCTGGGAGGCGGTCAAGCGCCACTTCCGCGAGCTGGGCCTGGACATCCAGCGTCAGGACTTCACCTGCGTGGGCATCGGCGACATGTCCGGCGACGTGTTCGGCAACGGCATGCTGCAGTCGCGCCACATCAAGTTGATCGCCGCCTTCGACCATCGCCACATCTTCATCGACCCGGATCCCGACCCCGAGATCTCGTACCAGGAACGCTGCCGGCTCTACCGTCTGCCCCGCTCCAGCTGGGCCGACTACGATCCGGCCAAGCTGTCGGCCGGCGGCGGCGTCTACCCGCGCAGCGCCAAGGTGATCGAGCTCTCGGCCGAGGCCCGGCGCACGCTCGGCACCGAGCAGGAGCGCTTCGCGCCGGACGAGCTGATCCGCGCGCTGCTGCGCGCGCCGGTGGACCTGCTCTGGAGCGGCGGCATCGGCACCTACTGCAAGGCCAGCGACGAGTCCAACGCCGACGTCGGCGACAAGGCCAACGACCCGCTGCGGGTCGACGCCGCCAGCCTGCGCTGCCGCGTGGTGGGCGAAGGCGGCAATCTGGGCTTCACCCAGCGCGGGCGCATCGAGTGCGCCCTGCGCGGCGTGCGGATCAACACCGACGCCATCGACAACGCCGGCGGCGTGAACTGCTCCGATCACGAGGTCAACATCAAGATCCTGCTCAACCAGGCGGTGGAGGACGGCGAGCTCACCGTCAAGCAACGCAACCAGCTGCTGGCCGAGATGACCGAGGAGGTGGCCGCGCTGGTGCTGGCCGACAACTACCAGCAGACCCAGGCGCTGAGCCTGGCGCAGGCGCACGGCGGCGAGGCGCTGGACGAGCACACCCGCTTCATCCACGCGCTGGAGCGCGCCGGCCTGCTGGACCGTGAGCTGGAGCACCTGCCCGACGACGACACCCTGGCGAGCCGGACCCGCCTGACCCGGCCGGAGCTGGCGGTGCTGCTGGCGTACGCCAAGATCGCCGCCAACCACGCGCTGCTGCAGCACGCCCCGCTGCTGGACGCCCCGTTCATGACGCCGGTGCTGCTCGGCTACTTCCCGCGGCCGCTGGCGCGCGACTTCGGCCGCTACATAAGCCGCCACCGGCTGCGGCGCGAGATCACCGCCACCGTGCTCGCCAACCAGATCATCAACCGCATGGGCGTGAGCTTTTTCCACCGGCTCGGCGAATCGCTCGGGGTGGGCTACGACGAGATCGCCCGCGCCTACCTGGCGGCCCGCGACATTTTCGAGCTGGAACACTGGTGGCGACAGGTCGACGCCCTCGACAACCGCATCGACGCCGACCGTCAGATCCGGCTGCAGCTGGCGCTGGCCGATCTGCAGGAGCAGGCGACGCTCTGGCTGCTGCGCAATCTGCCGCGACCGCTCGACGTGCCGCTGGCGATCGAGCGCCTCAAGCCGCAGGTGGCGCGGTTCTGGGACAACATGACCGAGTTGCTGCCGGCCGGCGCCCGCGAGCGGCTGGCGGCGCGAGAGCTGGCGGCCACCGCCGACGGCGTGCCGGCCGAGCTGGCGCGGCGGGTGGCGGCCGGCGGCCTGCTGTTCTCGGCGCTGGACATGGCGTGGATCTGCCGTCAGACCGAAAGCGAGCTTTTCCTGGTGGCGGGGGTATACTTCCTTGCCGCGGAGCGCCTGGAGCTGGATTGGCTGCGCACCACCATCGACGCGTTCCCGACCGCCGACCCGTGGCAAGAGCGCTTCCGGGCGGGCCTGGAGGACGAGATCTACCTGCAGCTGCGGTGGCTGGGGGCGGAAGTGGTGACGGCCAGCGGGCTGCCGCGGGCGGAGGAGAGGGTCGAGGCTTGGCTGGAGCGCTATGCGGCACAGGTGGCGCGCATCCGCCAGACCCTGGCCGAGCTGAAGAGCATGCCCAAGCTGGAGCTGGCGATGCTGGCGGTGGCGGTGCAGCAGCTCAAGCAATTGGTACAGGCCGGCACGGCGCGCGCATTGGAAAAGCAATCATGACGACGGTTGAGCTGCATTACACGAGCCTGGGCGAGGGCCCGCCGCTGGTGATCCTGCACGGCCTGTACGGCGCCGGCACCAACTGGAACAGCCACGCCAAGTGGCTGTCGGAGCGCTTCCGGGTAATTCTGGTGGATTTGCGCAACCACGGCCGCTCGCCGCACCACCCGGACATGAGCTACCCCGCGCAGGCCGCCGACGTGCTAGCGCTGCTCGACCGGCTGGACATCGATCAGGCGCTGCTGCTCGGCCACAGCATGGGCGGCAAGGCCGCCATGGTTCTGGCGCTGCAGCACCCGCAGCGGGTGCGGGCGCTGATCGCCGCCGACATCGCGCCGGTGTCCTACCGCGACCGCGATCACGGCCACGCCCGCATCATCGACGCCCTGCGCCGGCTGCCGCTCGACCGCGTCGGCTCGCGCGAGGAGGCCGACCGGCTGCTCAGCGCCGACATCGCCGCCGCTTCGGTCCGGCAATTCCTGCTGACCAATCTGCAGCGGCAGGGCGGCGGCTACGTGTGGCGCATTCCGTTGGACATCCTGGCCGATCAACTGCCGCTCATCCAGGACTTTCCACCGCTGGAAGGGCGCTTCCCTGGGCCGGCGCTATTCATCCACGGCGCCGAGTCGGATTACCTCACCGAGGCGGAGATCCCGGCGGTGCGCGCGCGCTTCCCGGCCGCCCGCATCGTCGCGGTGGCCGGCGCCGGACACTGGCTGCACGTGGAGCGGCCGGCCGAGTTCAGCGCGCAACTGCGGGCCTTTCTGGAGCAATTTCACCATTTAGACCGCGACGCACCATAATTATGTCAATTTTATAAGAGGGCCCCTGTGGTAGGGGTAGGGGGCGAAACCGTATAATGCCGCCCTTCCGCCTGCCCGGCATGCCCCAGTTTTGGGAGATTTTTAGATGTCCGACGAATTGCGCGACGCCGCGCTCGAATACCACCGCAGTGGTAGCCCCGGCAAAATTCAGGTCGTCCCCACCAAACCTCTGGCCAACCAGCGCGATCTGGCGCTGGCGTACTCGCCGGGCGTAGCTTTCGCCTGCGAGGCGATCGTCGCCGATCCGGACGCGGCCGCCACCCTCACTTCCCGCGGCAACCTGGTCGCGGTCATCACCAACGGCACCGCCGTGCTGGGCCTGGGCAACATCGGCCCGCTCGCCGGCAAGCCGGTGATGGAAGGCAAGGGCGTGCTGTTCAAGAAGTTCGCCGGCATCGATGTGTTCGACATCGAGATCAACGAGCGCGACCCGCAGAAGCTGATCGACATCATCGCCTCGCTGGAGCCGACCTTCGGCGGCATCAACCTGGAAGACATCAAGGCGCCGGAGTGCTTCGTGATCGAGGCAGCGCTGCGCGAGCGGATGAAGATCCCCGTCTTCCACGACGACCAGCATGGCACCGCCATCGTCTCCGCCGCCGCCATCCTCAATGGCCTGCGCCTGGTCGGCAAGGACATCAAGGACGTCAAGGTGGTGACCTCGGGCGCCGGCGCGGCGGCCATCGCCTGCCTCGACCTGCTGGTGGCCCTGGGCGTGCGCAAGGAAAACATCATCGCCTGCGACTCCAAGGGCGTGATCTACAAGGGCCGCACGGTGTCCATGGACCCGCGCAAGGTCGAATACGCCGCCGACACCGGGGCCCGCACCCTGGCCGAGGCCATGGTCGGCGCCGACATCTTCCTCGGCCTGTCTGGCCCTGGCGTGGTCACCGCCGAGATGGTCAAGACCATGGCCCCCAATCCGCTGATCCTGGCCCTGGCCAACCCGGTGCCGGAGATCCTGCCGGAAGTGGCCAAGGAAGCGCGCCCCGACGCCATCATCTGCACCGGCCGCTCCGACTACCCCAACCAGGTCAACAACGTCCTCTGCTTCCCCTTCATCTTCCGCGGTGCGCTCGACGTCGGCGCCACCACCATCAACGAGGAGATGAAGCTGGCGGCGGTGAAGGCCATCGCCGATCTGGCCCTGGCCGAGCCGTCCGACATCGTGGCCGCGGCCTACGGCGGCGCGCCGCTGCGGTTCGGCCCGGACTACATCATTCCCAAGCCGTTCGACCCGCGCCTGATCGTGCGCGTGGCGCCGGCGGTGGCGCAGGCGGCCATGGACAGCGGCGTGGCCACCCGGCCGATCACCGACATGGCGTCCTACCAGATGCGGCTGAACCAGTTCGTGTTCCAATCCGGTCTGGTGATGAAGCCGATCTTCGAGCGCGCCCGCCAGGATCCCCGTCGCGTGGTCTACTGCGAGGGCGAGGAGGATCGGGTGCTGCGCGCCGTGCAGACCTGCGTCGACGAGGGCCTGGTCAAGCCGATCCTGATCGGCCGGCGCAAGGTCGTGGAGATGCGCATCGAGCGGCTGGGCCTGCGCCTGCGCCCGGATCAGGACTTCGCCCTGGTCGACCCGGACGAGGATCCGCGCTTCAAGGAATACTGGCAGCTCTACCACAGCATCATGGAGCGGCGCGGCGTCACGCCGGCCCGGGCCAAGACCATCGTGCGCACCCGTAACACGGTGATCGGCGCGCTGATGGTGCGCCGCGGCGAGGCCGACGCCGTGCTCGGCGGCTTGGTCGGCCGCTACCAGCGCCAGCTGAACTACGTGCAGCAGGTGATCGGCACCCGGCCCGGCGTCACCAACATGGCGGCGATGAACCTGCTGATCATGCCGCGCGGCGTGCTGTTCTTCTGCGACACCTACGTCAACCATGATCCGACCGCGCAGCAGATCGCCGAGATGACCCTGCTGGCGGCCGACACGGTGCGCCGGTTCGGCTTCACCCCCAAGGTGGCGCTGCTGTCGCACTCCAGCTTCGGCGCCTCGGAGCACCCGTCGGCGGAGAAGATGCGCGAAGCGCTGCAGCTGATCCTGGAGCGCGCGCCGGATCTGGAGGTGGAAGGCGAGATGCAGGCGGACTCCGCCATCTCGGAAGCCATCCGCTCCGCGTCCTTCCCCAATTCGCGCCTGAAAGGCTCGGCCAACCTGCTGATCATGCCCAGCCTTGACGCCGCCAACATCGCCTTCAATCTGCTGAAGGTGGTGTCCGAAGGCGTGTCGGTGGGGCCGATCCTGCTCGGTACCGCCAAGCCAGCGCACATCCTCACGCCCAGCACCACGGTGCGCGGCATCGTCAACATGAGCGCGCTGGCGTCGGTCGAGGCCTCCATGGCCGCCGAGGCCCAGGACGCCTCCGCTCAGGCCTGACGTCCATTCCCGGCCGGCGCAATGCCGGCCGGGTTCTCCCGTGGGAGGTTGTCCGCCATGGCTAGCTCTTCCCCGGCCCCGCTGGGGCTGCTGCTGACCAACCTCGGCACGCCCGACGCCCCCACCCCAGCGGCCCTGCGCCGCTATCTCGGCGAATTCCTGTCCGATCCGCGCGTGGTGGAAACCCCGCGGCCGATCTGGCTGCCCATCCTGCACGGCATCGTCCTGCGCGTCCGCCCGCGGCGTTCGGCACACGCCTATCAGCGGGTCTGGACCGAGCAGGGCTCGCCGCTGCTGGCCATCTCCCAGCGCCAGACCGCGGCGCTACAGGCGGCGCTGGATCAGCGCCATCCCGGCGCGGTGGTGGTACGACTGGCCATGCGCTACGGCAACCCGTCCATCGCCAACGGCCTGACCGAGCTCTGGCAGGCCGGCGCCCGCCGCATCCTGGTGCTGCCGCTCTATCCGCAGTACTCGGCCTCCACCGGCGCCTCGACCCTGGACGCCGTCTACCAGGCCCTGCGCGGCTGGCGGGAAGTACCATCGCTGCGCTTCGTGCGCGACTATCACGACGATCCCGGCTACATCGACGCGCTGGCGGCGAAGATCCGCGACTACTGGCGTGAGCACGGCCAAGGCGAGCGGCTGGTGCTGTCGTTCCACGGGCTGCCCAAGCGCTACGCCGAGCTGGGCGACCCGTACCCGCAGCAGTGCCACACCACATGCGCCTTGCTGGCCGAGGCGCTGGGGCTCAAGGAGGGGCAGTGGCTGGTCACCTTCCAGTCGCGGTTCGGACCGAGCGAGTGGCTACAGCCCTACACCGACACCACTCTGCAGCGCCTGGCCGCCGAAGGTGTCAAGCGAGTCGATCTGGCCTGCCCGGGCTTTTCCGCCGATTGCCTGGAGACGCTGGAGGAGAACGCCATGACCAACCGCGACCTGTATCTGGCGGCGGGCGGCGAGCAGTTCCACTACATTCCCTGCCTCAACGACGAGCCGCGCCACATCCAGGCGCTGACCGAGCTGGCGCTGCGGGAGCTTGGCGGCTGGCTGTGAAGTCAGCCGTCGGCCGCCGCGGATCAGGACAGTAGGCTGACCACGGCGTAGCGGCTGATATTGGCCTGGGCCAGGACAGCCTGGGTAACGGCGGCGTAGCTGGAAGGGCGGCGATTCATCACCGCGAATACCTGACTGGCGAATCCCAGCGCCCACTCCTGCTCATCCAGCCCCGACTGGCTAGCGAGGAAGCGGCGCAACTCCTCGCGGCGATGAGCGATCTGCTCGCGCAAAGCGGCGATCTTGTCCAGAGCCTCGACCACGGCATCGAGCAGGGCGCGCAGGTGCTCGCGCGAGTCCAGCGCCGGGGCTTCCGGCAGAGACAGCAGCCGGTCCTCCCGGCTGGTCAGACGGGTGGGGCGGCCCTTGGCGGCCAGCTTGCCCTCGCCCTGCACCGCCAGCTTGCCGCGCAGCGCCGCCCACTCGTCCTCGCGGGCGGAGAACTTCAGGTTGCCGTGCTCATCGAGCTCGGCGCGGATGCCCAACCGACCGAGCCCGGCATTGAACGCGCGCAGGATCTGCTGCTCGCTCATGCCGTCTTCCAGCACCACCGCGACCGGCTCGCTGCCGCCGGTGAACACCAGGGTCTCGCGCCCGGAGCGGCGGATGGCGTCGATCGACTCAAGCCCTTCCAGGCTGAAGCGGCTGCGCACCGGCTCGTTCAAGCGCAGCTTGAAAGCGGCGTCGAGCACGTTGCCTGAACGCTCGCCGCGTTGCGCCAGCAGCTCGTCGATCCGCCGCAGCAGCTTGCGCAGCCCCTCCTGATCGCCGCTGCGGGCGGCGTTGCTGAGCTCGCGGCTCAAACTGAGCTTGGCGGCGGACAGGCGGTTTTCCAGATCGCCGAGGTAGCGCTCGGCCGACTGCAGCGAGGAAAGCTGCTGATTGAGCTGGATCGTAAAGCTGTTGCGGCGGCCAAGGCTGCGCTCGCTCACCCGCTCCGCGTCGTTGGTCCGGCGCGGTGCCGGCTGCTGCGCCGGTCGCTGCGACGTCTGCTGCGCCTGGGACGCGCGGCGCTGGTCCTGGGCGCTGACCGAGGTGACGGTCGGCAGCTGCTTGCCGATCTTCATAGGCGACCCCGTTTACAGCTGGGCGAATAACGACAACCCATTCAGCTTGAGATAGGTTTTCTGCGTCGACTGCAGCGCCAGCTGATAGCTGGCGAAATCGATGCTGGCACCGGCGTAGTCCAGCTGCGACAGCTCGCCCTCGATCCGCTGGTTGACCAGCGACAGCCCCTCGTTGCTGGCCGTCAGCAGGCTCAGCGTGTTCTGCCGCCCGCCCAGCTCGGTGACGGTGCCGAGCAGCAGATCATGCGTGCGGTCCAGGCTGTCGATCGTCGCCGCGATCTGCTGATGCACCGCCGGGTCGCCGGTATCGAGGGCCGGATCCTTGAGCATGGCCACCAGCTGGTGCAAGTCGTTGAACAGGTCGAGCGTCGGCCCGAACGCCTGCTCGGCGGTGACGTTCTCGTCCAGCAGCACGCCGTTGGCCACCGCCGCCTGGCGATGCTTGTTGTTACCGCCCAGCACATAGGTCTGGGTGGCATCGTCGAACACCACCGCCGGACGATCGCTCTGGGTGCCGGAGAACAGGTAGCGGCCCTCCTCGTCGCGCACGTTCGCCAGACTCAGTAGCGTCTGCTCCAGCACTTCCAGCTCGCTGGCCATGGCGGCCAGGTCGCTGCGTGAGCTCACGCCGCTGTTGGCCGCCCACAGCAGGATGTCGCGCACGTTGAGCATGGTGTCCGAGGCGGCCTTGAGGTTGGCTTCCTGCTTGGAGAAGCTGCTGGCCAGATTGTCGATGTTGCTGCGGAACTGGGTCAGGCTCGCCTCCTCGCGCTGGATGCGCAGCAGGCGCACGCTGGCGATCGGATCGTCCGACGGCAGCAGGAGGCGCTCGCCGGTGGACATCTGCTGCATCAGCTTGCCGAGCTGGGCCGAGTTGGCGCTCATCGAGCTGTGCATCAGCGCGGTGATCTGAGCGTTGGTGATCCGCATGGCGTAATCCTCAATCGTGCCGGCCCGCGCTAGAACAGGGCCAGCAGCGCGTCGAACAGTTCCCTGGCGGTGCTCACCACCTTGGTGTTGGCCTGGTAGGCCTCGGCGTAAGCCATCAGGTTGATGGCCTCCTCGTCCAGGCTGACGGCGCTGACGCTGTCGCGCTGCGCCTGCGCCTGGTTGGCGACCGTGGTGGCGGTATCGAGATCGGCCTGGTTCTGACGGCTGGCGCTGGCGATCCAGCTCAGCATGCTGGCGTAGGCGTCGTTCAGCGGCATGGTGCTGCCGCCGATCGACACGCTCTGCAAGCGGACGTCGAGCAGGCGCAGCAGCACGTCGTTGTTGTCCACCTCGCCGGGCGCCGAGGAGAACGCCAGCTGCTCGGGCGAGAGCGGGTTGACGCTGAGCAGGGCGCTGGTGCTGGAGCCGTCGTAGACGAACAGCGGCTGCCCCGGATTGCCGTTGAGGTCGTAGCCGTCGACCAGCACCGCGTTCACCGTCTGCGCCAACGCCTCGGCCATGTTCCGCAGATCGGCCAGGGCCGGGCGCAGCGCGCCGTACTCACTATCGTGCAGCGCGCCCAGGGTGCCGCCCAGCTTCACCTGCCCGAGCGGAAAGGACGCTTCCGCAAACTTCAGCGACAGCGCCTGCTCGCCCGTCGCCGTGCCGCTGACCACCAACCGCGCCGACGTGGAGCGCACCACCAGCGGCTGGCCGTTGGCCAGCGACACGCTCAGCGAGCCGTCGGCCATCTCCTGGGTGCGCACGTCGGCGTGCTTGCTCAGCTCCTTGACCAGGTTGTCGCGGTAATCGCGCAGCGTGCCGGAATCGCGGTCGGTCGCCTCCATCTCGATGATGCGGGCGTTGAGCTCGCCGATGTTGGCGATCAGGCCGTTGATCTCCTCCACCACCGCGCTGCGCTGGCCGTGCAGCGACTGCAGCTGGGTGTCGATGTTGCTGGCCAGGCCGTTGAAGCGCAGGGCCAATTGCCGCGCTTCGTCCAGCACTTGCTGACGCAGGCTGATGGAGCGGGGCGAGGCGCTGACCTCGCTGACCGCGGCGAAGAAATTGTCCAGACCGGCGCTGATGTTAGCGCCGTCGCTGTCGACCAAGCCCTCGAGCGCGGTCAGGTATTGCTGGCGGCTGCTGAAGTAGCCCAGCTCGGTGGTGGCCCGCCACAGCTGTTGGTTCTGGAAATCGCTGTAGACGCGGCGGATACCGCTCACCTCGACGCCGCCGCCTTGCCCGACCACCGTCCGCAGCTCGGGCACGAGCCGGCTGTAGCCCGGAGTGTTGACGTTGGCGACGTTCTGCCCGGTCGTGTTCAGGGCGATTTGCGCCGCGCGAATACCGCTGAAGCCGATTTGACTGAGAGTACTCACTAAACGGTTCCCTTGGCCTCGATCCGAATCGGGGGCGCGAACGCCGGCGAACGGTAGGCGCCGACAGCACCGGACTCGCTCTCTGGTAAGGCGACCGGAGCGGCGGCGCCGTTAACCTCGGCCGCCCGGCCCGGGCTCACCCCCGGCCGCGGCGCGGGGGCGGTCTGCAAATCGGCCAGGATCGAGACGGTGTAGCGGCGGGTTTCGGGAAAGGGAATCCGGCGCACCCACTCGGCGGTATCGATCTCGCCGGTGCGCGGATCGCCGTTACGCTGCAGCCAGGCGTCGACCCGCGACGGACCGGCGTTGTAGGCCGCCACCGCCAGCGCGTAATGGCCGTCGTAGCGGCGCAGCAGCTTTTCCAGATACGCCGAACCGAGCCGGCGGTTGAAGTCGGGATCGGCGGTCAAGCGCTCTTCGCTGTACGCCAGGCCCAGCTCGGCGGCCAGTTCCCGGGCGGTATCCGGCATGAGCTGCATCAGCCCGCGCGCGCCCTTGGGGGAGACGGCGGCGGCATCGCCGGCCGACTCGTGGCGGATCACGCTCTCCACCAGCGCCTGGAACCCCGCCGCGCCGCGCTGCCACAGCGATGCCATGCCCTCGACGCCGCGCTGCAGGGCGCCGGCGATGGCGGTCCCCGCCTGTTGCGCCGCTTGCAGCATGTGCTGCCCTTCCGACGCCACAGCGGGCGGCTGGTCGTCGCCGCCAAGCTGGCGCACCAGCAGCTCGGCGATGCCGGCCTGGCGCTTGCGCGCCAGGGCTTCCGCCAGAGCGCCGTCGTAGAAATCGCGAAAGGTGTCCGCTTCGCGGCTGCGCAGGGGGCTGTCGGCGCCCAGCACGTCAGCCGCCTTGCGCATCTGCTTGAGGATCTGCTGCAGGAACAGCGCCTCGAACTGCTCGGACACCGCTTCCAGCTGGGCGCGGCGTGTATCGCGCGAGGCATCGGTGTGGACGCTGACACCGAGGCTAGGGGTGTTCAGGATGTTCATGACCGCCCCTCGTTACATCACGATGACTTCGGCATTGAGCGCGCCGGCGCGCTCCAGCGCCTGCAGAATGCTCATCACATCGTCCGGGGTAGCGCCGAGGCTGTTGACGGTGTCGATGATGCTCTGCAGGCTGGTGCCCTCCGGCCAGGCGAACATGGCGTTACGGTCGTGCCGCACCTCCACCTCCGAACGCGGCACCACCACCGTCTCGCCGCGCCCGAACGGCTCGGGCTGGCTGACCTGCGGCCGTTCGCTGATGGTGACGGTGAGCGAGCCGTGCGCCACGGCGGCGGCCTTCACCCGCACCCCCTGGCCCACCACCACGGTACCGGTGCGGCTGTTGAACACCACCCGCGGCCGGGCCATCCCTTCCTCCACGTCCAGCGTCTCCAGCATGGCCATGAAGCTCATGCGCTGGTTGCTGTCGGCCGGCGCCCGCACCGCGATGCGGGTGGCGTTGAGCGCAGTGGCCGTGCCCGGACCGAACAGGCGGTCGATGGCCTCGACCACGCGGCTGACGGTCTGGAAGCTGGGCTGGCGCAAGCTCAGCATCACCTCCGGGCGCTGCGCGAAATCGGTCGGGATCTCCCGCTCCACCGTCGCGCCGTTGGGAATGCGCCCGCTGTTGGCGCTGTTGATCGCCACGCTGGAGCCGCTCTGGCCCTCGGCCTTGAGACCGCCGACCACCACCGCGCCCTGGGCCAGGGCGTAGACCTCGCCGTCCACGCCGCGCAGCTCGGTCAGCAGCAGCTGGCCGCCGCGCAGGCTCTGGGCGTCGCCCAGCGAGGCCACGGTCACGTCCAGGGTCTGCCCCGGCCCGTACGAGGGCGGCACGGTGGCGGTGACCATCACTGCCGCGGTGTTCTTGAGCTTGGGATCGACCTTGTCCGGCAGCTTGACGCCGAACCGCTCGATCATGTTGACCACCGACTGACTGGTGAACTTCACCTGGGTCCGGTCGCCGGTGCCGTCCAGGCCCACCACCAGGCCGAAACCGACCAGCTGGTTGCCGCGCACGCCTTCGACATCGACCAGCGACATCAACGGCACGGCCGACGCCGGCGTGCTCACCAACGTCAGGGCGACGGCCAACGCTCTCAGGAACTGACGCATTGCGGCTCTCATCGCTCAGAACGGGAAGATCGGATGGTTGAAGAAACGGGCTAGCCAGCCCGGCGAGTTGCTGTCGTCGAGCAGACCGCGGCCGGCGTAGGAGATGCGCGCGTTGGCCACGCTCTGCGAGGAGACCCGGTTGTAGCGGTCGATGTCGTCCACCCGCACCAGCCCGCTCAAGCGAATGTACTCGTCGCCCTGGTTGAGGCGCAGCCGCTTCTCGCCCTTGACCAGCAGCACGCCGTTGGGCAGCACCTGGTGGACGGTGACCGCGATCGAGCCGAGCAGCTGGTTGCGCTGCGAGCTCTGCGCCGAGCCGTCGAACTCGCGCCCGGCGGAGAGCGACGTCTCCAGGTCGGGGTAGTCCTTGCCCAGCACCTGCGGCACGCCCACGCCGACGCTGGAAGACTTGCCGATGCGGGTGCCGGCGCTCTTGCTCGACTGGGTCGATTCGTTGAGCACGATGGTGAGGATGTCGCCCACGCGCAGCGCGCGGCGGTCGGCGGTGAGCCCGCCGCCGTAGCCCGGTCGATATAGGCCGCCGGCGACCGTGGGCGGCGCGGTGTAGTCGAGCTCGGGCGGCGCGTAGTCGTCCGGGTCGTCCTCGAGGAGAGGCATGCTCTGGCAGCCGCCGAGCAGCAGCGCCAGAGCGACGACGGTCCACGATAGGCGCATCACTCGCCTCAGATGGTCTGGTTCAGGAACTGCTGCATGCTCGAGGCGGCATCCAGCATCTTGGCGTTGGCCTCGTAGCTGCGCTGGATGGCGATCATGGACACCATCGCCTCGACCACCTGTACATTCGAGCCCTCGAGCACGTATTGCTTGATGGTGCCCAAGCCGTTCTCGCCGGGCGTGCCCTCGATCGGCGCGCCGCTGGCCACGGTCTCCCGGTAGAGGTTGCCGCCCAGCGCCTCCAGACCGGCCGGATTGGTGAAGTTCACCAGCGTGATCTGGCCAAGCTCGGTGGGCGTGGTGTCGCCCGGCAGGATCGCGGTGACCGTGCCGTCGCTGCCCACGGTGAAGCCGGTGGCGCCGGCCGGCACCTCGATGGTCGGCACCAGCGGCAATCCCTGGGCGTTGACGATCAGCCCCTCGGCATTGAGCTGGAACTGGCCGTTCTCGGTGTAGAGGATCTCGCCGTTGGGCCCCTCGACCTGGAAGAAACCGCGGCCGACGATGGCCAGGTCCATGGGCTGGCCCGTGGTCTGCATGGTGCCTTCGGTGAACACCTTCTGGGTGCCGGCCACGCGCACGCCGCTGCCGAGCTGGATGCCCGAGGGAACGGTGTTGACCTGATCGGCCTGGGCACCGGGCGGGGTCTCGATGGTGTAGAACAGGTCCTCGAACACCACCCGGTCGCTCTTGAAACCGTTGGTGTTGACGTTGGCCAGGTTGTTGGCCACGGTGGCCAGAGCCTTTTCCTGGGCGGCCAAACCGGTCTTGCTGACCCAGAGCGCGGAACTCATAGCGTGATCTCCTAACCGCCGCGAATCATTCGATTGCCGGCCTCGGCCAAGTCCTCGGCGGCCTTCATCATCTTCACTTGCGTCTCGAACAGGCGATTGAGGCTCATGGTCGCGGTCAGCTCTTCGATGACCGAGACGTTGCTCGACTCAAGGAAGCCGCTCATCACGACCGCCTCGGCGGCCGGCTCGGCCGGCGCGCCATCCTGCCGCACCAGCAGGCCGTCGGCGTTCTTGGTCAGCTCCGCCGCCGGCGCCCGCACCAGGCGCAGCCGCTCGAGCTCGACCATGTCGTTCTCGCCCACGGGCTTGATCGAGATGACGCCGTCGCGGCCGATGCTGATCCGCTCATGGGGCGGCACGACGATCGGGCCGCCTTCGCCCATCACCTGCCGGCCGTTGATGGTCAGCCGTCCATCGGCATCGAGCTGCAGGCTGCCATGGCGGGTGTAGGCCTCGCCGTCACCGTACTCCACCACGAACAAGCCCTCGCCCTGGATGGCGACGTCCAGATCGCGGCCGGTGGCGACCAGCGGGCCGGGCGCGAGATTGACGCCCGCGTTCCCGACCAGCGCCAGATGCCGGCTGTCGTAGCCGTAACCTTGCACCGCCACTGCCTGGGCCCGCTCCAGGTCAGCGCGGAAGCCCGGCGTATTGGCGTTGGCGAGGTTGTTGGCGTGCACCTGCAGCGACAGCATGCTGCGGTGGGCGGCGGTCATCGCCGTATAACCGACTCGGTCCATGGATCAGCCTCAGATCGCCGCGAACAGAGCCTGGGTCAGCTCTTTGGTGGTGGACAGCACCGTGGTGTTGGCCTGGTAGTTGCGCTGCCCCTCCATCAGCTGGACCAGCTCGGCGGTCAGGTCGACGTTGGAGTTCTCCAGACGGCCGGCGTTGATCAGCCCGAGCGGACCGAGGCCGGGCGCCATCAGCAGCGGCTTGCCGGAGCTGGCGGTCTCGACCCAGGCCGTGCCGCTGGTCTTGCTCAGGCCTTCGGGATTGGCGAAGGAGGCCAGCACCACCTGTCCCTGCAGCAGACGCTGGTTGTTGCTGTACGTGGCGTACACCCGGCCTTCGTTATCCACCAGCAGCCCAGTGCGCTCGCCGGAGGCGTGACCGTTCGGGCGGTTGGTGGTGACCAGGAACTGCGAGCCCATCTGGCTGGTGCCGGTGTAGTCGACGGCAATGCTCAGCGGCGCGGCGCCGCCGCCCGGCGCGAAGTCCAGCGTCACCTGCTGACCGCCGGCCAGGGTGCCGTAGGCGTCGAAGCTCAGGTTATGGACCAGCGGCGTGCCGGGCGCCGATTCCACGACCTGGCCGTTGACGGCGTAACGGACAACCCACTGGTTATCGCCGGTCTTGATGAAGTACTGGGTCAGCGTGTGCTCGCGGCCCAGCGAATCGAACACCTGGCTGGTGTAGGTGGAGTTGTAGCTGGTCTGATCGGCCGGATCGAACGGCGAGGTGGGCACCTGCTCGCCAGCGTCCAGGTTGGCGACGAACTCCATCGCATCGGTGGCCTTGGCCGGCAGGTTGGCCGAGCCGATCTGCAGATCGGTCACCGTACCCACCATCAGATTGCCGGCGGCGTCGACCGGATAGCCCTGCAGCTTGTGGCCCAAGCTGTTGACGATGTAGTTGTCCTTATCCAGGTTGAACATGCCGGCGCGGGTATAGCTCACCACGCCGTTAGCGGCGCGAACGACGAAGAATCCGCCGCCGGCGATCGCCAGGTCGAGCTCGCGGTTGGTGGCGGTCTGCAGGCCGACGCTGCTGACGCTCTGGGTATGCCCCCGCACCTCCACGCCCATGGCCTGACCCTCGGCGTAGAACGTCGCGAAGTCGACGCGCGAGGACTTGAAGCCCACCGTGGCGGCATTGGCGATGTTGTCGCCGATGGTATTGAGCTGTTCGTTGACGGCGTTCAGTCCGGACAGCGTGATATGGAAACTCATGACGGAAACCTCATCATCCTCTTGGCGGGCGATCGATTCAGGCGCCGGCGCTGCTGCGGCCGAACCGAAGGATGTTGTAGAAGGGCACTTGCGTCGCGCCGTCGAGCTCGAGCACCGGTCCGTTGGCGCTGACGCTGACGTTGCGCACCTCGCCGACCAGCGCCACGGTGGGCAGCTCGCCGTTGTCCGACTCCAGCGTCACCGTGTAGCTGCCGGGCGCCAAACCGAGCTTGCCCGGATCGAGTTCGTACTCGAGCGTGCCGGCGCGTTGCGGCCCCAGCTCGATGACCGTGCTGGCGCCGCTGGCGTCGGTGAGACGCAGCACGGTGCTGCCCGAGGGATGCTGCAGCGTCGCCTGCAAGCGCAGGGGCTCGGTGCCGACGCGCACGGAATCCACCACTACCGCCACTTCCTGGCCCACCAGGCCGGCGGCGGTGAGATGCTGAAGGTTGTCCAGCAGCACCAGGTTGTTCCGCGTCAGCTGCGCCATGTTCTCCATGCTCTTGACCTGGGACATGGCCGAGAACTGGTTGAGGAATTCGCTGCTGTCGACCGGCCTGGTCGGATCCTGATACTTGATCTGCGCGACCAGCAGGCTGATGAAGTGGTTCTCCATCTGCGCCGAGTCGCTGAGCGCGGCCGCCGGCACGGCGCTATCCGCCGTAGCCGCCACGCCGCTCGCACCGCTGACGTTGGCCACGCCCATCAGCTTTCTCCCAGCCGCAGCAGCCCCTGCTGCATGCTCTTGACGCGATTGAGCACCTCGACGCTGGTCTCGAAGCTGCGCGAGGCCGACATCATGTCGGCCATCTCTTCGATCACGTTGACGTCGGGGTAGTAGACGAAGCCGTCGCGATCGGCCAGCGGATTGCCCGGCTCGTAGCGGCGCTGCGGCGCCCGTCCCGAGCTGACCACATCGAGCAGCTTCACTTGGGCGCCGGCGAAACCGGTGCGGGAGCCATCGAGCGAATCCCGCTCGTAAAGGGCGGCGAACACCGGCTTGCGGGCCTGATAGGCGCTCTCGGGGCTTTCCGCCGCCGAGCCGGCATTGGCCAGGTTGGAGGCCACGGTGTTGAGGCGCACCGTCTGCGCGTGCATGGCCGAGCCGGCGATACGGTAGATGGAATCGAACGACATAACGATCAGCGTCCTTCGATGGCCTGCTTGAGACCGCGGAACTTCATGCTCAGAAACGTCAGGCTGGTCTGGAAATCCATGGCATTGCGCGAGAACTCGGCCTGCTCGACCGCCAGCTCCACCGTGTTGCCGTCCTGCGACGGCTGCGAGGGAACGCGGTACATGAGCTGCGGCACAGCCTCGGCGGGCTGCTCGTCGTAGGATTCGAGACGGCGCATCTCCGCGGCGAAGTCGATATCGCGCGCCTGGAATCCGGGGGTGTCGACGTTGGCCAGGTTGCTGGCCAGGACCTCGCTACGCTGCAGGCGCAGGGTCAGGGCGCGCACATGGACGCCCAGATCGGCATCGACCCGTATACTCATTTCCCAAACCCTCCTACCGCCACACCATGGGCCGACCAGCGTTTTGCACGAACCATGCCGAAACCGCCTACAAAGCTCATCTCTTTGTTTTCAATGGATAATTATCGGCGGGAGAGAAACCGGCGCCGCGCCCGTTTTCCGCTTTGGGCGGTTCTGGCGACGGCAGGAGGAAGCGCTGCTTCCGCCTGTCGGGCATCGGCGGCCCTCTTGCTGCTGCTGGCAGCGCCCGGCGCCTGGGCGGCGCCGAGCGCTGCCGGGCAGATCAAGAGCGCGGTCGAGAGGCAGTTGCGGGAAGAGCTGCGCGCCGAAGCGGATAAGCGCGACTGGCAGGACCTGAGCTTCGGCTACGAAGTGGACGCGCCGGCGGCGACGCTCGCGCCCTGCAAGACGGCGCCGCGGGTGCGGACGCTCGACGGCGGCGATCCGCTGCAGGCACGCCGGCGGTTCGAGCTCGTCTGCCCAGGCGGCTGGACGGTGACGGCCACCGCCCGCGTGGAAGTGTCGCTGCCGGCCGTGCACGCCCAGCGCACCATCGAACGCGGCCAGCCGATCGCGGCCGACGACCTCAAGCTGGAGCGGCTGAACGTCACTAAGACCCCGCGCGGCTTCTATCACCGGATCGAAGAGGTGGAGGGCATGGTGGCGAAACGCCGCATCCGCCCGAACCAGGCGCTCACCCCCTCGCTGCTGGCACCGGCGCCGGCCGTGCGGCGCGGCCAACGGGTCACCATCGTCGCCAGCCGCGACGGGGTGCAAGCCTCGACCGTGGGCGAGGCCTTGAGCGACGGCGCGCCCGGCGAGGTGATCCAGGTCCGCAATATCAATAGCGACAAGGTGATCGACGCCAAGGTGCTGGAACCCGGCGTGGTGACCAGCACATTCTGACCGCGCCCGCGACCAGGACGCCCCGCGTGGCGACGCCAGGAATTTTCCTCGGGCGAATACGGAAATAGCCTTTAAACCGGTCTCTTAACGGCAAGGCACGGGCGGTCGCCTTTGAGTGCTAGACAGCCTACCCAGGCTGCCCACAACGCTCAAAGACAGGAAGGAACAAGCCATGGCTTTGTCGATCCACACCAACTACGCGGCGCTGGTCACCCAGAACAGCCTGAACAAGGTCAACTCGGCGCTAACCATCAGCCAGCAGCGCCTGGGCACGGGCCTGCGCATCAACTCCGCCGCCGACGACGCCGCCGGCCTGCAGA
>Ga0207747_1000138_pt1 | contig 89145 bp, 62 predicted proteins | sample HigsolmetaGSP11D_FD_184839 | JGI IMG/M metagenome (GOLD analysis project Ga0207747, IMG submission 184839) | High solid enriched microbial communities from the Joint BioEnergy Institute, USA - SP1-1-D (SPAdes) | ecosystem: Engineered > Bioreactor > SSF (Solid state fermentation) > Aerobic >...
AAGCCGCGCGAGCTGCTCTATATCTACGAGAAAATCCATGATATCGAGTCGATATATGATTATCCGGATCAGAACACACTGGAGACCAACTTCACGGATGAGAAGGACATCGCAAACGCCCGTCTGGTTGGAGAGAACATGAGGATCACCGACAGACTGCAATTCCCCGACATGCCGGTCAATGAATTCCTGGGCGAACTGCGCAGCGGTGTGTCCGTATCCACGCTCATCGAGAAGTACAAGGATCAGTTCCAGACGGCGATCGATGAGGTATATCGAGACTAGAAGGTCCATTCGATAACTTGAATGACGGTCCCCATAGCGAGGATTCTCCTATGGGGACCGTTTCAAGCAATAGCATGAGGGAGGGACGTTAGTCGTGAACGTCCGCTTTGGAAGATACACAGTCGCATTCGTCATCATCGCGGTTGTCGCTCTGGTGTGGACGATCATTCCTGATCAACGGGCGGTACGACCCGCAGCCTTCGCGATTGCAGATTTCACCCCGATCATCTCGGAGACGGATGAGCAAGATTATCTCCATTATCTGGAGCGCCATGCCGAAGCCGCGCGCCCGGACAGGACGATTCGCATCGAAGGCGAGGATTACAGCGAAGCGAGCGGCGGGCTCTATGAAGTTGCGGAGCAGTATATGGGACTTGACGGCAAGGCCGTGCTCACTCCAGAAGTTGGCACGATCAGCTGGAAGGTGAGGATCGAGGAGCCGGGGTTGTATCAGATCCGCATCCATTACTATCCGATGGAGGGCAAAAGTTCCGCCATTGAAAGGGAACTCTTGATCAATCATCAGGTGCCTTTCAAGGGTGCGGAGCTCTTGTTGTTTGATCGAGTATGGGACAATGCCGGCGAGATCAGGCGCGATGACCGCGGGAATGACCTGCGGCCCAGGCAGGTGGAGCGGCCGCGCTGGCTCCTCGCACCGCTGTCTGACAGCGACCGGTACAGCGAAGAACCGTACCTGTTCTACTTCGACCAAGGGGAGCAGGTCATATCGCTGACCTCGCTGCGCGAGCCGATGGCGATCGACTATCTCGAACTGTATCAGGAGGAGCCGGTCCATCCTTACGCACAGGTGAAGGCCGAATATGCCGCCAGGGGACTCAAGCCGACCCAAGGCCACATGATCATCGTGCAGGGGGAAGCGGCTGTTGGCAAATCATCTCCGACCTTGTACCCGATCACCGATCGTTCGAGCCCTTCCGTCACCCCGTACCATGTATCGAAGCTGCGAATGAATGCGATAGGAGGCCTCAACTGGAGGCTGCCTGGCCAATGGATCGAATGGGAGTTCGAGGTGCCTGAGGACGGGTTGTATCAGATCGCCCTGAAGCGCAAGCAGGACCAGCTCCGCGGCGTATATGCGACGCGCAGCCTGATGATCGACGACCGCATTCCGTTCGAGGAGATGAAGCGCATCCGCTTTAACTACAACGCCAGGTGGCAGATGGATGTGCTCGGCGGAGATGAGCCGTATGAATTCTACCTGACCAGAGGGAAGCATCGACTCCGCCTGACGGTGACGCTGGGAGAGCTTGCGCCGCTTATGCAGACGATCGAATCCAGCGTGCTGGAGCTGAATTCGATGTATCGCAAGATCCTGATGATCACTTCGAACAACCCGGACCCGTTGCGCGACTATCAACTGGACAGGCGCATCCCCGAGATGACCGGGGTGTTCACCAGACAGGCGGACATCATCGAATCGGTCGCGGAGTACCTGAAAGAGGTAACCGGTGAACAGGGAGACAAGGTCGCTCCTCTCAAGAATATGGTGGTGCAACTGAGAGATATGGCTGAGCGACCTGAAACGGTCGCAAGAAGGCTGAACAACTTCAAGATCAACGTCGGCGGACTCGGCACCTGGCTGCTCACCGTGCGGGAACAGCCGCTCTCTCTGGATTATCTCGTCGTCTATTCGTCTGACCAGCCATTGCCGCGAGCCGAATCCACCCTGCTCGAGGACATGAGGCATGAGATCGGCGCTTATCTGGCTTCCTATACCGAGGACTACAACAGCATAGGCAATGTGCAGGAGAAGGATCGGTCGATCACCGTATGGATCACGACCGGACGCGATCAGGCGCAGGTGCTCAAAGGCCTCATCGACGATCTGTTCACGCCGGAGACGGACATCTCCGTGCAGCTCAAGCTCGTCCCGCCGGATATCTTGCTCCCGGCTACGCTGGCGGGGGAAGGACCGGATGTGGCGATGCAGATGGGGGAGGACGTCCCGGTGAACTACGCGATGCGCGGCGCCGCGTACGATCTGACGCAGTTTCCGGACTTCGACACCGTGGCGCAGCGATTCCGGGAAAGCGCGCTCACGCCATACCGTTATGCGGGGGGCGTATATGCGTTGCCGGAGCAGCAGTCATTCCCGATGCTGTTCTATCGCAAGGATATTCTCGCGGAACTGGGACTTGAGGTGCCCAGAACCTGGGATGATGTGTACCACATGATCTCGGTGCTGCAGAAGCACCATATGGATTTCTACCTGCCGATCGACAACACGCTGAACAACGGCAATCTCGTGCCGAATGCCACCTTCGCCATGCTGCTCTTCCAGAACGACGGCCAGTTCTATACGGATGATCACAAGCGGAGCGCGCTGGATTCGGAAACGTCGATCGAGGTGTTCCGCAGGTGGACGCAGTTCTACACGAACTATAAGTTCCCTGTTCAGGTGGACTTCCCGAACCGGTTCCGTGTGGGCGAGATTCCGATCGGCATCGCGGACTACACCACCTACAACCTGCTGACCGTGTTGGCTCCGGAGATCAAAGGGTTGTGGGACTTCACGGTGGTTCCGGGGACGCTGAAGGAAGACGGCACGATCCGGCACGATGTGGCGAGCACCACAACGGCGGTGATCTTGCTCGAGAAGGCCAGGGACAAGGACGCTGCCTGGCAATTCCTCAAATGGTGGACATCCAGGGAGGTACAGGTCCTGTTCGGGCGTGAGATGGAAGCGCTCATGGGTGAGGCGGCGCGTTATCCGACAGCCAACATCGAGGCGCTCGAGCAGTTGCCCTGGCCGATGAAGGATTATCGGAATCTGAACGAGCAGTGGCAGTGGGTAAGGGGGATTCCGCAAGTGCCTGGCGGGTATTTTACGGGACGGCACCTGGACAATGCCTTCCGCAGGGTGATCAACGCCGGTGAGAATTACCGCGAGGCTCTGCTCGACTATGTCATCTATATTAACGACGAAATCGCGATCAAGCGCAAAGAATTCAATCTGCCGTAGGAGCGAGGGGTGAAGTCCATTGCATACCGAAAGCGTGAAGCAGACCGCATCGCTGAAAGTTCCCGCGAAGCAACCGTCGAGATGGACGCAGCTTAAGCGTGAGCTGTATCTGAACAGGCATTACTACATCCTGATGAGCCCGTACATGATCCTGTTCTTCCTGTTCACGGTGATTCCTGTTGTGCTCTCGTTCCTGCTCAGTTTCTTCTATTTCAATATGCTGGAGTTTCCCAGATTCATCGGCTGGGATAATTATGCCAGGCTATTCCTGAACGATGATGTGTTCATGATCGCGCTCAAGAATACGCTGCTGTTCGCCGTCATCACCGGCCCGATCAGCTACATCGCCTGTTTCCTGTTCGCCTGGATCATCAACGAGCTGTCGCCGAAGATTCGGGCGATCATGACCCTGGTTTTCTATGCCCCGTCCATCTCCGGCAACGTGTTCTTCATCTGGCTGATCATCTTCTCCGGTGACAGTTACGGGTATCTGAACGGATTCCTGATGCGTCTGGGCATCATCCTGGAACCGATCCAATGGTTGCAGAACGAGCAGTATGTGCTCACCATCGTCATCATCGTGCAGCTCTGGCTCAGTCTCGGAACGAGTTTCCTGGCCTTCATCGCGGGGTTGCAGAATATCGACCGTACGATCGTCGAGGCAGGTGCCGTCGACGGGATCAGGAATCGTTGGCAGGAGCTGTGGTATATCACGCTGCCTTCGATGAAACCGCAGCTCATGTTCGGCGCGGTCATGCAGATCACCGCATCCTTCGCCGTTGCGGAGATCTCCATCGCCCTGGCCGGGTTCCCCAGCGTCAACTATGCGGCACATACCGTGGTGACCCATCTGATGGACTTCGGGACGATCCGCTTCGAGATGGGATATGCTTCCGCCATCGCAACCGTCCTGTTCATCATCATGGTCGGCACGAACAAACTGACGCAGAATCTCCTGAGAAAAGTGGGTGGGTAACGTGGCGACGAAAGCATGGTTAACCTTTCGCCTGCAGAGGAGACTGAACCGTTCGTTCACCGTAAGCTTCCTGCTCTTTGTGATTCTTGGTTTCTTCGGCGCGTTTATGGTGCTGCCGCTGGTCTATACCGTGAACAATGCCTTCAAGCCGCTGGACGAACTGTTTATCTTTCCGCCCCGCTTCTTCGTCATCAACCCGACGATGGATAACTTCTATGATCTGATCGTCCTGATGGGCAACTCGTGGGTGCCCTTCTCGCGCTATATCTCGAATACCTTGTTGATCACGATCGTCGGCACGGTCGGCCACATCCTGTTCGCATCGGCGGCCGCCTATCCGCTGGCCAAGTACCGGTTCCCCGGTTCGCGAGCGCTGTTCTCGATCGTCGTCCTGTCGCTCATGTTCTCGCCGCATGTGACCAGTGTGCCGAACTATATGGTCATGTCGTGGCTCGGCTGGATCGATACGCATGCCTCCCTGATCGTTCCGGCGCTGGCATGGTCGCTGGGGCTGTTTCTGATGAAGCAGTTTATGGAGCAGATCCCCGATGCGCTCCTGGAGGCGGCCAAGATCGATGGCGCATCGGAATACCGCATCTTCTGGAGCATCGTCATGCCCAATGTGAAGCCGGCCTGGCTCACGTTGATGATCCTGCAGTTTCCAGCCTTATGGGGTTCGGACGGCGGGAGGTTCATCTACAGCGAGAACCTGAAGACGTTGAATTACGCGCTCGGGCAGATCACCCAGGGCGGGATCGCCAGAGCAGGTGTCGCTGCGGCGGTTGCTCTCGTCATCATGATCGTGCCCATCACCCTGTTCGTCATCTCGCAGAGCAGCGTGATTCAGACGATGGCGACTTCGGGCATGAAAGATTAGAAAGGGGCCCTGCATGATGTGCAAACGTATCATCAAATGCCTGTTGTCGATCACCCTGATATCGGTTATGTGTATGGTCTTACCCGTGAGCCATGTGCAAGCCGCCCCTCCTTCGTACCAATATTCCTACTGGGGAGATACGGTTGCCGCGCCGGCTGCCTATATGGCCACTCGCGTCATCGATGGCGACATGATAGGTGCGGGAGTGTTCCAGGAACCCGCCGATATCCATGTGACGGAAGATCAGGAGATCTACATCCTGGACTCCGGCAATCAGCGGGTGATCATCGCGAATCATCGTTTCGAGCTGCTCCGGATCATCGACGGCTTCGTTAATGAAGGCCGGATGGACTCCTTCAATAACCCGCAAGGCATCTTCGTGACAGCAGACAAGCAGCTGTATATCGCGGATACGGGCAATCAGCGCATCGTTCATCTCGCATCAGACGGTTCTCTCCTGAATATCGTGCACTCTCCTGAATCGGAATTGCTGCTCAGCACGTTCGTGTTCCAACCAGCACGCATCGTGGTGGACCGCGCTGGCCGCATGTATGTGATGGCGCTCGGCGTGTTCGACGGGTTCATGGAATTCAATGCCGACGGCACGTTCACCACGTTTATCGGAGCGAACCGCGTCTATGTCGACCCGATCGAATATCTGTGGAAGCTTCTGTCGACACGTGAACAACGCAGCAGGATGGTTCAGTTTACGCCCACTGAATTCACCAATCTGGATATTGATGCCGAAGGCTTCATCTATGCTACCAACGGGGACCAGTGGGGCGATAATGTCAAGAAACTGAATGCGCAGGGGACAGATATCTTGCGGCGAAACGGATATTTCGCACCGGGAGGGGATATCCGCTATGCATACATCGACGGACCGCCCCGGCTGATCGATATTGATGTCACCGACAGTGAGATGTATTCGGTGCTCGACGTGAAGAAAGGCCGCATCTTCACCTATAACGGGGACGGATATCTGCTCTATGTATTCGGCGGCATCGGCAACCGCATCGGGGAATTCCATACGCCCGCGGCGATCGAACGGTTGGGCGATCACTTCCTCGTCCTGGACAAAGGGTATGGGGAGATCACGTTATTTGAGGCGACCGAGTATGGGCGAGTGATCAACGAAGCGGTGAGAAGCTATTATCAGGGCGATGAGGAGCGCGCCTCCCGTCTGTTCGAGCAGGCGGTGAATATGAACGCGAATCTGGAATACGCCTATGACGGCATCGGCAAATCGCTGCTCAGACAGGGCGAATATAAGGAAGCGGCGGAATATTTCAAACGGAGCGTGGACAGGAAGAACTATTCCAAGGCCTATCAGCTCTATCGCAAGGAGACGTTGCGAGAAATCTTCCCGACGATCATGACAGGCGGCCTGATCCTGCTGGCGGTGTTCATCGCTGTCCGAAGGGTTCTGAAATCGAGGGGTAGAAAGAGGGTCGTTACATTTGAGTAAAGAACTGTTCCGGTTTCCCTTGTATCTGACCGTCCATCCCTACAAGGCGTTCTGGGAACTCAAATATGATCGGAACCAGAGGTCGTCGCTTTGGACGGCGATCGTCATCCTGGCGCTGCTGTCGTTGACCAGCATCCTGCAGAGTCAGTACAGCGGCTTCCTCGTCAATTTCAACAAACCGGAAGAGCTGAACAGCTTTATGGAAATCGTGTATGTGGTAGTGCCGGTGCTGTTCTTCTCGATCGCGAACTGGTCGCTGACAACGCTGATGGACGGAGAAGGGAAGTTTGTCGAGATCTTCATCTCCACTTGCTTCGCTCTGTTGCCGCTCATCCTGATCAATCTGCCCTGGATATGGCTCAGCAATTATCTGACATTTGAGGAAACAGCCTTTTATTATTTCTCGAACAGTGTGGCGGCGCTATGGACGTTGTATCTGCTGTTTGTCGGCAATATGACGGTGCATCAGTTCACGCCGTCCAAGACGGTGCTGACGCTTCTCCTGACGGTTGTGGCGATGGGTTTTATGGCTTTCTTGTGTCTGTTGTTCTTCAGCCTGGTCCAGCAGATCGCAGGCTTCGTGATCACGATATACAGAGAATTGACGCTGCGAGGCTAGGGGGTGATGGTGATGCGACCTATCAAGTTCCGGTTGCTGCTTGTTGTGATCGGGATCCTCATGATCGCTGCCGGCTGCTCCGCCGATACGGCAATGGATGTCAGCGCGCGCAATCTTCTGCCGGAGAGTCAGCCGATCAGCGCCTTGTTTCAGGATAACCGTCTTCCTGGTATGAAAGGCATCGCCGATAACGGCAAGCTGCAACTGTATATCCACGACCAGACGGCTGAGGTGGCCGTGCTCGACAAGCGCAGCGGCGCGATCTGGCGCAGCAATCCTGAGAGGCGCGATGCGGACGGGATCGCGACAGGCGTGAACAAGGATATGCTGAGTGCCCAGACGAGGATCCATTTCTATAACTCGTATGGCCAGATGAATGCAGTCAATTCCTACACCGACAGCGTCGCGCACGGACAGATCGCCCTGGAGCTGATCGATCAAGGCATCCGCGTGTCGTATCAGTTCGGCAAGGAAGAAAGAGGGATCGACGACCTGCCGCAGAAGCTGAGCAAGGAGCGATACGAGGAGCTTGTGGCGAAGATGGACAGCGCCGGTCAGCGGGCGATGCGCCTCTCCTACACCCAGGACAAGGAAACGGGGGTATATAACCGGATCGACGGGGCTCTCCAGGGCTTGCAGTTGCAGCGGACGCTGGCCGCGTTCGACGCGATCGGGTATACGGCGGAGGATCTGGCCAGAGACAGTGAGGAACATGGCCTGACGTATGAGAAACCGATTCCGAGAATCTTCGCGATCTCGATCGAATACTCGCTCGATGGAGACAACCTGCTCGTCCGTGTGCCGGGCAGCAGCATCCGTTATCCGGAAGAATATCCGGTCAATAACTTCACGCTGCTGAATTTCTTCGGCGCGGGCAGTACGGAGGAGAGGGGATCCCTTTTTGTTCCGGACGGGTCAGGCGCATTGATCCATTTCAACAACGGCAAGCAGCGATATCCCGCGTATCAGCAGGACGTATATGGCAAGGATCTGACGTTGGACAATACCGAACATCTGACCCGGGATCAGAAGATTCGCCTGCCGGTGTTCGGCATCATCCGTGAGAACAGCGCCTTGCTCGGCATCATCGAGCAGGGTGCATCCGTGGCGGTGATCAATGCCGATGTGAGCGGCAGATTGAACAGCTACAACTACGTTTACCCGAGCTTCTACGTGATCAACAAGGACGAGGTTACCCTGAACGCCGGGGGAGAGCAGCGGACGTTGCCGATGTTTCAGGAAGAGCCGATGAATACGGATTATGTTGTGCGCTATGCCTTTCTGAATGGGGATGAGGCCAATTACTCCGGGATGGCGCACTATTACCGCCAATATCTGATCGACCGCCAGGTGCTTGCCCGGCCGCAGGAGGTTGGGGAGAAGGACAGCCCGTTTTATCTTCAGCTCATCGGCAGTATCGAGCGGCGCAAGCATATACTGGGCATGCCGTTTCGCATGCAGGAACCCATGACCACTTTCGCCGAGGCGAAGACGATCCTGAGCGAACTTCAGGAATCCGGCGTTCGAAACATCAGGCTGAAGTTCTCGGGATGGTTCAACGGCGGGGTCAATCACCGGAAACCGGACCATGTGAAAGTCAATGGATCACTGGGCGGCAAGAAGGGGCTGCAGGAACTGATGAGCTACGCCAGAGAAACGGGGATCGTGTTCTATCCTGAGATGGATGTGGTGAACGTATCCAACCCGCGAGGCTTAAGTGAATCGAAGGAAGTGGCCCGCAGGCTGACGAGGGCTCCTGCGCTGGTCTACCCGATCGATATGGCGACCAACCGCAGGGACCGGGATCGTACGCCATTGTACGTGATGTCGCCCCGCCTCATCCCGGATATGGTCGATTCGATGCTCCAGGATCTGCGCTCGCTGGGCGTGAGCAACCTCGCGCTGCATGATCTGGCGGATGTGTTGAACAGCGATTTTCGCAAGAAGAGGCAGATCGACCGGACGGAATCGGAACACATCAATGCCCAAGCCTTGCAGAGCTTGCGAGAAGCCGGTCTGACGCTGATGGCTGACGGGGGGAACGCCTATGCTCTGGCCTATGTCTCGGAGATCATGAACGCTCCGCTGTCGAACAGCCTGTTCAAGCTGGAGGATGAATCGGTTCCCTTCTACCATATGGTCATCAGGGGCTATATCGATTACACGGGAGAACCTTACAATCTGTCGACTTACACCAACCCCAGGCAGTACATCCTGAAACTGCTGGAATACGGTGCCGGACCGGCATTCACCTGGATCTATGGTCCGAATTATGTGGTGAAGGATACCGAGTTTGACTACCTGTACTCGGTACACTACAAGGAATGGTTCGGACTTGCGGCAGAGATGTATCAGACCGTCAACGGGGTGTTGCGCCACGTATCCGGACAGCCGATCACAAGCCATGAACGACTGGCAGATGGCGTGTACAGAACCGTATACGGGAACGGCTATGAGGTGATGGTGAATTATAACAACTTCCCCGTGACAATGGGCGGTGCCACAATCGAAGCGGAAGGCTTCAGAGCAGGCGGTGGTCATTCATGAAGATGGTGTTCCAATGGATCGGTAAACGAAGATCCTACGAACAGCAGAAGGCGATCTGGGGATTCATCTATGTGTTGCCGTGGCTCATCGGTTTCATCCTGTTCTTCCTGATCCCGTTCATCCAATCGTTCCGATTCAGCCTGAGCAAGGTCGAATCCCAGACATCGGGCATAGAGATCGAGTTTGTTGGCCTGGACAATTATCTGTATGCCCTGACTGTCCATACCAGCTTCAACCGAACGTTCGTCGAATCGATCCTGAATATGGTCGTGAACGTGCCGCTCATCATCATCTTCAGCATGTTCCTGGCGGCGCTGCTGAATCAGAGGTTCCGCGGCAGAGGACTGGCGAGAGCGATCTTCTTCCTGCCGGTCATCCTCGCTTCCGGCGTGATCGCTTCACTGGAAGCTTCCAGTCTGGTTGAAGCGTTGAACAATGAGAGCGATAACGGCAGATTCATCCATGCGCTGGGCAGCTTCGAGCTGGAGAGGATGATGCTGGAGGCGGGAGTCAGTGAATCGATCGTGCTGTATCTGACGGGTGCCGTGGACCGCATCTATGACATCGTCAGCCAGTCGGGCGTCCAGATCCTGATCTTCCTGGCGGGCATCCAGTCGATCTCGACACATCTGTATGAGGCGGCGAAGATTGAAGGAGCCACCGGATATGAGGCTTTCTGGAAGATCACGTTCCCGATGGTCAGCCCCCTCATCCTGGTCAATGTCGTGTACACGGTCATCGATTCCTTCGCCAGCAATGCGGTGACAGATCTGGTTCGGGAAGTCGGTTTCTCCAATTTCAATTTCGGTCTCAGCTCGGCGATGGCATGGATCTATTTCCTGGCGGTTTCGTTGATCCTGGCGATTACGATGTGGTTGATCTCCAGACGGGTATTCTATTACGAGTAACCGCACAGCCTGCACAGCCGCGGGCAAGATGAATCCATCTGAAGAAAGGGTGAGTGACTTGTCAGGCACTGCATTAACCCGCCTGTTATCTCTGTATTATTGGAAGCGATGGCTTTGGGCCTTCGTGCGGTTCATCCTCATCGTCGGTTTGTCGTTCGTCATCCTGTACCCGATCCTGAAGAAGATATCGACCGCGATCAAGGACCGCACGGATCTGTATTCACCGATCGTGGTCTGGATCCCTGAGAATCTGTCCCTGGATAATTTCATGTATGCGATTCGCACGATGGATTATTGGAACACACTGCTGAATACGTCTTTCCTGGCGTCGATGACCACGGTGCTGACCGCCTGCTCCTGCGCGCTTGCGGGGTATGGGTTCGCGAGGCTCAAGTTCAAGGGCAGCAATCTGCTGTTCGCTTGCGTGATCCTGACGATCCTCGTGCCGCCAACGACGATCCTGATCCCGATGTATCTGAATCTCAAGGACTTTACGTTGCTCGGCCTGATCCCGCTGTTTAACGGCGGCAGGAGCGTCAATCTGCTCAACACCTACTGGCCGTTCATCCTGACTTCGATATTCGGCATTTCTTATAAGGCAGGGTTGTTTATCTTCATCTTCCGGCAGTTTTTCCGCGGCATTCCGAAGGAAGTCGAGGAAGCCGCCTATGTGGACGGAGCGAATGTCACCAGGACGTTCACCTGGATCATGTTGCCGAACGCGATCCCTGCCATCCTGACCGTCTGCCTGTTCTCATTTGTCTGGCAATGGAATGACAGCTTCTTCACGACCACGTATCTGACCTCGGCCAAGGTGATGTCCACGCAACTTTCGTCCTTGCCGTTTAATCTGCAGATCGCACTGTCCGGCACCGCCGGCCGCCAGGACCCGTTCTATCTGGATATGGTGCAGGATACGGGAACGCTGCTTGCGATCCTGCCCCTGATCCTGATCTATCTGTTCGTGCAGAGGTATTTTGTAGAAAGTGTAGAAAGAACTGGCGTGGTAGGTTAAAGTAAGTGCAGGGATCTGTTCATTCGACAGTGATCGAGTCATTCAGGGGAGCGTCGGCTTGAGCGGATGCGGTGACTCTCGGCATAAGTGGATACAGGCTGGCGGTATCATACGAAGATCCAAGGTGGGATGAGGAAGATGCATGGTAAACGCAGGTTGCTCCTTACGGTGATGCTGTTCCTCGCATTCTGCATAAGCGGATACAGGCTGGCGGTATCATACGAAGATTCAAGGTGGGATGAGGAAGATGCATGGTAAACACAGGCTGCTCCTTACGGTGATGCTGCTCCTCGCATTCCTGCTGATCGCAGCGGGGTGCAGCGGTGACAGGGAGCGCGGAGAGATGAACGGACCGGAGACCGCTGGTGAGAATCAGGCGGACGATGTGGAGAGCGGCGTTGACCCTTCGCCTGCAATCGGAACCGACGCAGGAGACTCTGGCGAGGAGGGGCAGCCTGTCAGCGCCGAAGGGCAGTCCGGGTCCGAAGCGCAGCCCGGGGAGCAGGAGAAGGTCGAGCCCTCCGTGGAGCATGATCTGCCTTCGCTGAAGGATGTGTATGCGGATTACTTCCCGATCGGCGCGGCGATCGAACCGAATCAGACCACCGGGCTGGTCGCCGAGCTGCTGAAGAAGCACGTCAACCTGATCGTCGCGGAGAACGCGATGAAGCCGGCGTCGATCCAGCCTTCCGAGGGGAGGTTCAACTGGACTGGCGCCGACCGGATCGTGCGGTTCGCCAGGGAGAACGGCATGCAGCTGCGCTTCCATACGCTGGTCTGGCACAACCAGGTGCCGAACTGGTTCTTCCTGGACGCAGGCGGCAAGCCGATGGTGGACGAGACGGATCCGGAGAAGCGGGAGCAGAACAAGCAGCTGTTGCTTCAGCGCCTGGAGACGCATGTGAAGACGGTCGTCGAGCGCTACAAGGACGATATCAAGTCCTGGGACGTGGTGAACGAGGTGATCGAGCCCGCTGATCCGGACGGCATGCGCAACAGTCCCTGGTATCAGATCGCCGGCATCGACTACATCGAGACAGCCTTTCGCGCGGCGAGGGAAGCGGGCGGTCCGGATATCCGGCTGTACATCAATGACTACAGCACCGATGATCCGAAGAAGCGTGACCGCCTCTATGAGCTGGTCAAGGAGCTGCTGGATCGGGGCGTGCCGATCGACGGTGTGGGCCATCAGACGCATATCAGCGTGGCCTGGCCGCCGGTGGAACAGATCATCGAGTCGATGCGGAAGTTCGCCGAGCTGGGGCTGGACAATATCGTCACCGAGCTGGACATGAGCCTGTATGCCTGGAACGACCGGCGAGATTACGGGGACGACATACCGGAGGATGTCCTGCGGAAACAGGCCGAGAGATACCGGGATCTGTTCGAGGCGTTCAGGGAACACAAGGATATCCTGAGCGAGGTGACCTTCTGGGGCATCTCGGATAACCATACGTGGCTCAGCTCATTCCCGATCGTGCGCACCGAGGCGCCGCTGTTGTTCGACAAGAACTTCCATGCGAAGCCGGCCTTCTGGGGCGTGGTGGACCCTTCGAAGCTGGAGTGATGGGAGGCGTGAAGGGGACGAGGGCTGTGTCTCATTGGCAGCACCTCGTCCTCTTGCATCCGCTTTGTCCGCCTCTGCGCGCCCGAGAGCTCCGACCGTTTCTCCTGGGAAGCGGCCGAAACGTCTGTAAGCAGTAAAAATTCTGCTTCCTGCGGAAAGTGTGGAATACGGTTGATCAACATGAAAAAAAGGACAAAAAATCATAATTTTAAACAATAAGTTACCTAGCATTCGTTTGTAAAAATTGCTAATATGTAACCGTGACTTTATATGAAATTGTCCGAAGATAGAAGGGGGATTATGGCGCAAATACCGGATGATATCGCAAGGCTGCTGGATGAGATGGGGTTGTCTGTCGGGGATATCAGCCACGTATTGCTTTGCGACCGCAGCCTGGACAGTGATGGATTCATTGAACGATACATCCTGATGGATCGCGAGCATCTGCATATCCTGCGCAGCAACGAGGAAAAGATCACAGGCCCCAAGACGTTCAAGGGGTATATGCCATCGAAAAAAGAAACCGGTTTCACTCAGAAAAGGCTTCATGACAAGGGTTGGACGATGGAGTCGATCAGGCTTGCTGACCTGGAATCGCTCGCTGTCGTCAACCTGGTCGCCTCAGGGATGCTGATCGCAGAGGAGAAAGGCAAGGAGAAGCGAACGCTCGGCACCTTTACGAACAGCCAGATGGAAGCGGCTTCAAGGCTCGCCTCGGCCTTCGAGAAGCGGAAATCAGGCAAGCAAGGAGAGAGGGAACGGGATGGCCTAGATCGGAAGGATGGACCTGCCGCGTGTCCCAAGTGTGGCATGCTGTACCCGGAGCGGGGGCGACAGGTGTGCCCGCGCTGCACGAAGAAGGGAGCCATCTTCACCAGATTGCTTGGCCTGGCAGGCCGATACAGGCTGACGATCGTGCTGATCATCCTGTTCATGCTGCTGAACTCGGCGACAGGCATCGTCATCCCGTACCTGAGCGGCACGGTGCTGTTCGACCAGGCGCTGGCGGGCACGGGGATGTTCGCCGGCAAGATCGGTCTGGTCATCGCCCTCATCATCGGTTTCCGCACGCTGTCCCTGCTGTTCGGGATCGCCTTCGGCATCCTGAATGCCAGGCTGGCGGCGAAGGTCGCCTTCGACCTGAAGGCCAGCGTCTTCTCGGCGCTGCAGCGGCTGTCGTTGTCCTTCTTCCTGAAGCGGCAGACCGGACAGCTCATGACGAGGGTGAACAATGACGCGACGGATGTCCAATATTTCTTCACGGACGGCATTTCCTACTTCATCGTCAATGCGATGAACATCATCGGCATCATCACGATCATGCTGGTGATCGACTGGCAGCTTACGCTGCTCTGTCTCATCCCGCTGCCGTTCATCCTGTACATCCTGCGCCGCATCATGCCGAAGCTGTGGCGCCTGTCCTGGCGACGGCATCGTCGCGTCAGCGCGCTGAACGCGCTGATCAGCGATTCGCTGCGCGGGGCGCGCGTGGTGAAGGCATTCGGCAAGGAGCAGCAGGAGATCGGCCGATTCTCCCAGGCGAGCCGCAATTACGCCGATGCGGAGCAGCGATTCAACAAGATGGGCAGCACGGTCTTCCCGACGCTGAACATGATCCTGCAGGCGGGCGGCATCATCGTCTGGGCCTTTGGCGGATGGCAGGTGATGCAGGGGGATCTGAAGTTCGGGATGGTGATGTCCTTTATTCATTATCTGACGATGCTGTATAACCCGATCCAGTTCATGAACAATGTCGTCAACTGGTGGTCCAACAGCATGTCCGCGGCGCAGCGCATCTTCGAGATCCAGGATGCTGTGCCCGAGATTGAGGAGAAGCCCGGAGCGATAGAGCTGGAGAGCGTGCGCGGCGAGATCGTCGTCTCGAACGTGACCTTCGGCTATGAGCCGAACCGCCCTGTGCTGAAGAATGTGTCCATGCGCGTGGAGCCGGGGCAGATGGTCGGTGTTGTCGGACGATCCGGCGCCGGCAAGTCGACGCTCGTCAATCTCATCTCCCGCCTGCATGATCCGCAGGATGGCACCATCACGATCGATGGCATAGACGTGAAGGATCTGTCGTTCGCCACGCTGCGCAAGCATATCGGCATCGTCTCGCAGGAGGTCTACGTGTTCATGGGGACGATCGCCGAGAATATCGCCTATGCCGATCCCGATTGCTCGATGGCGGACATCATCCGCGCGGCGAAGATCGCCGGCGCGCATGATTTTATCTCGAAGCTGCCGGACGGCTACGACACGATCGTGGGCAGCGGCGGGCACAATCTGTCGGGAGGAGAGAAGCAGCGCATCGCGACCGCCAGAGCGGTGCTGCATGATCCGAGGATCCTGATCCTCGACGAGGCGACGGCTTCGCTCGACACCGAGACGGAGCTGATCATCCAGGAAGCGCTGGAGAAGCTGATGAAGGGCAGAACGACGATCGCCATCGCCCATCGGCTGTCGACGCTGCGCAACGCCGATCATCTCGTCGTGATCGAGCATGGCAAGGTGGAAGAGGCCGGGACGCATGAGGAACTGATGAAGCTGGACGGCATCTATGCCGGTTTGGTGCGCAAGCACGACGAGGCGCTGAAGATGAGAGAGGTGATCTGATTGGAGATCGTCTATTTGACACCGGACATCGCGCGATTTGAAGAAACGGAAGGTCATCTGCTGTCGGTGCGCGTGCGGGAGGAGAGGCATCCGGTCGTCTACCTGCATTGCTCGTTCCCGCACACGAGCAAGGACGATTACATCTCGGTGCGGACGATCGACAACCAGGAGGTTGGCATGATCCGCACGCTTGCGGATTTCCCGGAGCCGGTCCAGGAGCTGCTCAGGAGGCATATTCGCCTGCGTTACTTCACGCCGGCGATTACCCGCATCCTCGACGTCAAGGATGAGTTCGGCTATTCGTACTGGAACGTCGAGACGACGGCGGGGCATTGCCAATTTACCGTCGGGAGGGGCAACAACATCCGCTTCGTCACCGGTCAGAAGCTCCTGATCAGCGATGTGGACGGCAATCGCTTCGTCATCGAGGATGTCGGCAAGCTCAGCGACAAGGAATATCGCATGATCGAGACTTACCTGTAAGCGAAGAAGGTGAAGGTGTGAATCTGAATTATCCGCTTCCCGAGCGTGATCATGCGGCGGCGGAGCAGGCGGTAGGGCCGAATATCGAGTACGCGGTGCCGGCCGACCTGTCCCTGCAGGGCCGAAGGGAGCAAGGCTGGTTCGTCATCGGCGGCGGCCGCTGGGCGTACATTGAGAACGGAATTGTGCGAGAGAGAGGTGAGATCAGGGACTATACCGATTACAAGATCATCACGCTTGTGGGCAATGCGGTGCTGGAGGCGGAGGATCACGGGGAGAAGCGCATCATCGTGCGCATCTCGATGCGGCATGCGGTTCGATACGCCTATATCGTGAAGGTGCTGAACGACCTCTCGGCCGGGGATCGCGTGCGCATCTACAACGATGAACCCGAGCCGGTCTGCGAGCGATGCGGAGGGCCGCTCGTTCCCGGAACGAGGCATTGCCGCAATTGCGTCAGCAAGTCGGAGGCGCTCCTGAAGCTGCTGGGCGTCGCGCGTGGGTACTGGAAGCAGCTGGTGTTCGCCCTGATCCTGCTGGTGGCAGGTTCGGGCTTGTCCTTGCTGGGGCCGTATTTCCAGCGGTTGCTGGTCAATGGAGCCCTGCAGCCGCCGGGCGGGGGGACACCGGACATGAGGCTGTTCGCGATCGGTCTGGGCGGTCTGGTGTTCGAGCTGGTCGGCAGCCATGTGCTGATGATCATCCGGGGACGCCTGATGACCGTGGTCAGCTCCAGCATCTCCTCCGATCTGCGGCACATGGTGTTCACCCGGATGCAGCAGCTGTCCCTTGGCTTCCTGACATCGCAGCGCGCGGGCGATGTGATGACGCGGATCACCCGGGACACTGAGCGCATTCGCCACCTCATCCAGGAGGTGTTCACCAATGCGATCCTGCAGGTGATCATCCTCGTCTCGGTCAGCGTGCTGCTGTTTACGCTGGACTGGCGGTTGGCGCTGCTCGTCCTGTTGCCGGCGCCGTTCGTGTCGTACCTGCAGGTGGCGATCTGGAGAAAGGTGCTGCGCAGGATGTTCCATCTGCAATGGCGGGTCTATGACCACGCCAATTCCTTCCTGCATGATGTGTTGTCCGGCATCCGCGTGGTGAAGGCGTTCGGCAAGGAAGAGCGCGAGATCGAGAGGTTCCGCGAATACAACAGCAAGTTCGCGGCGGCATCGGTGCGCAGCGAGAAGGTCTACAGCTATCTGTCGCCGATCTCGCACTTCCTCATCCAGTGCGGCAGCTACCTGGTGCTGATGGCCGGCAGCTACATGATCGTAAGGAATGAGTTCACCCTGGGCGAACTGGTGCAGTTCACCAGCTACTCGATGATGATCTACGGCCCGCTGCAGTGGATGATGAACATGCCGCGCTGGATCGCCGATGCGCTGATCGCCGTGGACCGGGTGTTCTCCGTCATCGAGGAGAAGCCGGAGATCGAGGATGACAAGCAGGCGGTCAGCCACAGGCTGGGGGGGCACATCCGGTTCGACAACGTCACCTTCGGCTACCGCTCCTATGAACCGGTGCTGAAGGAGATCAACCTGGAGATCAAGCCAGGGGAGATGATCGGTCTCGTCGGCCATTCCGGCTCAGGGAAGTCGACCATGATCAATCTGATCCTGCGCTTCTATGATGTCAACGAAGGCCGGATCACGATGGACGGCATCGACATTCGCCGCATCCGGCAGGAGGAACTGCGATCGCAGATCGGCGTCGTGCTGCAGGAGACGTTCCTGTTCAGCGGCTCGATCCTTGACAATATCCGCTATTCGAAGCCGGACGCCACGCTGGAGGAGGTCATCCTCGCGGCGAAGACGGCCAATGCCCATGACTTCATCGTGAACCTGCCGGATGGTTATGATACGCGGCTGGAGGAGAACGGCAACAATCTCTCGGGCGGAGAGCGTCAGCGCATCGCGATCGCCCGTGCGGTGCTCAATGATCCGCGCATCCTGATCCTCGACGAGGCGACCTCGTCGCTCGACATCGATACGGAGGCGGCGATCCAGGAGGCGATGCGCCGCGTGACCGAGGGACGGACGACGATCGCCATCGCCCACCGCCTGGCGACGCTCCGCCATGCGACTCGGCTCGTCGTGCTGGATAAGGGGCGGATCGCCGAGGTAGGCACGCACAACGAGCTGCTTGAGAAGAAGGGCATCTACTACAAGCTCGTCACCGCGCAGCGCAACATGGCGAAGCCGAAGACGGCTGCCGAGGAGGCTAAGGCGGATGTGGCGGCGCGCTAGGAGCGGCAAGCGATCCTCAGGGTTGAGGTGCGGCACGACAGGAAGAATCAGCACGGCAGAGCAAAGAGGAGCGGCGGGTGGGGTGAGACGACATCGTTGGCGCAGTCATTGCACCCACGGTATCGGTCGTCATACAGGAGGGCAGGGGCACCTGCGGAATCTGTCGCATTGTAATAATTTTCATTGATGTTATAATTATCCTGTGCTATGCTTAGAATGGTAAAGGAGCTGGCCGAAAGCCAGCTCCAATGCACGACTGCTTCGGTGGGGAAACCCTCGGAGTTTCTGGCGAACGACACGATCCCACCCGGGCGGCTAACCAGAGGTGGGATTACTTTTTCTTCATCGTGAACGTCAGGATGGCTATGACGAACATAGCAAACATCATCACGTCACTGAATGAGAAGTACATCAGGCATCCCTCCTCTCATCGAGGGTTGCCTTACCCCACCGCAGTCAGGTCGTGCATTACAATTATAGCATAATCTTCCAGATTAGTCGCCTGTTGGGCGACTTTTTGTCTTTCTGGACGGACAATATTATGGCAGAGATGCTGGCAATTCCACGATCATCCACGGTGAGCGCGGAACGAAGGACTCGGCGTGCTATTCATATCCTGTCAGCCAGCATAACCTGTCCTATTACTATGTACATCGTTGCTTCATGAAGGAAACCGTTGTGTGAAGGAAACGAACAGGGAAGACGGGGGATACCGCAACAAACGTCATCCGCAGACCGGCAGGTCAGCCCAGCCTGCGGATGAACGCGACCATATGCGGCGCCCAGCGCGAGCGTGTGGCTTCCGTCTCCTGAAGGATGGCGGGAAGATGGCGCTGCGTGCCCATCGCGCTGTGAACGCGATATTGCGTCAGGTTCTCGGGCACATAGTGGAAGTCCACGCCGGCCAACACGATGCGGAACCACAGGTCGTAATCATGCGTGTATGGCAGACGCTCATTGAAGAGTCCCGCATCCATGAGCAGCTTGCGATGAGCGAGCACGGTGCAGCCGTTGATCGGATTGCCGGTCAGGAAGGTGCGGCAGAACTCCTGATAGGTGGCGAAGTGATGGCCTGCCGACTGTCGGGTCACCTGCCCGTTCTCGTCGATCACATCGTAATCGGTGAACGAGATGAGCGCCCGCCTCGGGATCATCCAGGCGAGCTGCCTCGCCAGCTTCCACGGATAGAACCGGTCGTCGGAGCTGAGCCAGGCGATGTAGTCGCCGCTTGCCGCGCGGATGCCGGCATTCAGCGCGCTGGCGGTGCCGCCGTTGGCCTTCCATTTGTAGACGACCTTCGGATGCTGGAGGTAGGGCTTCAGCAGCTCGGTATGGGTCGGCGAACCGTCATTGACGATCACGACCTCGATGTTCGGATAGGTCTGACCGAGCGCGCTCTCGATCGCATGCGGAACGTACGGGTCAGCATAGAACGGGATGACGATCGAGACCTTCGGGAACATCACTCTCCCTCCTTGTCGCCAGGATGCCATGGTGAATGGCCGCACTGAGGTTTCCTGCGACCGGTCGTTTGCTGGCGCAGTCGAGCTCTCGCATCCTCCAGCATATCGTGGATCGACTGCTCGAAGGGGATGTGCGGCGCCCATCCCAGCCGGGCGATGGCTTCGTTGGAAGGCGCCATCGGATCCGGGTCGCGCGGCGCCATCCCGAGGTTGACATACGGGAAGGGCTGGTCGACGGCCGATTCGAAGGCCCGAACCACCTCGCCGAGCGTTCGGAGCCTGGGCGAACCGAAGCGGTAGAGCTCGCCCGGCGATCCCCGCCGCAGGATCGCCTCGTAGGCCGCCACCGCGTCCCGTACATCGAGGAAGCTGCGCTTCTCGGTCAGCGAGGACAGGCGGAAAGGCTCCCTCTCCAGGCCCAGCTCCCAGCGGGCGATGAAGCCTGCGAGCAAGCCGCACAGGCCGGCGGAGGAACCGGGGCCGATCAGATTGGTCGGCTCAGCCGCCGCCACCGGCAGCTGGAACAGATGCGCCCAGGCGCGCGCCGTCAGTGTCTGCAGCGTCTTGCTGAGGGAGTAGGGATGCGTCGGCCGCGGCGGCTCTGCGTCAGGGCTGAAGCTGAGCGAGGAACCGACGACCAGCACCATCGGCTTGTTCGTCAGGGAAGCTGTGGCGGCGAGCAGATGAATCGTGCCAGTGACATTGATGTTCAGGCATTCGACCGGGTCCGCCCAGGACGAGCGGACATCGTTCATGCCGGCGAGATGCAGGACGTAGTCCGGCCGCACATCCCCGACCAGCCGCAACGTCTGGCGCCTGTCAGTGAGATCGCAGGGGAGGACCTGGTCCGCTGCCAGAAGCTTGTCTTGCGGGGAGCGGCTGACGGCGATCACATGCCAGCCGAGCATGCGGAAGTGCGAGCAGGCATGCATGCCGGTAAAGCCGGAACCGCCGGTGATCAGGATGACGGGCTTCATGCCGATCGCATCCAATCGCGCAGCTCGGCGAGCATCGTCCGATAATCCGGCACCTCTAGGTCACGTATCTGCCTGCTGCGGGCCAGGGTGCGGTCGAGCTGCGGACGGTCTGTCGGCACGATGAGCACATCACGCTTGTCGAAGGTCTCGGCGAACAGCTGCAGCAGCTCGCACTTGCTTACGATCTCCGGCGCCGTGAGATGCACCAGGCCGCTTGCGCCGAGCCGCACGAGGCGATCGATCGATCTGGCCAGCTGCAGCGTCGTCACCCCGTTCCACCATACCCTTGTGTACCCCGGCACCGTCCCTCGCTGTCTCAGGAACCAGTGCATCAGGCCGATGCCGCCCGGCCTGATCTCCGGCCCGACGATCGAGGTGCGGATCGTCAGATGCGGGCCGGCTCTCACTTCCCCCGCGGCCTTCGTCCGTGCATAGACGCTTGTCCCATCCGGAAGATCGTTTTCCCGATACCTGCCTTCGGGACGGGACGCGTAGTCCGGACCAACGGCGCCGGCGAACACGCAGTCGGTGCTGATCTGCACCAGCTTCCCCCCATCGCCGAGCTCATCCAGGATCGCGGCGATCCGATGCGGGAACAGACCGTTCACCAGTTCGGCCTCCCGAGGGTTATTCTCCGCCTGCTCATTCAGGATGCCGATCGCATTGATGACGAGAGCGGGCCGCTCCTGCTCCAGCACCCGCTCCGCATCCTCCAGCTTCGCGGCATCGAGCGCAAGGGCTGCCGGATCGCTTCCATCCCGCAAGGTGTAGACCACTTCATACTCAGGCAAGTTGCGGAAATACCTGAGCAGCACATGTCCCGCCATGCCGTTTGCCCCCAGGATCAGTACCTTCATGGCAGAAACCGCCCTTTCTTCAGCATCTGCCGGATCTCCTCGCGGGACATCAGCGAATCGGCGGAGCTGTAGGTTCTGTTCTTCACAGGCGGATAAGCGCGATACGCCTCCCTCAGGCCCGGAATCTCGAGTGAGGGGAGGATGACCAGGTATTCGTGGTCGTAGACGACCGTGTGCTGGCTTTCATACTCGGATACAGGATCTCGTGGATCTTCTCGCCTGGCCGGATGCCCAGCTCCCGTAACCTGTAATTGGTGACCCCCAGCTCTTCGGCGAGCACGTCGGCAAGATCGATGATGCGGCAGGACGGCATGATCATGACGAAGATCTCCCCGCCGAGCGCCTCTCTGGAAGCCTTGAACAGCAGTTTGATCGCATCCTCCAGCGTCAGGAAGAAACGCGTCATCTGGGCGTCGGTGATGCCGATCTCCTGTTTGCGGCGGAGCTGGTTCATGAAGATGTGGATGACGCTGCCGTTGGTGCCCAGGACGTTGCCGCCGCGCACGCAGACGAATTTCGTTCTGGAGGGAAGGGTGTTGGCGTGCACGATCAGCTTCTCGCCGATGGACTTGGTCAGTCCATAGAAATTGGAGGAATTGGCCGCCTTGTCGGTGGAGATATAGATGACCCGCTCCACGCGGTTCTCGATCGCCGCTTCGATGACATTGGCCGTGCCGTTGACATTGGTCTTGAGCGCCTCGTACGGCTGATCTTCGCACACCGGGACGTGCTTCAGGGCGGCCAGGTGATAGATGTAATGCATATCCTCACACGCTTGCGTGAGCGCCGCCTTGTCGCGGATATCTCCGATGCAGAAGTGCAGCCGGGGATCGTCGAACTCCCTCTTCATCGCCACCTGACTGGCTTCGCTGCGGGAGTAGATGACGATCTTCTCCGGATTCTGCGTCAGAAGCTGCCGGACGAGCTCATGTCCCCAGGATCCCGTACCTCCGGTTATCAAGATGCGTTTGCCTTCAAACATCCACCGCCCACCTCTTATGGTCATTCTATGAATCAACAGCCAGACGTCTGACTCCGGCGTCCCGGCACGTAACCGTGCAGGAAGCGGACGACCTTGTCGGATACGTTGGGCTCGGTATAGCCTTCGGGGAAATTCCAGATGCGATTAGAATACAGCTGAATCTCGGCAGCCCGCAGGATGCTCTCCGGCGATACGCCCGAGACGATATTGCTGCCGCAATCGACGGTTTCCGGCCGCTCCGTGGTCGTGCGCACCGTCACCGCAGGCACGCGGAAGAGGCAGCATTCCTCCTGGACGGTGCCGCTGTCGGTGAGCACGCAAGCGGCATTCTTCTCGAGCTTGACGAAATCGAAGAAGCCGAACGGTTCATGCAGCTCGATCAGGGGATGCAGAGCGGCCGTGCCTGTCTGGCCCAGTCGCGAGCGCGTGCGCGGGTGCAGACTGGTGATCAGGCGCATGCCGAACCTCTCCGCCACCAGGTTCAGACCGCGTATGATCCCGAGCAGCTGGTCGTGCCGATCCACGTTCTCCGCCCGATGGATGGTGACGAGCACATAGCCTTCCCTGCCGAGTCCGAGCCTCTGCAGGATGTCGCTGGCTTCGATCCGCTCCCTGTATGCTTCCAACACTTCGAAGATGGGATTGCCCGTCAGCACGATGCGATTCGTCGGCACGCCTTCCCGAAGCAGGTTCATCTTGCTCTGCGGCGTGTACGGCATGTTGATGCTCGATACCGAGTCGATGATGCGGCGGTTGATCTCCTCCGGCACGCTCATGTCGAAGCAGCGGTTGCCCGCTTCCATATGCGCCACCGGGATGCCCATGCGCTCCGCAAGGATCGCCGACAGGGCGCTGTTCGTATCGCCGAGTACGAGCACGCGATCCGGCGCTCCGCTTCCAGCAGCCGCTCCAGTTTCTCGAACATGACCGCGATCTGGCCGCCGAAGGAGCGTTGCTGTCGGCTGAGGATGATATCCGGCTTGCGGATGCCGAGTTCGCGGAAGAATACGCCGGAGAGCGAGTCCGTAAAGTTCTGCCCGGTATGCACGAGCACATGCCGATCCGCATATCGGTCCAGCCTGGCGATGATGAGACTCAGACGGATGATCTCCGGCCTCGTTCCCACGATGGTCATGATATTCATCGCTCCCTGTCACCACCTTCATGCTACACTTCATAGCCCTGCCGCACCGGGGCAATCGGTCTTTGGCCTTCCGACCGCACCATGCTCAGCTGATCGGCATCCCGTTCGGGAACCACTGAAGCACGGACTCATCCACGGTGCGGATCTGTTGCCATGAGCAACCTGCCGAGAGAAAGGCCGCTTCACTGGTGAAGGGCCGCTTCCTTCCGTTCTGGATGAGGAAGACCGCCGGTGTCTGCGCGCCTCTCAGCAGACTGCCGTCCGGGATGACGGCGCGCTGCTGCGCATGGTGCCGTTCCACAGCTTCCATGGCCTGATCCATCGTGTGCAGAATCTGGCGAAGTCTGGACCGGTACGTCTCGATGCCAAAGGCCGTATGGACGACGCGCTGCGCTTCCCTGCCAGTGGCGAGCAGCCTGTTCCGATCGCTGATCAGCCCGGATACGGTCTCCGCAAGCTGGGCGACATCGCCTGGAGGGACGAGCAGCGCGCCCATGCCCGTCCGGTTCAGAATCTCCTCCAGGCCGCCGTGGCGATAGGCGACGACCGGATTGCCGAAGATCATGCCCTCCATCGCGGTCAGTCCGAAGCCCTCGGGAATCAGGCTCGGCACGACGAGCAGATCCATCGCCGGATAGACGGCCTCGATCGACTGATGATAGGGGATCAGGACGAAGCGGGCCGCATGGCCGGAGCCATGCAGGGCCTGCAAGGTGCGGTCATAATAAGCGCGATCCGCCACCTGTCCGATGATCAGGAAATGCGCCTGCGGGTATGCCGGACATAGCCGGAGCGCCATCTCCACGAAGTGATCGAACCCTTTGGGCGGCGTGATGTCGGATACGATGTAGCCGATGAGCATGGACTGCGGTCCGATGCCGTACGTTGCCCGCAGCTGTCTGCGTCGCTGGTTCCAGCTCTGCGGGCGATACTGCTCCGGACGCCAGGAAGGCTGGAGCATCAGCGTCTTCGCTTCGAGGCCCGAGCTTAGGAAGACGCTGAGCGTCGCATCGGAGATGCCGCCGATCCAGGTGGCATGGCGATGGATCCAGGAGACCGCATACGGCGAGTGAGGACCCGTTCTCATCACCTCGGTCATCATCCAGAGGACAGGGATGCCGAGGCGGCTGGCCGCCATCGCCGGCAGGGCATTGACGCAGGTGTTCACGATGACCGCATCCGGACGGTGCATATGCAGCAGATTCATCAGCATCACGAGATCCCGGGATTGCAGCCAGTGATGCTCCTCAGCGGGCAGGTCAGGTCCTGGATTCCACAGCTGCCAGACGAGCGGATAGGAATGAACCCGCACCTCGCATCCGAGCTTCCGCGCTTCCTGCGCCAGCATGCCTTCATTCGGCACGACGAGGATCACCCTGCGGTAAGGCATCAGCTCCTGAACGAGAAGCAGCAGATATTTCTCCGCTCCGGTCATATGCGCGGGATTGCAGATATGGGAGAACAGCATGAACGTCTTGCCCGACATCGACTCACCTCCTGTGGAAGTGCCCGTGCAGCCTGAGTGGAGCCTGGCGCGATGAGGTGGATGCCGGGTTGCCTCTGTTCCCATGTGCGGCATGGAGGTAAACCTGCCGGCTCCGCTGTACGCCATCACTCAGGACGATTGTTGTATAGTATGAAGGAAGGCGGACGCCAGAAACGGCCTTTGTACACCGGTTATTGGCTGAAGAACGATGGGGGAAGGAGCCTTCCCGACGAACATGCTGGCCGCGCAAGGGCATCTTTGAGTGAGTCGCTCTGCCGGGCGGGTATTTTGCTGTGTTTCAGTCGATCGTCGCACGCCAGCGGATGGCCTGTTGCCAACGGAACATGGATTCGCTATTTCAACAAAATGCCACATTCTTCAAGTTCTAATGGAAGGTGGATTCGTTATTTTTCACTCTCGGGAGGGAAAATCAGCCAAAATCGTCCAATAACGCACTGACGTTCCGTTAGATTCCGGAAAACGGCCGTCCTGACAGAAATAGCGAATCGACGTTCCGTTTTCGGCGGAGGAGGGGCAGCCACAGGTTGTCGGCAAACTGTCAGTGATGTTGTCGGGAAACTGCAAGTGAACAGGCATTCTGTTCCATTATGGTAAAAGGGAACTGGCAGATTTCGTTTTCGGATGAGCATGCGATGAAACTTGCCGCTGTATGAAATGATGTATGGCTTCCTCGGCATCAAGGGTTCGAAGCCGGAGTGGTCAGAGATGATCATCGAACCGCATCCGCTGGAACTTCCAGATATGCGAGGACAGCTTCATACACCGGTAGGCCTGGTGTCGGTGTCATGGAAGCGATCGGGATCCAGGCTGGAAATATCCGGACATGTTCCGGTCGGAATTCCATTCCGGGTAAAGTTCCGTGACAAGATCGACCGATTCTTCGAACATGGCGGTCTATTTCAAATATCCTGCGATCTGGGCAGGCAGATGTCTCGGTGAGCACGATGGTTTCGGACAAATCCGTGAATAACAAGGAAGCCGTCTGATTCGCGTTAGTGAACCCGCGATGGTGGAGCTAAGCTTGAGATCAATCAACATGCGTGAGGTGGACATATGCTCATCATACCCAAAGTGAATGGAGAGATTCGGAAGAACAGAAATGGGGCTTTCTTCATAAAGGGCAATCTTCGGATCCATATCGGGAAGTTGGCCCCATCGGTTGTTCGAGCGTTTGCTGAACGACTTGGACGTTATTGTGCGATAACCGTCTCAATCACAGATAGGACAGCGGATCTCGTGCTGCTTCGAAACTCACAGCTTGCTCCGGAAGAGTATGAACTGGCGGTGCTGCCGGATCAGATCCGGGTGAGCGCCTCAACGGACAGAGGATTCATCTGGGGACTGGCAACCGTCTATCAACTGATCATGGATGCCCAACGCCATCATGAAGGTCGCATCGATCTTCTGTCCATACGAGACAAGCCGAAATATGTGCATCGAGGGTTGCATGTCGATGTGGCTCGCCACTTCTTCGGAGTGGTTGAGATGAAGCGAATCATTGAGGAGATGTCCATCTACAAGCTGAATGTCCTGCACTGGCACCTGAGTGACGATCAGGGGTGGCGAATCGAGAGCAAGGTATATCCGAGACTGCACGAGCAAGCTTCGAACGGACAGTATTACACGCAGGAGCAGATCCGGGATATCGTGCGGTTCGCCAGAGATCGCGGCATCGATGTGATCCCGGAGATCGACATGCCGGGCCATACGTCTGCTGCGATCGCGGCATATAAGGAGCTGAGCTGCTTCGACGAAGAGATCACGGTCCAGGACCGCTACGGCGTATTCCGGGTCGTCATGTGTCCGGGCAAAGAGAGCACCTATTCATGGATCTATCAATTTCTGGACGAAGTGACAGCGTTGTTTCCCTCCCCTTACCTTCATATTGGCGGTGACGAATGTCCGAAGGACCGATGGCGCGAATGCCCGCATTGTCAGCGTCGGATGCGGGATCACGGGTTCGAGAGCCTCGATGATCTGCAAGGCTATTTCACCAACGAGATCAGTGAGTATCTGCGCAAGAAAGGCAAGATGGCGATCGGCTGGAACGAAGTGCTGAAGGCAAGCACAGTTTCCAGGGAGATCGTGGTTCAGTACTGGCTGGAGAGCACGTCCGAATCCTACTCGTATCCTTATTACGTGCAAGGTCAGAAGATGATCTTCTCAGACATGTTCCATTTTTATTTTGATTACCCGCATTGCATGGTGAAGCTCCGGAAGACGTATGAGTATGAGCCGAAGATCCGGGAACATGCCCGGTTGGCCGGTGATCACATCCTCGGCCTGGAAGGTGCTGTCTGGACCGAGCGGATCATCACCGAAGAACAGCTTGAATCCATGATCTCGTTGCGTCTTCAGGCACTGGCCGAGGCGGCATGGACCGTTGATCGGGATTATGACGATTTCCTCCGTCGGCTGAAGCTGCACATGCAAGCCAACATCACGCAGCTTCACGCTCTGCCGCTGGAGGAGGTGGCGCTGACCGACGAACAGGCGATGATCCAGGCGCTCAGGTTGATGAAGACGATGGCTTCCGAGACGAAGGATTCGATACAGGACACCGGACTGTCCGCTGAGGAGCATCAGCGAATCTCCGGGATGTTTTCATGGCGGAGATGTTCGGCGGGCTCGATCCGGGAGAGATCGCCTCCAGGTATGGTTTAAATGAGCACGAACAGGAGACGGGGCGATAACATCTGACCATTACTCTGAACGAGGTGACCAATGATGAAGCAAGTTGAGCAATACGGCATTTTCGAGCTGATCATCCAGGGCAGGGAGCCGGAAGGCTCTCACGTGGCAGTCGATATTCAGGCCGAGTTCGTGAGCGGCGACTGCAGGCAGCGCATCAAGGGGTTCTACAATGGCAACGGGGAATACCGGATCCGTTTCATGCCGCAGCAGATCGGTATATGGAGCTATGAAGTCAGATCCTCCCATGCGGAGACCGTTGCCGGCTCCTTCGAATGCGTGCTGGCCATGGGCAACAATCATGGTCCCGTCATCACCGATGGCATGGGGTTCCGGTACGCGGACGGCACCCGCTATCACCCGTTCGGCACGACCTGCTATGCCTGGACGCATCAGCCGCGGGAACTCGTCGAGCGGACGAAGCAGACGCTTGCCGCGAGTCCCTTCAACAAGATCCGGATGTGCGTCTTCCCGAAAAGCTATACGTACAACTTCAATGAACCTCAGGTGTATCCGTTCAGGAAAAAGGCGGATGATACCTGGGATGTGCACCGTCCGGACTTCGCCTTCTGGGAGCATCTCGAGACGCAGATCGGCGCGCTGATGGAGATGGGGATCGAAGCGGATCTGATCCTCTTTCATCCCTATGACCGCTGGGGCTTCTCCGACATGAGCAGGGAGGAGGATCTCGTCTATCTCGATTACTGTGTCCGAAGGTTGTCCGCTTATCGCAATGTGTGGTGGAGCCTGGCCAATGAATATGACCTTATGGCTGCAAAAGGCAGCGATGATTGGGAAGCGTTCGGCAGCTTCATCCGTCGGGAGGACCCGTACCATCATCTGATATCCGTTCATAACTGCATCCCGTTGTATGATCACAGCCAACCTTGGGTGACGCATTGCTCCATTCAGTCAAGCTTTCTTCACATGATCGGTTACTGGCGGGAAACGTACCGGAAGCCGGTCATCATCGACGAGTGCGGATATGAAGGAACGATCGAGGAAGGTTGGGGGAATCTCTCGGCCTTCGAAATGGTGCACCGCTTCTGGGAGAGCATCGCGAATGGCGCCTATTGCACGCATGGGGAGACCATTTACAGGGAGGATGAGGTGCTCTGGTGGGCCAAGGGCGGAGAGCTGCATGGGGATAGCGTCGAGCGCATCCGCTTCCTGCGGGAGATCGTGAGCAGCATTCCGGGAGAGCTTCAGCCTGAGCAGAGAAGACTGCTCGATCCCCATGATCCGCAATGGCAAGAACAAATCGAGAACAATCCATTAATCAGGGGATTGGCGCAGATGCCCTCTGGCGATCGCGAGCTGTTGCTGTTCAGATTGAAGCCCAGTATGGTGCGGTATGGAGATGAATGCTTGCTCCGGTACCTGGGCAGAAGCTGCATGCACGTATGCACATTGGACCTGCCTGATCATTCGCAGTATGAGATCGAAGTCATCGATGTCTGGGAGATGACGCGCCAGACGGTCATCCCGCGAGCCAGCGGCAAGACCAGGGTACCGCTGCCGGCGAAGGAAGGCATGGCGATCCTGGCGAGAAAGGTGAGCTAGTCAGGAGGGTGAACGACTTGTCAACACCTGAACCATTCTACATGAATCCGGTCATACCGGGCTTTCATCCTGATCCCAGCATCTGCAGGGTGGGTTCGGACTTCTACCTCGTCACCAGTTCGTTTCAATATTACCCCGGCGTGCCGATCTTCCACAGCCGGGATCTCGTTCACTGGCGGCAGATCGGCCATTGTCTGACCAGACCAAGCCAGCTGGATCTGGAAGGATGCAGGAGCTCGATGGGCATTTATGCGCCGACCATTCGTTATCATCGGGGACGGTTCTATATGATCACGACCAATATGAACAGCATGCGCAATTTCTTCGTCTGGGCAGAGCGGCCAGAAGGGCCCTGGTCCGAACCGGTATGGCTCGACTGGGAGGGGATCGATCCTTCATTGTTCTTCGACGCGGACGGCAAGGTATACATCAGCGGAACGAATAGCTTCACGAGAGCGGAGGAACCCGGGATCTATCAGGCGGAGCTGGACCTGGACACCGGCAGGCTGCTGACGGAGCGCAGGCTGATCTGGACAGGAACGGGCGGAACGGCGCCGGAAGGCCCGCATATGTACCATCGCCAGGGCTGGTATTATCTCCTGATCGCCGAAGGAGGAACCGAATACGGCCATATGGTGACGGTTGCCCGCAGCCGTTCGCCATTCGGACCTTTCGAAAGCTGTCCCGCCAACCCCATCCTGACGCATCGCAGCTCCGGAGAGCCGATCCAGGCGACGGGGCATGCCGATCTGGTGGAACTGGAGGACGGGAACTGGTGGGCCGTGTTTCTGGGCATACGCCCGATCTACATCCCTTTCTCCGGCAGGTATCATCATCTGGGACGCGAGACTTTCCTTGCTCCGGTTCGCTGGTCTGAGGACGGCTGGCCGATCATCGGCGACAATGGCAGGGTGTCGGAGAGGATGAAGGCCGGTTCGCTGGCGTTGGAGCCTGAGCTTCCATGGGATGAGCGGGATGATTTCGATGGACGCAAGCTGCAGCTTCATTGGAACTTCCTGAGAAATCCCCGGGCGGAGGATTGGTCGCTGGATGAGAGACCGGGATGTCTGACGCTCCATGGCTCGGAGGTATCGCTGGATGATCTCGGATCCCCTGCCTTCCTGGGAAGGAGACAGCAGCATTTCGCTTGCGAGGCTTCGACCCTGCTCCGTTTCGAACCGGTTCGGGAAGGGGAGGAAGCGGGGCTCACCGTTTTTATGAATGAAAGATTCCATTATGAGATCGCCCTCACCTGCGACTCTGACGCCAATCGCAAGGTCATCCTCCGCCGCCGCATCGGGTCCTTGTGGAAGATCGAGAGAGCGGCAAGGGTAGAGAGCTCGGAGCTGATCCTTGGCGTTACGGCTGACCCGCACCAGTATACGTTTTTCTATGAGGAAACAGGTGGCGATCGGAAGGCATTTGGCTCCGGAGAGTGCTATTTGCTGTCCACGGAAGTGGCGGGAGGATATACGGGTGTCTACATCGGACTTTATGCAACAGGCAATGGCAGGCGTTGTTCGACTCCGGCATATTTCGACTGGTTTCAATATAAAGCTGGTGAACAAGGCTAGGGTGTATCCGGACCAATGCGTTTGCCCAGACCTGCCGCCGCATCATGTCGGAAAACTGCTACGGATCATGTCGTCATTCTGTTAGTTGGTTCCGCTTGCGATTCTTAAGATAAGGGTAGGAATTCACGAAGAGGAGGAACCCTATGCAACCTGTGGAGTTATACACGCCGGAAACGATCAATCCCGAGTATGGCCGTCCGGTCATCGACCAGGTCGGGGATCTGACCCATCCGGTGCCGCATCGCAAGGTGTCGGGACATTTCGAAGGCACGGACAAGCGGTTTAACTTCTACTTTCCGCCGAAGGACCAATGGAAGGGCCGATTCTTTCATCTGGTGTATCCGACTCATGATGAACATGCGGATGACGAGACGATCCGCTTCGGCGCCGACAGCGGAGCCTATACCGTGCAGACGAACGGAGGTCTAGGATTCCGTGTCGATGCGGCTGCCGCGATGTTCTCGCGCAAGGTGGCCGCCGAATATTACGGCACATCCGAGCGAATCTACGGATATATATGGGGAGGTAGCGGCGGCTCCTACCAGACAACCGGCGCCATGGAAAACAGCGTCGGCATCTGGGATGGCGCGGTGCCGTTTATCCCCGGCACACTTACCGCCATCCCGAACGACTTCTTCTGCCGGGCTTTCGCGCGGTTCGTGCTGATGGACAAGGCCAGGCCAATCGCGGACGCGGTGAGCCCGGGGGGCAGCGGCGATCCTTATGCGGTGCTTGACGAAGTGGAACGGGCTGTGCTGCAGGAGATCACGAAGCTTGGCGTTCCGCTTCGCTCCTGGGAAGATTACCGTTATGTGCTGAGGCTGGATCTGCCGCCTGACGGCTTGTTGGGCTTTGTCGGATCGGTCAAGGCGATGGATCCGACCTATGCGGAGGATTTCTGGAGCAAGCCCGGCTACCTCGGGACAGAGCAATCGCCGCTGGGTGAGAAGTTTCGGGCGGCGAGAGTGGATCAGATGGTCGTCATCAAGGCTGTCGAGCGCAACGAGGAGCATAAGCCGATCAGCCTGACGCTGGACCATGCGCCGACCGATCTGGCGACCATCGGCTTCGAATATAACCTGTATGCGGCTGATGGCAAGACGCACATCGGAGCTCTGGCCGGGACGCTGGATGCCTCGACGAAGACCCTTGCGCTTAAGGAAGGCCTGGACGCCAGCGTGCTGCAAGCGATCGAAGCGGGCTGCCAGCTGAGGATTGACAATGTCTGGCTGCTTGCCGTGCTCCCCTATCATCGCTACCAGGTGCCGACGAGACAAGGCTTCTACACCTGGGATCAGTTCCGTGCCCCGGACGGCACCCCTCTCCACCCGCAGCGCCCGATCGAGGTGGGGTCGATGATCTCGCTTGGGGTAACTGGCGGCGGCACGTGGAGCGGCAACATCCGGGGCAAGGTCATCATGGTGGCCAATCTGCTGGATTGTGACGCTTTCCCCTGGCATGCGGACTGGTACAGGGCCAGGGTGAGAGAGGCGCTGGGCGATGGTTACGAGGACAGCTTCCGGGTGTGGCTCATTGACCACGCTGACCATGTGGAACCGCACCATCCTTTCCTGATCAACTATATGAGCATTCTGCAGCAAGCGCTCAGGGATGTGAGCGCATGGGTGGAGCAAGGCGTACCGCCTGCGCGTTCGACCCGATACGAGGTGGCGGACGGTCAGGTTATCGTCCCGATGGATGCGGCATCCAGGCTTGGCATCCAACCGGTGGTCGATCTGACCGTGAATGGATCAGACCGGATCGAGATCCGGGCGGGGGAGACTGTCCATTTCGAAGCCCGGATCCAGGTGCCGCCACATGCTGGCAAGATCATCGAGATCGCATGGGATTATCTTGGCACCGGCAGCTTCGAAGCCAGCAAGGTCGAACGCCCTGAAGAATCAATGCTCGTGAGAGGAAGCCATACGTACACATTACCGGGAACCTATATGGCCGCGCTGCGGGCGGTATCTCACCGCGATGGGGATGTGAATGCAGCCTTCGCGAGAATTCCGAATCTGGGACGTGTTCGCGTGGTCGTGCATGCCCCTTAAAAGAGCCAGCCGTACACAAGGGAAGATCCAGGAGCTCCAATCGTCCGAGATTGGAGCTTCTTATATCGAAGAATGGAGTGATCAGTCAAGCGATGAGCACCGAATACATGAAATATCTGGATCCGTCCCTGTCAGCGGAGGAACGGGCGGAGGATCTGGTTGGGCGGATGAGCCTGGAAGAAAAGATGGGGCAGATCGTGGGCTTTCTTCCGCAAGGAGAATCGCTTGAGCAATTTGCCAGGGAACATCCGCAAGGAGTTGGTCATGTTTCCATGCTGTTCGCTGGCAGGTTAAGCAGCAGACAGGAAGTGGCGGAAAAGGTCAGAGAGCTTCAACAGAAGATCATGGAACTGAGCGACCATCACATACCGGCCATATTCCATATCGAGACGCTGACCGGTGCTCTGATGCCGGATGCGACCAGTTTCCCTTCGGGCATCGGACAAGCTTCCACCTGGAATCCGCAGCTTCAGCGTCAGCTGGCCGATGTCATTCGCCGTCAGGCTCACGCCGTCGGAGCAAGACATGCCTTTGCGCCTGTGCTGGATATATCGCGGGATTCGAGGTTCGGACGGCAAGGCGAGACGTATGGGGAGGATCCTGCACTGGCATCTGCCATGGGGGTGGCTTATGTCTCCGGCATTCAGGCTGACGGCCATCTGCAAGCAGGCTTGCTTGCCTGTGCGAAGCATTTTCTCGGGTATCACGCTTCATTAGGTGGAATTCACGCGGCAAGCACGCCCATCCCGCCGCGAATGTTAAGGGAAATCTATGCCAGGCCGTTCCAGGCGGCAATCACTGAAGCGAATCTGAAGTCGGTGATGAACACTTACAGTTCGATCGACGGAGAGGCTGTTGCCGCTTCGCAAGGCATCCTGACCAGCTTGCTCCGTGAAGAGATGGGCTTCTGCGGGCTGACGGTTTCGGATTATACCTCGATATCAGAGCTGCATACGCGTCACAAACTGTGCAGGACAAAGACGGAAGCCGGTGAGCGGGCGTTGATCGCTGGCCTGGATGTGGAGTTGCCTTCCAAAGATTGCTTTAACGAAGAGCTGCTGCGGAAATTCCGAAGGGGAGATCTCGATGTGTCCATTCTGGACCGTGCTGTCAGGCATGTGCTGATCGCCAAGTTTGAGCTCGGATTGTTTGAGGATCCATTGCCATTGATGCGGGAGGAGATCGACCTGATCTATCAGCATCCACTCAACAGGCGAGTTGGACTGAATGCTGCCAGACAGTCGCTTGTCCTGATCAAAAACAACGGCGTGCTGCCACTGGAGAGGAAGAAGCAAAAGATCGCGGTGATCGGGCATCATGCTGCTTCGGTGCGGGCGCTGTTCGGCGGGTATACCTTCGCCACGCTCGCCGAGAACATGCTGGGGATCGGCAACACGATGGCAGGCGTTGATTTTGAGAAGATATCGAACCTGAGCGAGACAGACTTCATGGATGATCGCAACCACTTCACGTATCCGGGCAGCCGCGTGCATGTTGAGCGTCCGGAGATTGAGCTGATGTTGAAGAAACAGTATCCGGGCATATGCCATCTGCTGGAGCAACTCCGGAAGGCATGTCCGGATGCGGAGATCTCCTATTCATACGGGTATGCGTACGCAGGCCATGACACCTCCATGCATGAGAAAGCGCTGGCTACTGCGGCGGAGGCGGATGTGGTCATCCTGACCCTGGGCGGCAAGCATGGTTGGGGGTTGTCCTGCACCACAGGCGAAGGTATCGACTCGACGGATATCAACCTGCCCGAATGCCAGGAAAGCTTTATACACAAGCTGGGTGAACTGGGGAAGAAGACGATCGCCATCCATTTCGACGGCAGACCGATCTCCAGCGATATGGCCGACCGGCACATCGATGCGATCATCGAAGCCTGGAATCCTGGTCAATACGGCGCTGAAGCGATCACGGATGTGCTGTTCGGCGATTATAATCCGGCAGGCAGGTTGCCTGTAACTGTCGCTTACAACTCTGGGCAGATTCCGATTTTCTATAACCATGACAATGGTTCCAGCTACCATGTCGGTACGATGAACGAGTTAACGAGCTATACGGATTGCCCGCGCGAACCGAGGTATCCTTTTGGCCATGGCCTGTCCTACACGACGTTCGAGTATTCGAATCTGAGGATTGGCAAGGAAGCGTATGATCCCGATGAGACGCTCCAGGTCTCGATCGATATCCGGAATGTCGGGGATCGATTCGGCGAGGAGGTCGCTCAGCTCTATGTCAGCGACACGTATGCCAGCGTCGTCAGACCTGTGCAGCAACTGGCCGGATTCGCGCGAGTTCCCCTGGCCCCGCTGGAGAAGAGGACGGTCGTCTTCACGATGCCCCTGAGCATGTTCGCCTTTCTCGACGCCGGGATGAAGTGGAAGGTCGAAGCAGGCGAGATGCGGGTGATGGTGGGAGCTTCTTCAGCAGACATCCGCGCGGAGGGCCAATTTGCCATTCTTCAGGATCGTTATGTCCATGGAGCAACCAGGGGATTCTATGCCCAGGTGGACATCGTCTGATACGCGATGTTTCCCTCTCGTTCCGCTTTCCGTCTGCATGTCGGTAAACTGCTAGACGAAATGTCGTCATACTGCTAGTCGCTGTTTAAGGAATGCCATACCATGGAAGCATACACGAGTCATCCTGAGCCGAAAACACACCAGAAAGAAGGGATTCAAGCATGGAGCACACCGTATCGGCGTCGATCGGTTCAACCCAACCGAAGAAGAAAAAGAAGATCGACTTCAAGAGACTGTGGCCATTGTATCTGATGATGACTCCGGGCATCCTGTATCTGATCATCAATAACTACTTGCCGATGGCCGGAATCTTCATCGCCTTCAAGCAAATCAATTTTTCGAAAGGATTCTTCAAAAGCGACTGGGTGGGGTTTAAAAACTTTGAATTCCTGTTCGCGACGAACGATGTTTACATCATCACGCGCAATACGATTCTCTATAATCTCTTCTTCCTCGTCGTGGGGACGATCCTCGCATTGGCCTGTGCCATCTTGCTCAATGAGATCAGAAACATCATCGCCATGCGATTCTATCAGGCCGTCATCGCGCTGCCGAACCTGATCTCCTGGGTGATCATCAGCTATCTGGTGTTCGCCTTTCTGGGGGCTGAGACCGGGTTCGTCAACAACTCGATCCTTCCGGCTCTCGGCATCGATGACTGGATCATGTGGTATATGGAGCCGAAGTACTGGCCATTTATCCTGTCCATGGTTCATTTCTGGAAATCGGTAGGCTTCTCCAGCATCATATACTTCGCGACCATCGTGGGCATAGACCAGAGCTATTATGAAGCGGCCCGGCTGGACGGCGCGACGCGCTGGCAGCAGATCACCCGCATCACGATTCCGATCATGATGCCGATCATCATCATGTTGACCCTGCTCAGCATCGGGAGGATCTTCTACACCGACTTCGGCCTGTTCTATCAGGTGACCAACAACTCCGGAGCGCTGTTCAACACGACGGCGACCATTGACACCTATGTATTCAACGGCCTGCTCGGCATCGGAGATATCGGCATGTCAACCGCGGCAGGGGTCTATCAGTCGGTAGTCGGGTTCATCCTGATCATCCTGTTCAATTACCTGGTGAGGGTCATCGACAAGGACCAGGCACTGTTCTAGGGAGGGGACAACATTGAAGAACGAAAATAGAGGCTGGTCGATCGCGGCTCATATCTCCTTGATCTTCTACACCGTGATGGTCATCATACCGTTCATCCTGCTGATCTCGGCATCGTTGACGGATCAGAAGGCGATCTACGCCAATGGTTTCTCCTTCTGGCCATCGAAGTTCAGCACGGCGGCTTATGAATACATCCTGTCAGCCGATTCGGGCATCCTTCGGGCTTATGGCGTCTCCTTCTTCGTGACGGTGGTCGGCACGGCGTTAAGCCTGATCATCACGGCGCTGTTGGCCTATCCGCTGTCGAGAAGCATCATGCCCCACCGAACCTTCTGGATGTTCATCATTGTCTTCACGATGCTGTTTCATGGCGGCATGGTGCCGAGCTATCTCGTGTGGACACAGCTGATTCATATCAAAAACACGATATGGGCGTTGATCATTCCAGGATTTCTGATGAACGGGTTCAATGTGCTGCTGATGAGAACCTTCTTCAGAAACACGATACCGGGAGAACTGATTGAATCGGCGGAGATGGATGGCGCGAGCGAATTCCGAATCCTGCGCAGCATCGTGGTGCCCTTGTCCACCCCGGTCCTGGCCACGATCGGGCTGATGCAGAGCATCCTGTACTGGAACGACTGGCAGAACGGGAAGATCTATATCACCAAGCCCGAGCTCTTCAGCGTTCAGAATCTGCTCAATCGGATCATGGAAGATATCCAGTTCCTGAAGACCAACATGCCCGCAGGATCCGCCGCGGCGATGGCCAACCTGCCCTCGGAATCCGCGAGAATGGCCATAGCGGTCATCGGCGTCCTGCCCATCCTGCTCGCGTATCCGTTCTTCCAGAAGTATCTCGTCAAAGGGATCATGATCGGAGCCATCAAGGGTTAATGAGCAGGAGATGGCCTGCAACAACGTGTCCCGATATGGACGCTTGTCGTGAAACCACAACGGATCATGTCGTAAAAGTGTTAGTTGGAACTGGGAGCGCTTACTATGATAAAGTTGTACCAAATCATAAGGGGGAAAACGTATGAATAGCAGGAAGATTCTCATCACGTTGCTGGCGATCATGATGATCGTATCGATCGCAGCCGCATGCTCGAGCGATTCCGGCAACAGCGGATCATCATCCGGCAGCAATTCAGGCACCGGCAGCAATACGAGCACCAATGCAGGTACAGACTCGGGTACCGACACCGCGGGATCGGCAGCGGAAGAACCCGCCCTGGAGCATTATGATCTGACCATGGTCCTGCCGATCATCGGTGCCATCCCGTCGGATATCGAGCTGGTTCAGGATGAACTGAACAAGATCACGGAAGCCAGGATCAATACAACGGTGACCATAGAGCCGGTAAGTGTCGGCAATTACATTCAACAGCTCAACCTGAAATCCTCCAGCGGCGAGAAGATGGACATCTCCTTCATGTTCGGTGGGGTTGGACTTTACGAACAGTTCGCGGCATCAGGCAAGTATCTGGAGATGGATGGCCTTCTCGAGGAATATGGACAAGGCATTATTGAAGCGGTTGGTGAGGAGTATGTGTACACGCCCAGATTGAATGGCAAGTTGTATGCCATTCCAACCGTCGGAAGCTTCGGCTCGGCGGCAGGCTATCACATGCGCAAGGATATCGTGGAGAAGTATAAGATCGATGTCGCTTCGATTAAAACATTGGAAGATGTGGAAAACGTGCTCAAGCTGATCAAGGACAATGAGCCGGAACTGATTCCGATCGCCATGTCGGGCGGCATCGCGCCAGGTTCCATCATTGTAGACTATGATACATTGGGCGGAGGAGCAGGCGTCCTGCCCTATGACAGCCAGGATATGAAGCTGGTCAACATGTGGGAGATGCCGACTGTTGTGGAGCGCATCAACGCGGCGCGCAAGTGGTTCCAGGCAGGATATGTGAACAGAGACGCCGCCACGACCAGCGTTCTGCCCCAGGATCTTTACGCTTCCGGCCGCGCCTTCAGCTATCTCGCCCCGGTCGGCGCAGACTCGGCGACCAGCGTAACGATGAGTTCCGGCATCGAGACCGTCGTGGTGGAACTGACTCCGCCTTATGTCACCACGGGTTCCGTTATGAAGGGGCTGTGGACGATCGCGCATCAATCCGAGGATCCGGCCAGGGCCATGATGTTCCTGAATCTGATGTATACGGACCCGGATGTGGTCAACCTCCTCGCCTGGGGGATCGAGGGCAAGCATTATGTGAGAGTCGGGGACAACCAGGCGGATCTCGCGGAAGGCCTGAACCCGCAGACATCCGGCTACTATATGTATACTTCCGCCTGGATGATGGGCAATCCGAAGCTCGCCTATCTGTCGGTGAACGAAGATCCGAACAAGTGGGCGAATGAGGAGATATGGGACGCGAACGCCATTCCTTCCCCTGCGCTCGGATTCGCCTTCAATGCCGAGCCGGTCAAGAATGAGATGGTGGCCGTGCAGAACGTATCCGATCAATATTATGGTATCCTGATGACCGGATCCGTTGACCCGGCAGAGAAGCTGCCGGAATTCATCGAGAAGATGAAGTCGGCGGGCATGGACAAGATCATGGAAGAGAAACAACGTCAACTGGACGAATGGTTGGCAGCCAACCGATAACGTTGGGGATTGAATCAGCCCTTCCACGCTTCCACGAAGTGTGGAAGGGCCATTTGGCATTGTGTGATACAATAGATGCATCCTGGGTCATCGGAGAATGCGGAGGTAAGGAGCTGGAGATATGGCGAATCGGGAACGGTCCTGGCGGAAGAGATCACTTAGATACAAGCTGATGGCCATCGTATTGGTGATGACGGTGCCGCTCATCGGCATGCTGATCTACAACAATTTCTATGCCATTCACACCGTTCGTGATCAGGTGGCGGAATCCTATGAGAATACCTTGCATTTATACATGAGCCAGATGGATTCGGATCTGGCAGATATCGATATCTACATGAATCTCCTGGAGAGTGACCTGATCAGTCTGGGAAGAGCGCAGACGGATGATGATTATTATTACAACAAGCAGTATTTTCACAACAAGCTTGGCAAGGATATCGTCATTTTCGACTCCCTGACCTCGTTCTTCGTCTATTCAATCGCGAGAAATGATTATATGGGAATATACAGGAACGACAGGAATTCCATCGAGATGAAGGAATCCATCGAGCGTCATGTGGCGGAATTGATCGAAACGGGCTCGATGCCCGCATCAAGAGGCGTCCGCAAATGGAACCATATCCGGATCGGACAGGATTCCTATCTGGTGGATACCGTTTATTATGGCGAGGTTGTGCTGGGCGGGTTGATCCACACGGATTCGCTTCTCCAACCTCTGCAAGCCCTTCAGGTGGGGGAGAAGGGCAGCATCCTGTTCGCCGATGATCGAGGAGAGCCGATCTCCCAGACAAACAGGATCTGGAATGAGGATATCGAGATTCGCAATGAGGATGGCTACTATCTGTCCGGCTCCAGGGACAGGTACCTGGTCGTGGGAACATCCTCGCAGAAAGGTTCCTTCAGCCTGGTCGCCCTGATACCGGATCAGCATATCCTGGCGAATCTCCCCTATCTTCAGGATATGATCTGGGTGGTGACCATCCTGTGTGCGCTCGTGATTCCCTTCGGCTTGTATACGATGCGCAAGACGTTCCTGATCCCGCTGAATCAGGTGCTGACCGCCATGAAGAAGGTTCGGGCGGGGCAACTGGACAGCCGGGTGGAGATGGGAGTGACATCGAACGAGTTCATCATGCTTGGCCATTCCTTCAACTCGATGATGGACGAGATCCAGACATTGAGAATCAATGTGTACGAAGAGCAGCTGAACAAGCAGAGAGAGGAGTTGCAGCGATTGCAGCTTCAGGTGAAGCCGCATTTCTTCCTGAACTCGCTCAACATCATCTACAATCTGGCCAAGGTTCGTAATTTCGAGCTGGTGCAGGAGATGGCGGTATCTCTGATCCAGTATTTCCGATTCATGTTTCGCAGCAATACGTCCTTCGTTCAACTGAGCGAGGAGCTGGAGCATACCTGCAACTATCTCCGCATTCAGAGCCTGAGATTTCCCGGCAGGTTGACCTGGTCGGTGGACGCGCCACCGTTTCTGGAATATACGCCGGTACCTCCGCTGATCATCCAATCCTTCGTGGAGAACTCGATCAAGCATGCGGTCACGCTGGATGAGCCGATTCATATCTCGATCTCGATCGATTTTCTCGATCAGGCGGAAGGTTCCCAGATGATCATCCGGATCGAGGACAACGGTTCCGGCTTCCCCTCTGACGTCCTGAAGGTGTTGAAAGCGGGCGGCAGTGTCGTCAACGACAAGGGAGAGCATACCGGCATCTGGAATGTGCAGCGTCGTCTCCGATTGTTGTATGGCGAACGATCCGGGATCCGGTTCGGGAACAAGTCGGATGCCGGAGGAGCGAAAGTCATCCTGGTGCTTCCGACGAGTCCGGATCCATCTGACTGAGCGAAAGGGTTGATGGTCACATTCATAAGCCTGCAGGAATCTTCCCCCTTCATGATGTCGTCAAAGTGTTATGTTCGTGTCTGAATCGCGTTAGTGGTTATCCATGCGCTGATTGAACCTGAAGATCTGACAATATGTCTATGAAAGTCAGCAAGGAATACCTGGAGGTGGCTGGCATGAGTTACGAGATCCTGCTGGTAGATGATGAGATTCATGCGGTGGAAGGTGTCAAGGCGGATCTGGACATGGACAAGCTCAACATCTCGGCCCTGCACACCGCATACAATATTCGTCAGGCGAAGGAGATCTTTGATGCCAATCATATCGATATCCTGCTGTGCGACATCGAGATGCCGCAAGGCAGCGGTCTGGAGCTGCTGTCCTGGGTCAGAGAGCACCATCCGCATACGGCGGCCATCTTCCTGACCAGCCATTCGGACTTCCATTATGCCAAGGAAGCGATGCGCCTCGGCAGCCTGGACTATCTGCTGAAACCGCTGATGAAGAGTGAACTGGAGGAAGCGATCCGCAAGGCGCAGGATGTAATCAACCATCAGAGCGAAGTGAGCAAACTGAATCGCTCCCATCAGCTGTGGATGAAGCATCAGACCCTGGTCATCGAGCGGTTCTGGCTGGATCTGATCAACCAGACGATCCCGAGCCATCCTCAAGCGATACGTGAGCAGATCGAAAGGGCGAATCTGCCCATCCTGGAGGAAGCGCTGTTCGTCCCGGTGCTGATCTCTGTGAAGAACTGGAACAAGCCGCTGAGCCGACGCGATGAGAAGATCATGGAATATGCGCTTAAGAAAACGGCGGAAGAGATCCTGATCGCAAGCAACAACGGCATCGTCTTCCACCTGGAACCGGCCAAGCTGCTGGTCATCTATGCCGGAGATGTTCGGGAAGCGTGGTACTCGGATGAGATCGAACGGGCCTGTGCCAGATACATCGAGTTTTGCCGCCAATACTTCTACTGTGACCTGACATGTTACAAGGGCGCGGCTGTCAGGGTGCAGGAAATGGCCGGACTGGTGGCGGAGTTAAAGGAGCGGGACAGGCATAACGTCGCATTCTTCAATCAGGTATATATCTGCAGGAATGAGGCTGGCCAGATGGAGAGCTGCCCGGTTGAGATCCCGGATACGAACATCTGGATGACGTTGCTCAAAACCGGGAAAACGGAGATCGTGGTTCATCAAGTCAGGGAGCTTCTGGATGGTCTCGTCGAGTCAAAGGCGATCGATCTGAACAGACTGTACCAGTTTCGAGAAGACTTTGCCCAGGCCTTGTATACGTTTCTGAACTTGCGAGGCATCCAGGCGCACCAATTGTACGGGGACGAAGTATCGCGGCTGCTGTCCGAGAAGGCGGTGCGCTCCGTGAACGATATGATGTCCTGGGTTCAGCATGCGGTGAGCAAGGCGCTGCATCAGGTGGAAGCGGTCCAGGAGGCGGGAGAGGTCGTGGACCTGATCAAGGCCTTCATCGCAAATCATATCGATCAGGACCTGTCTCGGGAAGTGATCGCCGGACAGGTCTATCTGAATCCTGACCATCTCTCCCGTCTGTTCAAGAAAGAAACCGGATATTCCATATCGGAGTATGTGCTGAAGGAACGCATCACGCTTGCGCAAGAACTGTTGACACGGACCTCTATGTCGATCAGTGAGGTTGCCTTGTCCGTCGGCTACAGCAATTTCTCTCACTTCACGAAGATCTTCAAGAAATACGCCGGTCTGGGGCCCATGGAATACAGACTGAAGCATGCAGAGGAGGGCAAGCCAGGTGAATAAATCGGGGTTCTGTTTCAATTGTCTGACCGATGTCTCATATGACATCGGTTTTATCGTTCCCGAAAGTCGGCATATGACAAACAGGAAGTCGGATTATCGTTAGTCAGTCCCTTACTCCAGGAGATAAGATGATCATCAGGTGAATATGGATGAGATCACAAGGAGAGGAGACCGATCATGATCAGATTATCCTTCAACGACGGTTGGACGGTGGGCAAGAGAAGAGGCTTCTTTAATCTTGCGCCCGCGGAGGCGTCACAGCCCGTCACCCTGCCCCATGATGCGATGATCGCCCAGAAACGCGACGCGCAAGCAGTGAGCGGCAACAAGAAAGGGTTCTTCCCGGACAAAACGTGGGAATATGTCAAGAAGTTCGAGGTTCCGAAGGAATACAGGGACAAAAGGGTTTACTTCGAATTCGAAGGGGCCTATAACCAGGCCATGGTTTACATCAACGGCGATTATGCTGGGCAGCGTCCCTATGGCTATTCGCACTTCTACATCAAGGCGGACCCCTATCTGCGATATGGCGAAGACAACGAGATCAAGGTGGTGGTGAGAAGCCATGACGATTCCCGCTGGTATACGGGAACCGGCCTCTATCGAAACGCCTGGATCATCGCAGCCAATCTGGTGCACATCGCGCTGGACGGCGTGAGGATCACCACGCCTGATATCACCGATGAACGCGCCGTTGTTCATGTGGCTACCACGATCGAGAATGAAGGCATCCATCCGCAACCGATGACGGTTGTTGCTGAGGTGTACGATGCAGACGGGCAACTGGTGGCTTCAGATCGGAGTCCGTTCACCGCTTTCGCAGGCGCATCAGCCGTCCTGAGGCAGAGGTTGTATGTGAAACAACCGAGGCTGTGGAATGTGGACACCCCGTATCTCTACACGCTCCGCATCAGGATGATGGACGATGACGATGTGATCGATGAAGAAGTTCAAACTTTCGGGATTCGCAGCCTGTCGCTGGATCCGGAATATGGGCTGAGAATCAATGGCCAGGTGATCAAATTGCGCGGCGCCTGCATCCATCACGACAACGGGGTCCTGGGGGCTGCCGCCATAGCTCGTGCGGAGGAGAGGCGAATCGAAATCCTGAAGGAAGCCGGATTCAACGCGATCCGCAGCGCGCACAACCCGGTCAGCAAGGCGATGCTGGATGCCTGTGACCGTCTCGGCATGCTGGTGATGGATGAATGCTTCGATATGTGGACAGAGAGCAAATCGGACTACGATTACGCCTTGAGCTTTCCCGCCTGGTGGGAGAAGGATGTGGAGGCGATGGTCAGCAAGGACTTCAATCATCCGTCCGTCATCCTCTATTCCATCGGCAACGAAATTCCGGAGACCGGCAGCGCTCATGGCGCGGCATGGGGGAGGAAGATCGCGGAGAAGATCCGAAGCCTCGACAGCACCCGCTATGTGACGAATTCGATCAATGGCATCCTGTCGGTGATCAATCCGTTGATGAAATGGATGAAGGAGCAAGTCTCGGGCGATCTGAACTCGACGATGGCAAATGCCGCAGAAGCGATGAAGCGAGCCCAGGAAAACCCGCTGGTGACGAAGCTGGTGGCGGAGTCCTTCGCGGTGGTGGATATCGCTGGCTATAACTATGCGGACAACCGCTATGTGATGGACAAGGAGCTGTTCCCGAACCGCATCATCGTCGGCAGTGAGACTTACCCTAGGGATATCGCGAGCAACTGGAAGCTGGTGAAGGAGAACGGCCACGTCATCGGGGATTTCACCTGGACGGGCTGGGATTATCTTGGTGAAGCGGGCATCGGCAAACCCTATCTGGAAGATGGGGGATTCGGCTTCGCGGGCGGTTACCCATGGGTGATCGCCTACTGCGGTGATATCGACATCACCGGTCATCGCCGACCGGCCTCGTATTACCGGGAGATCGTCTTCGGTCTCAGGAAAGAGCCATATATCGCCGTCCAGCGGCCGCAACACTACGGCAGGCCAACTGCCAACAACCCGTGGAGCTGGAGCGATTCCATTTCCAGCTGGAGCTGGGAGGGCTATGAAGGCCAACCGATCATCGTGGAGGTTTATTCGGATGCGGATGAGGTTGAACTGGTGCTGAATGGCGAACGCATCGGACGAGCCGGTGCAGGTGAGGCCAACGGGTACAGGGCGGTATTTGATACGGTGTATGAGCCTGGAGAACTGGTCGCGATCGCATATGCCGACGGAGTCGAATCCGGCAGGATGACGCTCAGGTCTGCAGGAGCAGGATTGCATCTGAAGGTAGAAGCGGACAGAGTACGCATCAAGGCGGATGATCAGGACCTGGCATATGTGAGTATCTCGATCGTGGACGATCAGGGAATCGTGAAGCCGCTGTCGGACCGGAAGGTCAAGGTGACGGTGGACGGTGCGGGCGTTCTGCAGGGCTTCGGCAGCGCCAATCCTGAGACGGAGGAAGACTTCACGGACGATGTCCATACGACCTTCGACGGACGGGCATTGGCGGTGATCCGCCCGACGGGTGCAGGCAAGATTCGCGTTCAGGCGGAGGCAGAAGGCTGTCCTCCACAGATGATCGAGATTGAGGCGTCTTCCACCAGGTGAAAAATCAGCGGATGTTGATCGTGAGATAGGGCCAAAGGCAGATGCAGATGGTTTCTGCTTTGCCTTTTTTGTAGCTAAGGTCAACTGGTCGTCAATTTGCTATGAAAAAGTCGAAAATGTGGTAGATACAAGGATTCATTTCTATTAGTGTAGAAATGGAAGAGTATGGTTATCATGTCCGATCGGACGAATGTGAATCCAGACATTTCATCGCCCATGAAGGAGAGTGCGCCCCTATGTACGTTTGCAACCCGATCAAGATGTCGTACAGGTACCAATTTCATCAGATGCGCTATGGTCCGCAGGATCTGTTTCGCGTGTGCCGGGAAGCGGCGGATCCTTCCCTGGTGATGTTCAAGGGAAGATATTACCTGTTTCCGTCGATGACGGCCGGATTCCTGGTCAGCGATGATCTGGTCCACTGGGACTTTCACCGTCTGGCAGGCCTGCCGATCTACGATTATGCGCCGGACGTGCGGGTGATCGGAGATTATCTGTATTTCTCCGCATCCCATCGCACGAAGAATTGCTCTTTCTACCGCACGAAGGATCCGATCCACGGGCCGTTCGAGGAGATCGAAGGGACCTTCCCGTTCTGGGACCCGAACCTGTTCGTGGATGAGGACGGCAAGGTGTATTTCTACTGGGGTTGCTCCAACCAGACGCCGATCTATGGCGTGGAGCTGGATCCGGAGACGATGCGCCCGAAGACGGAACCGGTTGAGCTGATCTTCGGCAGGATGGATGAGATCGGCTATGAGCGGAAGGGAGAGAATCATCAGCAGCGGTCTCCGGAGGAGATCGAAGCCAAAGTGCAGGAGATGGTCAGTCAGTTTCCGGATGCGAGTGAAAAGCACCTGCAGATGATCCGGATGATCTTCGGCAATGATCCGTTCATCGAAGGAGCCTGGATGGACAAGCACAACGGAAAATACTATCTCCAATACGCGGCTCCGGGCACCGAATACAACATCTACGCGGACGGTGTCTATGTGTCGGATCATCCGCTCGGGCCGTTCACCCTTGCGAAGAACAATCCCTATTCCTATAAGCCGGGCGGCTTCCTCCCCGGCGCGGGCCATGGTTCGACCATGCGGGACAAGCATGGCAACTGGTGGCATGCGGCGACGATGCGCATCAGCGTGAACCATAACTTCGAGCGTCGTCTGGGGCTGTGGCCAGCCGGCTTCGACGCGGACGGGGAGCTGTTCTGCAACCAGAGATACGGCGATTGGCCGATGAAGATCGAATCAGGTCCCATGGATCCGTGGGCGAAACCGGAGTGGATGCTGCTGTCCTGGAACAAGCCGGCGCGAGCAAGCTCCAGTGAGGCGGAGCACGCCCCGGGCATGGCGGTGGACGAGAATGTCCAGACCTGGTGGAGAGCGGCAACAAATGCGCCAGGTGAGTGGATCGAGGTGGATCTGAACCAGGTATGCGATGTGCATGCGATACAGATCAATTTCGCCGATGATGTCCTGCTGTTGCCTCTGCCGGATGGGGCTGTATGGCCGGATGGCTATGATCGCTGGATCGATGAGCGCGAGCACGTAACGAGATGGGTGCTGGAAGGTTCGGTCGACGGCGAAACGTACTTCGTCATCGAGGACCGTTCGCAGGCGTCTACGGACCTGCCGCATGATCTGGTCGTCCGGGAAGAGGGCTTCAGGGCAAGATATATCCGGCTCACCGTCAGGGAGTTGCCATATGATCAGCATGCCTGCGTTTCCGGACTCCGCGTGTTCGGGCTGGCGGACGTCGGGTTGCCCGCGCAGACGAGCGGCGTGCGGGCGGAACGTCAAGGTGAACTGGACCTGATCGTCAGGTGGGAGGCGGATGATGCGGTTGGACATAACGTGCTCTGGGGCCATGCACCGGACAAGCTGTATCACAGCTATATGGTGCTGGGCAGCCGCGAGGTTCGGATCGGCTCGCTGGTCAAGGGGCAGCCGGTCTATGTGCGCGTCGATTCGTTCAACGAGCGTGGGATCACGGAGGGAGAAGTCATCGCGGTCGATTAGTATCGCAGATGGATGACAGGGATGCGTTCGCTTCAGGCGCAGGAGTCAGAATCGCACGATCTGGATGATGTAAGCAAAAAAATCATAGGGAGGGTGGCAGATATGTTCGATGAACAAACCCAACCATTTGGCGATCAACAATTCAGGAAGTTTCTCGAATTTACGATCGGAGAGAGGTATCGCGCCTTTCTCGAACTGAACAGAAGGGCTGCCAAAGGAGGGGTGGTATTTGTCGGCGATTCCATCACGGAGGGATTTAATATCCATGAACTTCTGAGAAGCGACAAGCCCATGTACAACCGGGGAATCGGCGGGGACACGACCGAGGGAGTGCTGGCCAAGCTGCAAGGTGCGGTGCTCGAACTGGCCCCGAGCAAAGTGTTCCTGTTAATTGGCACGAATGATCTGGAACAAGGGAAGAAGCCGGAGGAGATCGTCCGGAATATCCAGGAAATCTGCAGTCGAATCAAGGCCGCACTGCCTGATACGGAATTGTACGTCGAATCCGTCTACCCCGTTAATCCCCATGATCATGCGAACAGAGGTCCCTTCCCTGCCGTTGGCAGCCGGAGGAACGAGGATATCCGACGCATCAATGAGTCTCTGAAGGACCTGTCATCAAGCGGATCCTTCACCTACATCGAGCTTTACTCCAAATTAATGGATGAAGAAATGAACCTTCATGTCGATTATACCTACGATGGTTTGCATCTGAGCATCAGAGGCTACGAAGTGGTCAGCGCCGAACTGCAGCCATATTTATGATCGTGATGACCGTCCTCGATAAGGAGACGGTCTTTTTTTCGGGGATAAGGACAGTCCGTTTCGGAACAGCTTCAGGATCAACCTGATGGCATTCAACAAGTCGTGAAAGCGTCATTCAACATGTCGCCAAAGGAATAGAGAACCGATCGTCACTTCCATTAAGCTGTAAGGAGAAAGGAAGATGAACACGAGAGGCAGGTTGAAGCATGATGGACAAGCATGAGGATGGAATCGGCAGAGTGAAGGTCAGCACCATTCCGTTGCCGGAGGATGTGAAGCTGGTGAGCGGAACTTATACGTATTCCGGCAAGGTGCTGCTGACTTACAGGAGAGAAGAGGACGCGGATCAGCGCGACTTCTACCGCATCGCGGTACTCGACGACGATGGCTCGAACTTCCGGGACATCTTCGTCGGTGAGATCCCCCAGAAGCCGAAGGCGAACGGGATCCGCTTCATGCCGTATCAGGACAACAGGCGGGTGCTGCTGGGCGATTATGTGCTGGAGTGTTCGCCGGATATCGATCACTGCGCGGAAGCGAAGCTCATCCCGGTGATCTATCCGCCGCATCTGGTGGATGATCCGCGCATCACGCATCACTGGTCGGAGATCATCATCGCCCCGGACAACCGGCATATGAGCTGGACGGCGCTGCGATCGGATGTCGGCGCCGCGGTGATGATCGGCACGCTGGAGAGGCAGGCGGATCACTACACGATCGAGCATATCCGGATCATCAGCTCGGTTCGTCCTTGTGAGCCGGACCCGCATCGCGCAGGCTATATCATCCCTCGCCTGATGCGCGGAGGTGAGGTCAAGCAATTCGTCAGGGGAGGCAAGGCCATCTCCGCGGTCGGGGCGAAGACGGGCAGCACGACCAACTCCGTCATCCAATATCTGGACTCCGAAGAGATGGAGCAGATCACCTTCACGCCGGGCTATGACGAGACGACGATCCTCTCGCCCGATGAGCGTCTCGGGATCGTCATGACCAGCCGCTTCTCGAAGAAGACGGATCCGGCGATCTTCGGCCTGATGCCGAGACCCTACGGCATGCTGACCTCCATGGGCATCACCTGGGCGCTGTACACCTACAGCATCACCGGGGTTCGCCATTTCCGGCCGGGGAATATCGGGCCTGCCCTGATCGATGTCGAGCGATCGATGAAGGAACCGGGTTACCTGGGCATCCAGTTGACCACGGATGAGAACTGGGTGTATTGCTCGCCGATGTCCTGGCATCCGGACGGCACCAGGGCCATGTGGCCGGAGGTGTATCGGGGCAGCAACTTCGCGAGGATGCGGCTGCAGAAGGTGGAGCTGCTGGACTACCGGCCGCGGGAACCGGTGCCTGTCGTCGAGACGACGGATGAGATTCCGTATGCGATCACGGATTTCTCGGTGTTCGACAGGATCGATCCCGATGTGGAGGGCAGGATCGCGGGCAAGGTTTCCGGCTATATCGAGTACGTGCACAAAGGGGCGGAAGGCCGTACAGAAGCGACCTATGTGAACTACAGCGATGACGGGGAGCATGTCTACAATGGCTACGAGAGAGTCAGATCTTCCTTCACCAGCGAGACGTATTATGAAGCGAAGCTGAAGCTCACCGGGCCCAACCCGGGGGAGATGGATCTGAAGGCCACCTTCTCGCCGATCACGAGCCAGCAGCCGGCCAGGTTGATCTTCGAGCCGGACGAGCATGGCCGGCCGAAGAGCTACGGCTATGCGACCTACAACGGCGTCACACTGCGCATCGAGGATCTGTTGCCATAAATGAAGCTGGAACACAAGTGAATCTGGTTCGATCGAAGGCAGGTCCGCGCGGATCTGTCTTTTGCTGTCTTCATAGAAAGTCGGCTAAGGTATATCGAAATGGTCGGCAAATCGTTAGTGGACGATCGGAAGCTTCATTACAATGGATGGAAAGCAGACAAACAGCGCAAGGAGTGAGACAGATGAGAACGGTGATCGGATTAAATGAAGCATGGCGATTCACGAAGGAGAACGACGAGCGGGCTGCGAGCGAGAGCTTTCCGGATGAATCCTGGTCAGTCGTGAACATCCCGCACACCTGGAATGCCATCGATGGGGCCAACGGTTACGCCTATTACCAGGGAGCCTGCTGGTACAGGAAAGCCTTCCCGATCGATGCCTCTCTGGAAGGCAAGCGGCTGTTCATCGAGTTTCAAGGCTCAAACAGCATCACCGATGTCCATGTCAACGGCAGGCATATCGGTCAGCACAAGGGCGGTTATTCGACCTTCCGCTTCGACATCACCGATGCGGCGAAGCCCGGCAAGCAGAATGTATTGGCGGTCAAGGTGGACAACACGGTCGTGGATGATGTGTATCCGCAGAAGGCGGACTTCACCTTCTACGGCGGGATCTATCGGGATGTGAATCTGATCGCCGTGCATCCGGTTCATTTCGATCTGCTGGACCATGGATCAAGCGGCATCTATATCGTGCAGGAGAGCGTGACGCGGGACGAAGCGAAGCTGACCATCCGCTCCCGCATCGTCAATGACAGCCAGGAGGAGAAGCGGGTCCGGCTGTGGGCGAATATTCTGGATGCGGACCATCAGCCGGTGACCTATGCGGCGAAGGAGATCGCGCTGGCGGCAGGAGAGTGCCGCGTCGAAGAGATGCCCGTCGCCATCGGGCGGCCGATCCTGTGGCATGGACGCAGGAACCCCTATCTGTACCAGCTCCGGATCTCGCTGACCAGCTTCAACGATACGATCGACGAAGCCGTCATTCCCTTCGGCGTCAGGTATTTCCATGTCGATCCGCAGCGCGGATTCTTCCTGAACGGCGAGCACTTGCCGCTGCATGGCGTCTCCAGGCATCAGGACAGGAAGGACAAGGGCTGGGCGATCAGCCGCGAGGATCAGGACGAGGACATGGCGCTCATCAGGGAGATCGGAGCGACCTCGATTCGCCTGGCGCACTACCAGCACAGCCAATATTTCTATGATCTGTGCGACCGGGAGGGCATGGTGGTCTGGGCGGAGATCCCCTTCATCTCGGTCATGTCCCGGCATGAGCTGGAGGGAATCAACGCGAAGCAGCAGCTGGTGGAACTGATCAGGCAGAATTACAACCATCCGTCCATCTTCTTCTGGGGCATCCAGAACGAGATCCAGATCGGAGGAGAGCGGCCGGAGGTCAGGAGACTGGTCAAGGAGCTGAACGCGCTTGCGAAACAGGAGGATCCGACCAGGCTGACGACGATGGCGAATGTGCTGTTCGTCAGCGAAGAGGATGAATATAACCGGATCACGGATGTGGTCGGCTACAACAAGTATTACGGCTGGTACCACGGCAAGACCCGGGACTTCGAACCCTGGCTGGAGAAGTTCCATCGCATCAATCCGGAAGTGCCGCTCTGCGTCTCGGAGTACGGCGCGGAAGGCATCGTCCAGTATCACAGCGCGGATCCGAAGGTGAAGGACTACACGGAGGAATACCACGCCCTGTTCCATGAAGAGGTATGGAAGATCCTGGCCAGCAAGCCTTACCTCTGGGCGACCTATGTCTGGAATATGTTCGATTTCGGCGCGAACATCCGCGACGAGGGCGGCGTCAAGGGCCGGAACAACAAGGGGCTCGTCACCTACGACCGGAAGATCAGGAAGGACGCCTTCTACCTGTACAAGGCCCACTGGTCGGATGAGAAGTTTGTGCATATCGCCAGCAAGCGGTTCGTCGAGCGGGCGGAGGAGGCGATCCGGGTGAAGGTGTATTCCAATTGCCGGGAAGTGACGCTGTACGTGAACGGCCAGCTGTTTGCGTCGCAAACCGGCGACGGGAAAGTTTTCGTGTTTGACAACGTGCCGCTGGCGGATGGATGGAACGAGGTTCGGGCGGTGGCGATGGACGACCTGGTTCCGTATACCGATACCGCTCGCTGGCTCAAGGTCGACGAACCGAATCCGGCCTATGAGGCGCCGGTGGAGGACAAGGGCGAGCAGGTGGCCAACTGGTTCCGGATGCCGGAGCTGGAGGGAGAGATCGAGTCTCTGGAGATTACGGATGAGGTGTATTCGACCCGCTGCACATTCAAGGAATTGTACGAGAACCCGGAAGCGGCGGCGGTTCTGGACAAGTTCTTCGGAGAAGACTTCCGCAACCGGCCGACGTTCAGCATGACCCAGGGTTTCACGATCGACACGCTGGCGGAGATGGCGCCCGACCATTTCCATGAGAAGCTGCTGTATGCGTTGAATCGGGAACTGACGAAGATCAAACGGTCCTAGGGGGATGCAGATATGGCGAAAGTTTTTCCACAAGGCTTCTTCTGGGGGGCGGCTACCGCCGCTCATCAGGTGGAAGGCCACAATATTCACTCTGACTTCTGGTTGATGGAGCATCTGGAGGGTTCGATCTTCAAGGAGCCATCCGGCGAAGCGGTCGATCATTATCGCCGGTATCGGGAAGATATCCGGCTCATGGCCGAGCTTGGGCTGAACGCCTATCGGTTCTCGATCGAATGGGCGAGGATCGAGCCGGAGGAAGGGCGGTTCGATCCGGAGGCGATCGACCATTACCGGGATGTTCTGCTGGCTTGCCAGGAGAACGGCATCATGCCGATCGTGACCCTGCATCACTTCACTTCCCCGCAGTGGCTCATACGCGCCGGAGGCTGGGAAGCGGAGGAGACGCCGACAAGATTCGCGCGATATGTCGAGAAGGTGATGCGCGAGCTGGGAGAGATGATCCCGTATGCCTGTACGATCAATGAGGCCAACATCTCCATCGGCATCGCCAGGATCATGAAGCGACATCAGGCGCAGGGCAATGCCCAGGTCGGCGTTAACCTGGAGAGCATGGAAAGCATGAGGAGATATTACGCCGCTCTGGCGAAGGCTTTCGGACTTCCGCCGCATAAGATCCATTCTTTCCTCGGTCCGCGAACGGAGCAAGGGCTGCGCATCATCTTCCGGGCGCACGAGGAAGCGAGGAAGGTCATTCGTCGGGTCAGCCCTCATACCAGGGTCGGCATCACCCTGTCACTCTACGATATCCAGGCCGTCCCGGGCGGAGAAGCGCATGCGGCGCAGGCGATGCAGGAGGAGTTCCTGCAGTTCCTCCCGTACCTGCAGGAGGACGATTTCTTCGGGCTGCAGAACTACACCCGCTACATCTACGGTCCGGACGGCTATATCCCGCCTGCGGAGGATGCGGAGAAGACGCAGATGGGCAACGAGTTTTATCCGGAAGGGCTGGAAGCGGTTATCCGCTATGTCTACAAGCATCTGAACAAGCCGATCATCGTGACGGAGAACGGCGTGGCGACGGATCGCGATGAGCGGCGGATCGTCTTTATCGATCGGGCGCTGCAAGGCGTTCATGCCTGTGTGGAGGATGGCATTCCCGTGCTTGGTTATATGCATTGGTCCCTGCTGGACAACTTCGAATGGCAGCTGGGCTTCTCCAGGACCTTCGGCCTGATCGCGGTTGATCGTTCGACGCAGCAGCGTTTGCCGAAGCCAAGCGCATACCATTACGGGAAGATCGCCCGCCACAATGCGCTTCTCTGAACAGGATCAGGAAAGGTGAAGGAGGCGAAAGAGATGTTGGAAGTGCGCGGACTGAGGACGGAGCATCTCGAGAACCCGCTGGGGCTGGATGCGAAACGGCCGCGGCTCGGATGGAAGCTGGTCAGCGACGGGACGAACATCCTGCAGGCCGCTTATCAGGTGCAGGCTTCCCATTCGGAGGACTTCGCGGAGCTCATCTGGGACAGCGGCAGGGTGGAGAGCGATCAGTCGCTGGGCGTGCGGTATGCCGGGCCGGAATTGCGATCGCTGGAGCGCATCTGGTGGCGCGTCAAGGTGTGGAGCAATCGGGGAGAGGAGTCGGACTACAGCGCTCCGGCCTTCTTCGAGACCGGGCTGCTCAGTCCCTCCGACTGGCAAGCCCGCTGGATCGAGCCGGAGACGGAAGTGGATATCGATGCCATCAAGCCGGCACCATATCTCCGCAAGGAGTTTACCGTCAAGAAAGGCCTGATCTCCGCCAGGGCCTGTATGACCGCCAGGGGATTGTATCGCTTCTATCTGAACGGGGTCGAAGGAACGGATCATCTGTTCACACCGGGATTCACCTCGTACCACAAGCGGTTGCAGGTGCAGGTGTATGATGTGACCTCCCTGCTGCGGGAAGGCAGGAACGCCCTGGGCGTCATCCTCGGAGACGGATGGTGGCGCGGCCATACGGGCGGCGCCAACCTGCGCAACAACTTCGGCTACAAGCTGGCCTTCCTCGGGCAGCTCGTTCTGCGATATGACGATGGCAGCGTGGAGGTGATCGGCAGCGACGGATCGTTCAAGGCGTCGACCGGTCCCCTGCTCAAGTCGGATATGAAGGAAGGGGAGATCTACGACGCGCGGATCAGCCTGGAAGGCTGGAACCGTCCCGGCTACGATGACTCGTCATGGACCCCTGTCGTGGTGACCGGTGATGGCTATGACCACCTGATCGGCACCCGCAGCGTGCCGGTACGACAGAAGGAGAGGTTTGCGCCCAAGGTGCTTCGCACTCCGAATGGCGAGACGGTGCTGGACTTCGGCCAGAACCTCGCGGGCTGGGTGGAGATGCAGGTCAGCGGCGAGGCAGGAACAGAAGTCGTGTTGATCCATGGCGAGGCGCTGGACCGGGAGGGCAACTTCACGCTGAAGAATCTGGCTGAGCATGTGGAGCTGAAACATTTCCAGGAGGTCCATTATATCCTGTCCGGCAGCGGGACGGAGAGCTACCGGCCGTACTTCGCCATCTTCGGATTCCGGTATGTGCTGGTGAAGAACTGTCCGGGTGAAGTGAGACCGGAGAACTTCACCGCGGTGGCCATCTACTCGGATCTGGAAGAGACCGGCGACTTCACCTGCTCTCACCCGCTGATCAATCAACTGGTCTCCAATACGAGGTGGAGCCAGAAGAGCAACTTCATGGAGATTCCGACAGACTGTCCGACCAGGGAACGGGCGGGCTGGACGGGCGACGCCCAGCTCTATGCGAGGACGGCAGCTGACTTCATGAATGTCTACCCGTTCTTCGAGAAGTGGATGGCCGACCTGGCGGCGGAGCAATATGCCGATGGCTGCGTGGGCAGCACGGTACCAACGGTGTTCACCTATCATCACCTCGAAGAGTGGGAGCGGGTCATGAGGAACGTCAGCGATCCGATGCTGGCCATGCGCAGGCCGAGACCCGGCACGCCAAGCTTCCTCGACGGCTCCGCCGGATGGGGCGATGCGGCCACGATCATTCCCTGGACGATGTATCTCTGCTACGGAGACCGGGAGATCCTGGAGAGGCAGTACGAATCCGCGAAGGCCTGGGTCGACTACATGGCCGCCTGCGCGAGGACGCCGAACGAGGAGTACAAGGACACTCCGCCTTACCGGACATATACCGACGGCGAACCGGATGCCAACTACATCTGGGATACGAAGTTTCACTACGGGGAATGGCTGGAGGCGGACACGAGCTTCAAGGATCTGATGACGGCGCTGATGGGTTCAAGGCATACGATCCCTTATGTCGCCACGGCGTACTTCGCCCATTCCTCGCGTCTGTTGTCGGAGATGGCAGCCGTGCTGGGGCATGAGGATGACGCCGCGAAGTATCGCACCCTGTTCGAGAAGATCAGGCGAGTGTACAACCGATATTTCATCCGGGAGGATGGCACGGTCCTCGAGGGCAGGCAGGCGTCGAATGTCCGGGTGCTCGCCTTCGGCCTGGCTGACGAGTCGAAGCAACAAGCGGTTGCGGACCGATTGGCGCAGCTCGTCGTGGAGCAGGACTGCCATCTGAACACCGGATTCCTCTCGACGCCATTCATCCTGCCGGTGCTGGCGGAGCACGGCTATGCCGACATCGCTTTCCGGCTGCTCGAGCAGGACACCTGCCCGTCCTGGCTGTACGCGGTCAGCAAGGGAGCCACGACCATCTGGGAGAACTGGAATGGCATCACGCCCGAGGGCGAGCTCATCGGATCGCTCAACCATTATGCCTATGGCGCGGTGTGCGACTTCCTCTTCTCCGGGGTGGCAGGCATACAGCCGGTCTGGGAGCAGCCGGGCTACAAGCATTTCCTGCTGAAGCCGCTGGTCGGGGGAACGCTCACCCAGGCGAGCGCCACCCTGGAATCCCCGTATGGCACCATCCGATCCGGCTGGGAGAAGGGGGAACGACGCATCAGCTATCACTTCGAGGTGCCGGCCAATACGACGGCGACGATCATGCTGCCCGGCCGGCCGGATGATCTGGCGAGACTGTCAGCACAATATCCGGATGCCCGTTACGAGGATGGACGAATCGTGCTTGAAGCGGGCAGCGGCGTTTATCATTTTGAACTGCAGACAGACGAATAGAGGTAGTTCATGCGAATTAAGGCTGTTTTCTTCCGCAGGAGGAAGGCGGCCTTTTCGATGGAGAGAATCCGCGGATGGATGGAACGTTTTACCTTGTGATCAGATGCAAACCGTATTAGAGTTAAAAGGTTATGACATGCCAGACAACGACGCGACCTGCTCAACTTGACGGGGGTCGATCACCGGGAAACATGAAAATGTCCTCCGCATCACAATCAGATTCATGCGTTTTCAAGAGGTCGGGAAACGTATATTCAGAAAGTCGTCTAAACGACAGTTGGGCTGTCGGGAAGCGGATATACTCGAAGTGTAACCAATCTATCAGTTGGGGGGATTCATATGAGAAGAACACTCAGAATCGGCCGTTTGCTCATGGCGCTTCTCCTGATCATGACGCTGATTACGGCGTGCGGTTCCGGAGGCGGCAGCGGCAATGCTTCAGGTTCAAACGCCAATCCTGCTCCGAACAGCCAATCTTCATCCGGCGGCAGCAACTCCGGATCCTCTGATTCGACCGACACTGCCGAGAAGCAGCTGGAGCCATATGAATTAACGATGGCGTTCCCGATCTTCGGCGCAACACCGCCGGATATGCAACTCGTCGTGGATGAGATCAACAAGATCACGCAGGCGGAGATCAATACGACGATCACGGTGCTTCCGATCAGCATCGGCAGCTACTATCAGCAGATGAATCTGATGTCGTCCAGCGGCGAGAAGCTCGATCTCATGTTTACCTTTGGCAACTCCGGTCTTTATTCATCGGATGCGATGAGCGGCAAGCTGCTTCCGATTGATGATCTGCTTGACCGATACGGGCAAGGGCTCGTGGAAGCGGTTGGAGCCGAGTACATGGAGTCCGCCAGGATCGGCGGCAAGATCTACGGGGTGCCCACGCTCCATTCCTTCGCCCAACAACCTGGCATCCTGATGCGCAAGGATATCGTGGACAAGTACAACATCGACATCAGCTCCATCAAGACGATCCACGATCTGGACCCTGTGTTCAGAACAGTCAAGGATCATGAACCGGGCATGGTTCCGATCGCCTTCGGCCTCTCCAATGCGATGACCTTCCTGAGAAATTACGACAAGCTGGGCGATGGGTACGGCGTGCTGCCCGGCTTCGACAACGGCCTGAAGATTGTCAACTGGTTCGAAACCGAAGAGTACGCGGAACTGCTGAATGTCATGCATGAGTGGTTCAAAGCCGGTTATGTCAACAAGGATGCGGCCACCACCCAGGCCACCACATCTGATCTTCTCAAGGCAGACGCGACCTTCTCCTACATCACCATGCTGAAGCCTGAGGTGAAGGCGCAGGAGGAGCGAATGACCGGCAAGGAGCTGGTGGAAGTGTACTTCAGCGACTACGAACCTTACGCCACCACAACGGACGTCGTGGTTGGCGTCTGGGGCATCGCGCAGCAATCGGAAGATCCGGAACGCGTCATGATGTTCCTTAACATGATGTACACGAACAAGGAACTGGTGAACCTGCTCATCTGGGGCATCGAGGGCAAGCATTATGTCAAGGTCTCCGATAATGTGATCCGTTATCCGGACGGCATCGACAGTTCCACCGTCGGCTATACGATGAACTCGCTGACCACGAGCAATCCGTTCATCGCCTATACGCTTGAGGGTGAGGATCCCAATATCTCGCAGACGATTCAGAAGTGGAATCAGGCAGCGAGGAAGTCCGCGGCGCTTGGCTTCACATTTACAGCGAACGAGGTTCAGAACGAGATGACCGCGATCTCCAATGTCCTGCAGCAGTATCAGAGAGTGCTGGAGTCCGGATCGGCTGATCCGAAGGAGCTGCTGCCGGAATTTAACGCTCAGCTGAAGGCGGCAGGCATCGATCGCGTCATCGAGCAGAAGCAAGCGCAGCTGGACGCCTGGGCAGCGGCCAATAAGTAACGCCATCAAGCAAAGTCGGATCATGACTGGTCCGGCTTTGCTTTCATCTGTTGGAGTCAGGAATAAGGTATAATGGGACATATCACGACATGAAGCTGCGAGGAGCACGATGATCATGAGGACGCCATTTCTGAAAGCCATGTCGAACTCCCTGAAGTTCAAGCTGACCTTGAGCGTGCTGATTATGACCCTGCCAATGATCGGCATGCTGCTGTACAACAATGTGTATTCGATTGATGTCGTTCGTGCCCAGGTCGCGGATTCGTACAAGAGTTCATTGTCGCTTTATATGGACCAGATTGATGCCAGCCTGAACGATATTGACTCCTACCTCAACACCCTGGCGGGTATCAGCAATGATCTGATCGGGATCAGGATGGCGGTAACCGACGAGCAGTATTATCTGGCCAAAGCTTATATTTTCAACAAGTTTTCATATGATATGCCTCTCTATCCGGTGCTGGGTTCTTTCTTTTTGTATGTGGAAGACCGGGAGGATTATATGGAGGTTTACTCGCCGAATGTGTCCTATACGGAGAAGGAACTGGTGAAAGCTCACATCATCGGCATGATCGATCAGCAGAATATCCCCCGAGGTCTTCGGACCCAAAGATGGCAGCATGCGCGGATCGGGGGCGAGGCGTATCTGATCAACATCGTGCCATCGGGGGATGTCTACGTCGGAGCGTGGGTGAAGGCGGAAGAGCTGATGAAACCGCTGCAGGCCCTGAATCTCGGCGAGGACGGAGCGACGCTGATCGCCAGCCAGACGGGAGAGCCGCTGACGGAGGCGAGCCTCGTGGAGGAATACGGCATCGAGCTGCGTGAAGATCTGAACAACTACTATCTCTCAGGCAGTTCCAGGAAATATCTGGTGGTCGGGACGGGGTCCTATCGGGGCAATTTCAATCTGGTGGCGCTGATCCCCGATCGCCGCATACTGGAGAATCTGCCCTATCTGCAGAGACTGATATGGATCATGACGATCGGAGTCCTGATCTTCATCCCGGTTGGTCTGGCGTATATGAGCCGAGCCTTGCTGCAACCTCTGAAGCGGATGCTGGGCGTCATGAGCAGGGTCAAGGGGGGCGACTGGAGCGTCCGGATTCAGTCGGAGAAGGATGCCGAGGAATTCAAGGTTCTGGCCCGTTCGTTCAACGATATGATGAATGAGATTCAGACGCTTCGGGTCAACGTCTTCGAGGAGCAGCTGAACAAGCAGCGCGAGGAGCTTCAACGGCTGCAGCTGCAGGTGAATCCGCACTTTTTCCTGAACTCCCTGAACATCGTCTACAACCTGGCGAAGGTGAGGAACTATCAGCTCATCAAGGAGATGTCGATGGCCCTGATCCATTATTTTCGCTATCTGTTTCGCAGCAACACCTCTTTCGTCAAGATCGAGGACGAGCTGGAGCATACGCGCAATTATCTGAGGATTCAGTCGATGCGTTTCCCGGAGAGACTCACCTGGGATATCCGCTGCCCGGATTATCTGCAGGATCTGTCGATCCCGCCGCTCGTCATCCAGAGCTTCGTGGAGAATTCGATCAAGTACGCGCTCACCATGGACAACCCGATCCACATCGACGTTCAACTGACGTTCCGGGAAGAGGCCGAGCGTTCCGGGATGAAGATCACGATCAGGGACAACGGGCGCGGGTTCGAGGAAGAGGTTCTGCGGGAGCTTCAATCGGGCAGGAGCGTCGAGACCGAGCGGGGGGAACGCACCGGCATCTGGAACGTGCAGAGACGTCTCAAGCTGCTGTACAAGGAAGACGCGGACATTTCTTTTGCCAATGATCCGGTCACAGGCGGTGCGGTCGTCGAGTTGATGCTTCCCATACATCCGAAGATGGAGGTCACAACATGAGCTATCATTTGCTGCTGGTGGACGATGAGGTCCATGCCATCGAGGGAGTCAAGAGCGATCTGGATCTGGAGAAGCTGGATATCTCACGGCTGTATACGGCTTTCAGCCTGAATCAGGCCAGGGACATCATCCTGCGTGAGAAGATCGACATCATCCTGTGCGATATCGAAATGCCCCAGGGCAGCGGGCTGGAGCTGCTCTCCTGGGTGAGAGAGCATGACCCGAACATCGTCAGCATCTTCCTGACGAGCCATGCGGATTTCCGATATGCGAAAGAAGCGATCCAGCTCGGGATCCTGGACTATCTGCTGAAGCCGGTGCTTGCCAGCGACCTGGAGAAGGTCATCCGAAGAGCCCAGGATATCATCGACCAGAACAGCGAATTAAGCCGCATCAGGCAGTCCCATCTGCTGTGGATGAAACACAAGGCCGTGATCATCGAGCGCTTCTGGCTGGATCTGATCACGCATACGATTCCGGGCAACCGGTCCGACATCCTGAAGGAGGCGGAATCCCGTCAGTTGCCCATACTGGAAGGTTCGACGTTCCTCCCCATCCTGATCACCGTGAAAAAATGGCACAAGCCCTTCAGCCGCCGCGATGAGCGGATCATGGAATACGCGCTCAAGAAAACCGCGGAGGAAGTGATACTCGGAGAGCAACGAAACGGGATCTTCTTCTATCTCGATCATGGGGAGATCCTGGGCATCTATGAATACGACAGCAGGATAGAAGAAAGCCTCGATCCACAGATCGTGGAATCCTGCAACCGGTACATTGAATCGGGCAATCGGTATTTCTACTGCGATCTGTCCTGTTATGTCGGGAAGCCGGTGGAAACGCCGTGTGTCGCGGACATGGTGGCCAGCCTGCGGCAGCAGGACCGCGACAATGTGGCCTTTTACAACAGGACCTTCCTTTATGAGGATCGTGTTGATGGATCGGCCATGGTGGAGATGCCGGACATGAGCCTCTGGATTACGCTGCTCAAGTCTGGCACGAGGGATGCGGTCATGCGGGAAGTGAAGCATTTCCTGGATGGACTGGTGCGCGAGCAGCGGATCAATGCGCCAATTCTGCATCGCTTCCATCAGGATTTTATGCAAGCGCTGTTTTCCTATCTGAATATGATTGGCATTCAGGCTCATCAGCTCTATGGCGATGATGCTTCAAGGCAACTGGCTGAGCTGGCCGGACAATCCCTGGATGGGCTGATCGCATGGATCGACCACGCGCTGGACAAGGCCATCGTGCATACCCGGGCCCTGGAGGAGACCGAATCTGTCGTGCAGCAGGTGAAGCGTTACATCGACACGCATCTTGACCAGGACTTGTCGCGGGACTCGATCGCGAACGATGTGTTCCTGAATCCCGATTATCTGTCCCGGATCTTCAAGCGGGAAACCGGCTATTCGATCTCCGATTACGTGCTGGCGGCCAGGATCCGCAAGGCCAAGGAGCTGCTCCGGCAGACGAATATTCCGGTCAGCGCGGTCGCCACATCCGTAGGTCACACGAACTTTTCCCACTTTGCCCGAATCTTCAAGAAGCATGTCGGCATCGGTCCGACGGATTACCGGAATCAGTTCAGAAAGATATGAGAGCAGCGGAACGAATCCTGTTGGATTCGTTTTTTCTTGCAAGTGGTCGGCAAAGTATCATTCAAGAAGTCGGCTGAACAGTAGTTGGCCCGAGGGCGAATTTTTATGATAGCTATATAAGCCCACAAGCAGATGACAAGGATGTGATCGCACATGAGTCAGTTACCATCAGAATCAGCGGCCTTGCCGGCGCCGAAGAAGAGAAAGCGGAAGTACGACTACCGGAGGTACCATCCGCTTCTGATCATGATGATCCCCGGCCTGATCTATCTCCTGATCAACAATTACCTGCCGATGTTCGGGATCGTCATCGCGTTCAAGGAAGTCAATTTCGCCAAGGGGATCTTCGCCAGCGACTGGGTAGGCTTCAAGAACTTCGAGTTCCTGTTTGCGTCCAACAACGCCTATATCATCACGCGGAATACGATCCTGTATAACCTGGTGTTTCTTGTGCTCGGGACAGTATTTTCCTTTATCGTCGCCCTCATGTTGAACGAAGTGAAGAACAAATTTTTGCTTCGTTCCTATCAGGCGATTATCTCCATGCCGCATCTGATCTCCTGGGTCATCGTCAGCTATCTGGTGTTCGCGTTCCTGAGCGTGGACAACGGATTCATCAATCGGGCGATCCTCCCGATGCTGGGCGTGGAGGAGGATATCTATTGGTACACCGAGCCGAAATATTGGCCCTATATCCTGACGCTGGTCGATCTGTGGAAGCGCGTCGGGTACGGCAGCATCGTGTATTTCGCCGCACTGCTTGGCATCAACGATGAGTATTATGAAGCCGCGAAACTGGACGGGGCAAGCCGCCTTCAGCAGATCTGGTACATCACGCTGCCGATCGTGGTGCCGGTCATCATCATGATGGCGATGCTCCAGCTGGGACGCATCTTCTACTCCGACTTCGGTCTGTTCTATCAGGTCACGCTTAACTCGGGGATACTGTTCTCGACGACGGCAACGATCGATACGTATGTGTTCAACGGATTGACAGGAAGCGGGAACCTCGGCATGTCGACTGCCGCCGGCGTCTATCAATCGATCGTGGGATTCATCCTGGTCTTGACCGTCAACTATCTGGTTCGCCGCAAGGACCGGGAAAACGCATTGTTCTGAGGAGGTTAGCAGCATGAAGCATGAGAGTCCTGTCCTGACATGGGTCAGCCATATCTCCCTGATTGCACTGAGCGCAGCCTGTATCATTCCGTTCATCCTGCTGATCTCGGCTTCGTTGACCGATCAGAATGCCATCATCAGACAAGGGTATTCCTTCTGGCCGCAGGAGTTCAGCACGGCTGCCTATGACTACCTGTTCGCCCGGGGAACGGATATTCTGAGGGCCTACGGGGTAACGGTCTTCGTGACGGTGTTCGGCACCACGCTCGGCCTGATCATCACCCTGCTCATGGCTTATCCGCTGGCTCGCGCCGAGACGCCGCATCGCACCCTGATCCTGTTCCTCGTGTTCTTCTCGATGCTGTTCCACGGCGGGATGATCCCTTCGTATCTCGTGTATGCGAAGTATCTGGGGCTGAAGAACACGATCTGGGCGCTGATCTTCGCCGGTGTGCTGACGAACGGCTACTATATCATGATGATGCGCGTCTTCCTGCAGGGCTCCATGTCCAAGGATCTGATCGAATCGGCGCAGATCGACGGCGCGAGCGAGTACCGGATCCTGTGGAGCATCATCATCCCGACCTCCACGCCGATCCTGGCGGTGATCGGGCTGTTCACGGCGATCTGGTACTGGAACGACTGGCAGACGGGCATGATCTATATCACCAATCCGAAGCTGTACAGCATCCAGAACATGCTGCAGCGGATCATGCAGGATATCCAGTTCATCCAGTCCAATATGCAGGCAGCGGCGGGCACAGCCATGGCGCAGATGCCGCGGGATACGGTGAAGATGGCGATCGCCGTCATCGGCTCGCTGCCGATCCTGCTCGCCTATCCGTTCTTCCAGAAGTACTTTATCAAGGGGATCATGTTTGGCGCGGTGAAGGGTTGATTGAAGGGTTACGCAGATACATGTCCGTTGATCAGGGACATCGACCATCGGTGGGTGGTCGATGTCTTTTTCTGTATGTGGCTTTGGTGCGCCTCGATTGTTTTATTTTTCCCGCCTGTATTATGATGAAGATAAGCGGTTAGGGATGGAGAGCTTGTGCCATGTGTGGCATGTGGAGCTTGGTGATGGACGGTAACATCGCATGATGGCGGAAAGGAGCAGGTGAAGGTGAAATTTGTGATTGCGCCGGATTCGTACAAGGGGAGCTTGACGTCCAGGGAAGCGGGGGACATCATCGCGCGGGCGATTCGGCAGGAGATTCCGGGGAGCGAGACGCGCGTCATCCCGATGGCGGACGGCGGCGAAGGCACTGTGGAGGCGCTGCTGGCTGCTGCGGGGGGTGAGCGGACGAGCGTGCGGGTGACCGGCCCGCTGGGAGAGACGGTCGACGCCATGTATGGCATCATCGATCGGGATGGCGAGCGCACGGCGGTCATCGAGGTCGCGAGCATCTGCGGCCTGACGATGGTGCCGCCGCAGCTGCGCAATCCGATGCGCACGACGACGCGCGGGCTTGGGGAAGCGATCCGCGATGCGCTGGATCGCGGCATCCGCTCGTTCGTCATCGGGCTCGGCGGGAGCGCGACGAACGACGGAGGGCTCGGTATGCTGAGCGCGCTGGGCGTGCGGTTCGCATCTGCCGACGGCAGACGGCTGGACGGATACGGACGCGAGCTGCCGGATGCGGTGCGGGTGGATGTCGGGGGGCTGGATACGCGGATCGCTGACAGCCGCATCACGATCGCTTGCGATGTGACCAATCCGCTGCTCGGCGAGAGGGGTGCCACCTATGTGTATGGGCCGCAGAAGGGCGCCGGACGCGAGGAACTGATGGCGCTCGAGCAAGCCATGGCCGCCTATGCCGATGTGGCCGAAGCCGGCTTCGCGCGCGCGTGCCGCGACATGCCCGGCGCCGGGGCGGCAGGGGGGCTCGGCTTCGCCCTGATGCTGCTGGGCGGCAGCATGGTTCCCGGCGCGCAGGTGATCGAGCGGATGACCGGACTGAGCCGGCTCATCGCAGAGGCCGATTGGGTCATCACCGGGGAAGGCAGGAGCGACGGGCAGACGCTGTACGGCAAGCTGCCGATGCATGTGGCGCGCCTGGCCCAGGCGGCGGGCAAGCCGGCGATCCTCATCTCCGGCAGTCTGGGCCCCGGCAGCGAGCGGTTGAACGACTGCTTCACCGCCTGCTTCCCGATCGTGCGAGGACCCGCCAGCCTGGAGGAATGCATCCGCGATGCGAAATTCAATCTTCATGAATGCGCCCGTCAGGCAGCCAGGCTGATCCATCGTGCGAGCGGACTGAGCGGTTGAACGACTGCTTCACCGTCCCGACAAGAAGATGGATTTGGTAATCTTTGTTCGTTTTTTTGCAAATGCTAATGGGATGAGGGAGATTGTCTTTTCACGATATGTAACCGTGGTTCCGGCAGCGGAACCTGCGAGAAATCGGGATTTCAGGGATCACCGCCTGGTGTCTCGTCAGTGAATCGACATTCTCCGAGGGTTGCGATCGTTCGGCAACGCAGTCGGTCGCTGCTGAACATTCGGACAGCCATCCGGGACGTTGCTGATTTGCAGGAAACTGCGGAAGAAAGGCGACGGCGGGTTCCTGGCAGGATATTGTCTGACTGGCTGGAATACGTTCCCTCAGGTGGGCGCAAAACTTCGTCATGGATACAGAACGCGGCTCCCGGTTGCGTTGCGCCGCGACGTGGTTGGATACGGGGCGTACTGACATGAATCAATCAGGAGGTTATCGCATGAAGCTGGCATTTGTCGGATTGGGCAATATGGGGCTGCCGATGGCGAAGAATCTCGTCCAGGCAGGGTATGAGGTATATGGCTTGAATCGAAGCAAGGGCAAGGAAGAGGCATTCGCCGCTGCGGGAGGCAAGGTTGGCCTTGCGCTTCAGGAACTGGCGAGTCATGTGGACGTGATCATGACCTGTCTGCCGATGCCCGCGGATGTGGAGCAGGTCTACCTGGGCCCGGATGGCCTCGTGCAGCATGGACGGAGCGGTCTCATCCTGATCGACTTCAGCACGGTGTGTCCGGAGCTGAGCCGAAGGATCGCGGACGCGGCGAAGGAGGCGGGAATGGAGTTCCTGGATGCGCCGGTCAGCGGCGGGACGGTCGGAGCGGAACACGGCACGCTGTCCGTCATGGTCGGCGGTGATCGGGAAGTGTTCGAGCAGGTGCGGCCGATCTTCGAGGTGGTGGGCAAGAATATCTTTCATGTGGGCGAGGTTGGCTGCGGCTCGATCGTCAAGCTGCTCAACCAGCTGATGGTCGGCATTCACACGGAGGCGGCGAGTGAGGCGATGAACCTGGCGGACCGGTTGGGGCTGTCCAAGGACGACGTCCACGAGGTCCTGAATCAAAGCTTCGCGCAGAGCCGCATTTACGACAGGCATTACACCCTGTTCGTGAAGAAGGATCAATTCGAGCCGGGCTTCGCCCTGAACCTGCTGCACAAGGATATGACGCTGGTGCAGCAGATGGCGGAGTCGGCAGGGGCTCAGCTGCCGATCGGCGCGATCACCGAGCGTCTGCTGCGGCAGGCGAAGCTGGCGGGCTACGGCGACAAGGATATGTCCGGCATGTATGCCTACCTGCGCGACCAGGGGGCCCGGCTCGCCGAGCGGAAATATTATGCCGTGCTCCTGCACATGAAGGATGAGGAGAAGAGCCGCATCCACCGCGCCCGGCATCTGGCCTTCCTCGAGGAGCAGCGCAACCTTGGCAGGCTGTTCGCCAACGGCAGGTTCACCGACGGCCGGGGCGGCCTCGTCATCTACATCGGGCGCAGCGAGGAGGAGGTTCGTTCCTGGGTCGAGCAGGACCCGTACATCGTGGAAGGCGCTCGCAGCTACGAGATTCATGAGTGGGAACTGGTGAAGGGTCACGTGTACTGAGCCAGACTGTGTTGGTCGTCGCAGTTGTTGATGAGGGGAGTGGGGCGCGTGTATTGCCCCATTATCATCGCAGTGGCTGGTGGTGGGAGTGGGTTTCAATTGTAGTTAAAAATTTGGCTTCAACGCCGCGGAAAACAAGGTCAAATTTCATTTGTGGTTAAATTTTCAACTTCATAACCGATGTCTGCCTGCAGGAAACGGGGAATGTGGTTAACATTTTAACTTCATTTGTAAAAATCGACCTTCCCAACATGTCCTGAAGTTAAAATCTTAACTTAATCTGTTTCTGCGGGCACCGTCGACAGTGCACACATCATCCCGGGCTCCCGTCGTCGCGACAGCGGAGGAGAACCTCATTTCTTCCTGTAATACAGCGGCGGATGGCCGGAGATCTCCTTGAACACCCTGCCGAAATGCGTCACGCTCCCGAAGCCGACCTTGCGGCTGATCTGGTTCACCTTCAGCGAGGAGCTCTCCAGCAGCTTCTTCGCTTCTTTGACCCGAACGTGGTTGAGATATTCCACGAAGGTGAAGCCGGTCGCCTCCTTGAACAGGCGGCTCAGATAATACGGGCTGATGTAAAACTTCTCGGCCATCTGCTGCAGGGACAGGTCGTCCATGTAGTGCCTGTTCATGTACCGGACGATCTCCGAGATGCGGTCATGCATCGGGCTGGGTGAGGTCATCGGCTCCAGCTGGCGATCCCGGATATGTCGGCTGCAGACGATCAGCATCTGCAGGACCAGCGTATGCACATACATCTCGAAGCCGGCGGGCCGTTGTTCCAGCTCGCGCAGGATGTTCCGCACCAGCTCGTCGATGAACAGCCGGTCCTGAGGCGAGCAGGCGAAGACGAGATACTCCCGCTCAAGCAGCGGCCTCAGAATCTCGGGACGTTCCCCGTAAGCTGCTGTCATCATGCTTTCGTGGATATTGACGATGAACCGTTCATGCTTCGGCTTCCGGGCATTCATCGTGCGATGCAGGATGTTCGGGGCGATGATGACGATGTGGCCTTCCGGCGCAAGTATGGTTCGATCCTTGATAAAAAATTCCCGTTGCCCGCTCATCAGATAATAGATCTCGTAGGTGCTGTGAAAGTGGCTTTCCGGCATGTTGTGGCTCAGCGCGATGCGATGGGAGACGGACAAGGTTTTGGCGCTGTTCTCGTAATGAAGCTCTGTCATACAAGATTTCCTCCCGAACGACGATCTCACCAGGAGTGAGGCTTCCACCTGAATCCGGATCTATCCAGAACGGATCACTCCTGAATGGCGATCTCACTGTGAGTGAGGACTGAGATGTTTACTGAATGAAGATCTTGCTGTGAATGAGGAATTCACTTGGATGAAGCCCACATCTGACAGAGGACACTCCTGAACGACGACCTCACTGTGAATGAAAACTTCGCTTGGTCGCGACTCTCGTCCGACAGAGATCCCCCCTGGATCGAAGATCTCACCTGTATAAAGAGCGCACCCCAAAAAAGGTTCCCCCGGTCAGGCACTCTCCACCCATTATACCATCGCAAAATATAAGAAGAAACAGCGCTTTCTTCGCAAAACATGTACATATCTTGATGCTACGATAGGGGTATCACGAACCGTTCCAAGGAGGCTAGTTTAACGATGGCAACGAATCTCAAGGAAACGCTGACCCCTATCGACTGGGCGGAGAAGGCTTGCGAGGCACTGATGGCCAGGTTTAAGCCCGAGCAGCTGCCGCCGGATCGATTCCACTATCATCAGGGCGTATTCCTGTCCGGCATGGAGAAGACATGGCGGCAGACGGGCAAGCAGAAGTATTACGATTATATCAAGGCCTGGGTGGACAGCCAGGTGATGAAGGACGGCAGCATCAGGAAGCACGATCCGGGCCAGCTCGATGACATTCAACCGGGCGTGCTGCTGTTTAACCTGTATGAGCAGACGGGCGATGAGCGATACAAGAAGGCGCTGTTCTACCTGGCATCGCTGCTCAAGTCCTGGAAGACCAATCCGTCCGGCGGCTTCTGGCACAAGGATCATTATCCGAACCAGATGTGGCTCGACAGCCTGTACATGGGCGGACCGATCGCCGTCCAGTTCGGCAAGACGTTTGGCTACCCGGAATTTTTCGATGTGATCGCCCATCAGGCGATCCTGATGGAGAAGCACACGAAGGATCCGCGCACCGGGCTGCTGTATCACGGCTGGGACGAGTCCAAGCAGGCGGCCTGGGCGGATCCGGTGACGGGCTGCGCGCCGGAATTCTGGGGCCGGGCGATCGGCTGGTATCCGGTTGCGCTGCTGGAGATCTTCGAGCATCTGCCGGAGGATCACAAGGACAAGCCGAAGCTGGTCAGCATCCTGCAGGATCTGCTCACCTCTCTCGTCAAGTTCCAGGACGAGAGCGGCCTGTGGTACCAGGTCGTGGACAAGGGCGATCGGCCGGACAACTGGCTGGAGGTGTCCTGTTCCGCGCTCTATGTGCATGCGATCGCCAAGGCGGTGCGCTTCGGACATCTGGACAAGAAGTATATGGCATACGCCTGGAAAGGCTATCGCGGCGTCATCGACACCTTGAGGTTCGATGACAACGGACACCTGGTGATTTCGAAGATCTGCATCGGCACCGGGATCGGCGATTACGCGCATTACATCGCCCGTCCGACGAACGAGAACGATCTGCATGGGGCAGGCGCGTTCATCCTCATGTGTGCCGAGATGAATCTGGCTGAGCAATAAGCAGGCGGCTTCATGGCTTCATATGGAAGGGCCGATTCGGTGCCTCGCGGCAACCGTTTCGGCCCTTCGTCCGTCTATGAGGCTGGGCAACAATTAATAAATTGTTTATGATTTATTCAGAGGGTTGCAAGCTGCAGTGTCTATAATGGTAGACAGGAAGATCTTCCGAATCTTTGATGATGCAAAGGAGAGCGAACATGAAGAAGCTGGGCAAGAAAGCTTTGATCGCATTGTCATTTGCCGTGGGGGCTTGCCTCTTCCTCACCACCGCACTGGCCGACATGACGCTGGGCACAGGCTACGACCGGTTGAAGGAGGCTGTGAAGCGGACCTCGGCGCAGCTCGAGGAGGGGCTGGACAGCTACACGCTGGTCTCTGAATACCAGATGACGATTGATGGCAAGGTGATCAACCATCATGTGGAGACGATGAAGGTCAATGCAACGCAACGCGCTTCCGAGACAAGCAGTCTGACTTCCGGACCGGATGGCAAGAGCTACAGTTGGTATGAATATCGCGATGAGCACATACAGGCAAGCAAAAGACTCACCGAGGATAACAAATTCTATGTGACCGAGTACACGAACGGAAACCGATTCTGGAAATCATACACAGACCCGTTCCAGGAGGATGTCGCCTCCGACATGGAGCGCATCGCGGATGCGCTTGTCGGCAATCTGAAGGACTATGTGGTGGTCGAGCCGAGCGCCGATGGAGGCAAGGTATACAGCGGCCATCTGTCCCAGATGCAGGTTCCGACTCTGGTGAATGCGGTGCTGTCCTTCCTGCTCAAGCAAACCATATTTGATTACAACAGTTCCTACAAGGATATTCCCAGGATCACGGAGGATGTGTATGTCAGCCAGGTTTCCGGCAGGGCGGAGGAGGATGCTTCCGGATTGCTCAGGAGCCTGACCGGCAAGATCATCGTGTCCGGTGCGGACGATGACGGCGTGCCACACGAGCTTGTCGTCGACCTGAACCTGCAGCTGACCGACATCGGAAGCACGACGGTGACGAGGCCGGATCTGACCGGTGCGGTCGTCGAGAAGTATTCCTCGGATCACTTCCCATTCAGCAGCAAATATATCGGCGTCTACCGCAACGACATCGTGCTGGAAGAGACGCATCGCTTCGTCAAGATCGGCGAGCGTACCCTGGAGATCACCGCTGTGGGGAACGATTCTGTCACAGGTCGTCTCTACGAAACGGTTGATCCGGAATATCTCGACGAGTTCGGGAGAGAGCCGCTGTCGATCGAGTTCGTCACGAGGCAGCAGGATTGGAGCACGGTCTTCGAGTACAAGGATGAGAATGGCGTCACTTACCAGGCGCAGATCTATCCGTCCAGACCGGGCATAATCTACATTTATCCAAATGTTATCCCGGATGAAAACGGCAATGTGATCTATGAGCTTCTGACTACATTCGATGGAGAATTCAGACGGGTGTTTGAATAGGACGCGGGCTGTTCCGGTCGGCGCAAGCCGGCTGGAATAGCCTTTTGTCCTGCCGGAGAGCCGGGCTCTGACCCGGGCATCCGGGCAGCCCGAAGATGAAGGATGTGAGCATGGAAATGGCCAAAGCAATCGAAATCATCGGTCTGAATAAAATGTACAGTAATGGGCGGGGCATCTCGAATCTCAACCTGGAGGTGGACGAAGGTGACATTTTCGGCTTCCTCGGCCCCAATGGCGCAGGCAAGACGACGGCGATGAAGATCATGGTCGGCCTGATGCGGCCGGACAGCGGCGAGGTGCGGATCTTCGGCAAAAGTGTGCAGCACGAGTTCGTCGACGCGATGAGATACATCGGCTGCATCATCGAGACGGCCGAATCCTATCCGTATCTCACGGCGGAGGACAATCTGAAGCTCTTCGCCAGATACTACGACGATGTGGATCAGGCGCGGATCGACGAATGCCTCGAGATCACCGGACTCATCCGATACAAGCGTGAGAAGGCTCGCCGCTTCTCGCTCGGCATGAAACAGCGGCTCGGCGTTGCGGCCGCGCTTCTGTCCCGTCCGAAGCTGCTCATCCTGGATGAGCCGCTGAACGGGCTGGACGTTGAGGGGATGCTCGACATGCGCCGATTGATCAAGCGGCTCAACGAGGAGTCGGGGACGACCTTCTTCATCTCCAGCCACCTGATCCATGATGTGGAACTGACCTGCACGCGCGTCGGCATCATCTACGCAGGACAATTGGTCAATGTCGAGTACACGCGCAATATTCTGGCGAATTATGCTTCGCTGGAAAATTATTTCATCAGCGAGGTGGATCGCAGTGGCAGGATTTAAGGCAGCATTTGTCAATGAGATGGTGAAGCTGCTGAAGAAGAAAAAGCTGATCGCTGCCGCGATTTTGTCCGTGCTCGGCGTGCTCATCGGGCAGGCCGCCGTGACCGCTTTCCAGGCCGGCTTCGGTCTTCGCATCGCCGGAAGCACGGAATTTCCGCTGCTGGTGTTGCCGGTGTTTACGTATACGATCCTGCCGCTGTTCACCACCTTTGTGGCAATCGATATGTTTAACGGGGAATGGAACGCCGGTACCATGAAGCTGACGCTGACCCGTCCGGTGTCCAGATTCGGCGTGTTCTGCGCCAAGGTGGGGAACATCGCCGCATTTATCCTGGTGAATCTGCTATTTATCATGCTGGTGTCGCTCATAGCGGGCTTCATCTTTAACCCGGGTTCATCGGGCATCGTTGGCATCCTGCGCGTATTGCTCGCGTATCTCGTAACCTTCGTGCCGATCTTCGTGTTCGCGTTGCTGGTGGTTCTGTTGTGCAATGTGATCAGAAGCGGACTTGCGGTCTTTTTCCTGTCGGTGCTGGTCTTCGTCGGTTTTATTGCGATCGGCTTGCTGTATTCGAGATTCTCCAGCTTCCTGTTCACTTCCCAGCTAAGCTGGTATACGCTGTGGATCTCCGATTCGATCAATCCCTTCAAGCTGTTACGGCAGACGATGCTCCTGTCAGGTTGCGGCCTCATGCTCTTCACCGCGGGATATTATCTGTTCGATCGCAGGGATCTGTGATGCCTGCAAGGCTATGTCGCAGCACTTTCGCTGGAGGTCATGCCGGTTCGCTCGATGATCGTCAGGGCGGATGATGGGCAGGATTGTGCCTTGCTCAACCGTAAACGCCGAATGGCTGACCGACCTTCAACCGATGTCGCATGGACGGAACATGTGTGCATGTCAGCAGATCACACAGTAGCCAACTCTATTCGCTGGAAGGAAGGAATGACGCACGATGCCGCTTACGAGACGATTTTTCCTGTGGAATCTGGCCTCCGTGCTTGCTTCGTTCATCCTGTCGGCTCTGGTCGTCATGGTCTATACAGCCGTGCGCGCTCGAGTGCATAACGGGAGTGGCGGCGGGGCATTGCCGCAAGGGGGGCCTGGGGGCGGCGGTGCTGCAACCAATGTCCTCGCTCCTGAACCGCCGGCTCCTCCCGCCATGCCGGACAGCCTGTATCTGGATGCGGCCATGATCGGCCTCATCTGCTTCTTCGTCATCTGTCTGATGATGAACCTGTGGGTGACGCGGCGTCTGATACGCGGCGTGATCCAGCCTGTCACCCGGCTGAATGAAGCGGCGATCCAGATGAGCGAGGGCGATCTTGGCAGCGGCATCGCGGTGGAGGGAGAGGGCGAGGTCAAGGAGCTCAGCCGCTCCCTGGAAAGGCTGCGCATCAAGCTGAAGGAAACGATCTACATGCAGGAGCGCTTTGACGAGAACCGCAAGTTTCTGCTCTCCAGCATCTCTCATGATCTGAAGACGCCGGTCACCTCCATCAAGGGCTATATCGAGGGCATCATCGACGGCGTGGCCAGCACGCCCGAGAAGATGGCGCAATATCTCGAGACGGCCCGGCAGAAGACGATCCAGGTGAACAACATGATCGACGATCTGCTGTTGTATTCGAAGCTCGACCTGGAGCAGTTGCCCTATCATTTCGAGCAGGTGGATATGCAAGCGTACTTTGCCGATTGTGTCGAGGATCATCGCTACGAGTTCGACCGGGCAGGCGTCCGGCTCACGCTGGAGGATCAGTTGCAGGATCCGGTGGTGATCCGCATCGATGCGGAGCGGTTCAAGCGGGTGATGCAGAACATCCTGAGCAATGCGCTGAAGCATGCCGCAAGCGAACAGGGGCTTGTCAAGCTCGTGTTGCGGGAGACGAGGACGTCGGCGATCATCGAGGTGCGCGACAACGGGCCCGGCATTCCGGAGGAGCATCTGCCGCATATCTTCGAACGATTCTACCGCGCGGATGCGTCACGCTCGAACGTCGACGGCAGCGGCCTGGGGCTGGCGATCGCGAGGCAGATCGTGGAGGCGCATGATGGGCGCATCTGGGCGACCAGCACCGTCGGTGAAGGGACGAGGATCATGATCTCGCTGCGCAAGTATTGAATGTATATCGAGGGTTGTCGGGCGGTCGGACGATGAGGCCCACGAACGGGTCAGTGTGATTCTGTGTGATGAAGAGGAAGATGAAAAATGGGTCGATCAGTCAAAGAATGGTGCGGTCGGACGACGAGGACCATGAACGGAACGGGATGAGTGGAGAATGATCCGGACGGTCATACGATAAGAACCATGTATGGAATGGTGTGACGCTGACGGCCATGCATGGAAAGTTCGGATCGTGAATGTTCAAGCTGGCGCTTGTTGCGCATACTGACCGGATAAGACGGAGGGATCTATGAAAACCATCTTGATCGTCGAAGACGACATCAGCATCGCCAATCTGCAGAAAGATTATCTCGAGCTTGAGGGGTTTCGCGTCCATATCGTGGATAATGGGCATAAGGCCCTGAAGTTCCTGGAACATGAGACCGTGGATCTGGTCATCCTGGATATCATGCTGCCGGGGATGGATGGCTTCGGCGTGCTGCGCACGATCCGCGAGGAGGAGGCCATCCCGGTGTTGCTCGTCTCCGCGCGGGAGGAGGAATTGTACAAGATCAAGGGCCTGGATCTGGGAGCGGATGATTACATCACCAAGCCGTTCAGCCCGGCGGAGCTGGTGGCGAGGGTGAAGGCTCATCTGGCCCGCTATGACAGGATGAAGGAACGGTTCGCCGGAGTGGGCGGGGTGAACAAGAGCAGCCGTCTCCAGGTGAGGGGGTTGACGATCGACAAGGATGCGCGCCAGGTGTTCGTGAACGGCAAGGAAGTGGTGCTGGCGCAGAAGGAGTTCGACCTGCTCCTGTTCCTGCTGCAGAACGCGAACCGGGTGTTCAGCAAGGAGGAACTGTTCGAGCGCGTATGGGGCATGGATGCGCTGGGCGATGCCTCCACCGTGACGGTGCATATTGCCCGCATTCGCGAGAAGCTTGAGGATAACCCGTCCAAACCGCAATATATCGGAACGGTCTGGGGAGCGGGTTACAAGTTTATTGTGTAACATATCAGCAATGATTGTCTGTTATGGATGGATATACCATCTGATACGGACATGTGTTAAGATATACCTGCAACCATTTTTCGGCTATCGCCTGCACATCATGACGTCGGCCATGGCACAACCATGCCGAAACACAACCTCACATTCATAGGCGCGGCTGAAGCACATCTATGAAAGGCACACCACCACGTCCATTCAGGAGGGATGGCAGATGAAGAAGCTGGTGCTTCTGAGGCATGGTCAGAGCGTATGGAACCTGGAGAATCGCTTCACCGGCTGGACGGATGTCGATCTGTCGGAGGAAGGGGTCGAAGAGGCGAACCGTGCTGGCGAGATTCTGCAGGCACATGGATATGTCTTTGACATTGCCTATACCTCGTACCTGAAGAGAGCGATCCGCACGTTATGGATCGTGCTTCTGAAGCTTGATCTCGCCTGGATCCCCGTGGAGAAGTCCTGGATGCTGAACGAGCGCCATTACGGGTCTCTGCAAGGCCTGAACAAGGAGGAGACGGCCAGGGTCTTCGGCGAGGAACAGGTGAAGCTGTGGAGAAGGTCCGCGGATATCCGGCCGCCTGCCCTGCTGAGAACAGACCCTCGCAATGCGGCGTTTGAAGCCAGGTACCAGCATCTCTCCCCGCAGGACATTCCGCTTACCGAGAGTCTGGTCGATACGGAGCAGCGCGTGCTGAGATACTGGAACAAGAAGGTCGCCCCATCTCTGCTGAATGATCGGCGCGTTCTGATCAGCGCGCACGGCAACACGCTCCGGGCGCTCGTCAAATACCTCGACAATCTGCCCGCTGACGGCATCGTCAATATCAATATTCCTACAGCCATTCCCCTCGTATATGAGCTGGATGACCAGCTTCAGCCTGTCGCCCGATATTACCTAAGCAAGGAAGGCAAAGTGGATTTCAACGGTTGATGGACGGGACAAGTCCTGACCATGAGCCCAACCCTTGTTACTTGCAAAAGAATCCTATCCTGCAAAAATGGTGCCCTTGTATGGGATGTGAAGAAGCCCTTGATGGACAAGGGCTTTTTGTTGTTGGGGAAAGTTGGAACCGCATCGCCGGGCAAAAAAGTGCAATTGCCAAATACGGGTTCTGCTGACATAGTGATAGGTGAAAATCCCGTCAATAGAGAGGAGTGCCTGAGTATGATCGTTCCGGTCGTACAGGAGATCGAGCCGGGTGCGCTTTTGTATGAGAACAGGTTGTCTGGTGCCGCGGATGTGGCCGATTTCGTCATGGAAGGCGATGGAGCGGTGACATTTCCGCTTGGCAGGATGAGATTGGAAAGCACGCGCCATCCGTCAGAGGGACAGGCGGCCAATATCGTGTATTGGTGCCGGGAGACTTTTCCCTCCGATATCATCATCCGTTGGAAGTTCTGGCCGATTCGCCAGCCGGGACTGGCGATCATGTTCTTCGCGGCGGAGGGCAGGAATGGCGAAGACCTGTTCGACCCGTCGCTGGCCAGACGGACCGGCATCTATGACCAGTATCATCACGGGGATATCAATGCCTATCATATCTCGTACTTCCGAAAGAGCTACCCGGAAGAGAGGCGATTCCAGACCTGCAATCTCCGCAAGAGCTACGGCTTCCATCTCACCGCGCAGGGCGCGGACCCGCTGCCGCCCGTGGAATACAGCGACCCGCCATATCGGATGCAGATCGTGAAGTGCGGTTCGCTGATCGCGTTCTCGATCGATGACCTGCCGATCTTCCGTTACGTGGACGACGGGGTGACGTATGGCCCGGTGCTCGGCAGGGGGAAGATCGGCTTCCGGCAGATGTCGCCGCTGATCGCGGAATACTCGGACCTTGAGGTGTATGAAGCTGTGCGGGCGGGAGATCGATAGGCCGGATTCACTCGGTGAAGGCGGCGGCCCTCGGGCCGCTGAGGAACCGTTAGAGCGAGAGCAGGGCGTAAGCAGAAAAAATCTGCTTACAGCTGGAGGAAGCGATCGAGAGAGGCTTGTAAGCAGAAAAAATCTGCTTACAGCTGGAGGAAGCGGTCGAGGGAGGCTTGTAAGCAGAAAAAATCTGCTTACAGCTGGAGGAAGCGGTCGAGGGAGGCTTGTAAGCAGAAAAAATCTGCTTACAGCTGGAGGAAGCGGTCGAGGGAGGCTTGTAAGCAGAAAAAATCTGCTTACAGCTGGAGGAAGCGGTCGAGAGAGGCTTGTAAGCAGAAAAAATCTGCTTACAGCCGCAGGAAGCGGTCGAGGGAGGCTTGTAAGCAGAAAAAATCTGCTTACAGCCGCAGGAAGCGATCGAGGGAGGCTTGTAAGCAGAAAAAATCTGCTTGCAGCTGAAGGAAGCGATCGAGAGAGGCTTGCAAGCAGAAAAAATCTGCTTACAGCCGCAGGAAGCGGTCGAGAGAAGCTTGTAAGCAGAAAAAATCTGCTTACAGCCGCAAGAAGCGGTCGAGGGAGGCTTGTAAGCAGAAAAAATCTGCTTACAGCTAGAGGAAGCGGTCGAGAGAAGCTTGTAAGCAGAAAAAATCTGCTTACAGCTGGAGGAAGCGGTCGAGAGAGGCTTGTAAGCAGAAAAAATCTGCTTACAACTGGAGGAAGCGGTCGAGAGAGGCTTGTAAGCAGAAAAAATCTGCTTACAACTGGAGGAAGCGGTCGAGAGAGGCTTGTAAGCAGAAAAAATCTGCTTACAGCCGCAGGAAGCGGTCGAGGGAGGCTTGTAAGCAGAAAAAATCTGCTTGCAGCTGAAGGAAGCGATCGAGAGAGGCTTGTAAGCAGAAAAAATCTGCTTACAGCTGGAGGAAGCGGTCGAGGGAGGCTTGTAAGCAGAAAAAACCTGCTTACAGCTGGAGGAAGCGGTCGAGGGAGGCTTGCAAGCCTTTGAGATCGACCGGCAGCATATACGATCAATTTCATCAAGGACAAGAGGGGACGAGCATGATGACAGAGTTAAAGTTACGGCAGGAGCAGCAGATTCGGCTAAGCTGGCTGGGAGAGCAGCCGCCTGAACGGCCAGCAGGAGTCACCTGGGGGGTGCCCTGGAAGCAGGGGGAGCTGTCCAGGGACGAGTTATCACTAGACCTGTTCGATCCGGACGATCACCCCGTGCCGATGCAAACGTGGCCGACGGCGTATTGGCCGGATGGCAGCGTGAAGTGGACAGCCCATGCCGCCGTCATCCATGGCGCGGCTGACGGCTACATCCTTCGCAGGACAGGAAAGCCAGCCTCTCCATCGAAGGCTGAGTCCCATATCGCTGCACCAGGCTTGGCGGAAGGGACCTCAGCAGATTCGATGTCCCCCACGCTGACCGAACAGCCGGATGTGGCTTCAAAAGACCTGTCATCGACCGAACGGCCAGAGGCTGCTACGGCGATCTCAGCGCAGCCTTCGCCAATCGAGGCCGCCGCGAGTGCTGTTGCATCGATCCAACAGACCGGGACCGCGCCAAATTCCCCTGCTCTCACCGTGCGGACCAGAGAAGATGATATCGAGATCGATACAGGAGCGATCCTCTGCCGGGTGAACCGTACCGGCGCTGCACTTATCCGGGAGATCGTGCGGGACGGGAGAACCGTCTGCTCCGGCGGGGAACTCGTCGGCATCCGGGAGCAGCGCAGCCGGGCTGCTGGCGCGAGCGTCATGCTGGAGCAGACCTTCACCGGCATCATCGAACAGGCGGTCCTCGAGTCTACCGGCCCGATCCGCGCGGTGGTCAAGCTCCAGGGCCGACACCTGCTGCCTAACAAGCGCCTGTGGCTGCCGTTTACGGTGCGACTGTATTTCTATGCCGGCCTGGACGCCATCCGCATGGTGCACACCTTCCTGTACGATGGCAATCCGCATCAGGATTACATCCGCGGCCTCGGCATCCGGTTCACGGTCCCGATGCGCGGGCCGCTGTACAATCGGCATATCCGCCTTGCCGGAGATACCGGCTGGTTCAGCGAGTCACCGAAGGGGCTCATGCTGTGGCGGCTGACCGCCAGGCAGCGCGAGCTGTACGAGCAGCAGCTGACTGGCGGACGCATCGCCTTCGATCCTGAACAGGACGCGCTCTTGCTCCGCCATCTGGCCGATTCACCGGAATGGAACAGCTTCAAGCTGGTGCAGTCTGGCTGCGACGGCTATGTCATCTCCAAGAGAACGCAGGAGAACTGCTCCTGGCTTCGCGCTGCGGCGGGCATCAGGGCGCGCGGCCTGGTCTACGCGGGTTCCGAGGCCGGGGGACTGGCGATCGGCGTCCGCCACTTCTGGCAGAAGCATCCGTCGGCGCTGGAGGTGGATGGCTGCGCGGGCGAGGAAGTCGCTGTGACCGCCTGGCTGTGGTCGCCGGATGCACCGGCGATGGATCTGCGTCATTATGATACGAAGACCTATGTGGAATCCTGTTATGAGGGGGCATACGAGCTGCGCAGCACGCCCTATGGCATCGGCAATACGAACGAGCTGATGATCTGGTGCTGCGGTGAGACGCCCGATGCGGAGGCGCTCGATGCCATGGCCCGCGAGAAGGAGGAGCCGTCGCTGCTCGTCTGCTCACCGGAGCGGTATCATGTGACCCGCGCCCTTGGCTCCTGGAGCCTGCCGGATCGTTCGACGTCCATGCGCGCCCGGCTGGAGGATACGCTGGATGAGCTGATCCGCTTCTACCAGCGCGAGATCGAGCAGCGCAGGTGGTACGGCTTCTGGGATTACGGCGATGTGATGCACAGCTATGACCCGGTTCGTCACACGTGGAAATACGATGTTGGTGGCTGCGCCTGGCAGAACACCGAGCTGGCGCCGAACTATTGGCTCTGGTACAGCTTCCTGCGCACAGGCCGCGCCGACATCTTCCGCATGGCGGAAGCGATGACGAGGCATACGAGCGAGGTGGATGTCTATCACATCGGCGAGTACGCGGGGCTTGGCTCCAGGCACAACGTGCTCCACTGGGGCTGCGGCTGCAAGGAAGCGCGCATCGGCATGGCGGGGCTGCATCGATTCTACTACTACCTGACGGCGGACGAGCGGATCGGAGACATCATGGATGAGGCGAAGGACGCGGACTACCGGACGGTCGGCATCGATCCGATGCGCGCCTATTTCGCCAAGGATGAGTTCCCGACCCACGTGCGGAGCGGTCCGGACTGGGCAGCCTTCTGCTCGAACTGGATGGTGCAGTGGGAGCGGCATGAGGATGCATCCTGTCTCGAGAAGATGAAGCGAGGCATTGAATGTCTCAAGCGAATGCCGGATCGGCTGCTGACGGGACCGACCTTCGGTTATGATCCGAAGACCGGTGAGCTGATGTACATGAGCGACGAAAATTACGGCCATCACCTGATAATCAGCATGGGCGGCGCCCAGGTGTGGACGGAGCTGGCCGATCTGCTGCAGGATCCGGAATGGGAGCAGATGCTCATCGAATACGGCGCCTTCTACAATCTGCCGGCAGAAGAGAAAGAACGCCGCACGAATGGCCGGATCAAGGGCAAGGACTGGAATATCCCGATGCTGTCGACGACGATGATGGCTTATGCCGCCAGCCGCACGAACGACGCGGAGCTGGCCCGCCAGGCGTGGGATTACCTGCTTCGCAGCAGCCATCATTGGAGCGTGGACGTTCCGCTTGAGGATCAGCCGGTACCGCAGCAGGAATATGTGCGGGAGATTCGGGAGATCCCCTGGATATCGACCAATACGGCTTCCCAATGGTCGATCAACACGATCATCTGCCTTGAATGGATCGCCGACCATCTGCCGGATCGCCTGGACCCGCCTGATGAATGACAGCGGCCAGACAGGCCTGTCTCATCGGTTCAGATCGTCCTGGCTTCGTATGGCATCACCCAAATGTGAGTTTGGCGAAAATAGACGTTCCCTAATCGGGATAAACGTGATATGATACAGTATATATCTAAAAGCGATGATGAGAAGAGTAGATGGCGAAAACCTTTTCACAGAGAGCTCCGATGGCTGGGAAGGAGTAAAGGTTCGTCATTGAAGAAAGGCTCAGAGCTGCACGCCGGAACCGAGCATGCACGAGGGGGTGGTGTGCCAGGTGCTCCTGTTACAGAGCTAGAGTATAAGCATGCTGATCCCGGCATGCCGTACTCGAAGAGGCGGATATGGCGACATATTCGTGAACGTAGGGTGGTACCGCGAGCAGATCTCGTCCCTGAGACCTTGGATGTCTTATGGATGGGATTTTTTATTTTTTCTATATAGCAAAGCTACTCGTTATGAAAGGATGAAGGTTCACATGGCAAACAAGCTGAAGGTTGGAATCGTAGGCGGAACGGGGATGGTGGGCCAGCGCTTCGTGCAGCTGCTCGAACAGCATCCCTGGTTTGAGGTGACGGCCATCGCGGCAAGCGCCAACTCCGCCGGCAAGACCTATGAAGAAGCGGTGCAAGGCAGATGGAAGATGTCTTCGCCGATCCCGGATAGCGTGAAGTCGATCGTCGTGCAGGATGCCGCGAAGGTGCAACAGGTGGCTGACGGGGTGGATTTCATTTTCTGCGCGGTCGATATGAAGAAGAATGAAATCCAGGAGCTGGAGGAACAATATGCGCGTACAGGGACGCCGGTCGTCTCCAACAACTCCGCTCACCGCTGGACGCCGGATGTGCCGATGGTCATCCCGGAGATCAATCCGCAGCATCTCGAGGTCATCGCTGCCCAGCGCAAGCGCCTCGGCACTTCGACGGGCTTCATCGCGGTGAAGCCGAACTGCTCGATCCAGAGCTACGTGCCGCCATTGCATGCGCTGCTCGACTTCAAGCCGACTCGCGCCGTTGTCTCCACGTATCAGGCGATCTCCGGAGCGGGCAAGACGTTCGCCGACTGGCCGGAAATGGTCGACAACGTGATCCCGTATATCGGCGGCGAGGAAGAGAAGAGCGAGCAGGAGCCGCTGCGCATCTGGGGGCAGGTCTCGGGCGGCGAGATCGTGAAGGCGAACGCGCCTCTCATCTCCGCCCAGTGCATCCGCGTGCCGGTATCGGATGGCCATCTGGCGACTGTATCGGTCTCCTTCGAGAAGAAGCCATCTCGTGAAGAGATCATCGCCCGCTGGAACAGCTTCAGGGGTCGTCCGCAGGAGCTCGAGCTGCCAAGCGCGCCGAAGCAGTTCATCACCTACTTCGAGGAAGACAACAGACCGCAGACGAAGCTGGATCGCGACATCGAGCGCGGCATGGGCGTGACGGTCGGCAGACTGCGCGAAGACACGCTGTTCGACTACAAGTTCGTCGGGCTGTCGCACAACACGCTGCGCGGCGCGGCTGGCGGCGCCGTGCTGATCGCGGAGCTGCTGAAGGCGGAAGGCTATATCCAGGCGAAGTAATCCGCCGGCTGCCGGCTAGCGGGTGTGCGCCCGAGCCCGATTCATACGGGCATTTAATGACAGACGCATCAGGCAATCGGACCCGGGGATCGCAAGCAGCGGTCCCTTTTTGCTTTGCAGCGAAGTGCGTGATGGCGCGGGCATGGTGATTGGCAGGCAGCCTCGGGCATTTCTATTCCACGGGAAGATGGATGCCGGGGCAGCTTGATCGAGAAGGGTTCTTTCGTTGCATTTGCTGCATGAAATCTCTACAATTGGAGATAGCCACCAGACGCGGGACGCGTACGAGGCATAAACCGTTGGATAGGAAAGGGTTGGTTGAATCATGATCATCACGACGACACATTCCGTGGAGGGCAAGAAGATCGACAGCTACCTGGGCCTGGTTACAGGCGAGACGATCATGGGCGCGAACATCGTACGCGATATCTTCGCCTCGATCACCGACATCGTCGGCGGCAGATCAGGGGCGTACGAATCGAAGCTGCGCGAGGCGAGAGAGCTGGCGGTACGCGAGATGACATATGAGGCGCAGAGGCTCGGCGCCAATGCGATCCTCGGCGTGGACATCGATTATGAAGTCGTTCGCGAGGGCATGCTGATGGTCAGCGTCAGCGGCACGGCAGTGCGTCTGGTATAACAGAGGCTGCATACGCAAGGTGGAGCAGGTTCGCTTTATTATCGAACCTGCTCCTTTGATCACGCGGGCAGCATCGGAGATCGCCGCTTGTCTGTTCGGACGCGGCCGGATCAGAACCCACCGCCGACCCGTCCGCCTCTGCCACCTCCGAAGCCACCGCCGAAGCCGCCGCCGGATCTGCCGGTGGTTACGCCCGACTCATTCAGCCAGGTGACCGCATCCTGGACCTCAAACTCGTACAGCTTCGTATCGTCGGTATAGACCGAATACGTTGCACCGGACGCAAGATCGGGCGAGCTCAGGACGATGGACTGGTATGCCTTGGTCGGCGCGGCCTCCAGGACCACCTGGCCCGATGCGTCCTTCAGCGCGAACTTCGTTCCGGCCTTCTGCATCGATGAATAGGTGAAGGCGACCGAATGCTGGCTCGAATCGCTCGAAGGCGCTGCCGCCATGCTGGCATTGCCAGCGGCGATCAACACGCCGCCGCTGATCCGGAACGATCCGTCATAGTCGAGCGCGCCGTTCATCGACATCGTCGGTCCGTTGACGAGCACCGTGCCGCCGCTCATCTCGATCGAGCCATTCGAGTCGAGCCCGTCGCCCTCGGCGGTAACGGTAATCCGGCCTCCCTGGATCGACAGCAAGTATGGGCCGGCCGAGGCGAAGTTGTCTTGCGACCGCGGCCTTCCCATCGACAAGCCGTCGTTGCCGCCGGCGATGTTGATGCCGTCATCATCGGCCTGGATGTCGATCTCTCCGCCGAGGATCGTCACCGCCGCGCCTTCGATGCCTTCGTAGCTCTTCGCGATGGCGATCCTGCCGCCTTCGATCGTCACCGAAGCATCGGCGTGTATGCCATCATCCCCAGTAAGGAGCGTAAAGTCGCCATCCCGGATGACGATGTTGCCATTGCTGTGGAGCGCGTCATCCGCCGCGTCCACCACGAAGCTGCCGCCGGTGATGAGCAGGTTCGACCTCGCCTTGATGCCCTTGGTGCTGGGCGTATCCTCCGGGCTGGAACGAGCCGAGCTTCCGCCGCGTCCTCCCCGGAAGTTCGGTTCTGACTTCACCTCGCCATTTGCGCTGCCGCCGCCAGCGAGGATATGGAACGAACCTCCGTCGATCCGGATCGATGCGGCGGATTGCATGCCGTCGCTTCCTGCGGTGAGTTCGAAGGTGCCGCCTTCGATCATGATGTGGCCCTTGTCTGCTTCCTTGTCGTTCGTTGACTTGAGCGCATCACCGCCGGCCTGGATCCGGAAGGTTCCGCCTTGCACGGCCAGCAGATCGCGCCCGATGATCGCGTCATCCGCCGCCGTGATCGCATATTGGCCTGAGATGATGATGAGGTCGTCGCGGCTGACCAGACCGTCGTTGTAGTTGCCCTGGACGGTCAGCGCCCCGGTCCCGTTGATCACCAGATCCGCCTTGCTGTAGATCGCTGCGGTCGGTTCGTCCGAACCATCCGGGAAGCGGTATTCGGCCCCGTCGCTGATGAAGTTCTCCGTACCTTCCTGCAGCGTCATCGTCACGCGGTCCGCTTCCTTGATATAGATCGCGGCCTGGTCATCGTTGGTGATCTCAACCCCATTCAGGATGAGATTCACCTTCGTATCCCTGGTTACATCGACGACCACCTGGCCATCGTTCAAGGTGCCGCTCAGGACATAGGTGCCCCCCTCCGTAATCGTCAGTGTTCCGTCGGCGAAGGCCGCTCCGGAACCGGATATTTGCGCGCTGCTGCCGCCAAGGGCGATCATCGTCGAGTCATTCGCTGACCATTCCACCTCGTAGTAGGAGTCCTTGTATCCGGTCTTGCCCGGCACCTCGATGTTCTCCGATGCAACCACGGTTTCCGTCGGACCCGCTGTGCCGGTGCTGTCGCCGTTGCCGCCCGCACCCGCCTGATCTCGTCCCGAAGAGTTGGGCTGCGCGGCGTCCTGGCCGCAGGCGGCGAGCAGCACCAGGCTCATCAGGATGCCGGACAGCTTCAGTCCCCATGATCGTCCGTCGTTCATGCTTCTTCCCTCCCATGATCAGGCTTCAGCCGGAGTCGGTTTCATCGTCAGGGTGATGTCCAGATTGCCGTTGCGGCAACGGATCTCGTCCATGAATTCCTTCTGCTTCACCGCGTCGCTGATCTCCACCGCATAGACCAGTTCATACAGGCTGCCCAGCTCGGTCGTCCTCACTTTCAGCAGCTCGTGCTTCATCGTAGCGGTTGAAAACTTCGATCGCCATATGATCGTCCCTTTCCGTTGCTTCGTCGTGCTTGCCTGTGCATCCATCATAAGCCCTGAACCTTTAATGAAACTTAAAAAGAGTGTGATGCGCGCCCTACGCCCCTGAGCATGCAGAGAACCTCCAAAACCACGTGGACCGTGATCCTGGAGGTTCTCTGTGTCAATCTCGCGTTGTCCGGCGACTGGCCCTTCTCGTCAGGAGATCAACCCCCATGGAAACGTGCAGAAACAGCCACGATGCCAGGATGGAAGCCAGAAGCACAACATAAAATCCTCTGTCGAAGGTCTCGTAGAATCGCCAGCCACGAAGCAGGAACATAAGGAAGGCCGCCGCGAACACTCCGCCAAGCGCGTACATGATCAAGGAAAGCAGGTAGCCTGCGATCCGGTTCCTGACACGGTACCTGAACAGGATGAGGTCCAGCAGGACAGAGACCGGTATGCCGATGATCAGGAAGATCGGCATGACATAGATCAGGCCGCCGACGACCAGGGATGAATAGGAGTAGTAATAGATATGCTCGATTCGTTGGTCCACAGGAGTATAGTTGAACCAGGACATGATCAGGGTGAAAACAAGGCCGGCCATGATCGCGACAACGAATCGCCTGAATAAGGGGAAAGACCGCACACGCATCACTGCCTTTCTGTATCCATAAACGCATGGGTTGACCATAGGGCTCTCGAGACTTGCCAGTTGAGGAAGTTTGCCCTAAATATACTATAGGATCGCATCGAGCACAAGAGCATGCGCTGTTGAGTGCCGTTGAGCCATGGGACGGCGGAAGAAGCATGATTTAAGATTGATTAAAGGTTGGGCCGGTATGATAGATGAAATCACAGACCGAGAATGACGAAGAAAGAAGGCATGAACGATGCGCATACTGATCGTGGAAGACGAGGCTCATCTGGCGGAAGCATTGGCACAGATCCTGAAGAAGCATCACTATACCGTCGATGTGGCGCATGATGGAAACAGGGGGTTGGATGATGCGCTCAGCGGCATCTATGACCTGATCCTGCTCGATGTGATGCTGCCCGGCATGGATGGACTGAGCCTCCTGCGCACGCTTCGTGCCGAAGGCATCTCCACGCCGGTGATCATGCTGACGGCCAAGGGCGAGATTCCGGACAAGGTCGCCGGCCTGGACAGCGGCGCCGATGACTATGTCGCCAAGCCGTTCTCGATCGAGGAGCTGCTGGCGCGCATCCGCGCAGCCCTGCGGCGCAGGGACGAGACGCTGCAGGAAGATACATGGCGCTTCGGCGACATCGAACTGAACCCGCAGTCGCTGCGCCTGTCCCGCATCGGCAGCGGCAAGGAGATCAGGCTGATCATGAAGGAATGCGAGCTGCTCGAGCTCCTGATCTCCCGCAAGCAGGCGGTGACGACCAAGGAACAGATCATCGAGAAGCTGTGGGGGTTTGACTCGGACGCGGAGCACAACAATGTAGAGGTGTATATCTCGTTTCTGCGGAAGAAGCTGGCCTACCTTCAATCCTCGGTCCGCATCACGACGATCCGCGGCGTCGGCTACATGCTGGAGGTGGGTTCATGATGTTCCGAAAGCTGCGCAACCGGTTCCTGCAGCTGATCATGATCACCATCTCGGTGCTGATGCTCATCTCGTTCTCTGCCATCTACATGATCACCTATCAGAATGTTCATTCGGACATTGAGATGGAGCTGCATCGCGCCGCGGAATTCGGCGGGCGGATCAGCGGGCCCAAGGGCGGGTTCGGCGACGAGAACCGGATGAGGGGATTGCCGCCCGTCGAGCCGCGTCCCGCGGATGACCGGACGGCATCGTTCACGATCCTGACGGACGACAGGATGAATATCGTGCGGATCTTTTCCTTCTTCGATGCGGATGCGTCCTTTTTCTCCTCCATGCTGGAGATGGCGCAGGATTCCGGCAGGAAGGAGGGACGCCTCACGGTCGAGGGCGAATGCTGGGCTTACGTCGTGCAGGAAGCCCCCGGGGGCGGATACAGGCTGACTTTCCTCGACGTGACGGCGCGGCAGATCATCCTGACGAACCTGATCTACACCTTTGTCGGGACGGCGGTCGTGATGTTGGTGGTGATCTTTTTCATCAGCCGATATTTTGCCAATCGTTCGCTCGCTCCCGTGCAGGAGGCGTTTCTCAGGCATAAGCAGTTTATCGCCGACGCCTCCCATGAGCTGAAGACGCCGCTTGCGATCATTCGCACCAATGTGGATGTGCTGCTGGCCAATGAACAGGAGACGATCCGGAGCCAATCGAAGTGGCTGGGCAATATACTGGCGGAGACGGAGCGCATGAGCAGGTTGACCAGCGACCTGCTGTATCTGACCCAGATGGACGAGGCCCGGGAGCAGGAGGCGACCCTTTATTCGTATTTTCAGGCGAGTGAAGCGGCGGAGAATGTGATCCTGACGATGGAGGCCCTGATCTATGAGAAGAATTTCAGGTTTGAGTATGACATCCAGCCGGATCTGACCGTGTACGGCAATCGGGAGCAGTTCCAGCAAGTGCTCATGATCCTGCTCGACAATGCGGTCAAGTACACGAATCCGCGCGGCGAGATTCGCTTCAGCATGATGCAGCAGCATCATGAGGCGGTCATCTTGGTCGCCAATACCGGCGAAGGCATCGCGCGGGATCAGCTGGATCGCATTTTCGACCGCTTCTACCGGACGGATCCGGCCAGGACGCGCGCTCGCGGCGGCTATGGGTTGGGCCTGGCGATCGCCAAGGCGATCGTGGAGCGGCACAAGGGCAGGATCTATGCGAGCAGTGAGCCGGGCGTGGAGACGGTGTTCCATGTGCATCTTCCGATGCACGCCTGAGCCAGGGGTGGAGCCGGTGCGATATGTACCTCTGCCGGTGTATGGGGTGCCGTGTGGGGATGGTATGATACATCTCCACTGGGGCATGAGATTGTCGGATGTGGGAGATGGCGACAGGATCAACTGGCGATGGGTGCGGATGCCACGTGGGGAGACGGTGTTCGATGATCATCTCCTTCTCATGCCGGGGATCGATCAGGTCGGGTTGAAAACGACTTGTTTTCGGCTCGGCCTTTTTCGGTCGGGCAGGATGGTTCGCGAGCGGTCGTATGCAAATAAGGTTAAAAAGTTAACTTCGATCGGGGTTTTCAAGCGCCATTTTTACATGTCTAGTTAAAATATTGGCTCAGTTAAACTTGATTGTTGCTTACAAACATATGTTCTGGTATATTATGGATAGGAACGTATGTTTGGGGTGTTGCTTATGAGCTATATCTCACTCAATGAGATTGTCGATGCCATCGATAA
>Ga0207747_1000140_pt1 | contig 87835 bp, 80 predicted proteins | sample HigsolmetaGSP11D_FD_184839 | JGI IMG/M metagenome (GOLD analysis project Ga0207747, IMG submission 184839) | High solid enriched microbial communities from the Joint BioEnergy Institute, USA - SP1-1-D (SPAdes) | ecosystem: Engineered > Bioreactor > SSF (Solid state fermentation) > Aerobic >...
CGACGGCAACCGAGCCAACAAGCAGGCATTGTAGCTGCTCCATTTTTTCCGATACCCCTTCAGCGCAAGCCAGCGCGGCGGTTCGGATGCAAGACCGATCCGTACTGCGTAAGGGATGCCTTCCTGATGCCCGCGCCAGCTATCCCTTCCCCCCAAATTCATACAACATTACTATTGTTGCACCGACGATCCATTGAGACAGATCAACGAGTAACGGGAACGCGACGATGGGGCGCTTCTCTCTGCGATGCGTATCGTTGATAAATTTGCTACTACCTGCATATCTCGCGTCTCAAACCGCAGAGCGTTCACCCCACTTGTTCGATCGGCAACAGGGAGCGCCGTATTGAGTCTTGTATGGTTGTTACCGATTGCCCCGGCTCTCGTGCTGGGGGCGGCCTACCGATGGGGCAATGTCATCGGGGCGATTGTTTTTTCGGGGCTGGCAGCCATGGCGCTGGCTCTCTACGCCTTCGATTATGCCGATGTGCCGCTCGTTCCGGGACTTCTCTGCGTGTTGACCTGCGGGCTGGCGCTGCTGGCGGGCACCGCTTTCCGGGAGACGCAGGAGGAGGCGCTCAGGAACCGTCAGGACCTCGAGGCGAAACAGGCACATCTGCAATCGCTCCTCGATACGGTTCCCGACGCCACCGTGGTCATAGACGAGACGGGCAAGATCATCACGTTCAACGATGCCGCCATCCGCCAGTTCGGCTACGAGGCGGAAGAGGTGCTCGGCAAGAACATCAGCATGCTGATGCCGGAACCGTATCGCAGCAAGCACGACGCGTATATCGAACGGTACATGAAGACGCGGGAGCCGCGGATCATCGGTACGGACCGCGTGGTGGTCGGCCAGCGCAAGGACGGTTCGACGTTTCCGATGAAGCTCGCGGTGGGCGAGATGCACAGCGGTGGCAAGGTCTTCTTCACCGGGTTCATCCGCGACCTGACCGACAGGGCGGAGACCGAGGCGCGCCTGCAGGAAGTCCAGGCGCAGCTCGCGCGGCTGGCGCGCATCAGCGAACTGGGCGAGATGGCATCCACGCTGGCGCACGAGCTCAACCAGCCGCTGGCGGCAATCTCCAACTACGTGCAGGGCTGCCGGCGACTGGTCGAAAAGCTGGACGGACCGGTGGCGGAGCAGATGAGCAAGGCGATCGAAGAAACCGCCAAGCAGTCGCTGCGCGCGGGGCAGATCATCCGGCACCTGCGCGAGTTCGTCACGCGGGGTGAGACCGAAAAGAGGCCCGAAGACATCCAGAACCTGGTGGAAGAGGCGGCCGCCCTGGCCCTCGTGGGATCCCGCGAGCTGGGGGTGCGCACGCTGTTTTCGTCCAGCGGCTTCCTGCCGGCGACGGTCGTGGTGGACCGCGTGCAGATCCAGCAGGTCCTGATCAATCTCATCCGCAATGCGATGGAAGCGATGCGCGAAAGCGAGGTGCGCGAACTCAAGGTCGATGTCTCTGCCGTGGGAAATGGCTTCGTCGCCGTGGAAGTGGCCGACACCGGCCCTGGCGTCTCGGACGAGGTGGTCACACGGCTGTTCCAGCCCTTCGTGACCACGAAGGCCGGCGGCATGGGCATTGGCCTCTCCATTTCAAGACGGATCATCGAGGCCCACGGCGGGGAGCTGACATGCAGACGCAACGAGAGAGGGGGCGCGACTTTCCGGTTTACGTTGCCCGTATCCATGGAGCAGAGGGTGGTCAATGAGCGCTGAAGTGGTAGTCCATATCGTCGATGATGAGGAGGCGGTGAGGAACTCACTGGCCTTTCTGCTGTCCATCTCGGGTTATGCCGTCAAGGTCCATGATTCAGCGACGGCATTCCTGCGACACGCCAAGGGACTGACAAGCGCGTGCCTGATAACCGACCTGCGAATGCCGGACATGAGCGGGGTCGAGCTCATCAGGCGACTGCGCAGCGAAAACATCATGATACCGGCGATCGTGATCACGGGCCATGGCGACGTGCCGATGGCGGTGGAAGCCATGAAGGCCGGCGCGATCGACTTCCTGGAGAAGCCGTTCGAGGACGACGTGATCGTCAACGCTGTGGCGCGCGCCATCGAGATGATCGAAAAGAGGCCGGTGGTGAACGCGGACGTGGACACGATCCGCGAGAGGATTGCGCAACTGTCGGAGCGCGAGCGCCAGGTGATGCAGGGCGTGGTCGCGGGACAGTCGAACAAGACGATCGCCTACAACCTCGACATCAGCCCGCGCACGGTGGAAGTCCACAGGGCCAACGTGATGGCGAAGATGAACTGCAAGAGTCTGCCGGAGCTGGTGCGCATGGTCCTTTCGGTCGGTGACCTGCCCCAACACAGCTAGCAGTGCGCGCTGCGACATATTGTACGTGCTGCGACATATTGTATACGTAGGATCCCTTAGGGGCTGTCCGAATTTCCCGCCTGCCGGGATTCAGCTATCAGGCAAGCGTGCTTGTTTAACCACTGGAGAGAGCAATGCTTGCCTATCGGGCCCAACCTCATCCGGAGATGACGGACCAGCGGGTAGGGGGTGTCACTGCGGATGGCGGAGCTCTTGCTTACGGACAGCCAAGACAGGTGGAGTTTTTCCCCGCCAACGCCCAGATCTACGCTCAGGGCGATCGTTCGGCTGCTCTCTACCAGATCGAATACGGCGTGGTGAGGCTGTTCCGTCTTCTCTCCGACGGGCGGCGCCAGATTTGCGCGTTTCATGTTCCGGGCGAATATTTCGGCTTCGAGGCCGACGGCGAGCACCATCTGTTCGCCGAAGCGGTGTGCGACTCGGCCATCCGGATCCTGCGCAAGCCGCTGCCCGAAGACGGGTTCATGCTGAAGCTGGTCACCAAGGAGCTGGTGCGGGCGCAGGAGCATCTGCTGGTCATCGGCCGGCAGACGGCGGTCGAGCGCATCGCGGCCTTCATGGTCGATCTCTACGAGCGCATGGGCGAGGACGGCCACGTCGAGCTGGCGATGTCGCGGACGGATATCGCCGACTATCTCGGGCTGACGATCGAGACGGTTTCGCGTGTGTTCTCGAAGTTCCGCAGCGAGGGCTACATCAAGCTGCACGGAACGCGGGGACTGGAGATCGTTCATCTGGAGGCGCTGCGCGACATCTGCGCGTAGGCTACCTGACGGAATTCCCAAACGGAGAAGGGGAGGCTGGCGACAGTCTCCCTGTTCTGTTCGAGCGGTATCAACAACGGCGACGCTTTGGCGAGGGTTGCCTCAGTGATATCCCTCGCCGGGCGCGATGCGGCCACGGAAAATCCAGTAAACGAATATCGTATACCCGAGCACGATCGGCAGCAGAAACATCGTCCCCAGCAGGAAGAAGAGCTGGGAGGCGGGTGCGGCGGCCGTGTCCCAGAAGGTTAGGCTGGGCGGCACCAGATAGGGCGCGTAGGAGATGATCAGCCCCGCATAGCCCAGGACGAAGAGAGCGATCGTGCCCGCGAAGGGAAGGAATTCGCGCCCGCGCAGGATGCCCTGCCAGATGCCGTACGCAATGAGCACGACGGCAATCGGAATCGGCCAGAGGAAGAGAATGTTTGGAATGCTGAACCAGCGTTCCGCGACGCTTTCCAGCATCAGCGGGGTCCAAAGGCTGATGATGGCCATTGCGACGAGCACCGTGGCGAGAAGCACGGGTGCGACGCGGCGGCCGAGCTCGCGCACCGGACCGACGGTTCGCATGTTAAGCCAGGTCGCGCCGAGGAGGGCGTAGCCCGCCACCACGGCAAGGCCGACGAAAACGGAGAAGGGGGTCAGCCAGTCATACGGACCGCCGGCATACTGGCCGTCCACGACGGGTATGCCCTGGAGCAGGCCGCCCAGGATGACGCCCTGCAGAAAGGCAGCGACGATGGAGCCAGCGGCAAATGCCAGGTCCCAGGCCCGGTGGCGCGGCTTGGCCACCCAGCGGAACTCGAACGATACGCCGCGCAGGACGAGGGCCAGAAGCATGCCGATGACCGGAAGGTAGAAGGCCGGCATGATGATGGCATAGGCCTTGGGAAAAGCGACCCAGAGGCCGCCGCCGCCCAAGACGAGCCATGTCTCGTTGCCGTCCCAGAAGGGAGCGACGGAGTTCATCATCAGATCGCGCTCCTCTTCCTTGCGGGTGGCCGGGAACAGGATGCCGATGCCCAGGTCGAAGCCGTCGAGGATGACATACATCATCACGGCAACGCCGATGAGGCTGGCCCAGATGAGGGGCAGGTACCATTCCATCGGTGTCATGATCTCGTCTCCCCTGCGGAATAGCCCGGGATGTCAGACGTCTTGCCGAGCGCCTCGCGTGTTGCCTCTTCAGCGGCGGACAGCGGCCGGTTCGGGACGCCTTGCGATGGCACGTCCGCGACCGGGGCTAGGCCGCGGTTTATCAGGCGGTTCATGTAGTAGACGCCGACCGTGAAGATGACGCCGTAGATAAGGACGAAGAGGGCGAGGGTGCCGGCGACGCTCGACGCAGGAACCGGCGAAAGGCCGTCCACGGTGCGCAGGTGGCCATAGACCAGCCAGGGCTGGCGGCCCTGCTCGGTGACGAACCAGCCGGCGAGGATGGCGATGAAGCCGAGCGGCCAGACGTAGTAGGCTACTCTCAGGAAGAGGCGGTTGTCGAAAAGGCGTCCGCGCCACCAGAGCCAGGCACCCCAAAGGCCGATGGCAATCAGCAGGAGGCCGATGCCCACCATGATGCGGAAGGCGAAGAAGACATTGGCGACGGGCGGCCATTCGTCAGGCGGGAACTCGGTCAATCCGGGGAAGCGGCCGTTCCATTCATGGGTGAGGATGAGGCCGGCGAGGCCAGGAATGGCGATCTCGAAATGGTTGGTGCGCGCCTTTTCGTCCGGGATGCCGAATAGAACGAGGTCGCTCCCCTTGTCGGCGTCCCAGTGGGCCTCGATGGCGGCCACCTTGGCCGGCTGATGCCGGAGCGTGTTGAGGCCGTGCGAATCGCCCACCAGAAGCTGAAGGGGAGCGACGATGGCGATCATGCCGACGGCCATGCGCAACATGGTGCGGCTTTCCTCGCGGAAGCGGCCCTGCAGCAGGTATCGCGCGCCGACGGCGAGGACCACGGCGGCAGTGGTGAGATACGCCGCAATGAGCATGTGGACCAGGCGGAGCGGGAAACTCGGATTGAAGATCACCTGCATCCAGTCGACCGGATAGGCGATGCCGTCGCGGATCTCATGGCCCGCGGGCGTCTGCATCCAGCTATTCGCTGAGAGGATCCAGAAGGCGCTGGTGGCGGTGCCGATGGCGACGAGGAACGAGGCCAGCGTGAGGAGCCAGTCGGGAAACCGGTTCCAGCCGAACAGGAGAATGCCGAGGAAGGTCGCTTCCAGATAGAAGGCGGTGAGCACCTCATAACCGATCAACGGACCGATGACATTACCGGAAAACTCGGAGAAACGGCTCCAGTTCGTGCCGAACTGGTACGTGAGCACGATTCCGGAGACGACACCCATTGCAAAGGAAACGGCGAAGATCTTGGTCCAGAACCTCGCCAGGCGATGATACTTCGGGTTTTTCGTTCGCATCCACATCGCCAGCAGTACGGCGACATAGGCCGACAGGCCGATGGTGAAGGCGGGAAAGATGATGTGGAAGGATACGGTAAATGCGAACTGGATTCTGGCCAGTAGCACCGGATCAATGTCCATGCTTCGCTCCTCCGTCCGCGAGCATATTAAATACGTTATAGTTACACTAACGGGCGGGTGCGTCCAGTGCGGCGGCCGGTCGGAGGAAGTTGGCCCGCCGAAGGCGTGCGGCGGAGGCCCGGGAGGCGGGCCGCCGCGAGGGCGGTGGCTGCCGACAATGCACGAAGAAGATCAGATGGTCATGGGCTTCCTGATCCGGCCGTTCGTGCCTGCGGTTGCGGTCAGAAGGCCGGACTTCACCTTTTCGGGAGCCGCAGGTGCAGCAAGGCAACCGGGGTCAGGATGCCCCCCTTCAGCCGAGCTGCAGGGGGCCGGCAGGACGGAGGCTGCCGACCTCGATACCGCGCCAGTTCTTCAGCACCGGATTGGCCATCTCGACGAGGGCGGCGCGCAGCGGATCCTCGGCTGGCAGAAGGCTTGCCAGCGTCGCCATGACCATGATCTCGGCAGCGCGCGTGGCGCCGTCGTCGCACTTCAGCGCGATGCCGAGGCCGAGTTCGGGAATGGCGGCGCAGAACACGCCCTCAGCTCCGGTCTTGGTAAAGAGCCGGCCCTTGCCGGCTTCCATGATTTTCGTGTCGGCGCGGCCGGTTCCCGCGACGAGGAAGGGTTCAGCCATGCAGGCGGCAAAGATGCGGCTGGCGGCCTTCGCGCGCTCAGGCGACAGCCCCTCGCCGGTCGCCATGCGGGCGAAGCCAAGCGCGAGGCTTTGAAGGGGAACGGCGTAGGTCGGAATCGAGCAGCCGTCGGTGCCGCAGGTGTCGACGTCGTGGGCCGCACCCGTCACGTCTTCGAGGGCGGCGCGGACCAGCTTCTGGAACTCGTGGTCCTTCGAGACGTAGCCGTGGCGGTCGAGCCCGGTGTGGACGCAAGTGCAGAGGAAGCCGGAATGCTTGCCGGAGCAGTTGTTGTGCAGCGGGCAGGGTTCGGCGCCGCTGCGAGCAAGGTCGATCATCGCGTGCTGGCCGGAAGGCCAGTGGGCGCCGCATTCAAGCGCGGATTGATCGAGACCCGCGCGCTCAAGCATGGAAGCGGCGAGGTTCACGTGTTCCGGCTCGCCGGAATGGGAGGAGCAGGCAAGCGCTATCTCGCGGTTGCCGAACCCGAAGGCATCGGCCGCGCCGCTCTCGACAAAGGGGAGGGCCTGAATGGACTTCACCGCGGAACGGGGGAACACCGGGCGCTCGACATCGCCGATCGAAAGCACGAGCCTGCCCGAACCGTCGCAGACCGCGACCGCGCCGCGATGACGGCTTTCCACCACGCTTCCGCGCCGAACCTCAACCAGAACCGGATTGCTCATTTCCACCTGCTCCAAACTTGTCTTCGCGCTTGTTGCCTCCCGCAGGCGTCATAGTCCCATCGTAGCGCGGCTTCAATGGTGCGACGGGAGCGTTTGACGGCTTTGGCGCGGAGCAGGCCCAGGCCATTTCAGCCGGAGTCGTCATCGCCCAGCCGGATGGTTTCGCCGTTCACCAGGCGCGCATCGTCGGACAGGAGATAGCGCACCAAGGAGGCGACGTCCTCGGGCGTCGGGATCCTGACAGGCTTGCCGGTCCAGATCGTCCGGCGTCCTCCAGACCCTGCGGTGGCGATAGAATTGATGCGGACGGGACGGTCCGTGTTTTCGAGGACGAAAATCTCGCTGAGAGCCTGCAGGCCCTTCTGCGAAGCGGCGAGGCCGGCATTTCCCTCGCGGATGCGAAGGGCGCTTGCGGGCATGATGTTGACGATGGAGAGCTGGTCCGCCATGCGGGAGCAGGCGGCCTGGATTGCGACGAAGGGGCCGACGAGATTGAGCTCCAGCAGTTCGCGCAGCATTTCCGGGGAGGTCTCCTCGAAAGGAGCTTCGTGCCGGCTGGCGATGCAGTTGATCAGCGCGGAGCACAGGCCGAGGGTATCGACGACGGTGTCAAAAACGCGGTCGGCCTCGTCCTCATCGGACATGTCGGCGGGAAGGATGAGGACATCTTCGCCGGACAGAGCCTCCTCGGTCATGCGCAGGGCGTCCTCGTCGGTGTCGAGAATGGCCACCGACCAGCCATCGTGCAGAAGTGATTCGGCGATGGCGATGCCGGTGACTGTCGCCCCGCGCGTGATGATTGCCGTCCTGTTCATCGGTCCCCTCAAGTGGTTGCGGCAAACCCGTGATCCCCACCGCCAAGGATGCGCACAGCGCGGAAGCCGCGGCAAGATCCCCCCGCGAATCAGCATTCCCGGCCGCTGTGGTGACGGAACCTTTGAAAGGCGCGACGGTTAAGGCGTCGCATCCGACAACAAGCTCAAATTCGCAAGGGAGCGGTCATGACAGAACTCGATTTTCCGCGGCCGGTGCGCGTTGTGGCCGGCCTGGGGCAGGTGCGGGTGATTGGAACGGTGCGCGAGGCCTTCGACTACCTCCCGCATGAGGCGACGCCGCCCGGTGACGAAGCACTCGAAGCGGTTCTCGATGCCTGCAGGGGCGCAATCCGCAGGGAGTGCTCGACCGACGAGGCGCATGACGTTTTCGTGGCGTATGCACGGCGCCGCAACATTCTTGTGGATGAAGAGCTCGAGACGCTCCCAGGAACTGCGGACGGCGCGCGTTTTCCCGCCTGATTTCCGCCGGCAGAGCCAAGCCGAAAGCGGCATTCCAGAGACGAAGGAAGAAAATTCAACGAGCTGTCCTTTCGATCGCGGTTAGGACTTGAAACGAAAATTGGAGATGGGTATATAGCCGCCAACTGGTCACGGAGTGTAGCGCAGCCTGGTAGCGCACCTCGTTCGGGACGAGGGGGTCGGAGGTTCGAATCCTCTCACTCCGACCAGTTCAATTTTTCTCCGCACAAGTTTTCCCCCTCAATAATGTCTGATCGTTGCGGCTGATTGCAGCGCGCAAAGCGCGCGGCTCGCTTGTTCACGGCTTCATGGGATTTGCTAGCTCGCCTGTCCGCGCGGGCACGGCCGCTGTCGTGAAGGCGGCAAGGTCAATCCATTTCATTCCGATTCTGCGAAGCTCAGAAAGCGACGGCTGGCCGCCGGGCGAACCACCGGAAGGCGCTTCAAGTAACCGCTGTGAGGAGAATGGCGCCGCTGCGATCAAACTGCATCGAGATGAGGGCGCAGCGCATCGTTGCAAGAAGATGCGGTGAAGCGGCATCCGGCGTGTGTGGGGCACAAATCGTAGAGACACCGCAACACCGTTCACAAGTTTTCAAAATAGCTTGGCTTCAGTCATTGATTTAGATCAATTTCTCGGCGCGAACGCATTGATTTTGCTTTTTTTGCGATTTTTCGAGCAGGTGCGCCGCGTCGGCGCCGGGAACGCTCGTCCGGCTGCGGGCGGAGCCGGCAGTGGAACCAGTTGTTCGTCTCGCAACAGGGTGACGAGCGCATCGCATCGGGCCGGGAGGCGGGCGCATGGCGTGATGCCTGGCTCCCGGGAGCCGGTAGAAGTTCAGCCCTGCATCTCGGTGGCGGGAAGGTCGGGAAACCCGGCCCATTCCGCTGCAGAGCGGCACCAGATCTGGCGCGTTGGGACGAGTTGCATGCGTTCGTTGATGCTGCCCCAACGGATGCCCCACGGGCGGGCGTGTTCGTCCTCATCGCTGGCGAAGAGATGCGAGCCGCATTCAGGGCAAAAATACATGAGGCGGATTCTGCCGCTGTCGGCCTGGCGGCGGTACGCCTTGGGCTCGCCTTCGATACGGATGTCCGACCGTCTTGCGGTCACGGTGACCCGGTACGGGGAGCCGGTCAGGCGCTGGCAGTCCTCGCAGTGACAAACCGTGACCACGTCCGGGTTGATGTCGGCCTCGTATCTGATCCTGCCGCAATGGCATTGGCCATGAACCTTCATGAAAACCTCCCAGGACACTTCGTTTCGCAATTATAGGGCGCAGGGGCCGTCAGGTCTCGCAAATATAAGAGCAGGCGGCGAGACGGGGCGGAACCCTGCAGCCGGAATGGTTCCGGGCCTTCGCGGGATGAAGAGGGAGACAAGACCGGCGGGGCAGATGGAGAACCCGGACCGCCAGGCCTTTCCGTAAAGGCCGAACCGATCCGGGTGTTGCGTCAAGTGGAACCGTCCGGTCAGGCTGCGGGTGAACCGGCAGCCAGCGACTCCAGGCGGCGCGGCAGGAGAGGTTCGCAGGTCACGGCCGCATCCGGCGCGATCTGCGCACGAATTTCCGGCAGAGCATCGGAGAGGGCCGCCTGCGCAGCCGCGTGAACGGTCGATCCCACGATGGCGCTACGGCGTTCGATCTGCTGCTGTCTCGCCTCGGCGATCCGCTTCTGGAGGGAGCCGGAGTGGATGCTACGCAGGATGCCGCCATCGGCCTCGATGCGGCGGAATTCCTCACGGGCGCCTTCGCAGAACTCATCAACGAGCGTCGAGAGGGTTTCGGAACTGGCCGAGACCAGGTCTTGAGCCGCCACTTCGATGCTCTGCACCAGACTGGTGTTGAGGGCAGTGCGGCGGGCGGCAGCGTCGGGAAGTCCGACGGCAAGCGTGTGTGGCAGGACCGTTATGGAAGTCGCGCCGCCCGCGGCGGCTGCGAAGGCCGCCATCGTGTTGCGGATGATGTTGGTCTGCGGGTCGCGGGCGCTCAGCATGCGGAAGGACGTTTCCGCATGGATCGGAATGGGGGTGGGCTCGACGCCATACTCGGCCAGCAGATCCGCCCAGAGACGACGAAGGGCGCGTAGCTTGGCGACGGACGCCAGAATGTTCTGGTCGACGCTGACGGCGAAGCCCAGGTGCGGCAGGCCATAGACCACCGGCTGGCGCGCGTCCTCGAACATCTTGAGGTGGGAGGCCACGGAGGCAAGCGTGATACCAAGCTCCTGCGCCTCGCTGGCGCCGGCGTTGTGATAGACGCGGCTGTCGGATTCCAGCAGGACGCCCGGAAGCGACAGGGCGAAGAAGCCGCCGAGAGACTGGGGCAACGAAGCCTCGAGCGCCTCGAGAGACATGCGAAGCTGGCCTGTGCCTACGAACAGCGAGGCGGGATCGACGCCGAAGGAAAGGTGGACGCCGGAGGGATCGACCTGCTCTTCCTGCAGGATCTTGGCCAGCCAGTCGATCGAGGCACGGCTTTGCGGATGCACGTCGATGCGGAGATTGACCTCGCGCAGCGGAAGGTCACGGAGGGCGGCACGCAGACCGTCGGCGCTCGACGGAATGCCGAAGCCGAAGGCATTTGGCGCGCCGGCAAACACGATCGAGAGTCCGTTCGCGCCGTTCCGCAGGTCCTCGCCGGCCTGAACCGACGCGCGGACAGGATCCGGGTCATCGACACGCTGCATCACGAGCCACGGCCTGCCGCGCACCGCAGCAGCCTTGTCCTCACCGCTGGAAGCCTCGCCTGTTCTGGCCGGGTGGCTCAGCTCCCCGAACGAAGCTCTTGCCTCTCGTGTCTCTTCAGGCGCCGGAGCATCCGAAACGGTTGGTGTCGAGGGGACCATCTCATCCCTTTCCATTAGTCGCGAATGGGTACCAGGATCGTAATGTATGCCGGGGATGGCGCGGCTGCAATGCCGAGGGGAAAAGTGCCGGGGGCGGGTTATGGCGCAGCACAAAATGCTTGTGGGCGCAGTCCGGCCGTTGCGAACAAGCGGGGGCGCGCCGTTACTTTGGAAAGGCCGGAGCCGGCATTGCCGAGGCGGCCGACGATGTCTATACGAAATAGGGAAAGGATGGCCGCGAAAGGGATGGAGCAGCATGAGCGCCGAGGACAGCATCTTCATTGGAGCAAGCCGCAATCCGGATGACAGCTACCAGAGGCCCGAACAGCTCCTCCTGCGGTACGGCAACCGGCACGGTCTGATCACGGGCGCGACGGGCACGGGCAAGACCGTAACGCTGCAAGTGCTGGCGGAGAGCTTCGCGCAGGCCGGCGTGCCGGTGTTCTGCGCGGACATGAAGGGCGATCTCTCGGGCATCGCCGCCGCGGGCGAGGCCAAGGATTTCCTGCTGAAGCGCGCGGAAGAGGTGAGGCTCGAGAATTACACGTTCGAGAAGGCGCCGGTCATCTTCTGGGACCTTTTCGGCGAACAGGGGCATCCGATCCGGGCGACCGTTTCGGAGATGGGACCGCTGCTCTTGTCCCGTCTCATGAACCTGAGCGAGGCGCAGGAGGGTGTGCTCAACATCGCCTTCCGCATCGCCGACGAGGAGGGGTTGCTGCTGCTCGACCTCAAGGACCTGCAGGCCCTGCTGAACTATATGGCGGAGAACGCGGCGCAGTTCTCGGGCCGCTACGGCAACATCACGAAGCCATCGGTGGGCGCAATCCAGCGGTCGCTGCTGGTGCTTGAGCAGCAGGGTGGCGACAAGTTCTTCGGCGAACCTGCGCTGCAGATCGCCGATCTCATGCGCACGACGCGGGACGGGCGTGGCTATGTGAATGTGCTCGCCGCCGACAAGCTGATGATGAAGCCCAAGCTCTATGCGACGTTCCTGCTGTGGCTCCTTTCGGAGCTGTTCGAGGAACTGCCGGAGGTGGGCGATCCGGAGAAGCCGCGGCTCGTGTTCTTCTTCGACGAGGCGCACCTGCTGTTCGACGAGGCGCCGAAGGCACTGCTCGACCGGATCGAGCAGGTGGTGCGGCTGATCCGCTCGAAGGGCGTGGGCGTCTATTTCGTGACGCAGAACCCGCTCGACATTCCCGAGACGGTGCTGGCGCAGCTCGGCAACCGCGTGCAGCACGCGCTGCGCGCCTATACGCCGCGCGAGCAGAAAGCCGTGAAGGTGGCGGCCGAAACGTTCCGGCCGAACCCGGCCTTCAACTGCTTCGAGGCGATCACCAGCCTGGGTACGGGCGAGGCGCTGGTGTCAATGCTCGAGAACAAGGGCGTGCCGGGGATCGTGCAGCGGACGCTGATCCGTCCGCCATCCTCACGCATCGGGCCGCTGACGGACCAGGAGCGGCAGGCGGTGATCAACGAAAGCCCCGTCGCGGGCATCTATGACCGCATGATCGACCGGATCTCGGCCTTCGAGATGCTGCAGCAAAGGGCGCAGGAGAGCGCGGCGGCCGAAGAGCGGATGCGGCAGCAGGAGGCCGATCAGGGGACGTCGAACCGCACCGGCTGGACGTTGCCGGATTTCGGAACCTCTTCGCGCGGTACCCGCAGCAGTGGCGGCAGAAGCGGCTACCAACGGCAGACGGTGACGGAGACGGTCGTCAAATCGGTGGCCAGGACCATCGGCACGACGCTTGGACGCGAACTCGTCCGCGGCATCCTGGGAAGCCTGAAGCGGGGGCGGTAAGGGCGGTTTCTGCCGTTTCATTCCCCCTCTTTTGCCCTTTGACACTTGGCTTCGCCAAGATTGCGCTTTTCTTCTCCGCAATGGGGGAGAGACAGGGCACGGCAGCGACGAATGAGGGTCGATTGAAAAACGAGAAGGGGCGGTGCCGATGGCGCCGCCCCTTGCTTTTCCGATGGATGCCGGTGGTCGGGTCAGACCGTGCGAAGGCCGCTGGTGACCAGAACCGGGGTTCCTTCCGACACGCGGTCGTAAAGGTCGATCACGTCCTGGTTGATCATGCGCACGCAACCGGACGAGACGGACTTGCCGATGGACCACCATTCGGGCGAACCGTGAATGCGGTACAGCGTGTCCTTGCCATTCTCGTCATAGAGATAGAGGGCGCGGGCGCCGAGTGGATTGTTGATCCCGGGCTCCATGCCGCCCAGCCAGGTGTTGGTCGCCTTGTCGTAGGAGGCGCGATACTTCTCGAGGTTGGGCTGGCGGTCGATCATCTCCGCCGGCGGGAACCACTTCGGCCACTTGGACTTGCGCTCGACCTTCGCGCGTCCGGCCCAGGCGAAGCCATCCCGTCCCAGGCCGACGCCGTAGCGCATAGCCCGGCCGCCGTAGCCGACCAGATAGAGGAAATGGGAGGAGGTATCGACAACGATCGTTCCGGGACGCTCACCGGTCGGGTCAGCCACCTCCTGGCGCAGGAAACGGGGATTGATCTTGTCGACCGGAACGGCCGGGATGGCAAAGCCCTCGTCCACCATGGCGGCGTACATTTCCCTGGGCGGGGCAAGCCTGATCGGCTCAGGCGCCAGGGCGAGCGGACGCTGGGGGAAGGGGCGGCTGCTGCCGCTCGGAACGTTAGTGCATCCGGACAGCGCAAGTGTTGCGGCGCCGGCTCCCAGGGCAGAGAGGAACCCGCGCCGGGGAACGGGGGAGGAAGGATCGATTCTGGACATCCTTGTTGGTCCAAACGATTTGACGGGAATTATCTATAATCGCAGGGATGAACCTTAAAAATGGTGGGGATGCAAGCCGGGAAACTGAAAACGACGCCAAAATGGCGTATTTCCGGTGTGCGAACCGCAAAGAGTTATCCTCTATTGCGTTTCTGCAACGGTATTATTCACCCTCCGGCCTTCCGGGACCGACAGAACACCGCCCGCCGGCCAGAGGGGATGATATCCCTGTCGGGTGAAAAGCTGCCGGCGGAGTGGCAAACTCCTCAAGATACCTATATTGGAGGAACGGACTCATTCGACGTCCGTTGGTTGAGCTGCCATGAAACCGGCACGAAGGGCGCAACGCTGTCCGCGTTGCCGGTTCGCATGGGTTTCGACATATCAAGCTGAGGGAGAGCAAGCATGGCTTTTGAACTGCCGGATCTGCCGTACGACTATGAGGCGCTCCAGCCTTTCATGTCGCGGGAGACACTCGAGTATCACCACGACAAGCATCACAAGGCTTACGTCGACACCGGCAACAAGCTGGCCGCAGAAGCCGGGATGGACAATCTCTCTCTGGAGGAGATCGTCAAGCAGTCCTACGGCAAGAACCAGCCGCTCTTCAACAACGCGGGCCAGCACTTCAACCACATTCACTTCTGGAAGTGGATGAAGAAGGGCGGTGGCGGCAACAAGCTTCCGGGCCTTCTACAGCAGGCCATCGACAGTGACCTCGGCGGCTATGACAAGTTCCGCGCCGACTTCATCAATGCCGGCGTGACGCAGTTCGGTTCGGGCTGGGCGTGGCTGGCGTTCAAGGACGGCAAGCTCAAGATCATGAAGACGCCAAACGGCGAGAACCCGCTGGTCCATGGCGCGACGCCGATCCTCGGCGTGGATGTGTGGGAGCACTCCTACTACATCGATTACCGTAACGCCCGCCCGAAATATCTGGAGGCGTTCGTCGACAATCTGATCAACTGGGATTACGTGCTGGAGCTGTATGAGAAGGCTCGCGGCTAATCGGAAACTTATGGCTGCCATCACGGAGCCCGGCCCTTGCGGCCGGGCTTTTGCTTAACCGCGCCATTTCTGTATCTGTTTATTTCTGTATCGTTTCAGACGGTCGAATCAAAGTGAGGCGGCAAACTGTCTTCACGAAGGATTGATTCAACCGGACGAACTTTTGCGATGTCTTTTCTCTGCCGCTAGCTATCTTGCGGTATCAACTTTCTGGAGAATCTCATGAAGAAACTAATAGCATCTGCACTTGTTCTCATGGTGAGCGCGGGAACCGTTGCCGCTCAGGACAATCCGATCAAGTCTCGGCAGGCGCTGATGGACGCCGCTGCTGGTGCTGCCGGAATCGCCGTGCCGATGCTGAAGGGGGAAATGGAGTACAATCCTGCTGTCGCGAAGGCGGCCATCGCAACTTTCTACGGCGTGGCAACGGCCGGACAAGCTTTCTTCCCTGAGGGTTCTGCCGGAGACAGCAAGGCGGCTCCCAAGATCTGGGAAGATCCGGAAGGTTTCAAGGCCGCGTTCGCCAAGTTCCAGTCGGCGGCCGAGGCCGCATTCCAGGCCTCCGGAAAGGAAGGCCCGGCAGACCTGAAGGCTTTCCAGGCCGCCGTTGGCCCCGTCCTGCAGAACTGCGGTTCCTGCCACGAGACCTATCGCCTTGAGTAGAGCTTGATGCGTCGGATTCTGTATGCCGGCGTCGCACTGGCGGTCATCGCCGGTGCGGTTGCCTGGTTTCTTTCAGCGCCTCGTCCGCTTGACGAGTCTGTTCTGGCCGGCCTTCAGCCGGCCGACGCCACGCGCGGCGAGCGCGTGTTCTGGGCGGGAGGCTGCGTCTCCTGCCATGCACGTCCCGGAGCCGAGGGCGATGCTCAGCTCGAGCTGGCCGGAGGTCTCGGCCTCGGGTCGCCATTCGGGACCTTCGTGGCTCCCAACATTTCTCCACATCCGACGGACGGCATCGGAAGCTGGAGCGAGCTTGACTTCGTCAATGCCATGATGCGTGGCCTTGCACCGGACGGAAGCCATCTCTATCCGGCGTTTCCATATGCGTCCTATGGCCGCATGACGCCGCAGGACGTGGTCGATCTGTTTGCCTTCATCAAGACCCTGCCGCCGGTCGAAGGGAAGGCGGGCGAAAGCGATATTCCATTCCCATTCTCGATCCGCCGCGCCGTGGGGTTCTGGAAGCTCCTCTATCTCTCCGACGAACCGGTGGTGGCTTTCGGAGACGGCACTGATCCGGCTGTCCGCCGCGGCCAGTATCTGGTCGAAGGGCCGGGGCACTGCGGCGAATGCCATACGGCGCGAACCGCACTCGGCGGACTCGAGTACAGCCAGTGGCTGGCCGGGGCACCGTCGCTGGAGGGGAGAGGGCGGATTCCGAACATCACGCCCAGTCAGGATGGCATCGGCTCCTGGAGCGCCTCCGACATCGCCTACTATCTGGAAAGTGGCTTTACGCCGGATTTCGACTCCGCCGGCGGAGAAATGGCCAAGGTTGTGCGCAACATGGCCAGACTGCCGTCCGAGGACAGGGAGGCGATCGCGGCCTATCTGAAGGCGATTCCGCCGAAACCATAGAGAGGTCTAGGGAGAGCCGCCTCGCGTTCGCGGACGGCTCACGTGGGGGGAAGGGCCGTCGCTCCGATGGGCGAACGGCCTTTTCCCTTGAACCGGGTACCGTGCGGGCGGGTGATTACGCCAGGCCAACGGCCTTAAGCGTGAATGCGTAGCAGAAAGCGATTTCCTCCAGGCGCGAAAAGCGGCCGGCGGCGCCGCCGTGGCCAGCGTCGAGGTTGACCCGGAAGAGGATCGGATTGCCGCTGGTGGTCTTGTCACGCAGCCGCGCAACCCACTTGGCCGGCTCCCAGTAGGTGACGCGGGGATCGGTGAGACCTGCCAGCGCCAGGATGGCCGGGTAGGGCTGCTCGTGCACGTTGTCATAGGGCGAATAGGCCAGGATCGTGTCGTAGTCCTCCTTGCTCACGATCGGGTTGCCCCATTCGGGCCACTCCGGCGGGGTCAAGGGCAGGGTGTCGTCCAGCATGGTGTTGAGGACATCCACAAAGGGGACCTGGGCGACGATCGCGCAGAAATCTTCCGGAGCCATGTTGGCGACGGCGCCCATCAACATGCCGCCGGCCGAGCCGCCCTCGGCGACCATACGGTCATGGCTGGTGTAGCCTTCCCTCACGAGGTGCCGGCCGCAGGCGATGAAGTCGGTAAAGGTGTTGGTCTTCTTCGCGCGCTTGCCGTTTTCGTACCAGTCCCAGCCCTTTTCCTTGCCGCCGCGGATGTGGGCGATGGCGAAGACGAAGCCACGGTCCACGAGCGACAGGATGTTGGTACGGAAGGAAGCCGGGATGGAGATGCCGTAGGAGCCATAGCCGTAGAGCAGGCACGGGGCGGAGCCGTCCAGCTTCAGACCCTTGCGGTGAACCAGCGAAATGGGAACGAGCTCGCCATCGGGGGCAGGGGCCATGAGACGGCGGGTGACGTAGTCGTCCGGGTTGTGGCCGGAGGGCACCTCCTGAGTTTTCAGCAGCGTGCGCTCGCCGGTGCGCATGTTGTAGTCGTAGAGCTGCTCCGGCGTCGTGAGCGAGGAATAGGTGAAGCGGATGACTTCCGTGTCATATTCACGGGCGCCAACGAGGCCGAGCGCATAGGCCTCCTCGTCGAAGGCAATGGTTTCTTCCTTTCCGGTCCTGCGATCGCGGAGAACGATGCGGGGGGAGCCGTCCTTGCGCTCGAGGCGGACGAGATAGTTCTCATAAGCCTGGATGGCGAGGATCAGCCGGCCCTTCTCGTGCGGGATCACCTCGCGCCAGTTTTCGGGCCGCGGATCGGAGGCCGGGGCGGACATGACCTTGAAGTCCTTGCAGCCATCCACGTTGGTGAGGATGAAGAACTCGTCGCCGGCGGGTTCCAGATCATAGATGATGCCTTCCCGGCGCGGGGCGACCAGCCTTGGCGCGGCCGAAGGATCGGTCGCGGGGATAAGGTAGCATTCGCTGGTCTCGTGGTCGTGCAGCGAGAGGACGATCCAGTCGTTGAGCGGACTGTCGTCGACGCTCATGAAGAAGCCCGCGTCCGTGTTCTCGAAGATCAGGCGGTCGTCGGAGGCGGGCTTGCCGATCTCATGGAAGAAGAGCTTCGCCGGCCGGTGGTTCTCGTCGAGCTGGATGTACCAAAAGCCATGGCCGTCAGCGCTGAAGCAGCCGTCACCGCCCGTGCCCTCGATCATGTCGGGCAAATCCTCGAGGCTCTCGGGATTGCGGATGCGGATCGTATAATACTCGGAGCCTTTGTCATCATAGCTCCACAGCAGGAAATCGTGAGACGGGGAGGGATCGACGGCACCGACCTGGAAATAGGCCTTGCCCTCGGCGAGCGCATCGCCGTCGATCAGGACACGCTTCTCGCCGCCGTCACGGGGGGTACGGAAGTAACGGGGATGCTGGCCGCCCTCGCGATAGTCAACTCCGTAGGCGTAGGGACCATGTTTCATGGGCACGGAGGAGTCGTCCTCCTTGATGCGCCCGCGCATCTCGGCGAAGAGCTTCTTCTGCAGCTCGGACGTGTCGGCCATCAGCTGCCGGACGTATGCGTTCTCCGCTTCGAGATGGCTGCGCAGCGCCGGATCGAGTCTGGAGGGATCGCGCAGGACCTCCTGCCAATTGTCGGCGCGGAGCCAGGCATATTCATCAATGCGGGTGTGACCGTGGAAGGTGATTTCGGTCGGGCGCTTTTCAGCACGCGGGCCCGGGATATTCGGGAAACGGCCTTTGACTGCGGTCATGCAGGGACTCCGAACTCGTGAGACGCGGCCGGCAAGCGCCGGCCGTTTCTGCTCATGCCTATCAGATGGAGTCTGCTAGTACACGCCGATTCTCGCGGGGACAATCACGAGCGCGTCAGCGTTGGACGATAATCGGGGGTTCCCCAATGCAGGATCTCCTGCCGCCGGGACGCGGTTTCCGGTTCATAGTGGCGGCTCAGGACCGAAAGGGCGGTCTTGAGGATCAGTTTCGCGGAGCGGGGAGGCCAGCCGCGCTCGGATTCCACCTGTTCAATGCCCTTCAGGAAGCAGCAGACGTCCACCAGCGGACCGGCAAGTTCCGGTCCGACGGCCTGGAGCGCACGGTTGACCCGCATGCGGGCGGCGAGCGCGGCATCCGTCAGATCGGTAATGCGATCGCGAGGTCCGCGGCGGGTGTTCGACACGGGTGTTTCCCAATTGGCGCTCATGCGCGGCATGAGCTGGCCGCGCGTGTAGTCGGCACGGAGACGTTCGCCGGCGCGAAACTCGCGCTCGGAGAGGAAAGGGTTGCCGTTGCGGTCCTTGCGGCGTGCGAGCATCGCGAGGGGGGATTCCGAGCGGTTGACCTGAAGGGGGACAAACCCCTCTTCGGTATGGACGGTTTGATAACCCACCTCCGCATGCTGGTGACGATGCGGGGATTCCTGCAGATCTGCCAGCAAGGCCGCACCGAGCGGCGTGAGGTTCAGTTGACTGGCCGACCAGATCACAAGTCCCTCTTCGATCAGATCATCCACCAGCGTTCTCTGCACGGAAATGCGGCCGCGGTCGCCTCCGTCCAGCAGAAGCTGGTCCGGGGCCGCCGCCGCTTCTGCCGCTGCCGCGGACTTTCGCAGGAAGCGCAGGAGGCGAATGCGGCCGCGACGGTCGTGGATCGTCATCGGCGCGCCATCCTTCATTGCGCGGCCCCCAGGTGGCGGAACGCTATGGCGGTAATCCGCTCGGTCATTCGCACGATCTGATCGAACTCGGGATCATCGCGCATGTCCTCGATGAGATGGCATGCGTGCATGACGGTGGTTCTGTCCCGGCCAAAGCCACGCCCCACCTCGGCCATGCTCAGGCCAAGCGTGACATGTGTCACGTACATGCCGATCTGGCGGACGCGCGCGACGCTTGTCGAAGACCGGCCCGGCTGACGTAAATCGCGTCCGCTTACGTTAAACAGGACCGACAGAATATCGAGTACGCAATCGCATATATCCGTTACGTGCTCGTCGTTTACCTGGCTCAATTTTCTCGCGCAGGTTGTGATTTGGGGCTGACTGTCCCAGCGCTCCTCGGCCTCAGCCAAGTAGTTCAGGGCCTTCGTAGCAGTTGCGGTCACGGAACAAACCCTCCTTAGGCCAATGTAATCGTTATAGCGCGAGAGGTATTCAGCGTGAACAAATAAGGAACTATACTTCGAGCGCAATGGCGGTAGAAGATTGTTTTATCAGGGGATTTTATTTCCCCCTGTTGCGGGTACTCCGGAATCTGTCCCCAACCAATGGTTGTATGAAAGTGTATCCTCCATAAACGGAGGAAGAAATGGGTAGTATCGAGAAAGAGGCTGCGACCTTTGCGAAGGGGCGCAGAGGTGCGGAGCGGGAAGCGCGTCAGAACGCAGCCCTGTACCTGATGAGCGGGATCGACCTGGCCGAAGCCCTGAAGCAGGGAGGAGAAGAACGGAGGAAAACGCTCCTGCGGCTGGGGCGGCTGCTCGAACGAGAGCGGCTGAAGGGCATCCGAAAACACTGGAGCTATGATCTCAACCGGCACATCGCGCTGAAAGAAGCCTATGACCGGTTGCTGGGCGCGGGAGCCAAGTAGGCAGGGAAGCGGGGGCGGAAGGCAAAACGGAGAACGGGACCTTTGCTGCAGGCAAGGTGTGCTCTGCCCGCAATCCCATCGGTGCAGGATGGGCTTATGGCGCTCGCCCGGATGCTTCGCATGGCGGAGCGATCAGCCATTTCTCAGCGTGCTTCTCGGTTCGCCGCTCACGGCAAAGTGCGCAGCCGATCCTGACAGGGGCACTCCTGTATCCTATGTAGTGGGACAGTAAAGGAGATCTCCCATGACTGAAGAGACTGGCCCCAAGGTTCAGAGAAGCGACGAGGAATGGCGCAAGCTGCTGACGCCCGAGCAGTATCAGGTGACGCGGTGCGGCGGCACGGAGCGCGCCTTTACCGGTCCGTACTGGGACAATAAGAAGCCGGGACGGTATTACTGCATCGCCTGCGGCAACCTGCTGTTCGACTCGGAGACCAAGTACGACTCCGGTACGGGGTGGCCCAGCTTCTGGGCGCCGGTGGACGAGAAGGCGGTGACGTTTGCGGAGGACAATTCCTACGGAATGCGGCGGGTTGAGGTGAAATGCGCCGCCTGCGACGCGCATCTGGGCCATGTATTCCCTGACGGGCCGAAGCCCACCGGCTTGCGCTATTGCATGAACGGTACCGCGCTTTCGTTCGAGGAGCGGGAGGAGTAGGCACGGCGCGCGGATTTTGCGGTTCGCGCCCGTTCTGGAGGTCTTGCAGGGCAGCGAAGTGAAGCTTCGCTGCCTTTTCCGTCTCGGGCTCCCGCGCGCGGGTTTTCAGGCCCCGCCGAGGGCTGCGGCCGCTTCCTGGCGGATGCGCTGAACCATGGAGCGAAGGCCATTGGAGCGCTGGGGAGTCAGGTGCTCATCGAGGCCGAGCGAGCGCAGGATTTCCTCTGCGTCGATGGCCAGGATCTCGCTCGCCCGCCGGCCGGAATAGAGCGCCAGCAGGATGGCGACGAGGCCGCGCACGATGTGTGCGTCGGAGTCGCCAAGGAAAAACAACTCGGGGTCGGAGCCTTCCCCGCGTGTCGTGTAAAGCCAGACCTGGCTCACGCAGCCGCGCACCTTGTGCGCGTCGTCGCGGGCTTCCTCCGGATAGGGCGGAAGGTCGTTTCCAAGTTCGATGATGTAGCGGTAACGCTCCTGCCAGTCGTCGAGGAAGGCGAAGTCGTCCCGGATGGTGTCAATGGTCGCAGTCATGGGCGTGCATATAGACAGTGAAGGCGGAAAGGTCACGGGAAATCAGGGTGCAGAAGCAAAATTTCGGGGCGGGATGACTGCGATCGCGCGGGTCTCCGGGGTGCGGAGCTATTCCGCGGCGTGCTGCCCGGGATCGGCGGGACTGGACGCCTCCTGGACCCCATCCGGCTCCTGCGCTGGTTCATCCGCGGCGTTGGTATCGATCATCTGCTGGGCGAGGCGCAGCCCTTCGCCGGCCCTGGCCACGATGGTTTGAACGGCCGCGCTGGCGGTCTGGCAGATGGTGGGCTTACGCTCGCAGATGGAGGCGATGTCGGCGACGGCGTCGCGCGCGGCGATGAGGGCCTGAAGCGGGTTGACCTGTGGCTCGCTGCCATCGCCGGTGCTGATCGGGACGAACAATAGCGCGAGGCCGATCCAGAAACAGCAGCGAAGCAGGAAACCCATTACACAACAATCCCTACGCCTGAGTGCCGGTGCTGCGGCCTGTGCGCTGACGACCGGCGCGGTCGGGCTGAATTTAACGGCCGAGATTTGTCAATTCGTTAAGCTCCCGTTGCTTATGCAGCGCGGGCGCGGCCTGTCGACCCTTTGTTAACCATGGGAACAAGCCTGGGCCCCAAAATCCTTCCGGAGGGGATGCGGCGGGCAGGTCATTTACACTTTTCTTAGTGCTCGGTGCGAGGCTCGGCCCATCAAAACTGCCTCGTGAACATAGAGCGCGTCCCGTTGAGTACACACCAGTCCATGCTTTCAGAGCGACTTGAAGCTGCCGGCGCCTTCTGTGACCGGCTGCTGCATCCGTCCGTGACTGAGGATGCCGAGCGCGGCCGCCAGAGGCGCCTGCTGCAGGTGCTGCTGCTTGCACCGGGCGTGATCCTGCCGGGTGCCGTGCAGATCCTGACTCAGCTCCACCACAGTCCGCATGCGATTGCGAGTGTTGCGGCCATTTTCGCGGTGATGATGGCGCCGCTGCTCGGCCTGGTGGCCACGGGCAGGGGGCGGCTGATGGAAGCGGCAACGCTCATCGCCGGTACTGTGGCCGTGGCGGCGCTCGTCGCTCTCGGTGGCGGCATCGGATCGGCCTATACGGCATTGCTCGCCGCGCTGATGATCGAACCCGTGTGGGTTGCGCGCCGGCGCCAGGCGGCGGTTGCAGGGCTCGGTGCCGCTTTCGTTGCAGGCGCGCTTGCAGTGTTGTTTTCCACGGCGCTGCCGCTCCAGGCAGAGCCGACGGCATGGAGCTGGCTGGCGCCGCTCGCCTATGGCCTGTTTCTGGTAGCGCGTCTGGTCGCCGGTGGCGAAGCTCGCGATGAGAAGCCCGTTTCAGCCGGCGCCGATGCCGTGGTGGCGGCGACCGGCTCCATCATCCTGAGGCTGCGGGCCAATGGCGATGTGTGCGCGGCGACGGCGCAGACCCGGGTCGCTATGGGCATCGAGCCGGAGATGCTGCTTGGCTCGGGCCTGTTCGAGCGGGTGCTGGTGTCGGACCGCGTGGCTTATCTCTCGGCACTCGCGGATGTGCGCGATGGCCGGTCGATGAGGTCGGTGCGGCTGCGCGTGCGGGTTCCGGGGACGTACAATTCCGTTCCGGCGGCGGTGTACCGCAGCTTCGTGGCGGACATGGCGGCAGACCAGGATGGCGAAATCCTGATGGTGCTGCGCGATGACGAGGCGCTGGCGCGGCTCGAGGCAGAGGTTGTGGAAGCGCGGAAGGAAGCACGCGAGGCGGTCGAGATGCGCGACCGGTTGCTGGCTTCGGTGAGCCACGAGCTCAGGACGCCGCTCAATGCGATTGCAGGTTTCTCCGACGTGCTGACCAACGAGCTGTTCGGGCCGTTCGCCAACGGCAAGCAGCGCGAGTATGTGACGCTCATCAACGAGGCGAGCTGCCACCTGCTCAATGTGGTGAATACGATCCTGGACGTCTCCAAGATCAAGGCGGGCACCTATGTGGGCGATGTGGAGGAGTTCGACCTCGGTGAGGCGGCCCGGCTGTCGATGGCCATCGTGGCGCGCGAGGCCAGTTCCAAGCCGGTGCGGCTGGAACTCGATGTCGACCAGGCGATCGGCACGGTGCGCTGCGACCGACGCGCGCTGCAGCAGATCCTGATCAATCTGCTCTCGAATGCGGTAAAGTTCACCGAGGAGGGTTACGTTCGCCTGACGGCGCGGAAACAGGGCAAGAGGCTGTTCCTCACAGTCGCCGACAGTGGCATCGGAATTGAGCCGCAAGATCTTTCGCGTCTTGGCAAGCCGTTCACGCAGATCAGAAACGAGCATGCGAGCAAGGGAACCGGTCTTGGCCTTGCCCTGGTGAAGGGACTTGTGGAGGCCTGCGGAGGAAGCCTGAGCATCGACAGTGCTCCGGGTGTGGGAACGAAGGTCCACGTTTCGCTTCCCGTGGGCGAGACGGTGGTAAGTGTGCTTGAAAGGGAAAACGGAGCGAAGTCGAGTGTCGAGTGGAATGAAATCCCGTTACGCAAGACAGCCTAAGCGGAAGGCTCGTAAGGGCCTCTTTCTTACGGGCCTGTCGTGGCTGGGCTCAGCCATCGCGCGTAATCCGGTTTCCTTCGGAGGCTCGACAGCCTTCCTGGTCACGCTTGCCGTCGTGTCGGTGAATGCCGTCTGGAAGCAGCCGCAGGTGCATCCGAACGCCTTCATTGCGACGCGCGCACCGGCGAGGCCGGTGAAGCCCGTGCCCACGCCGACCCCCGCGCCGACGGAGGTGCGTTCCGAGGTGCCGCCGAGGGTTGACCATCCGGCGCCGGCCGTTGCCCCGGTGGAGAACGGCTCGACGGGATCCATCGCGCCGCTCTCCGGCAACAGCAATGTCGCAGCCGTGCAGCAAGTCCTGCATGACCTGGGCCTTTACCAGGGACCGGTCGACGGTCTGACGGGACCGCAAACGCGCACGGCCGTACAGAACTACCGTCGCATCGTGGGGCTTCCGGCAGGAAGCGACATCGACGACGCGCTGCTGGTGCAGCTTGGCCTGAAGAGGCCAGCCGCGGAGGCTTCGGTCTCCGAGCCCGTAAGGATTGAACAGGTATCGCTCGGTGCAGGCTCGGCCGGCAACGATTCCGTGAAGAAGGTGCAGGCTGCGCTGCGCGCCTTCGGCCACACGGAAATCGAAGTGGACGGGATACTGGGCAAGGGTACGCGCGAGGCGATCCGCGAGTTCCAGTCGCTGTTCGGCCTGCCGGTGACGGGCGAGGTGGACCGGGAACTGCTCGCCAAGATGCGGGAAATCGGCCTGGCGGATTAGGCCGACCGTCGAATGGAGCATGGTCCGTGTCGCGGGCGCATGCCGCGGCCGGGGCGGACCAGAGCTCGAGCTGTTCGGAGGAGCATCGAACTGCATCAGCCATTAGATTCCACCGGTTTCGGCCGATGGACCGGTTTCGAGTCTCCCCGAAGTCCCGGGTTCTTGCCGGGACAGCCAAGGCAGTGATAGAGCGCTTTTCAGCAAGAGGACAGCAATCCCGGAAGTGCAGCGATGCGGGTGACAAGCGATCTATGGGTTTCCGCACTGGTGCGCCGGGTGTTCGCCGACGGCGGATTTGCCGCGGTCGAGCGCAAGGGCGCGGCCGAGGCGGGCGCCATCTTCGTCATCCGGCGCAACCGGCTTGGGGAATACGAGCTGTTCGGCCCGGCGTCGCAGACGAGCTACGACGAGGCGAAGCCGGCCGACAGGCAGTTTGTGCGCGTGCTGGTGACCGCCGACGAGGACAAGGTGAGGGAGCGGCTGGCGCGGGAGATGCGTTTCGATCCCGACGTGTGGTTCGTCGAAGTGGATTTCGACGGCGATCCGGGCAACTACATGGAGATCGCCGCCGACTGACGCTGCAGGGCAGCGGCTTGCGCTGCCTCGTCCTGAGTGCGCCACTCCTCCAGACGGAGCTCGACATCGTCGATTCTCAGCGTCTCGTAGCGGTCCAGGAACAGGCGGATGGCCGGACCATAGAACAATTGCGACGGATAGTACGCGGCCGTCAGGAGGAAGGCCTCCTCGGGACGCAGGTGCAGGTATTTCAGGCAGGCGATCAGGTCGCTGTAGGTGATGGCCGAGCAGATCCTGCGGGCGCGGACGACGGTCAGGTCGAGAGCGCCGGCGAGCGCGCGCGGGAACGCGTCCGCATTGGACGACAACGCAGCGCGGAGAAGATCCATGTAGAGGCCGGACGGCGCCTGCGGAGCTTCTTCCGCCTCGGGTTCGGGTTCCTGCTGGGTACTTCCCGAGGCCAGGGCGCGAAGGCGGTCGCGAACCTGTTCGAGGAGCGGGCTTGCCGCAACTTCCCGGCGCGAGGCGGCCTCGCTCTCGGCCTTGGCATTCAGCAGGCGGACCAGATTGACGATGACAGGATCGACATTGCGGCGGCGCACGATGATGCGCGCATGCGACAGCCCGTGCCGGCTGATGAGCCGGAGAAGATCGATGGTCGTGAGAAGGGGAGAATTGACCAGCAACGGCGCGGAAATGTCGACCGGCTCATTGCAGAGGCGCTGGAAAAGGCCCGGGGGCACATCCTTGCTGCGGCTGAGCACCGTGGCGGCATAGTGCCGGGCCTCACGGGAGACGGAATCGTAAAGGCCGAGCGCGAGATCGTCGATCTGCGCGATCTCCTCCCGGCTGGGCCGGGGCTTTTCGGAAAACTCTGCAATAGCGGCACGGAACAGCCCCTCACACCGACGAGGGCCATCCTCAAACTCGATTTCCCTGAAGTCAGCCGTGATCACCAAGAGGCCCGAACACCCGACATGAACCGAACGCAACATTTCCGCTGAAAGCGGTGCTTGAAGGATAGAAGCAATTTGTTATCGTCCGATTAATTGAGCTTTCAGCAGCTCGCGAAAAGCTGTGGTAACTGGCGGTTAACCATAACGGGGGAGTGTTGAAGCCCAGGGGCATTGCTCAACCATCGTTCCCGACAGGAGGCAACATGGCAGCAATCGTTCTGACGATGAGGGGAAGACAGAGCTCCAAGCCTCGGAGCGAAGGGAGGCCGGGGCAAGGCGCGACCATTACGATCTTTCCGGGAGTCCGTTACGAGCGCCTGCCCGACGATCATGTTTTCGCCAGCTTCGAGCGGAAGGGCAAGAGCGGCAGCCGCGGGCGATTGGTGCGCGGCCTGCAGGCCGACGGCCAGCAGAAGGACGCAAGCTAGACGGCCACGGCGGTCGGCGGAGCGGAGCCAGCTCGGGCCATTCCCTCGCAGGCCAAGGATGAGCTGGCGGCGCGGGGACCTCATTGGGTCTCGACGGCCTCACAGCGGATAGAGTTCAGAAATGCGCGGACCTGCGGCTCCCAGGTCTCGTCCGGAATGAAGGCACGCACGAGCACGAAGCCTTCAACGACATCCGTTTCCACGAACAGCGATTGGCCGAGATCGGCGGAGGGATCGTTCTTCAGACGCTGCATCTGAATGGGCGTGAGCAAAATCGTGTCGAGCGAATGGTCCTCGGCCACCCGGTCGTTGAGACTGAAGGTATTCTGGCTGCGGTTGTCGAAGATTGCCAGGGTCCAGAAGGGAATTTTTCCCTCGCTGCGGACATGCAGCAGGCCGTCCTCCAGACTGAACCGGCAGGCAGCTCCTGCGAAGTAGGGATTGTCGATCCGCAGGGGGCTGTCCGGGCGGGCGTCCAGCTGGATGGTCTGGTAATAGTCCGCAGCATTGGAGATGCGGGACCAGGCATCGCGCACGGTGTGGTCGGGCAGCATGAAGACGATCGCTAGGTGGACGACGCCTGCCGCAATGAGGCCAAGGATGCAGGTGTGAACGAACCTAAGCATGGCAATCCGCGCGGGTGATCGTGGGGAGCCGGAGATCAGAGAACTGGTCGGAGGTGACGGCCACCGACGTATCGAACAGTGTGAGCACGACCTGCATGCGGCCGTTGCCTTCCGACGGAAGCCAATTGCCGGGCTGCGGTTGGCGCGAGACGTGGACGGTGAGACTGTTGCCCTCGCCGTAGACGACCATCCACGAATGGAGCGCGGCGCGCTTGCGGCCATGGTCGGGCAGGAAGCCGCCGTCCGCATCGGTCAAATGCAGGGTCCACAGACGTGCGGGTGGCAGCTGGCCTGATATCACGTAGGTGCAGGTGCGGCGTAGCGGATCACCGTTGCTGTCCTCCCGGGCTGTGAGCACGATTCCTTCGGAAGGCCCGAGGGGCAGACCGCCACTGCGGGCGTAGCGCGCGCGGGAATAGGGATCCGCCTGGGGTGTGCCCAGCAGCGGAAATGCCTGCCAGGGGCCGGACGTGAACCGGCCGGTCAGCGGCGCGTTGTCCAGCGCGAACCAGACACTGGCTGCGCCGCCGCCAATGGCAATCGCGAGGAAGACCAGCAGGAGAAAAACCCGGTAAACCATGCAGATCCCTGAAGACGTTGGCGGGGAGAGTAAATCATTCCAAGCCGTTACAGAAACCCCGAATTGTTCCAAGGTGCTGTTTTACGCAGGTTTGGATGAAGGAGAGCTTGCCAACCGAAGGTAGGCGTCCGCCGAAGGGAAGACCGCATGCGATTTTCCTGAACCGCTCCGGACTTCGGGTCACAATGCGGAGAGATCCCCCGATGCGGCGCTCGCCTCCAGCTGCGGGGCGGATTTGAACTGCTCGGCAATGTCGCGCAGGGCCCGGGTGGTGGCCGCCGACATGCTGCGCAGCGATATGGCGGATGGTTCCTCGGCGGAACCGGACGAAACCGCGACCTCCGGAGGACGCTGGCCGGAGGGTAACGGGTTCTTGATTCCGGGAATCGGCTTCAGCGTGACGTTCTGGTGGGCGAAGGCCATCAGCCGCTGCCAGATCATGGCCGGAAGGGTACCGCCGGTCATGTTGCGGGTGGGCGAGTAGTCGTCGTTGCCGAGCCAGACCGCAGCGACGAAATTGCCCGTGTAGCCGACGTACCAGGCGTCGCGGTAGGACTGCGCGGTGCCCGTCTTGCCAGCGGAACGGATGCCTGGAAGGGCGGCACGTCGGCCGGTGCCCGATTCCGGCACCTGAACGAGCATGCTGTTCATGCCCGCGACGACCTCGTGGCTCAGCACCTTCTTCGGGGGCGGTGCATCACGGTCGTGATCATAGATGATGCGCCCGTCAGCCGTGCGGATCTGGAGAATGCCGTGGCGGATGCCGGTGTAGCCGCCGCTGGCAAAGACACCGTAGCCGGTAACCTGGTCCATGACCGTGACGCCGGAGGTGCCGAGGACCATCGTCTTGTGGCCGTTCAACTCGGACTCGACACCCATGCGCTTGGTGATTTCCACGATTGCGTCGATCCCGAGGTGGTCGCGGGCGAGGCGCACCGGAACGGTGTTGTAGGAGTGGATCAGCGCGGAGGTGAGGGTAACCTTGCCGGCGTAGCCGCGCGAGTAATTCTTGGGAGACCAGTTGCCCCAGGAAATAGGCGCGTCGGAAATGAGGTAATCCGGAGTCAGGCCCTTTTCCAGGGCAGCCGCGTAGACATAAGGCTTGAAGGATGAGCCAGGTTGGCGGAGGGCCTTGGTCGCACGGTTAAACTGGCTCTTGCCATAGTCGCGTCCGCCGACGATCGCACGGACCGCGCCGTCGGTTTCCATGACGACGATCGCGCCTTCAGAGGCGTTGTAGTCCTTGCCGTACTGGCGCAGGTGGTACTCGAGGGATTCCTCGGCGGCGCGCTGGATGTCGGGGTCGTGGGTGGTGTAGGCGACGAGCGAATGCGTGACGCCAGGCGGCACGAGTTCCTTCACCTGCTCGAAGGCCCAGTCGAGGAAATAGTCGGGCGTGTCCTTCTTGCCCCGATCGACGACGGTCGCGGGATGGAGCCGGGCCGACAGCACCTGTCCTTCCGTCATAAAGCCTGCCTTAACGATGTTCGACAGGACCACGTTTGCCCGGGCGCGGGCGGCCGGCAGGTTGATGTGGGGCGCGTAGCGGGCGGGGGCCTTGAACAGGCCGGCGATCATGGCCGCCTCGGCGAGCGTCAGGTCCTGCACGCGCTTGTTGAAGTAGAAATCCGCGGCCGCGGCGATGCCGAAGGTGCCGCCGCCCAGATAGGTGCGATCGAGATAGAGCTGGAGGATCTCGCGCTTGGACAAGTTCGCCTCAAGCCAGAGGGCGAGGAAGGCTTCCTTGATCTTGCGCTCCATCGTGCGGTCGCTGGAGAGGAACAGGTTCTTGGCGAGCTGCTGGGTAAGCGTGGAGCCGCCCTGGACGATGGTGCGCGCGCGGATGTTTTCCGTCATGGCGCGGAACAGGCCGACGAAGTCGATGCCGTAGTGCTCGAAGAAGCGGCGGTCTTCGGTTGCCAGCACGGCCTTGATGACGTGGTCCGGCATTTCCTCGACCGGAACGGAATCGCGTTGGATGATGCCGCGCTGGCCGATTTCGTTGCCGTAGCGGTCGAGGAAGGTGACGGCATACTGATCCTGCGCGAGCCAGTTTCCTTCAGTCGCCTTGAAGGCGGGAATGGCGAGGGCGAGCATCAGGACGGCACCCACGGTGCCGAGCGTGAAGCCTTCACTTGCCAGCTCGACGAAACAGCGCTTGAAGCCGGTGACGCGGAAGCGCCTGGAGAAGATGGAGATGCTCTCCCAGGCGTCAGCAGCCCTGAAGCGAAGTTCGTACAGCGTGGAGTCGATCCATGCGTCGACCTTCAGAAGGTGCTTGCTCCACGGTTTCCACCTGTACTTGTTCACTTTCTTGCTCATCTGGCGGCCGCAGGTGTCGCTTGAACGTGTTCGGGCGCTTTCGTCGCGCGGCGGGTCTTGGGAGCCATCCCGTCACTTTGTAAATCATTAACATAAGCCTGACGGGAAATGGAGAACGGGATGGTGACGTGGCAAAGATTTGATCAGAGGTGATCAGCGGGGCAAAGACTATTTGCGGCTTGACAGCGTTACGCTGAAAGGGTATTGATTAGATACAGTCGGATAAGTGGGTTTTGAAGTCGAGCGCCGAGCAAATGCCGGCGCTTTTTGTGTTTCCGGGGTGTGGGACTCCTGAGTTTCAAGCATAGTTTCGGCTGATCACGGGCGATCCAGATCAGGGTGCATGGCTTCCGGCATTTCATCGGACGGACCGACAGCGAGGGACGGCAACGCGCACAGGCGATCACATCTTGCGGGAGGTGACGTCGGTTCGGCCCCGTCAGCGTGCGCTGTTGCCTGTCCCGTTTCGCCGGATTGGCGTGGCCGCTTGCCCGATCGTCTCACTCGCCCGCGACTTGATCCTCACATGAGTGACATTGTTGGAGGGGGCTGTATGGCCAGCGGAAAGGCTGCCGGGATGCTGCTGGCGGCACGCTCGCTGATGGAGGGGGCGCCGCCGGATTTCGGGTTGATTTCGCTGCTGACGGGTCGGTCGGTAGCATATCTTGAACAGGTCGCCCGCAAGGAGGGTTGGAAGGTTCGCGAGGTGGCGGCCGAGAGCCGGTCGGGGCTGGAGGAGCGGCTTGCCGCGCTCGCTCGCCGCCTGGTGGAAGAAATGGAGAAGCTGGCATTCGAGGCGCTCGCCGGCCAGTACGACAAGCAGCGCATCGATACGCTGGGGACGCTCCTGAAATTGGCGGAGCGTCTGGAAGCAATCATTCGCGGGTCAGGGTACTCAGCCCAAAAAGAACAAGAAGACAATGCAGAACTGGCCGCCGCACTCGCCCTCGTGGACGCCCGTATCGTTGAGCTCGCTTGCGAGCTCGCTGCTTCCCTGGGCTGCCAAACATCTTTCTGCGCCGATCGCGGCGAAGGTGCTTCGTGAGTGGGTGGGAACCGCGCGGATTGCGCAATATCCGGCGGGTGGCAGGCTGCGGGACATCTGGCTTGTTCTCGGTGGCCGCGGGGCAGGGAAAACGAGGCTCGGCGCGGAGTGGGTGAACGCGCTCGTGAACGGGTTCCGGCCATTTGCCAACCAGAAATACGGACGGATCGCGCTCATCGGGGAAACGCTCAATGACGTGCGCGAAGTGATGGTCGAGGGTGCGTCCGGGATTCTCGCGGTGGCACGGGGAAACCGTCCGAGCTACGAGCCGAGCCGCCGCAGGCTGGTGTGGGAGAATGGGGCGATAGCCCAGATCTTCTCGGCGACGGAGCCAGACAGTCTTCGCGGTCCGCAGTTCGATGCCGCCTGGTGCGACGAGGTGGCCAAATGGAAGGATGCGGAAGCGTGTTTCGACATGCTGCAATTCGGGCTGCGGCTGGGGACGCGGCCGATCCAGATCCTCACAACTACGCCACGGCCGGTCCCGTTGATCCGCAAGCTGATCGCCAGCGACCGGGTGACCGTGACGCGGATGCGGACGGCGGAGAATGCGGCGAATCTCGCCCCGGGCTTCATAAGGTCCATCGAGGAACGCTATGGCCGCAGCTGGCTCAGCCGCCAGGAGCTCGAGGGGGAGCTGATCGAAGAACGGCCTGGTGCCTTGTGGACGAGGGCGATGATCGAGGAGGCCTGCAGTTATGCCGCGGAGCCGAGGAGCATGAGGCGCATCGTGGTTGCTGTCGATCCGCCGGCCAGCAGCAGGAAGAGTTCGGACGCGTGCGGGATCATCGTGGCCGGCCTGGATGAAGACGGAAAGGCCTGGGTTCTCGAGGACGCGACCATGAAAGGCGCCAAGCCCCAGGATTGGGCGAGGCGGGTCGTCGAACTGTTTCACGGCTTGGAGGCGGACCTCGTGGTGGCGGAGGTCAACCAGGGTGGGGAGATGGTGTCAAGCGTGCTGGCTACCGTGGACGAGCGTGTCCCGGTGCGGGCGGTGCGCGCAACGCGGGGAAAGTGGACGCGGGCAGAACCGGTGGCAGCGCTCTACGCCCAGCATCGGGTGCGGCACGCGGGGCGCTTTCCGGCACTGGAGGACGAGATGTGCAGCTTCGGACCAGACGGGCAGGCCGAGGGCCATTCGCCGGACCGGGTGGACGCGCTGGTGTGGGCCATAAGCAGCCTCCTGCTGGAGGGGGGCGCCCAGCCGAAGATCCGGCACCTGGGCTAGCGCAGTTCCGATTTCAGAGAAACTCCAACGACCCGGCGGCACGTTTGCGGCGGTTCCGGAAGGACAACTCCTGTCCTCTTTTCCGGGACGCTTCCGGCCCATTTCGTCCTGCGCCGGAGGGGGGCATGGGCGCACATTCCCCGAAGCTGTTGCAGGGGCAGCGATCACAAGGGGGCAAGTACGAGCGGGGGCATGGTGGGCAGCGAGCGGCATTGCAGCAGGAGATTTCCTCGCTTTGTTGCCGGCTTATTTGAGGAAGAAGGTATACTGAGATGGCCAATGCACTTTGTTATCAGGAAGACTGCCATATATTCTTGATGTATAATAAGAAGAAGGATGGGGCGGGAAACGACGTCATTGATCCCTTCATCAGAGAAGTCTGCAATCTCGGCAATTTCCTCCACGTCAACAACTACAAGCTGGACGGAACCGCCTACACCGATACCATCGTCGAAGCGGTCGTGGCGGATGACATCGAGGTCGAACAGCAACTGATGTGCGACGGGACGAACACCTTCGTCAGGTGGTTCGTCTACGTGAAGGGCAACCCGACCCAGAATTTCGTTTACGACACAACCCTTGCAGGAGAAAAGTATACGCCGGCGGGCAGTGTCATGGTAGGCGACTGCCAGGCCGGGGAGGGTTGCGAGACGATTGTATACTCGGCAGTCAACGGCAAGCAGATCACGTCATACCGGGCGAAGTTCTGTCCGGGCCAGGATCCCGTCTACTATGACAAGGACAATGTCGAGGTCGATGTCAGTTCGATTTCGGGAACGCTGGTTCCTGCGAGCGACGTCGACGTCGAAAAGCAGATCATGTGTGACGGGACGAACACCTTCGTCCGCTGGTTCGTCTATGTGACGAGCGACCCGAGCCTGAACTTCAGCTATGACACGACGCTGGAGGGCCTTGCATATACCCCGGCCGGCGACGTTCGAGTCGGTGAGTGCAATGCTGGCGGCGACGGTTGCGAGACGATCCTGTACTCGGCGGTCAATGGCAAGCAGATCACGCCGTACCGGGTGAAGTTCTGTCCGGGTCAGGATCCCGTCTACTATGACCAGAACAATGCCGAGGTCGACGTCAGCTCGATTTCGGGAACGCTGGTTCCGTCGGGCGATGTCGACGTCGAAAAGCAGATCATGTGCGACGGGACGAACACCTTCGTACGCTGGTTTGTCTACGTTGCAAGCGATCCGAGCCTCAACTTCAGCTACGACACAACGCTGGAGGGCACGGCTTACACGCCGGCGGGCGCCGTCACTGTGGGCGACTGCAGGTCCGGCGACGGCTGCGAGACGATCCTGTACTCGGCGGTCAATGGCAAGCAGATCACGCCGTACAGGGTGAAGTTCTGTCCGGGCCAGGATCCCGTCTACTATGACCAGAATAATGCCGAGGTCGACGTCAGCTCGATTTCGGGAACGCTGGTTCCGTCCGGCGACGTCGACGTCGAAAAGCAGATCATGTGTGACGGGTCGACGACGTTCATCCGCTGGCTCGTCTATGTGACGAGCGACCCGAGCCTGAACTTCAGCTATGACACGACGCTGGAGGGTGCGGCTTACACGCCGGCGGGTGATGTGCGCGTTGGTGAATGCACGTCCGGCGACTGCGAGACGATCCTCTACTCGGCGGTCAACGGCAAGCAGATCACGCCGTACAGGGTGAAGTTCTGTCCGGGCCAGGATCCCGTCTACTACGACAAGAACAATGCCGAGGTCGATGTCAGCTCGATTTCCGGAACGCTGGTTCCGTCCGGTGATGTCGACGTCGAAAAGCAGATCATGTGCGACGGGACGACGACGTTTGTCCGGTGGTTCGTCTATGTGGCAAGCGACCCGAGCCTGAACTTCAGCTACGACACGACGCTGGAGGGCGCGGCGTACACGCCTTCGGGCATCGTCACGGTAGGTGACTGCAAGTCCGGGGACGATTGCGAGACGATCCTCTACTCGGCGGTCAACGGCACGCAGATCACGCCCTACCGGGTGAAGTTCTGTCCCGGTGAGGACCCCGTCTACTATGACCAGAACAATGCCGAGGTCGATGCCAGCGCAATTTCCGGAACACTGGTGCCGGCGAGTGACATCGATGTCGAAAGACAAATCATGTGCGACGGAACGACGACATTCGTCCGCTGGTTTGTCTACGTTGCAAGCGATCCGAGCCTCAACTTCAGCTACGACACAACGTTGAACGGCGCTGCCTTCACGCCTTCCGGCGACGCGCGCGTGGGTGACTGCAGAGCCGGGGACAACTGCGATACGCAACGCCTGTACCAGAGAAACGGCGACAGCATCACGCCATTCTTCAGAAAGATATGCCCGGGCGCGACACCCATTTACTACGATGTGATGGGCATCGAGATTGATGCTGCGAGCATCACCGGGGAAGTTCTGCTTCCGGAGGATGTGGATGCCGAAGAACAGCTCATGTGCGACGGCGAAGACAATACCTTCATCCGGTGGTTCGTCCTGATCCGCGGAAAGCCGACAGGGATCTACTATGACACGGATCTGACGGGCGCGTTGCTCGACCCCGCCCCGGACCCGGAGAAGGTGACGGTTGGCATCTGCCCGAACTGCCCGGTGATCGAAACGATTGCACGGTGCGATATCGATCCCGGCACGCGGGTTCCGCTGGATATCTCGCATCTGAAGACAAGTGGCGAACGGAAGCTGCTTTCTGCTCTGGACGGGTCGTGGTCAACCTATGCGGAGTTCATCAACTCGAGCTTCCGGTTCAGAGGCAACATCACCTGGGAGTTCAGCACGCCGGTCAATGTGGAGTTCACGATCGAGCACGGGGAGTCGAGCGAACGGAGCCTGACCAGTTCGGTGCCCCTGAAGGTGACCAGAGCGGATCCCGGGGTCAGCTACAACGAGGCGTCCAACACGCTGACAATCCAAATGAGCACCGGAAGCGATCCGCCGCAGGCCGTTGTCCTGGCAGAGAACATCACGACGATCACGTTCCTGGCGGACGATAACAGCTCACGTTGGTTCATGAAGAACGTCTCGTACGTGCTCATCAGAGAACCCATTCCCTTCCTGCAGCAAACCGAAACGAGCTGTGAGGGTGTGGTGAAGGTGAGCCATCTGACCCTGGAAGGCGAACCCTACCAGGTGGAAGGCGAGGTGGGCGACTGCAACTTCCCCGTCGAATTTTAGTGGCTTCCGACAGCTGTCACGGGGGGCAGGCAGCATGATTGATACGCAACAATGGCCGGGACCGAGGGCCCGGCCACGCCAATCATGGGGTAAATGATGTCCCAGTTTGCCTGTTATGAAGAAATAGGGTGTGATGCCTTTATCCTGATCGACAAGCTGAGCGACGGTACGGAAAGGCCGTTCCTCAGAAAGGTATGCAAGGATTTTGGAGCTGATACCACCACCGTGGATTTTCTGCTGGACGGGATCACCCCCTATACGGTGGAGGGGACGGTCATACCGGTAGGCAGCGGAGGTGGCGGCGAATGCGCTGCCACGGTCACGGTCCGGAGAATGTATGACATTGCCAGGCCGGCCGGATCGGAACTCAATGCCGATGCAGCAGAGCCCCTCTGCGCGCCGATCTTCCTGCGGCACTTCGTGTATGACTGCGAAGGGAAGATAACGCAGGTTTACGATACCAAGGAGGACGGCCTCACACCTTACTATCCCGTCAATCCCCGCGAGATCCTCAACGAGACCGTTCCGACAATCAGTTATCTAGTATGGCCAAGCATCAGGCACCGGGTTCATCCGGAAGACAATGGCCAGAACAAGAAGTTCGAGCTCCCCGTCCAGAATCCGAAGACTGGCGAAGTTGGTGTCGTCGTGCTGGACTCCGCGACGGCGGCAGCACCTACTGCGGCAGACATCCCGCACTTGCCAGGGTGCAACTACAGCGGAGAATTTCTCTACATCACCACGCCGGCAAAACCGGCGGAAGACTGGCGCGACGAACCGCATCCGGACAGCCGGTTTACGTATACGCCGGATGATGTCGTCAAGGGCATGTCGGTGCTTCGTCTTGAGTTTGAAGACATTGACACGTTCGAGGGCGTTTGGGGCCTGACGCCGTGGCCAGATGTCATCGTGGACATCAACGGGAGGACCGATACGATTGAAGTCGATCCTGCCTACGGTGCCATTCACTCGAAAATCGATAACAACAGCGTCTACGTCTATTATTCCACCATTCCGGAGCAGATTACCCATCTCTACAGGTTCCACAGCGGCCCCAACGGAACATCGTGTCGCGCGGCGCGGTTCACCGGCTATACGATCGAGGTCGGACCCTGTTGCGGATGTACGGAAGAGGCAGACGAGAGCTGCCATGAACTGATTTCAGCCGGCTTCAAGCGTCTAGAAGACGGCATGCAGATGATCCTGCCGCCGGACGGCTACGATCTTCTTTCGGTGCGGGTACAGTCGCTTCGAGGCGAGACCGAGATCAGGACGGCCGATGGCACCTCATACGTTCCTGACGGAGCCGACGTCAGTTGGGAAGCGCAGGGCCACCAACGCGAGCCTGACCCCAATGCTGATCGGAATTTCGTCGCTGCGTCTGGGCCTGGCCAATGTGTCATGGACGGCAAGGCGTTTGCCGGGGAATCTGACCTCGCAGGTTCTATGCGACCCGCAGGGGGCGCTCACAGAGTTCTTCAACGTGGATAGCAGCAACGGCAATCAGACGCTGGCCAACAGCGTTCAGATACAGGCTCCGGCCCCGACCAGTCAGGAATACGGATATGGCGTGCAGCCCTTGAATGGCACGTTCACGATCAACTTCGGAGACAAGTTGCCCACGATCGAATTCGGGCTGACCTTTGTCGTGACCAATGGGCAACAGCACGCGGTTGTGATCTCCAAGGATGTCGATCCGTACTGGATAAACACGGATCTCTGCACCTGGATTCCGGACAGAAGAAAGCTGATCATCAAGCCGAGCATCACGAAGCAGGATGACCTCAACCCGCTTCAGGTTTATCCGGTTCCGCCGATCGCGAAGTTCATGGGTTACAATGTCACCCAGGTCCAATTCGGGCCGGATGCCAATGACAGCACGTCGTATTTCGCCGGGGCGGAACTGCTGTACCTGAAGGCAACGGTGCCCGGTACGGTTTCGTTCGTGCGACAGTTTGTGAAGGCGAAGGACGGCACGATCATCTGCACGCGCGATACGACCCTGGATGGGCTGCCCTACAAGCCGATCGGTACGCCGTCGTTCTGCGGCGGAATTACCTAAGAGCTGGAATGGAGCAAGAAAATGGGTTGCAAATGTGGGAAGACCTTTTCCAACCGCCCTCCGGCTCCGGTGCCGGAGCACGTGCTGGAGCTCGTCGCACGGCGCATGCAGGAGGGGACCAGCGCGTCTGCGCTTAAAGCCCGGCCGCCTGTGTTCAACCACAGCGGCGCTCCGACCGCGCAAAGCGGCAGTGCCGTGCCGGCCGTGCTACAGCCCGACCAGGACCCGGACGAGGCTAATGCGGAGTAGCTGGCCCTTGCGGAGGAGATGTGCTTCATCCGGTTATCTGCCGGATGAAGCCATTCTTTCAAGGAAAGATGTTTTATGAGGTCATCCCGTTAATCGCCACAGGAGTCTCTCCGTAATTTGGAGAAACTTATGCACTATTCTTTGTTTGATTATGTGTGACAGGGATTTCCTTCTGGGATAGTCGGTCTGGGAGGGTTCATTTCATTCAGGTGGATCTGAATGACTTTCGATGAAGGAAGCGACCCGTCCGGGAGCTTCACATTTGCGCATGCGACAACGTCCATGCTCCGCAGCGAGCCTGCCGGCGCGGGAACCGGGCAGAGAGTTAAGCTGATGCGTTACCCTGTTTGGCTGGTCGGTCACGGCCGTGCGGGCGAGGCATGCCGCGTGTCGTGAGGAGTGTTTATCATGACGGATACGAGAGAGGAGCCTCCGACCGAGCAGTCCGACGACAAGCAGCTCAACGTGATCCAGATGGTGCTGCCACGACATGCCGCCGTGGCAGAAGTCAATCCTGACGTTTTTCCTGATCGTTCCCATAGCGCTGGCGCTTTCGGGACTGATCCTGCAGGTCAACGTCGGGTCGATCATCCAGGCGGTAATCAACGAGCAGCTTTCACAGAACCGCGAGCAGACGGTTGGATCCATCACCAGCACGCTTAATCAGAGCACGGCGTCACTGTCGGAGCAGATCTCGGTGTTGCAGCGGGAGACGATCAGCGGCGGCGCCAGGCTGGATCGGCTGGAAGAGCGCACTCGGGACATTCTGGCGCTGTTCACGTCGCGGATCGAGAAGATCGAGCAGAAGACGGACGAGCTCGCCAAGTCGGTGAACGACATCAAGATCTACATCTGTGATACAGACGGGAAGACACGCGGCGACTGTCCGCTGTTGAGGTAGGGGCAACATGACAAATCCGACGCGGTTCAGGCCGGCAGGCGATGATGATGAGTGGGCGGACAATGCGCTCAGCAACAGCATGGCGTGGGCATCAACGACGCTGCTGCCGGGCTGGTGCAGCTCACCTGAGCACTGGGCAGCACGCCTGACGGGTTATCTTTGGACGGACTGTCCCTGCTGCCTGTTGTGGCGGGGGCTTGCGCTGGGGTTCGCTGCGGGGGCTGCCGCAGCAGCAGCCGCGGTAGCGGTGCTTGGGCTGGCGGCGTGAAGACGTGACGGCCGAGTGAAGCGGAGACGGGCCGGTCTGGAAGAGGCTTGGCCTCGCCGGAAGGCCACTAGGATGGATCAGGGAAATGGCTTGGGGTTGGCGCCGGGGCGAGACGCCTCGGGATGGGAAGGCTTTTCTTGAACACAAGCAGGCCGGCGGATGGGGCTTCATCGGGCTCTACGGCCAGGGAGACGCGAGCTGGACGGGCCGGGATTACGGCTCGCTTTGCCGCGAAGGATTCATGCGCAATCCGGTCGCGCACCGGGCTGTGAAGATGATCGCGGAGGCGGCCGCGTCGATCCCGTGGCTTGCCTATCAGGGCGAGGCGGAGATTGAGGATCATCCAGTGCTGGATCTGCTCCGCCAGCCCAATCAGCGGCAGGCGGGGCCGAGCTTCATGGAGACGCTGTACGGGCATCTCGTCATGTCCGGCAACGCCTATGTGGAGCTGGTGGAAGCGCCGAACGGAAGCCGTGAGCTGCACCTGCTGCGGCCCGACCGGGTGAGCGTGATTGCGGATGCCGCAGGCTGGCCCGTGGCACTCGAATACGGGACGGGTAGCGTGAAGCGGCGGATCTCGCTTGACGAGCCGCCGCTGGCGCTGCACGTGCGGCTGTTCCACCCGCTCGACGATCACTACGGGTTCGCGCCGCTGTCGGCGGCTGTGCACGCGCTCGACATTCACAATGCCGCGGCCCGCTGGAACAAGGCGCTGCTCGACAATTCGGCCCGGCCGTCCGGAGCGCTGGTGTATGCGCCGAAGGACGGGGGAAACCTGACGGACGAGCAGTTCGAGCGCCTCAAGGCGGAGCTGGAGCAGGGCTATGCGGGTACCAGCCGGGCCGGGCGGCCGCTGCTGCTCGAGGGCGGGCTCGACTGGAAGGCGATGAGCCTTTCGCCCAGGGACATGGACTTCATGGAGGCGCGCAACGGTGCGGCGCGCGACATCGCGCTCGCGCTCGGCGTGCCGCCCATGCTGCTCGGGATTCCCGGGGACAACACCTATGCGAACTACCAGGAGGCAAACCGCGCCTTCTACCGGCTGACGGTGCTGCCGCTGGTCGGAAAGATCGTGAAGGAGTTCGAGGCCTTTCTCGGACGCAGGTTCGGGGACGGATTGCGGCTTGCCATCGACGCGGACCAGATCGAGGGGCTGGCCGCCGAACGTGAGGCCCTGTGGTCTCGTGTCGGCAACGCCACATTCCTGACGGATGACGAAAAGAGGGCGGCGGTCGGCTACCAGCCGCTGGGCCTTGGCAATACAGGTGACGATCATGGCTGATCTCAATGAGGCAGGCGGGCTGTGGCTCGCCAAGACAAGCGGTGCGATCGCCGGATCGGCCATTTCCATCGCCTATTTTCTGCCGGCGGGACGGCGCGAGGCGGCTATCCGCTTCGCGGTTGGCGTGGCGTGCGGTCTCGTTTTCGGCAGTACGGCGGGGATCAAGATCGCCACCGAGCTGGGTGTAGCCGAGTATCTCGCGCCGTTCGAGATGGTGCTGATGGGATCGGCGACCGCGAGCCTGTGCGCGTGGAACGCCATCGGGATAGCGGTGCGGATGCTCGATCGGCGGGCAAAGGGCGGTTCCGAAAAGACATAAAGGGTATTGTGCTGCGTCGGGCGGGTCGCAGCGGGGCTGAAAATTGATGGCCGGCGGCGGGTCTTCCCGGACGCCGGGATGAAGCATTGCGCCGCGCAAGGCGGCGCACGCGTGGGGGCGACATTTCCATGATAGCGAGAGAACGCAAGTTCGCCGGGCTCGACCTGGCGGAGGTGCAGGAGGACGGCACCTTTTCAGGCTATGCCAGCGTGTTCGGGCGGGTGGATCTCGGACGGGACGTGGTCGAAAGGGGCGCATTCGCCGACTCCATTATCAGGCGGGGTCCAGCTGGTGTCCGAATGCTGTTCCAGCATGATCCGGGGCAGCCGATCGGGAGCTGGCAGGAGATCCGCGAGGATGCGCGTGGGCTGTTCGTCGTGGGCAAGCTGACGACGGGCGTGGCGCGGGCGCGCGAGGTGCTGGAACTCATGCGCAGCCGGGCCATCGACGGGCTTTCGGTAGGGTTCCGCACCATTCATTCAACCAAGGATGCGCGCACGGGCATCCGACACATTCGCAAGGCCGACCTGTGGGAAATCTCGGTAGTGACATTTCCCATGAATCCGGAGGCCAGGATCGAGCAGGTGAGAGGGATCAGAACAGGGGGAGAACTGCCAACCATCAGGGAATTCGAGCACTGGCTCCTGCGGGATGCGGGGCTGACCCGAAGCGAGGCCCGGACAGTGATTGCAAAGGGCTTCGCTCATCTCAAGCGCGAGCGGGACGCCGCGAAAGGCAAGCCGCTTCAACTGGCGGAGACGATCCGCAGGGCGGCAAGGTTGTTCCAACAGTGAGCGAATGTCATGACAGCAGGGGCACAGGCGGGCGCGGTGGAGACCAAGTCCGCGGATATCAGCGCGGCGCTCGAGGAGCTGATGTATTCCTTCGAGGCCTTCAAGGAAGCCAACGATCAGCGGCTGAAGGAGCTGGAGCGGCGATCGGCCGATCCGCTGACGGCGGAGAAGGTGGAGCGCATCTCCGAGGCGCTCGATGAGCAGAAGCGTCTCATCGATGCGGTGGTTCTGAAGAATTCCAGGCCGCCGCTGGCGCTGGACGGTGGGGCGTCGGCACATCCACCAAGCGAACACAAGCAGGCCTTCGAGGCCTATGTGCGCACGGGCGATGAGCGCAGGCTGCGGAGCCTGGAAGAGAAGGCCATGTCCTATGGCACGCCGGCCGATGGCGGCTATCTCGTGCCGGACGAGACGGAAAACGAGATCGGCCGACGGCTCGCGCAAATCTCGCCGATACGCTCCATCGCTTCGGTGCGGAAGATTTCCTCGGCAGTGCTGAAGAAGCCGTTCGCGACGACCGGCATCGGCACCGGCTGGGTGGCGGAAACGGCAAGCCGCACCCAGACCACAACGAACACGCTGGCGGAGTTGTCTTTCGCGACCGCGGAGCTGTACGCGATGCCGGCGGCGACTGCGGCGTTGCTAGAGGACAGCATGGTTGACCTCGACGCCTGGATCGCGGGCGAGATCGAGACGGTGTTCGCGGAACAGGAGGGCAAGGCGTTCGTCGAGGGCGACGGGTCGAACAAGCCGAAGGGGTTTCTCTCCTACACGACGGTGGCGGATGCCAGCTGGAGCTGGGGAAACCTGGGCTACATCGCGACGGGCAATGCTTCGGGTCTTGCCTCCTCTAGCCCGACGGACACGCTGATAGACCTCGTCTATGCGCTCAAGGCGGGCTACCGCCAGAACGCGACCTGGGTGATGAACCGCAAGACGCAGGCGGCGCTGCGCAAGCTCAAGGACGATAACGGCCAGTACATCTGGCAGCCGCCGGCGGCAGCCGGAAGCCGGGCGATGCTGATGGGCTTCCCCGTCGTGGAGGCGGAGGACATGCCCGACATCGGCGCCGGCAATTATCCGATCGCGTTCGGCGATTTCCGCCGCGGCTATCTGGTGGTCGACAGGGCTGGGGTGCGGATCCTGCGCGACCCGTATTCCGCCAAGCCGTACGTGCTGTTCTACACGACCAAGCGTGTGGGTGGCGGCATCCAGGATTTCGAGGCGATCAAGCTGCTGAAGGTCGCTGCGAACTAGGGGCGTTCCGATTTCCAAACGGAAAACGCTGAGCAAATCAGCATCTCGTCTTGCACGGTTCCGGACGGACGGCGACTGCCTTCGGTCCGGACCTGCGGCACCATCGACGCCGGTTCGCTGCGGCACCAGGTTGTGCATGCCGCGGCGGGGCAGCGGTCCCGGTTGTCCTCCCGCCGGGACCGCCTCCTTTTCAATGCGCGCCGGTCAACAGGCAGGCACGGGAGGATTCTCGAAAGGGGGCGTTTCCATGACATTGATACGGACGGTCGAACCGGCTGCCGAACCCGTCACACTTGCCGGAATGAAGGCCCATCTGCGCGTGACGCATTCGAGTGAGGACGAGCTGATTTCCGGTCTCATCAAGGCTGCGCGCGAAGAAGTGGAACGTAGCACATCGCTTGCGCTCATCCGCCAGTCGTGGCGGCTGGTGCTGGGCGAGTGGCCGCGCGACGGCTGCATTTCCCTCCAACCCAATCCGGTCATCGGTGTGTCATCCGTCGCCGTGTTCGACGAGAACGGGGACGAGACGATCCTGCCGGCCGGATCCTATCTCCTGGACAACATTTCCAATCCTGCCCGACTTCAGCTCAAGGATATGGCGGCACCGGGGAAGGCGCTGAACGGCATAGAGGTCGAATTCGAGGCCGGTTACGGCGACAGCGGCGTGGAGGTGCCCGAGGGCCTGAAGCGGGCGATCGGCATTCTCGTCGCCTACTGGTACGAGTTCAGGGGCGCCTATGGGGCGAAAGACCAGCCGGTAGCCATTCCAGGCGAGTACCTGCGGATCATCCGGCATTTCAGGGCGCCGAGGCTCAGATGAAGCTCGAATATCTCGATCCGGGAAAACTGAGGACCGAACTCAGGGTCGAACGGGTCGCGACCGTGGATGACGGGGCGGGCGGCCACGAGGAGACCTGGGAGGAATGGTGCGTGCTGTTCGGACAGGTCGAGCCGGTGCGGGCGCAGAGCTACTTCGGCGCGGGGCAGGCGCATGAGCGCGTGACGCACCGGGTGGTCGTGCGCTGGCGAGAGGGGTTGCGGAGCGGGATGCGGTTTGTCACGGACGGGCGGCGGCTCCACATCGTGACGTTGCGCGATCTCGACCAGCGAGGGCGGTATCTCATGTGCGAGGTGCGGGAGGAGGGGCAGTGATGATTTCGATTGGCGTTGCGATGAACGGGCTGATCCGTGCGCTGCGGGTGAAGCGCCTGGCGCTGGCGAACAGGGTTGAGCGGCGGGAGGTGTCACCGAGGCTCGCGCAGGCAAGGCGCGGAAGGAAAAGGGAGCGAGGCGATGAACGCGGCCGCGCTTGACCTGCAGGAGGCAGTAGTTACGGCGCTTCGGGGGCACGAGGCGCTGGTGAGCGCGCTGGGCGGTCAGAAGATCCACGATCTGACGCCGGCCGCGCTGCCGTTTCCCTACATCACCTTCGGCAGGACTGAAGTCTACGATTGGAGCGCAGACCAGAGCGAGGGCAGCGAGATTCTGTTCAGCCTGCATGTCTGGTCCAAGCACAGGGGGCGCAGGGAAGCATTGCAGCTCATCGACCTGGTGGCGGAGGCTCTCGATGAGGGACGGGTGGTGCCCACGCGTCATCATCTCGTCACCTGCACGCTGGATGCAACCGAGGTCCGGTACGACGAGGACCTCGACGCGTTCGAGGGCGCCGTACATGTCCGCGCCCTGATGGAGCCGGCCTGAGCGGCCGGTCCGATCTTCTTTCCACAAAACGTTTGGGCAGTTCCGGGGGGCGGCTTTGCCGTTCACGGAACCCACTCAGGGGGCATTCTCATGGTGGCGCAGAGGGGCAAGGACCTGATCCTAAAGCTGGATCTGGCAGGGGACGGCACGTACGCGACCGTCGCCGGGTTGAGGTCGAAACGGCTCGCGTTCAACAGCGAGACCGTCGATATCACAGATGCGGAATCCGAAGGACGCTGGCGGGAGCTGCTGGCGGGAAGCGGGGTGCAAAGGGCTTCCATAAGCGGTTCGGGCATCTTCAAGGACGCGGCGTCGGATGCGGCAATCCGCGAGCGGTTCTTCAATGGAACAATTGCCCAGTGGCAGCTGGCGATACCCTCGTTCGGGTTTGTCACAGGGCCGTTCCAGATCACGGCACTAGAATATTCGGGCAATCACGACGGCGAGGTGGTGTTCGAGATCGCGCTCGAATCCGCGGACAAACTCACCTTCACGGAGGCCGCATGATCGTCAATCGCAGGCGGGGCGAGATCAGCGCGAGGCTCGATGGGCGGGAGTATCGCCTGTGTCTTACGCTGGGGGCGCTGGCGGAGCTGGAGGCCGCGTTCGAGACGCAGGACATCAATGCGCTGGTGGAGCGGTTCTCGAACGGCAGGCTGTCGGCAAGGGACATGGCGGCGGTGATCGGCGCGGGGTTGCGCGGTGGCGGCAACGATATCCCCGACGCCGAGGTGCTTGCCATGCGATGCGAGAATGGGGCGGTGGGTTTCGCGCGCATCGTCGCTGAACTGCTTTCCGTGACATTCGGGGAGCAGGAAGGGCGAAAGAGCGAGGCAAACCCTTGAAAGCCGCAACGGCGCAGCGCGAGCCGTTTCCCTGGCAGCAGGCGATGGGGATCGCGTTCGCGTGGTTGCGGCTTTCGCCAAAGGATTTCTGGGCAATGAGCCCGCGGGAGCTCGCCGCTGCGCTCTCGGTCTTCGAGCCGGGCGAAGGGCAGGCGCTGCAGCGCAGAGAACTGGAAGAGCTGATGCGGCTGTTCCCCGACGCAGGTGTGCCGGGCAGCAAAGGAGGGGGTAGACAGGATGGCTGAAGAGGTACGGGTGCCAATCGTTGCGGATACCGCGCCCTTCGAGCGCGCGCTCAACAACCTGACGGCCTTGTCGCAGACGTTCGGGGAGCAGCTTGGAGGGGCGCTCAAAGGCGCCGTGGTGAACGGAAAGTCGCTCGAGGACGTGTTGCGTCGGATCGGGCTCAGCCTGGCGGGCATGGGGCTGGAGCAGGGGCTCAATCCGCTGAAGAGCCTGATGGGCAACGTTTTCGGCAGTGTGTTTCGCGGGATCATGCCGTTCGCGGAGGGGGGCGTGGTGCCGTTCGCAGCCGGCGGTGTGGTATCGAGCCCTACCTATTTCCCGGCTGGGAGAAACATCGGCCTGATGGGTGAAGCGGGGCCGGAAGCTATCCTGCCGCTGCAGAGAACGGCGGACGGGCGGCTTGGGGTCGCGGCTGCGGGCGGGCGCGGGGGAGCTGTGCAGGTGGTGTTCAACGTGACGGCGCAGGACGCGGCTTCCTTCCGCAAGTCCGAGGCACAGATCACCACGATGCTGGCGCGGGCCGTCTCGCGCGGGGCGCGAGGGCTCTGACCGGTCTCTCTTGAAGGTATGGGAGGGAGCCGGGGCCGCATCTCCCGAAGCGCATCCCTTCTTTGGGCGGGCCCGCTGCCCGGCAAGCAGAAAGTCACCTGAAAACTGGCGGGGGCCAGAATGGACAGTTTTCATGATGTGCGCTTTCCGGCGCGGATCGCGTTCGGCGCGACCGGCGGGCCGGTACGGCGTAATGAAATCGTTCAGCTCACATCCGGAGTGGAGAAGCGGAACGCCAGAACCGCGCATTCGCGCAGGCGGTATGATGCGGGGACGGGGCTCCTTTCGGTTGAAGACCTTTACCTGGTGATGGAGTTCTTCGAGGCGAGGCGGGGTTCCCTGCATGCCTTCCGATTCCGAGACCCGTTCGACATGAAGTCATGCGCGCCCAACGAGACCGTATCGGCGCTCGATCAGACGCTCGGCATTGGCGACGGCGAGACGAAACGGTTCCAGATTGTGAAGATCTATGGGAGCGGGCCGGACGCCTATTCCAGGATCATTCGATATCCGGTGGCGGAGACTGTTCGGGTGGCCGTGAACCGGGTGGAAAAGATTCGAGAGGAGGATTTTTCGGTCGGCCCCGGCGGCGAAGTGGTGTTTGAGGAGCCGCCGCCGGAAGGATCGGTCATCACCGCCGGATTCGAGTTCGACGTGCCGGTGCGCTTCGACACGGAGCAGATTTCGGCGGGCATCACGTCCTTTCAGGCCGGGCACATTCCCTCCATCCCGCTGATCGAGGTGCTGTCATGACCGTGCTGCCGGACGATCTTGCGTCCCATCTGGAAGGGGAGGTGACCACCGTCTGCCAATGCTAGCGTATCGTGCGGCGCGACGGGCACACCATGGGATTCACAGACCATGACGGCGCGCTGGACTGCGACGGCACGGTGTTCCGGCCGGAGAGCGGGCTTGCCGCGTCTGAAGCGCGGCGTTCGCTGGGGATGGCCGCCGACGCGACCGACGTGCAGGGGGGTGCTCTCCTCGGCGGACATCAGCGAGGAGGACATCATCGCGGGTGTTTATGACGGGGCGGTGGTGGAGACGCTGCTCGTCAACTGGATGGCTCCCAGCCAGTTCGCGCGGATCGGGCGATGGGTCATCGGGCAGATCTCCCGACGCGACGGGCATTTCGTGGCCGAACTCGAAAGCCTTGAACGGATGCTCGACCGAACGAACGGGCGGACGCTGAGACGCACCTGCGACGCCGAGCTGGGAGACGCACGATGCGGCGTTGACCTCCATGCGCCGGGTTTCAAGAGCGAGGGGATCGTAGAGGAAGTCAGGGCGTTTGCGGTGCTGGTTTCGGGGCTGGAAGGTTTCGAGGGCGGCTGGTTCAGCCATGGCATTCTGACGTGGGGGAGCGGAAGCCTGGCAGGGCGCAGTGAGCAAATTGTCGCGCACCGCAAGGAGGGCGGACTGGACCGGCTGGATCTCCGGGGGGTGGAGCCTATTGCAGCGCTGAAGGGTGATGTCTTCACGGTGACGGCCGGCTGCGACAAGTCCTTTGCAACGTGCAGGGCAATATTTGGCAACGCCATCAATTTCCGCGGTTTCCCCCACCTGCCGGGCAATGACGCCGCATACAGCTACGTCACCGAGGATCAAGTGTTTGACGGGGGGCCGATCGTTCCATGAGCGACCAAACAGCAATGTGGGGACGGACCGTGGCGGCTGCGGCTCTGGAATGGGTGGGAACACCGTACCGCCATCAGGGCAGCTGCAAGGGCGTGGGCTGCGACTGCCTCGGACTGGTCAGGGGCGTTTGGCGTGCGCTCTACGGCAGGGAGCCGGAACCTCCGGTCCATTGCAGCCGGGACTGGGCCGAGGCGGGTGGCGAGGAGCTGCTGCTGGAAGCTGTACGCAGGCACTTCGTCACCTGTCCAGACGGGAAGACCGATACAGGACGGCTCATCGTGTTCCGCTGGCGGCCGGACGTGCCGGCCAAGCATGCCGGCATCTGCATCGATGGCGAACGCTTCGTTCACGCCTACGAGGGGACGGCCGTGACTGTCTCCCGCCTGGTGCCGCAATGGCGGCGGAGGATCGCAGGTGTCTTCGCTTTTCCAGAGAGAGTGGGGGCTTGAGCCATGGCAACGATCGTCTTGCAGAGCGCGGGCGCGAGGCTAGGCAGCATGTTCGGTGCCGTGGGGGCGGCGATCGGCGCGGCCGTCGGAGCTTTTGCGGGCTACATGGTCGACCGGGCGATCCTTACGCGCGGCCAACACTACGAAGGACCGCGGCTCGGGCAGGGCCGTCCGATGACGGCCGAAGAGGGCAGTCCGCTGCCCAGGGTCTATGGTACCATGCGCGTGGGTGGCGCGCTGATCTGGGCGACGCGCTTCGAGGAACGCTCGACGACGACGCGGGCCGGCAAGATGGGGCCCAAGCAGACCACGTATTCCTATTTCGCCAATGTCGCGCTGGCGCTGTGCGAAGGGGAGATTGCGGGGGTGCGCCGCATCTGGGCGGACGGGCGCGAGCTCGACCTCAGCAACTACGAGTTCCGCGTCTACCGGGGAGACGAGGAGCAGCTTCCCGACCCATTGATCGAGGCGAAGCAGGGTGTTGGCAATGCTCCCGCCTATCGCGGCGTGGCCTATGTGGTGTTCGAGCGGTTCCCCATCGACGATTTCGGACGGCGCATCCCGCAGTTCCAGTTCGAGGTGCTGCGCCCGGGCGGGGCGCTCTGCGAACGGATCCGTTCGGTGGCGCTGATACCAGGATCTACCGAATATGGCCTCTCACCACACCTCATCACCGTTGCTGGCGAACCAGGGGAGACGATCGCGGTCAACCGTCACAATGCTTACGGTCGCACGGATTTCGATGCGGCAGTGGACGAGCTGCTGGCCATCTGCCCCAACCTGAAGAGCGTTTCACTGGTGGTCAGCTGGTTCGGGACGGACCTGCGGGCGGCCATTGCCGGATCGAGCCGCGCGTCACCCGGGCGGAAGGCAACTATTCACTGCCGTGGCGCGTGTCCGGCCTGACCCGGGCCCAGGCGCAGACCGTCTCGCAGCACGACGGCAGGGCCGCCTACGGAGGAACTCCCGCCGACAGGACTGTCGTCGACGCGATACGGGCGCTCAAGGCGCGCGGTCTCAAGGTCACCCTTTATCCGTTCGTCATGATGGACGTGCCGGAGAACAACGGGTTTCCGGATCCCTACGGCGACGTGGCGCAGGCGGCGTATCCCTGGCGCGGTCGGATCACCTGTGATCCGGCTCCCGGCAGGCCGGGCAGCGCGGACCGGACGGGGACAGCGCGGACGCAGGTCGAGGCATTCCTGGGATCGGCCGGAGCAACGCAGTTCGTCCATGGTGGCGATACGGTGGCCTTCACCGGCAATGCGAACGACTGGGGATTCCGCCGCCACATCCTGCACTACGCCCATCTCGCTGCCATGGCGGGGGCGTCGACGGGTTCATCATCGGTTCGGAGATGCCCGGTCTCACCCGCGTGCGAGATACGGGCAACGCGTTTCCGTTCGTGGAAGGGCTGGTGGCGCTGGCAGAGGATGTCCGTTCCATTCTCGGTGGCGGAACGCGGATCACCTATGCCGCCGATTGGAGCGAATACTTCGGCTACCATCCGCAGGACGGGTCCGGCGACGTCTTCTTCCACCTGGACGAACTATGGGCCAGCGAGGCGATCGACTGCATCGGCATCGACAACTACATGCCGCTTTCCGACTGGCGGGACGAAGACGTATCCGGGGGTAATCCTGACGGGGCGGCCAGCGCCTATGATCTTGTGGCCCTGAAAGCGGCGATTACGGGCGGCGAAGGCTTCGACTGGTACTATGCAAGCCCTGCCGACCGGCATGCGCGCGTGCGGACGCCGATAGGAGATGGAGCCACGGCAAGGACTGGGTGTTCCGATACAAGGACCTTCCCGGTTGGTGGTCGAATCTGCATTACAATCGGATCGGCGGCGTGGAACAGGCACAGCCCACGGCGTGGGTGCCCATGTCGAAGCCCTTCCATTTCACCGAGCTCGGTTGCGGGGCGGTGGACAAGGGGCCCAATCAGCCGAACCTGTTTCGCGACCCGAAGTCCGCTGAGAACGGTATCCCACATTTTTCGAACGGCGGCCGGTCCGACCCCGCACAGTACCGGTTCCTGCTAGCCCATCACCTGCACTGGCAGGAGGGTGGCGAGGAGGCTAACCCAACGTCTCCGGTCTATGGCGGTCGGATGGTGGATCCGGACGCGCTCTCTGTCTGGGCATGGGACCTGCGGCCCTTTCCGGCCTTTCCCGTCCAGAAAGAGGTCTGGGGAGACGGCGAGAACTGGATCTGTGGCCACTGGCTCAACGGGCGGCTGAACGCGATACCGGTCGGCGCGCTGATCGACCGGATCATGGCGGATTTCGGCCTGCCGGCGGCCGCCACGTCGCGGGCGGACGGAATGGTGAGCGGCTATGTGATCGCCAATCCCACGACGGCGCGCGCCGCGCTCGAACCGATCGTGGAGCTGTTCGGCATTTCCGTACGCTCGCAAGGGGACCGGCTGGTGTTTGCGACCGAGGGGATGGAGCAGACCGATACAATTCCGGCAGGCGATCTCGTCATTCCCGACGAGGGCGACGTGCTCGCCCGCGTGCGGACGCCGGATCACGATCTCCCCGGCCAAGTGCACCTCGACTTTCGTGACCAGCTCAACGAGCATCAGTCCGCCACCGCCTGCGTCGATTTGGCCGGGACCGAGGGGCGGGCACGCGCTTCATCAGCTTTCCGGGCGTGCTGGCGGCGGACGAGGCGGAGACACTGGCTGCCAATTTCCTGCACCGCATCTGGGACAGGCGGGAGGGGATCTCCTTCGCCTTGCCAATAACGCGTCAGGACGTGCGGGTCGGCAGGATAATCCGCCTCGACGGAGAGGATCGGGACTACCTGGTAACAGAGATCGAGGAGGGGCTCGTCCGTCGGGTACAGGCGGTGCGCATCCGACGCTCGCCGGACATGCCAGCGACTGAAGGAAGAATTCCCGCAGGCGGCGGTGGCGAGCCGCTGACCTTCGGGAAGCCATACGCCCTGCTCATGGATCTGCCTCTCGTGAATGGGGAGGATCAACCGCATGAGCGTCTGCGCATCGCGGTGCGGGCGAAGCCGTGGAAAAGTCAGGCCGTCTACTGTTCGCCGGAGACGACGGGCTTTTCGTTCCGGGGAGTGGTGGCTGAGCGAGCGATCATCGGCGAGCTTGTCGCGCCGCTACCGGGCACGGCTGTAACCGGACGGCTCGATCCCGTTTCCCGGGTGGACGTGCGGCTGTTCGATGGCGAACTGGAAAGCGTGTCGCTGCCGCTCCTGCTGGGGGGCGCAAATGCGGCGGCCGTGCTTGCAGACAATGGCGTCTGGGAAATTCTCCAGTTCCATAAAGCGCAGGAGATTGCCGTCAACCGATGGGTTCTGGACGGTCTCTTGCGCGGGCAGCACGGCACGACAGACGCAATGCGCGCTGGGGCCGGCGCGGGTTCTCCCTTCGTGCTGCTTAACGGGGCTGTCACCGCCGCAGGACTGAGGCCCGAGGAGACGGGACTTCTCCTCAACTGGCGCATCGGACCAGCCGGATTCGATCTTTCCGACACCCATTTTTCCTCGCTTGGCGCAAGCGGAGGAACGAGGGCCCTGCTGCCCCTTGCTCCGGTCCATCTCCGGTGCAGGATCAATGGCGGGGACGTGCATTTCTCCCGGACACGAAGCGATCGCAGCGCGGAGTCCGACAGCTGGCTCAGCGAGGACATTCCGCTGAGCGAAACCGACGAGCGATATCTGGTGGAGGTGGTCGCGGATGACGGAGAGACGGTCGTTCGGTCCCAGATGGTCAGCGTGCCCGTGTGGGTCTATCCGTCAGCCGAAATCTTGGGCGACTTCGGCGTGATGCCGGATGCCGTCACCCTGCGGGTGAGGCAGATCAGCGTGAGGGTCGGGCCCGGAGTGGCCGCCGAACGCAGATTCAATCTGGCGTAAGTGTGGCATTGGCCGGGCCGATGGTTTTATGCTTAATTACGCTCCACGTTCATTCACCATTCATACGTGCTATCCTAAACCTCGCCTCATGACAAACGCCCGCCTGACCATTTTCGGACTCTTCGCCGCAGCAGCAACCCTGCTGGTTGCCGCGCCTGCCCGTGCTGCGGAGGACAATGCCCCGCTGGTTCTGGCGCAGGGCGCCGATTGCTATGCGATCGGGCAACGGGTCGCCGCCCAGATGGGAGGACAGCTCGCCGCCGCCAATGCGGAGAATCAGGGCGGACAGATCGTGTGCCGGATCGTCGTACTGATCCCGGGCGGGAATGGCGAGCGACCACGCCGCGAGGAAGTGGTGGTGCCCGCCCGATGAGCCAGCCGTTCATGTGACCGCAGTCAGTCAGAGACCGTCCCGCGATGAGAATCCTTGTTGTTGAAGACGATCGGGAGCTGAACCGCCAGATTACCACGGCGCTGGAGAATGCGAGCTACGTGGTCGACCGCGCCTTCGACGGCGAGGAGGGGCATTTCCTGGGAGACACCGAGCCCTATGACGCTGTCATCCTGGATATCGGCCTGCCGCGCATGGATGGCATCAGCGTGCTGGAACGCTGGCGGCGTGACGGGCGAAAGATGCCCGTGCTGATCCTGACCGCGCGCGACCGCTGGAGCGACAAGGTCGCCGGCATCGACGCCGGTGCCGACGACTATGTCACAAAACCTTTCCACATGGAGGAAATCCTGGCCCGAGTGCGGGCCCTGATCCGCAGGGCGGCGGGGCATGCGAGTTCAGAGCTCACCTGCGGGCCGCTGCGGCTCGACACGACCACGTCAAAGGCGGATGTAAACGGCATTCCGCTCAAGCTCACGTCGCACGAATACCGGATGCTCGCCTATCTCATGCACCACAAGGGCGCCGTCGTGTCCCGCACCGAGCTGGTGGAGCACCTCTATGACCAGGACTTCGACCGCGACTCCAACACGATCGAAGTGTTTGTCGGACGGTTGAGGAAGAAGATCGGCGCGGATCTGATCGAAACCGTACGCGGCATGGGCTACCGCATACGGGAACCGAATGAGTGAGAATACGCCCCATCCGTTCTCACTGAAGGGGCTCGCTGCCCGGCTGCGGGGCCTCGGCCAGCGGCTGACCTTCCGCGTCGTCGCCATTTCCTCCCTGTGGGCGATCATCTCGCTCATCGTCATCGCCACGGTCATCACCGCACTCTTCAGGCAGGTCAGTCACCGCGGTTTCGAGACCGTCCTTTCAGCTCACCTCTTCAACCTGATCGCTTCCGTCAGCGCCAACGAGGACGGATGGATCTCGGGCTCGCCCAATCTCGGCGATCTGCGTTTCTCCGAACCGCTCTCCGGCTGGTACTGGTCGGTGGAGCCCGTCTCTCCCGGCTTGAGCAACGCGCTGCGTTCCTCATCGCTCGCGGGCTTTCCGCCTCCTCCGGAGGATCCTTCCGTTCCGTTCGATTCCGACTACCGGCGGCAGTATCTGTCGACCGGGCCCCGCGGCGAGCAGGTCGAGGTGATCGAGGCCGAGGTGGTGCTGGGTCAGGGCGACCGGATCGTGCGGTTTCGCGTGATGGGTAACCGGACGGAACTTGAACGCGAGATCACAAGCTTCACCCGGCGGCTGCTCGCCTATCTCGCCATGTTCGGCGCCGGAATGGTAATCATCAACGTGGCGGCCATCCTGCTGGCGCTGAAGCCGCTTCGCAGCATCCGCGACGCGCTGGCGAACATCCGCGCCGGCACCGCCGAGCAGCTCACCGGACCTTTCCCCGCCGAAATCGCACCGCTCGCCGATGAAACCAACGCCCTCATCGACAGCAACCGCCGGATCATCGAGCGGTCGCGCAAGCAGGTAGGCAACCTTGCGCATTCGCTGAAGACGCCGCTCACCGTCATCATGAACGAGGGCCGCGCGATGGGCGACCAGCGCGGCGAGCTCATCAGCAACCAGGCGGAGGCGATGCAGAAGCAGATTGATCACTATCTGCAGCGCGCCCGCGCGGCCGCGCAACGCAGCACGCTGTCCGTCCGCACCGACGTGAACGATACCGTGCAGCGGCTGGCACGCGTGTTCGCCAAGCTGGCGCGCGACAAACAGCTGGCGCTGGACCTGCCCGAACGCCCGCTCTTCTTCGCCGGAGAGAAAGAGGACCTTGAGGAAATCATCGGCAATCTGCTGGAGAACGCGGCCAAGTGGGCGCAGAGCAGAATTGCCGTTTCGCTGACATCCACCGGCATGACACGGGTGGACCGGACGATGTTCCAGATCGCGATCGAGGACGACGGCCCGGGCATTCCGGAAGATCAGGCAAAGCAGGCGCTCAAGCGGGGGCGGCGCCTCGACGAGACGAAACAGGGAAGCGGCCTTGGCCTCGCCATCGTGGCGGATCTGGTCGATGAGTATGGTGGAGAACTGCGCCTCGTCCGGTCGGAACTTGGCGGATTGCGCGCAGAGGTGGAGTTGCGCATTGCTTGATTATAACGGGCTTATGCGCCTAAGTAGAACCTCCAGCAGATTCCGGTCTGGAAGGGCAGGGACGGTAAGGGATCTGACGTCTGGGAACTGGACGTGAGAATGAGGAGTTTCATGCGTCACGCATGTCTGATGATCAGCTCTCTGGCAGCGATGCTTCTCGCCGGATGCTCTGGCAGCAGGATCCCTGTTGCATCAGGAAGTGTCGCGTTCACGCCACCGCTGATGGGTGGCGCTGCGGCAACGTCCGGTCTCGTCTCCCAGGCGAACGTTCGGTTGTCGCGGGCCGATCTCGCTTCCGCGCTGGCGGCTGAGCAGCGCGCGCTGGAGGCGGCTCCCGCCGGCCAGCCGGTGGAGTGGCAGGGTAGCGGCGGCAGCAGCGGTACGGTCATCGCCGCCCAGCCCTACCGGGTGGGTTCGCAGGATTGCCGTCCCTACTCGCACGTGGTCCGCGCGGGCGGTCCCGCCCAGTCGCTGCGCGGCACGGCATGCCGCAACCCTGACGGGACATGGTCGCTGCTCAATTAGCGCCCGAATTCACCAAATCTTGTCAAAAGGCCGCAACCGCCTCGGTTGGCAGTGCTGGGAATTGTCGCTATTTGAGGCGCTATGCTGTTCTGGATCATAACCGCCGTTCTCACCGCTGCCGCCTCGCTGGCGGTGATGTATCCGTTTCTGCGGCGGGACAAGGGAGCTGCGGAAGCCGCCTATGACCTTGCCGTCTACAAGGACCAGCTGGCCGAGCTCGAGAACGAGGTGAAGCGCGGCCTGATCTCCGAGGCCGACGCCGCGGAGGCGCGCGCCGAAATAGGTCGTCGCATCCTCAAGCTAAACGCGACCCAGGAGCGTTCTGCAGCTGCCGGGACTTCCAGCAAGGCCGTCCGCGCGATCGCCGTCCTGGGCGTTCTTGCCGTGCCGGTGGTCAGCTGGGCGGTCTATTCCTATCTCGGCTCTCCCGGTGTGCCGGCCATGCCGCTGGCGGCCCGGCTGCAGGAAGATCCGGCGAACGCGCCGATTTCGGAACTCATCGCCAGGGCAGAGGCCCATCTGGCGAGCAATCCGGATGACCGGCGCGGCTGGGAGGCGCTTGCGCCGATTTACATGCGTCTCGGCCGCTTCGCCGATGCGGCGCGTGCTTACCAGCAGATCATTGCGCTCGGCGGGGCGACGGCCAATACCTACGCCATGCTTGGCGAGGCGCTCGTGGGTATCGAACAGGGCATCGTCACCGCGGAGGCTGTGAAGGCGTTCGAGAACGCGCTTGCCGAGGATCCGGCGGAGCCGCGGTCGCGCTTCTTCGTCGCGCTGGCCAAGGCGCAGGAGGGCAAGATCGAGGAAGCCCGCGCGCTCTGGACCCAGATGGTGGCCGACCTGCCCGAGGGATCGCCCTGGCGCGGCATCGCCGAGGAAGCTTTGAAGGGAAGGGGACCGGACGGCGAGGCATCCGCACAGGACCAGGCTGGCAGCGCGGGGCCTCGGGCTGATGGCGGCAGTCAGCAGTCGCCGGATGGCCAGCAGCAGATGATCGAGGAGATGGTGGCCAGGCTTGATGCCCGGCTGCGGGAAAGCCCCAACGATCCGGAGGGTTGGCAGCGCCTCGTGCGTTCCTATATCGTCCTGCAGCGCACTGACGCTGCCCGGGACGCCCTTCAGCGCGGAGTGAAGGCGCTGGGCGAGAACACGGAAGCTGCCAGGGATTTGAGCTCCTTCGCCAGGGGGCTCGGCCTTGTACTGCCTGAGGATGAGCAATGACGCGCAAACAGAAGCGGGCGATCGTGATCGCCGCCGGCATGTGTTTTCTCGCCCTGGCCGCGGGCCTTACCCTGGTCGCCCTCGGCCAGCAGACATCCTATTTTTACATGCCAGCGGATGTGCTGGCCAATCCCGTCCAGGCGGGTGAGCGCATCCGGCTCGGCGGACTTGTCGAAGACGGATCGGTCGAGCGGATCGACGGGACGACGGTCCGTTTCTCCGTGACCGATGGCCAGCATTCCATCAAGGTGGGCTACACGGGCATCCTGCCCGACCTTTTTAGGGAAGGGCAGGGCGTGGTGGCCGAAGGCACGTTCGGGGCGGATGGCACCTTCGTCGCCGACAGCGTGCTCGCCAAGCACGACGAGAACTACATGCCGCGCGAGGTTGCCGACCGGCTGAAGGAAAGCGGCGTGTGGGAAGGGCAGGAAGGCGGTTCGGACAAATGACCGTTGAGCTTGGCCATTTCGCGCTGGTCCTCGCGCTTGCGCTCTCCATCGTCCAGGCAGTGGTTCCGCTGGCGGGTGCCCGCCTCAAGAGCACGCAGCTCATGCGCGTCGGCGAGCCGGTGGCGGTGGCCGGCTTCCTTCTGGTGGCGGCCGCCTTCGCCACGCTGGTCCACGGCTATGTCACGTCGGACTTCTCCATTCTGAACGTGTGGGAAAATTCCCATTCGGCGCAGCCGCTTCTCTACAAGATCACCGGTACGTGGGGTAACCACGAGGGCTCCATGCTGCTGTGGGTGCAGATCCTCACCTTCTTCAGCGCGCTGGTGGCTGTTTTCGGGCGGAACCTTCCGCCCTCCCTCAGGGCGAACGTCCTGTCCGTGCAGGGCATGGTCGGAACCGCGTTCCTGCTGTTCATCCTCTTTACCTCCAATCCGTTCACCCGCCTGGTTCCGGCGCCATTCGAGGGCAAGGATCTCAATCCGCTGCTGCAGGACATCGGGCTCGCGCTGCATCCGCCGCTGCTCTACCTCGGCTATGTCGGCTTCTCGGTCGCCTTTTCCTTCGCGGCCGCCGCGCTCATCGAGGGTCGTATCGACGCCGCATGGGCGCGCTGGGTGAGGCCGTGGACGCTGATGGCCTGGGCGTTCCTCACGGGCGGCATCGCCATGGGCTCCTACTGGGCCTATTATGAGCTCGGCTGGGGCGGCTTCTGGTTCTGGGATCCCGTCGAAAACGCCTCGCTGATGCCGTGGCTCGCGGGCACGGCGCTGCTGCATTCGGCCATCGTCATGGAAAAGCGCTCGGCGCTCAAAATCTGGACGGTGCTGCTGGCGATCCTCACCTTCTCGCTGTCGCTGGTGGGAACGTTCCTGGTGCGATCCGGCGTGCTCACGTCCGTTCACGCCTTCGCCACCGATCCGACCCGCGGCGTCTTCATCCTGGCGATCCTGATGATCTTCATAGGCGGCTCGCTGGCGCTGTTCGCGCTGCGTGCGAGCTCGCTTACGGCGGGCGGACTGTTCCACCCGATCTCGCGCGAGGGGTCGCTGGTGCTCAACAACCTGATCCTCAGCACCTGCACGGCGACCGTGCTGGTGGGAACCCTCTACCCGCTGCTGATCGAGGCGCTGACGGCCGAGAAGATTTCCGTCGGCGCGCCCTTCTTCAACCTCACCTTCATCCCCCTTGCCATACCGCTGCTGATCGCCGTGCCGTTCGGGCCGCAGCTTGCCTGGAAGCGCGGTGACCTGCTTGCCGCCGCACAGCGCCTGTTCGCAGCCTTCGCCATCTCGGCGGCGGTCATCATCGGCGTCCTGTTCTTCGTCGACAGGGCCTCGACCGTCGCGGCGCTCGGCATCGGCCTTGGCTTCTGGCTCATCTTCGGTTCCCTCACGGACATCGTGTTCAAGGCGGGCGTGGGCAAGGCCAGCCCCGGCGTGGTCTTCAGCAGGCTCAAGGGACTGCCGCTTTCAGTCTTCGGCACGGCCGTCGCCCATGCCGGCATCGGCCTCACGGTCATCGGGCTTTCATGCGTGACCACCATGCAGGTGGAACGCATCACCGTCATGAAGCCCAACGATGTGGTCGAGGCGGGCGGCTATACCATGCGGTTCCGGGAAATTGCGGCGCTCAAGGGCCCCAATTTCGGCGAAGACCGGGCAGTCTTCGATCTTACGGGGCCTGATGGCCGCAGGCTTGGCGAGATCGCGTCGTCCAAGCGGATCTATACGGCGCGCGCCATGCCGACCACCGAGGCCGGCATCCGCACCTTCGGCTTCAGCCAGCTCTACGTCTCCATCGGCGATGCGACTGAGAGCGGCCTCGTGGTCCATGCCTGGTGGAAGCCTCAGGTGACGCTCATCTGGTGGGGCGCGGTGGTGATGATGTTCGGCGGGTTTCTGTCGCTCTGCGACCGCCGCCTGCGTGTCGGCGTTCCGACGCGGCGGAAGGCAGCCCTCCAGGCAGCCAAGGGGTAAATACCCATGCGCAAGATCCTGCTCGCACTTTTCCTCGTCTTCGCTTCGGCCAACCTCGCGGCGGCGGTCGTGTCGCCCGACGAGATGCTGGACGATCCGGCGCTCGAGGCGCGGGCCCGCGCGCTGTCGGCGCAGCTGCGCTGCATGGTCTGCCAGAACCAGTCCATCGATGACTCGGACGCGGAACTGGCGCGCGACCTGCGCCTGCTGGTCCGCGAACGCATCCTCGCCGGTGACACCGACGAGCAGGTCATCAGCTATCTTACCTCGCGCTACGGCGAGTTTGTGCTGCTCAAGCCGCAGTTCAACGCGCGCAACCTCATCCTCTGGGGCACCCCGGTGATCGTGCTGATTGCCGGCGGCATCCTTGTACTGGCGGCGACGCGCCGGCGCGCCCGCGCAAACCGTCCCGTGGAACGGCTGACGCCCGAGGAGGAAGCCGCTCTGCGGAAGGCGCTCGATTCCCAGGATTGATACGCGGGATCGGCAGGTTCTTTCCCGCTCCTGCGGCAGCCGCACGGCTTCTTGTCAAAACATTACGAAAGTTTCATCAGTTGGAAATGGCGCCGTAAGGTGCGCAATCCTATCTCGTGGGCTAGACAGAGTTTCGGACAACAGCCCAAGAGGCTTGCGTAAGAGGAGCAGTTCCAGCGATGAATTCCGAGAAGATCAAGTTCCGGACCAGGAAGAGTCTCATTGCAACGGTGGCGACGCTCGCCCTTGCCGGTGCAGTTGGCCTCGGCGCTGTTGGTACAGGCGTAGCCCCCGTTTTCGCCGACCCGGTCAAGCTTTCCAAGCCGATCGATACTCCCAGTTTCGCTGATGTGGTCGAGCTGGTGTCGCCCGCCGTCGTCAGCGTGCGTGTAAGCAGCACCGAGCCGGATCGCGACATGGCAATGGCGCCGTTCCCCGGCTTCCCCGGATTCGAGGATCTTCCGCGGGATCATCCGCTGCGCCGCTTCTTCGACCAGTTCCGTGGCGAGCAAAACCAGCGCGGCGCGCGTCCGCCCCGCCGTGAGCGGGGACCGCAGAAGCCGCGTCCGGTGGCCCAGGGTTCCGGCTTCTTCATCTCCGAGGATGGCTACCTCGTCACCAATAACCACGTGGTCGAGGGCGGCAGCGAGTACACCATCGTGCTGAACGACGGCACCGAGCTCAAGGCCGAGCTTGTCGGTGCTGATCCCCGCACCGACCTCGCCGTGCTCAAGGCGCAGGCCGACCGCAAGTTCACCTATGTCGAATTCGCCGACGACTCGAAGATGCGGGTGGGCGATTGGGTCGTGGCCGTCGGCAACCCGTTCGGCCTCGGCGGCACGGTGACGGCCGGCATCATCTCCGCGCGCGGCCGTGACATTGGCGCAAGCTTCTATGACGACTTCATCCAGATCGACGCGGCGGTCAACCGCGGCAACTCCGGTGGCCCGACCTTCAACCTCGCCGGTGAGGTCGTCGGCGTGAACACAGCGATTTTCTCGCCGTCCGGTGGCAACGTCGGTATCGCCTTCGCGATCCCTGCGGGTCTTGCCAAGAACGTGGTCGAGGACCTGATCAAGGACGGCGCCGTCGAGCGCGGCTGGCTCGGCGTCCAGATCGCCGACGTGTCCAAGGAGATCGCCGAGTCGGTCGGCCTCGCCGAGGCAAAGGGCGCGCTCATTAATGACGTGAACGACGGAGAGCCCGCGGAAAAGGGTGGCATCAAGGCTGGTGACATCATCGTCTCCGTCAACGGCGAGACCGTCAGCTCTTCCCGCGATCTTGCCCGCAAGATCGGCAGCCAGAAGCCCGGCGCTGAGGTGGAAATCGGTCTCTGGCGCAACGGCAAGTCCGAGACCCTGACCGTCAAGCTGGGCAAGATGCCGGGCAACGACCAGATGGCCAAGGCTTCGCCCAGAGACAGGAATCAGTCCGAGGCGACGGTGACCAACTTCGGCCTGTCCGTCACTCCGGCTGAGGATGGCGAGGGCGTGCTGGTCACCGACGTGGAGCCGGACAGCGAGGCCGAGGCCGCGGGCATCATGCCGGGCGACGTGATCAAGGCGGTGAACTCGAAGCAGGTCGCTTCGGCCAAGGACATTCAGGACGCCGCGGAAGAGGCCCGCAAGGCCGGCCGCAGCCGCGTCTTCGTCCAGATCGTGCGCGACAACGCCAACCGCTTCGTCACGCTGCCGATCAGCTGATTTCTCCACCGCTGCATGCCGGGGGCGTGGTTCCATGCCCCCGGTCCTCCCTGTAAGTACGGTCCCACGTTTCCCGAAACTGCAGCTGGCGCATGAAGATCCTGATCATCGAAGACGACCGCGAGGCGGCGACCTTTCTCAAGAAGGCGTTCTCAGAAGCGGGGCATACCGCCGACATCGCCATGGACGGCGAGACCGGCTTTGCCATGGCCGACACAGGCAATTACGATGTCTATGTCGTTGACCGCATGCTGCCGCTCAAGGACGGGCTTTCCGTCATCCGCGAGCTGCGCGGCAAGGGCAACACCACGCCTGTGCTCATCCTCTCCGCCCTGGGCGAGGTGGATGACCGCGTCACCGGCCTCAGGGCGGGGGGCGACGACTATCTCATCAAGCCCTATGCGTTCTCGGAACTGCTTGCCCGCGTCGAGGCCCTGAGCCGCCGGAGCGGTTCCAAGGATGTCGAGACCGTCTACCGGGTGGGCGACCTGGAACTGGACCGGCTGTCTCACACGGTTACCCGCGCTGGCGAAGAGATCACCCTGCAACCTCGCGAGTTCCGCCTGCTCGAATATCTGATGCGCCACGCGGGGCAGGTCGTGACGCGCACCATGCTGCTTGAGAACGTCTGGGACTACCACTTCGACCCCCAGACCAATGTCATCGACGTGCACATCTCGCGGCTCAGGAGCAAGATCGAGAAGGGCTTCGACAAGCCGCTGCTCCATACCGTGCGCGGTGCCGGTTACATGATCCGGGCCGACTGATGCTGCGCCTGAGCGCCTTGATGAGAACCACGGCGGCGCGGCTCTCCGCGCTGTTCATTCTGCTGTTCACCGCCTGCGCCCTCGTGCTGGTGATCTATGTCTCGGCGCTGTCACAGCGCATGATCCAGGCGCAAACACAGGACGCGGTCCTCGAGGAGGTGTCCACGCTCACGCAGGTCTACGAAAGGCGGGGGCTCACGGGGCTCGTCCGGCTCATCGCCGTGCGGGCGCGACAGCCGGGAGCCAATCTCTATCTCATCACCGATCACAACGGCGTTATCCTGTCCGGCAACGTGGAGATGATCGAGCCCGGCGTGCTCGACATCGAGGGCTGGACGGAGCAACCCTTCTACTACAGCCGATACGGGGAGGCGAGCGAGGTCACGGATGTCCATCGCGCCGTGGCCCTTGTCGCGCGGCTGCCCAACCAGATGATCCTGCTTGTCGGCCGTGACCTGGGCGAGCCGGAGCAGTACCGCTCCATCGTCCGCCGGGCGCTCACCGCCGCGCTCGCCATGATGGGCCTGGGGGCTGCGCTCATCTGGTTCTTCGTCGGTCGCAAGGCGCTGAAGCGCATCGACAGCATCTCCGAGGCAAGCCGCCAGATCATGGGCGGAGACCTCACCCGCCGGCTGCCCGTTTCCGGGTCGGGTGACGAGTTCGACCGCCTGTCGGAAAACCTCAATGCCATGCTCGAACGCATCGCGGCCCTCAACGAGGGGCTTCGGCAGGTCTCCGACAACATCGCACACGACCTCAAGACGCCGCTGACGCGGCTGCGCAACCGCGCCGAGGCGGCCCTTGCCGAACAGGACGATCCTCAGGCCACGCGCGAGGCGCTTGAGCGGACCATCGCCGAATCCGACCAGCTCATCCGCACCTTCAATGCGATTCTGATGATCTCGCGTCTGGAGGCAGGGTATTCCGCCGAAGCGACGACGAAGGTCGATCTGGCGGCCATCATCGCGGACGTGGTGGAACTCTACGAACCGGTCGCGGAGGAGGCGGGCGTTGCCCTCAATGCGGATATTGCAGAAGGCGCCGAGATCAATGGCAACCGCGAGCTCATCGCGCAGGCGCTCTCCAACATCGTCGACAACGCGATCAAGTATTCCGCCGGCTCCAACGGGAAACCTGAAGTCACGGTGTCCCTCGCACGCAGTGGCGGCGCCGTCCGCCTCACCGTTACCGACAACGGTCCGGGCATTCCGGAGAGTGAGCGCCACCGCGCCACGGAGCGCTTCGTGCGGCTGGAGAAGAGCCGCAGCCAGCCGGGCTCTGGCCTGGGCCTCAGCCTCGCGCGGGCAGTCATGACCTTCCATCAGGGCGAACTCGTGCTTTCCGATGGCAAGGACGGGAAGGGTCTGGCTGTTGCCATGGTCTTTCCAGACGCTAAGAATGTCTGACACACGAGCGGCCTAGAACCCCGCGTTACAAGTCAGATCGGAATGCCCATGACGTCAGACGCCCAGCCCCTGGAACGTGAAGATGGCACCGCGTGGTTTGGCGTCCCGGTCAAACCCCTTCAACCGCTCGATCCCGCGCAGGCGGAAGAGGAGCTGAAGACCCTCGGCCGGTTCGCGGAAGAGAAGGGATGTGAGCGTCTCGCGGCCATGCTCGCCGCGGCAGGGCCGCTGAGGTCCTTTCTGGGTGCTGCCGCCGATCTCTCTCCTTACCTGCGCGACAGCATGCAGATCATGCCGGCAAGCCTGGAAGCGCTGTTCGACCATCCGTTCCGGGAACGGCTCGACGCGCTGAATGGCGAGATCGAGGCTGCCGCCATCGCGGAAGGCGCGACGGAAGCGAGCGTGATGAAGGCGCTGCGGCGGCTCAAGCGCGAGGCGCATTACCTGATCGCGCTCGGCAGCCTTGGGGGCGAGAGCGACGCCGAGACGACCGTCCGGCGGCTGAGCAGTCTCGCGGATGCCTGCGTGCGCGCGGCAGTCAAGTTTCTGCTGCTCGACGCCAACCGGCAGGGCAAGCTCAGGCTGCCCGATCCCACCGTGCCCGAGCCCGGCTCGGGGTGGATCGTCCTCGCCATGGGCAAGCTCGGCGCGCGCGAGCTCAACTATTCCTCCGACATCGACCTGATCGTGCTGATCGACCCGACGGCTCCCGCCGTTCCCGAGCCCTACGAGGCGGTGGAGACCTTCGTGCGGCTCACCCGTCGGCTGATCCGCATCCTGCAGGACCGAACCGAAGACGGCTATGTGTTCCGAACCGACCTCAGGCTCAGGCCCGATCCGGGCTCGACGCCGCTGGCCATTCCGGTGAATGCTGCGCTCCACTACTATGAAAGCCGCGGCCAGAACTGGGAGCGCGCGGCAATGATCAAGGCCCGCGCGGTGGCGGGCGACATTGCCGCGGGCGAAGCCTTCCTGCGCGAGCTGCAGCCTTACGTGTGGCGCAAGTATCTCGACTATGCGGCAATCGCCGACGTGCATTCCATCAAGCGGCAGATCCACGCCCACAAGGGCCACGGCGAGGTGGCCGTGCTCGGCCACAACGTGAAGCTCGGGCGCGGCGGCATCCGCGAGATCGAGTTCTTCGTCCAGACCCAGCAGCTCATCGCGGGCGGCCGCTTCCCGGAATTGCGGGAGCGCGAGACCGTGGCCAATTTGCACCGGCTTGGCTCGCGGGGCTGGATCACGCCGGAGGCCGAGAAGGATCTCGTCAGCAGCTACTGGTTCCTGCGGGAGGTGGAGAATGCCGTGCAGATGGTGGCGGACGAGCAGAAGCACACGCTGCCCGCCGACGGCGAGGGGCTCCGGCGCATCGCCTTCATGCTTCGCTTCCCCGACGAGGAAGCCTTCGCCGAGGCGTTCCGAAGTACGCTACGCACCGTCGAAAAGCATTATGCGGCCCTGTTCGAGGCGGCTCCGCAGCTTTCGCGCAAGCTCGGCAATCTGGTCTTCACAGGCGACGTGGACGATCCCGGCACGCTGGAAACACTCACGAACCTCGGCTTCCAGCGGCCCAGCGACATCTGCCGCGTGATCCGCGGCTGGCACTTCGGACGCTACAAGGCCACCCAGTCGGCGGAGGCGCGGGAGCGGCTGACGGAACTCACGCCGGCGCTGCTCGAAGCTTTCGGGCAGACGCAGCGGGCGGACGAGGCGCTGATGCGCTTCGACGAGTTCCTCGCGGGGCTTCCCGCCGGAATCCAGCTGTTCTCGCTGCTTCAGTCCAATCCCGGACTGCTGCAACTGCTCGTGATGATCATGGGGGCGGCTCCCCGACTGGCCGGCATAATCACGCGGCGTCCGCATGTCTTCGACGGCCTGCTCGACCCCGGGCTGCTGGCGGAGCTGCCTAGCCGGGAGTACCTGTCCGAGCGGCTCGACACGTTTCTCTCGGGCGCCACGGCACTAGAGGAAGTCCTCGACCGGCTGCGCATCTTTGCGGCCGAGCAGAAGTTCCTGATCGGCATCCGGCTGCTGGCCGGCAGCATCGACGGACAGCGCGCGGGTCGCGCTTTCTCGGATCTTGCGGACCTGACCATCCGGTCGGCGCTCGCCGCCGTGCAGCGGGAGTTCGAGCGCAATCACGGGGGCGTCGCTGGCGGGCGCGTGGCGATCCTCGGGATGGGCAAGTGGGGCAGCCGCGAACTTACCGCAGGGTCGGACATCGATCTCATCCTGCTCTACGACCACGATCCCGCGGCGGAGCAGTCGGACGGGCCGAAGCCGCTGCATCCGTCGCAATACTATGGCCGTCTCACGCAGCGGCTGATCGCGGCCGTCTCCGCGCCGACCGCGGAGGGCGTTCTTTACGAGCTCGACCTCAGGCTGCGGCCATCCGGCAACAAGGGACCGGTGGCGACGCATATCGAGGCCTTCCGCAAGTACCAGCACACGGAGGCGTGGACCTGGGAGCATATGGCGCTCACGCGAGCACGGGCGGTGGCTGGCGACGCGGACCTGTGCGAAAAGGTTGAACGGGAAGTGCGGGACATTCTCGCGGTGAACCGCCCGGAGCGGAAGATCAAGGACGACGCGCGCGAGATGCGGCAACTCATCGAGACGGAAAAGCCGCCGCACAATGCCTGGGATCTGAAGCTCGTGCCGGGCGGACTGATGGACCTCGAATTCATCGCGCAGGTGGGCACGCTCCTGGGCCGTGTCGTCGGCGAGAGGATGACAGGCACCTACGACATCCTCGCTCATCTGTCGCCCGACTTCGCCGATCCGCAGACGGTGGCGGAGCTCACCGAGGCGCACCGCCTCTACACGGAGATCGAGCAGGTGGTGCGCCTCTGCCTCACCGGGCCCGTCGACCCGGAGAACATCCCACCCGGCCTCGCCGACACGCTGCTCCGGCGGCTCGACCTGCCCAATCTCGAGGTGCTGGAGGCATACCTGGAAGACATGAGCGAGAAGGTCCGGGCGCACTTCGAGCGGTTGCTGGGATAGGGCTGCCGGGGCAGAAGGGGAGTGGTGCGCGAAGACTGACTGCTCTTTCGCGTCAGGCGTCCATCGGGATGCGGACGCGGACCACCGTACCCACACCCTCCTTCGAGCGGATGCGGAGCGAGCCGCCGTGCATGTCGGCGAGCGAGCGCGAGATGGCGAGGCCGAGGCCTGAGCCGGTGTGGCTCTTGGAGAACTGGTTCTCCACCTGCTCGAAGGGGCGGCCGAGCTTCTTCAGTGCCTCGCGCGGGATGCCGCAGCCGGTATCCTTGATGAGCAGGACCAGCGAACCGCTGACCGTGCGGGCGCGCAGGTTGACCTTGCCGCCCTGGCCGGTGAACTTCACCGCGTTTGACAGGAGGTTCAGCAGGATCTGCTTGAGCGCGCGGCGGTCGGCGTTGAGCGCGATAGAGTCCGGAATGTCGGTCGTGACCTCGATGTCCTTCTTGGAGGCCTGCAAGGAGACGACGCGCACGGCCTCCAGGATGAGCGGGCACAGGTCCACCGGCTCGCGGTGGATGGTGAACTGTCCGGCCTCAATCTTGGACATGTCGAGGATGTCGTTGATCACGCCGAGCAGGTAGGTGCCGCTGGCATAGATGTCGGAGACATATTCCTTGTAGCGCTCGTTGCCGAGCGGCCCGAAGATCTGCTGCTCCATGAGCTCGGAGAAGCCGATGATGGCGTTGAGCGGCGTGCGCAGCTCGTGCGACATGTTCGCCAGGAATTCGGACTTGGCGCGGTTCGCTGCCTCGGCGCGCTCCGTCTCCTTCATGTATTCGCGGTTGAGCTGAACCAGCTCGCGCGAGCGTTCCTGCTCGGCCTTGCGGGCCATGTAGAGGTCGTGGATGGTCGCCATCAGGCGGCGCTCGCTCTCGACGAGCTTGTCCTGCTGCTGCTTGATCTGGCTGATGTCCGTGCCCACAGCCACGGTGCCGCCGTCGCGGGTCTTGATCTCGGTGACTTGCAGCCAGCGGCCGTCGGCAAGTTGGCGCTCCAGGGTCACGGCGCCACTGGTATCGCTCATCGGCGTAAGGCGGCGCTCGGAGCGGACCGGGCTCATGCGCGCCTCGATCTCCTCGCGGCGCATGCCGGGTTCGATCTCGTCGGCGTTCAGGCCGCTATCCTGCAGGAACTTGGTGTTGCACATCACCAGGCGGTTGGACGAATCCCACAGCACGAAGGACTCGGTGATGTTCTCGATCGCGGTGCGCAGGCGCTGGTCCGCAGCTTCCGAGCGCTGGGCGAGCGAGCGCTGCTCCGACACGTCCACGGCGATGCCGATCAGGTGGATCTCGGACGCGTTCGGGTCCACCACCTGGGCGCGGGCGCGGATCCAGACCCACTGGCCCCAGGCATTGCGCATGCGGAAGATCTGGTCGATGTGGTCGACCTCGCGCGACATGATGCGGTTGGCCATCGCGAAGAGGTCGGTGTCCTCGGGGTGGACGATGCTCGCCACCTCGCCGAAGGAGAGCATGGAGTCGGTCGGCTCGTAGCCGAGGATCTCGAACATGGAGCGCGACCAGTACATGCGCCCGCGCGACAGGTCCCAGTCCCACAGGCCGCTCTTGCCGCGCAGCAGTGCCAGCTCGATGCGCTGGTGCGCCTCGACATACATGCGGTCGGCAGCTTCGGCGCGCGCGGCCTGGCTGAAATAGGCGTAGAGGATCGCCATCAGCACGCCCGCCATCAGCACGAAGAGCGTGACGTTGAGCGAGACCGCCCGGCGCCAGCCGAGGAAGATCGACTCCGTGGGGGCAAGCACGATCGCGGCGGCCTTGCGGCCCGGCACGATGTCGACGGCGGCAAGCCAGTCGACGTTGTTCATGGTGACGTTCAACACGCCCGCGCGGCTGCCGAACATCAGCAACGGCTGGGCGCCCGCGATCAGGTTCTCGAGCGGACGGTTGAGCATGAAATCGGAGCCGTCGCCAATCGCCGCGATGGCGACGAAATGCTCGTCGGTGAGAGCCACCACCCAGTTGCGCGGAATGCCGGCCTGCGCAGCCGTCTCGGTAAGCAGGTTGCGGGCCATCTCAGGATCGGGGGCGGTCTCGTTCGAGGCGAGCTGGATGGACTGGCTGAGCGTGGTCGCCATCAGGCTCAGCATCGAGCGCGTGTCCCGCTCGATGTCGTCGCGCCAGGCCATGAGCGACAGCGCGCGAACGGCGGCCATCACCAGCAGGAACAGCACGATCAGGATCGGAATGGCCTTGCGGAGATAGGGCTCGATGGCAAGCAGGCGCTCGTAGGCCGGGGCGGCAAGAAGCCTGGCATTGCCTGCCACCTTCGTCCGCCGGCTCAGCCGCCAGCGCCGCCATAGGCCACCCGCGGGCAAACCCCACGCGTCCGCCTTCGCCATCAAAAGGCTCCCTCGTTCCTTGTCCCCAGCCGCTTTAGCCCCAAAGGTTGAGAGCTCTGCGGAATGAATGATCCGTCACCCTCACGAATCACCCATAGGGAATCAGAGCCGATTCGCCTTGTCCAGTGGGGTCCAGCAGAAAGGGCACGCAACGACGCTGTGCGAGCGTTGCATGCCCTTGGTTAAGATACGGTTAAGGCCAGCCGGGCTGTTGAGAGGCCGGGCGAAGTCGTTGATCCGTCAGGCCAAAGTGCGTTCCACGATGTCCTTCACGTCGCGCGACAGCGAGGCTTCCGCGTTGATCCTCTCGAGCGCCTTGCGGGCCTCGAGCTGCCGGACCTCCTCCATCGAACGCCACGAGCGGAAGGCGGTGGCGAGACGGGCTGCAACCTGAGGGTTGTGCCTGTCAAGCGACAGGATGATGTCCGCCAGGAACTGGTAGCCGGCGCCGTCGGCCCGGTGGAACCCGGTCTGGTTGCCGGAGGAGAAGGCGCCCACCAGCGAGCGGACGCGGTTCGGGTTCATCAGCGAGAAGGCGGGATGGGCGGTCAGCGACTTAACCCGCTCCAGCGTCGCCGCGCCCGGGATGGTCGCCTGCACCACGAACCACTTGTCCATGACCAGGCCGTTGTCGCGGTAGCGCGCATCGAAGGCGGCAAGCGCCTTCCGGGTCGCCTCGTGCTCCGGGAACTGGTGGGCTAGCACGGTTAGCGCAGCCGCGCGGTCGGTCATGTTGTTGGCGGTCTCGAATTGTAGCGCGGCCAGTTCAGGTGCTGCTTCCGCCGCTGCAAGATAATCCAGCAAGACATTGCGCAGACTCCGCTTTCCGGCACTGGCGGCATCCGGGCTGAAGGGCCCGCTATCGGCATGCTGGTCGTAGATCCTGCGGAAGGCGTCACGTCCCTTGCCGCCGATCTCCCGGCGCAGGGCGTCGCGGGCGGCGCGTACCGCGTCCGGGTCCACATCGTTGCCGATCTCGCGGGCGACATCCGCCTCGGACGGCAGGCTCAGGGCCAGCGCCCGGTAGGCGGGCTCCAGGCCGTCATTGCCGGCAATCTCGATCGCAGCCTCGACGAGTGCCGCATCGAAGTCGTGCGGCTTGCCCTCCTTCTCCCGCGCGGCGGCGGCGATCAGCGCCTCGACGAAGAGGCTGTTCAGCGCCTCCCAGCGATTGAAGAGATCGCTGTCGTGGCGGGCGAGGAACAGGCGGTCCTCTTTCGTGAGATCCTGGTTGAGGACGATCGGGGCGGAGAAGCCGCGGTTGAGCGACAGAACCGGGCGCGAGCCCACACCCCGGAAGCGAATCGTCTGGCTGGCGGCGGTGAGGTGGATCACGCCGTCGTTCACCTCCGCGCCCTCGACGGAGCCCATTTCCATTTCATCGCCGTTGGGGCCGAGCAGGCCGAAGGCAAGGGGGATGTGCATGGGCTTCTTCACCGCCTCGGAGGGTGTGGGCGGAACCGTCTGGCTGATGTTCACCTCGAAATCGCCGGTGGCCGGGTCATGGCTGGTCGTGACCGTCACGCGCGGCGTTCCCGCCTGGTGGTACCACAGCGCGAACTGGGTGAGGTCGCGGCCGGAAACCTCCGCGAAGCACGCCAGAAAGTCCTCGATGGTGACGGCCTGGCCGTCATGCCGCTCGAAATAGAGGTCCATACCGGCGCGGAACTTCTCCGGGCCCAGGATGGTGTGGATCATGCGCACAACCTCGGAGCCCTTCTCATAGACCGTCGAGGTGTAGAAGTTGTTGATCTCCTTGTAGCGGCGCGGGCGGACCGGATGGGCGAGCGGGCCCTGGTCCTCGGGGAACTGGAGGGAGCGCAGGTTGCGCACCTCGGCAATCCGCTTCACGGGACGGGAACGCTGGTCGGCCGAGAACTCATGGTCTCGGTAAACGGTCAGGCCCTCCTTCAGGCAGAGCTGGAACCAGTCGCGGCAAGTGATTCTGTTTCCAGTCCAATTGTGGAAGTACTCGTGAGCGATGACCGCCTCGATGCCGGCATAGTCCACGTCCGTCGCGGTCTCAGGGTCAGCCAGCACGTACTTGTCGTTGAAGATGTTCAGGCCCTTGTTCTCCATCGCGCCCATGTTGAAATCCGACACGGCGACGATGTTGAATACGTCCAGGTCATACTCGCGGCTGAAGCGTTCCTCGTCCCAGCGCATGGAGCGCTTGAGCGCGTCCATCGCGTAAGTGGCGAGCGGTTCCTTTCCGTGCTCCACATAGATCCCGAGGGCCACCTTGCGGCCGGAGGCCGTGGTGAAGGTATCATGGATCGAGCCGAGATCACCGCCCACCAGCGCGAAGAGATAGGACGGCTTCGGAAACGGATCGTGCCAGACGGCATAGTGCCAACCGTCTGCCAAGTCCCCGTGCTCGACCGGATTGCCGTTCGACAGCAGGACCGGGGCCTCAGCCTTGCGTGCCTCGATGCGCACTTGGAAAGTGCTGAGATTGTCCGGCCGGTCGAGGTAATAGGTGATGCGGCGGAAGCCTTCAGCTTCGCACTGGGTGCAGTAGTTGCCCTTCGACTGATAGAGTCCCATCAGCGCCTTATTGGTTACAGGCGAGACCTTCGTCACGATCTCAAGCTCAAAGAACTTCTCGGCGGGAACAGCGCGGATCTCGAGCCGGTCCGGGGTGGCCGTGTAGCCTTCCCCGGCGAGCGGCGCGCCGTTCAGGCCGAGGCTTTCGAGCACCAACCCGTCGCCATCGAGCACGAGCGGCGCGTTGGCAGCCACGCCATCCCGGCGTTCGACCGTGAGCTTCGCGGTGACGAGCGTCGCGTGCGGATCGAGCCGGAACAGGAGGTCGGTGTGCGTTATGCGGTAATCGCTCGGCCTGTAATCCTCCAGACGAAACACCTGTCCGGTATCCGTGCGCATCTCTACTCTCCTGTTCGACTGCGGGACGTGAAAGGTTGAAGTGCGAGGACTTTACACACTGGTGAAGGTGAACAACACTAACCCCTGCATTTGATAGTCGCTTCATCAGTTGCAAGGAACCTTGCCGTGACAGTTATTACACGGAAATTCGGCGTGGGTGCGTCGGTCCTGCGCAGGGAGGACGATTCCTTCATCCGCGGGCGCGGGCGGTACACGGACGACATCGTCCCCGAAGGCGTGCTGCACGGCTATGTGCTGCGCTCGCCTGTCGCCAAGGGGCGGTTCACCATCGGTTCGCTCGAGGCCGCGCGCGAGGCGCCCGGCGTGCACCTGATCCTGACGGGCGAAGATGTGGCCCATCTCAAGGATCTGCAGGTCGACGGCAGAATGCCGAAGGGACCGGACGGGAAGCGTCCGCCTTCGCGCGACATTCCAATCCTTTGCCGCGACCGCGTGCAATACGTGGGCGATGCGGTGGCCTTCATCGTGGCCGACAGCCGGCTCGCCGCACAGGATGCGGCCGAGCTCATCGAGGTCGATTACGAGGCGGAGGAGCCCGCCGTGCGGACGGCGACGGCGCTCGATCCCGAAACGCCGCTCGTGTGGCCGGAACTCGGCAGCAACCTGGCCTTCCTCCATCACATCGGCGACAAGGCGCGCACCGACGAGGCGTTTGCCAAGGCTGATCACCGTGTGAAGATCAGCTTCTACAACAATCGGCTCGTGGCGAATTACATGGAGCCGCGGGCGGCGATCGGCGAGTGGCGCGCTGACGAGGACCGCTTCGTGCTCACTGTCGGCTCGCAGGGTGTCCATTCGTTCCAGAGCAGGCTCGCAGACGTGTTCGGGATTCCGAAGGAAAAGCTCAGGGTCATCACCCCGGACGTTGGCGGCGGCTTCGGCACGAAGGGCTTCGTGTTCCGCGAATACGCGCTGGTGCTGGAGGCCGCGAAGCGGCTCGGCCGACCGGTCAAGTGGGCGAGCGACCGCAACGAGCATTTCCTCACCGACAGCCAGGGGCGCGACAACTGGGTGACGGCCGAGATGGCCCTCGACAGCACGGGCCGGTTCCTCGGCCTCAGGGTTGAGCTTCTCTCCAACCTCGGCGCCTATGTGCACGAGTTCGGCCCCTTCATCGCCACCGGCGGCGTGACGATGACGACCGGTGTCTACGACCTGCAGGCGATCGACGTGACCGTGAAGGGCGTCTACACGAACACCTGCCCGGTCGATGCCTATCGCGGGGCAGGGCGGCCGGAGGCCGCGTTCCTTATCGAGAAACTGGTCGAGGAATGTGCCCGTCAGCTCGGCATGCCCCGCGAGGAGATCCGGCGGCGCAATTTCATCAAGCCGGAACAGTTCCCGTACCGCACGCCGGGCGGCCGCACCTACGAGCTCTGCGAGTTCGACGGCCACATGACGCGGGCGATGGAGCTCGCGGGATGGCACACGTTCGAGGAGCGGCTGGAAGAGTCGCGCAAGCGGGGCAAGCTGCGCGGGATCGGCATGTCCACCTATATCGAGGCCTGCGCCTTCCCCGGTTCGGAGCCCGCACACCTGAAGCTCGAACAGGACGGTTCAGTCACGCTCTTCATAGGCACGCAATCGAACGGGCAGGGTCATGCCACGGCCTATGCCCAGATCGTCGCTGAGAAGCTCAACATCGACGTGTCGAAGGTGAACGTCCGACAGGGCGACACGGACGAGCTCGACTCGGGTGGCGGCACGGGCGGCTCGCGCTCCATCCCGCTTGGCGGCGTCTCGTCGGCGCTGGCGGGCGAGGATCTGGCGAAAAAGATCAGGAACCTCGCGGCGGATGAACTTGAAGCCTCGGCTGCCGACATCGAGCTCGTCGAAGGCGTGGCGCGCATCGTCGGCACCGATCGGTCGGTGAGCTTCGCGGAGATCGCGCGCAAGGCGAAAAGTCCCGAAGATATCAAGGGTTTCGGAGAATTCGTTCAGCCGGAACCGACCTATCCCAACGGCACGCACATCTGCGAGGTGGAAATCGACCCGGACACCGGCGCCACGAAGGTGGTCGCCTACACGATCGTCGACGACTTCGGTGTCACGGTCAACCCGATCCTGCTCGAGGGGCAGATCCACGGGGGCGTGGTTCAAGGCGTCGGTCAGGCGCTGCTGGAGGATACCGTCTATTCGGACGACGGGCAGCTCGTCACGGCCACTTTCCAGGACTACTCCATGCCGCGCGCGGACCTGATGCCGATGATCCGCTTCGAAACCCGCAACGTTCCCTCGACCTACAATGCCCTCGGCATGAAGGGCGCGGGCGAGGCGGGCACGGTCGGCGCGACGCCGGCGGCGCTCAACGCCGTGGTCGACGCGCTCTCGCGGGCATACGGCATCTCCCATGTCGAAATGCCGGCTACTCCGCGGCGGATCTGGGAGGCGATCCAGGCGGCGAGGAAGGCTGCTGGAAGGCAGTAGCCGACTCTGCGGCAATCGGTTAGGTATTATCAGGGATCAAGATCGCATGTCCGGCGGCAACGCAGCCGCCGGCTTTCATTCTTGAGTGGGCTTCATCTTCATGGCTGCCGGTGACCGCCGGCGGTCGTCTGGCAAGAAATCGAAACATGAATCAGTCGGCGCGGGGTGCGAGTGTTGAGCGGAAGCCGCTCGTCGGCATTGCCCTGAAGGTTCTTTCCGTCGCGTCCTTCATGCTGATGAACTCATTCATCAAGGCCGCGGGACAGGTGCCCGCCGGCCAGATCGTGTTCTACCGTTCGTTCTTCGCGCTGGTTCCCGTCTTCGCCCTGCTTGCGTGGCAGCGAGAGCTGGGGCTTTCCTCCTTCTACACGAAAAGGCCGCTCAGCCATTTCTGGCGCGGTTTCGTCGGCGTCTGCTCCATGTCGCTGGGGTTCTTCGCGCTCACCCGGCTGCCGCTGCCGGATGCGGTCACGCTCGGTTACGCGCAGCCGCTGATCGTGGTTGTGCTGTCAGCCGTCGTCCTCGGGGAGACCGTGCGCATCTACCGCTGGAGCGCTGTGGTGGTTGGCTTCATCGGCGTGGTGATCATCGCCTGGCCGAACCTCTCGCTGATCCGCGGGCACGGACTGGCAGCCGACCAGGTGCTCGGTGTGCTGGCGGCAATCGCCAGCGCGGGCTCGTCGGCGGTGGCCATGATGCTGGTGCGGCGGCTCGTCTCCACCGAGAAGACCAGCACCATCGTCATCTGGTTCTTCATCAACGCATCGATCCTCTCGCTGATGACGATGCCGTTCGGCTGGGTCGATCTTTCCGTCACCCAGCTTTCCTGGCTCATCCTCGCGGGCTTCTGGGGAGGGGTGGGGCAGATGTTGATGACCCACAGCTACCGCTTTGCGGAACTCTCGACCATCGCACCGTTCGAGTACACCTCGATCATCATGGCGATCGTCATCGGCTATTTCGTCTTCGGTGACATACCGACCGTCTACATGCTGACGGGTGGCGCGATCGTTGTCGGAGCGGGGCTGTTCATCATCTGGCGCGAACAGAAGGTCGGAGCGCAGATCGCGCCCGCCCGCAAGGTGGAGCGGCAGGGCGGCGTTTGAGCCGCCGGCGATCGCGGACAAAGTCCTTGAGCGCCCACGAGACCGCCCACGAGAAGCGGGAGGGTCAGGCGCTCAGTTCCTCCAGCTTGATCTGGATCTCCATAAAGTCATGCCAGGCCAGCTTCTTGTGCTGCGGATTGCGCAGGAGATAGGCCGGATGGAGGGTTGGCATGGTCGGGATCTGCTCGCCGCCCGGCGTCAGGTGCGCCGACCAGGTGCCGCGCAGGCGCATGATGCCGGTGGTGGTCTTGAGCAGCAGCTTGGTTGATGGATTGCCGAGGGTGACGAGCACCTTCGGGCGCACAAGCTCGATGTGCCGCTCGATGAACGGGCGGCAGATCTCCGTTTCCATCGGCGATGGGTCGCGGTTGCCCGGTGGCCGCCACGGAATGACGTTGGTGATGTAGGCGTTCGTCCGGTCGCGCCCGATGGCCGCCAGCATGCGGTCCAGGAGCTTTCCGGAGCGGCCGACGAACGGCTTGCCCTCGAGGTCCTCCTCGCGGCCGGGTGCCTCGCCCACCAGCATCAGGTCGGAATTCGGATTGCCGTCGGCAAAGACGAGGTTCTTCGCCGTGAACTTGAGATTGCAGCCATCGAAGCCCGCCAGGATCTCGTGCAGTTCCTCGATGGTCTTCGCCTCACGCGCCATCTCGCGGGCACGGGCGGCCTGGGTGTCGTCAGGAACGGCAACACCCCTGGATGAGATCTGCGCCACCGGCGCCGCCGGAGCCGGAATGGACGATGCTGCTGCCGGCCGCGGCGCCTGATCAGGTCGTTGCTGCGCCTGCCCCCGTGCGGAACCTCTTCCGGACGACTGCGGCGAGAGGCGGTTCTGGGGTATTTCCTCCAGGGCCGCATCCACGCCCGCATCGGCGTAGAACGCAAGCAGGTCACGCAGGGATGCAGGGTCAAACGGCGTCGAGGACATCATGGGGTCTAATGTTCACGTTGGGGATGGCAAGGCAAGTGCCGCAGGGCGATACCGCACCAAAAAATGGCTCATACGGGACAGGATGGCCATTCCTCCGGGGCGCCGTTCGGCCCCAGCGTGCGGGGGAATGAACCCTTCCGCACAGAATGACCGGTGAATCCGGGGAGCCCTGCGACAATCCAAAGGGCAAATAATGTTTTATCGCGTGACGTGATGCGCTATAGGCCCATCAGCACTAGCCACAGGCACGTGAGCGCGACGGTTTTGGAGGGATGAATGACTGAGCGTGAAAGCATGGAATTCGATGTCGTGATCGTCGGGGCGGGTCCCGCAGGCCTCGCCGCGTCGATCAGGCTGAAACAGCTTAATCCCGAGCTTTCCGTCGTCGTTCTCGAAAAGGGCGCCGAGGTCGGCGTTCACATTCTCTCCGGCGCCGTGGTGGACCCGATCGGTATCGATCGGCTGTTGCCGGGCTGGCGCGAGGAGGATGACCATCCGTTCAAGACCCCGGTCAAGGAAGACCACTTCCTGGTGCTCGGACCGGCCGGGTCCTTGCGGATGCCGAACTTCCTGATGCCGCCTCTCATGAACAACCACGGCAACTACATCGTTTCCCTCGGAAGCGTGTGCAAGTGGCTGGCGCAGAAAGCCGAAGCGCTGGGCGTCGAGATCTATCCGGGCTTTGCCGCCGCCGACCTCATCATCGACGAGAACAATGCCGTCACCGGCGTGATCACCGGTGACATGGGCGTGGAGAAGGACGGCACGCCCGGCCCGAACTACCAGCCGGGCATGGCGCTGCTCGGCAAGTATGTGCTGATCGGCGAGGGCGCCCGCGGTTCGCTCGCCAAGAAGCTCATCAATCACTACAAGCTTTCGGAGGGGCGCGAGCCGCAGAAGTTCGGCATCGGCATCAAGGAGCTGTGGGAGATCAAGCCCGAGAACCACAAGCGCGGCCTTGTGCAGCACTCCTTCGGCTGGCCGCTCGACGGCTCGACGGGCGGCGGTTCGTTCCTCTACCACTTCGACGAGAACCTCGTCGCCGTCGGCTTCGTGGTGCACCTCAACTACAAGAATCCGTATCTGTCGCCGTTCGAGGAATTCCAGCGCTTCAAGACGCATCCGGCCATCCGCGGCACGTTCGAGGGCGGCAAGCGCATCGCCTACGGCGCCCGCGCCATCACCGAAGGCGGCTGGCAGTCGGTGCCGAAGACGGTGTTCCCGGGCGGCGTGCTGATGGGCTGCTCAGCCGGCCTCGTCAATGTGCCGCGCATCAAGGGCTCGCACAACGCGGTGCTGTCCGGCATCCTCGCCGCCGAGAAGGTGGCCGAGGCGCTCGCCGCCGGCCGCGCCCATGACGAGCTCACGGCTTACGAGGAAGAGTGGCGCACGTCGGAAATCGGCAAGGACCTGAAGCCGGTCCGCAACGTCAAGCCCTTGTGGTCGAAGTTCGGCACCTGGCTCGGTATCGGGCTCGGCGGTCTCGACATGTGGATGAACACGCTGTTCGGCTTCTCGCCGTTCGGAACGCTGAAGCACGGCAAGACGGACGCCGCATCTCTGGAACCCGCCTCGAAGTACAAGCCGATCGATTACCCGAAGCCGGACGGCGTGCTCACCTTTGATCGCCTGTCGTCGGTGTTCCTGTCCAACACGAACCACGAGGAGAACCAGCCGGTTCACCTCAAGGTTGCGGACCTGGACTTGCAGAAGCGCTCGGAGCTGGAGGTGTTCGCAGGACCCTCGACCCGCTACTGCCCGGCGGGCGTGTATGAGTGGACCGACGCCGACGGCAACCCGGTTGCCGGCGCGCCGGAAGAGATCCGCAAGCGCGCGGACGTCCGCTTCGTCATCAACGCGCAGAACTGCGTCCACTGCAAGACCTGCGACATCAAGGATCCGAACCAGAACATCAACTGGGTGCCGCCGCAGGGCGGCGAGGGCCCCGTCTACATCAACATGTGATGCGGGAACGCATCCCTTGATTCACAAAGGCCGGGGCTGTCCCCGGCCTTTTCCGTCAGTGCATCCGGTACGGTCGCAGCCGTCGATCCGGGTCGGACATGAACGATGCCCGACGAACAAATCAGGTCGTTTTCCAGTCGCTGCGGGATGCGGTGCCGACCGGGCCGGTCCTTCTGATCGTCCAGTTCCAGTTGTTGCGGCGGACGTGCACCGCAGGCTGGGGCTCGGTCGGCAGGATGCCGAATTCGAACAGCAGGGGCAGATGGTCGGACCCCACTGACTCCAGGCGTGTGACGGATACGGGCACGACCCGGCCCTTCACGAAGATGTTGTCGATCGGAAGGCCCGCATAGCGGCGGACCACGTCGGGCGCACTGCGGATGAACCAGGTCGGACCGATGTTACCGAGCGGCTTGAGATCGCCGGCCGCAGCCAGCATGCGGACCGTGTGGCTCCACCAGACAGCGTTGAGATCGCCCGCCAGGATGGCGGAGGAGGGCAGCTTCTCCTGGATGATCGGCGCCAGGATCTTGCGCACATGCCAGTGCTGCGCGTGTGGCCAGGGCCAGCCGAGATGGATGGCCCCGATGTCGACCGCCGCTCCGCCGAAGTTGACCGTCGCGATGGCGAGCGAGCCGCGGCTGTAGCATTCGGCGCGAGAAGGGTGCAGGAACGGGCGCCGCGAGAGAATGGCTACACCGCCCACATGGCTCGAGCCCTCGCAGATGACGCGATAGGGATAGGCGTGCTCGATGAGCTTCAGTTCCTCGCGCCAGGCGTCTGAAACCTCGTCAAGGGTGATCACGTCCGGCTGAACGCGGCCAATCAGCGACAGCACCTGCTTCGGCGTGCGGTTGTCATAGCGCAGGTTAAGCTGCAGCAGACGGTAGCGCGCGGGGCCGGCGTCCATGGCCGTGGCCGCCGCGTTGGCAACGCTGATGCCCGACGGGTTGGCGAGCGTGCTGGCAATGGCCGCTACCGACAGGATGGCGAGCGCAAGCGCGATGCTGCGCAGGGTCCGCTCAAAAGAGGTCGGAATGGCCAGCAGGGCGATCAGAACCGCCAGATGCAGCCGAAAATGCGCGAGGCTGTCCAGGGCCGGATGCACAGCCCCCCAGTATCCAAGCACGAGCGGGATCGTGAGGATCACTGCAATCAGAGCTGCCCTGGGCGCCCAGTGTCGAAGCTTTGTCATTGGAACGTTGTATATGGAACCCCGATGCCGAACCAAGCTGGCGCATCGCCACACGCGAAAAAATGACGCTGCCGACCGAATGATCAAATCATATGATGTGGAAAAATGTCTTTGGAAAAGGCGCAAGTTCAGCGTCTATATTGAAAACTGATAGTAGACTCTAACAATTCTTAAGAAGCACTTCCGTTGACGCATGAATATCGGAGCTCAGGGGGGCGTTCCCTGCTTCCTGTAGGGGCGATTTTTCTGCAACGGCGTATGACGTCATTGTCTCACGCTGTGTCCTTTGCCTAAGGCTGAGCCTGAGCCGTCAGACATGCCATCGGTCGCGGACGTGAAGGGCGACGAGGCCCTTCTCATCTGCGACCAAATGCGCTGCAGAATGATGCACCCTTACTGGAAAGCGGTTTCGGCGAAGCTGCGCAGCTTGCGGGAGTGCAGACGCTCCACCGGCATCGCCGCCAGCTTCTCCACGGCACGGATGCCGATCTTCAGATGCTGGGCAACCTGGCGCTTGTAGAAATCGGTCGCCATGCCGGGCAGCTTAAGCTCGCCGTGCAGCGGTTTGTCGGAGACACACAGCAGCGTTCCATAGGGCACGCGGAAGCGGAAGCCGTTGGCGGCGATGGTGGCCGATTCCATGTCCAGGGCAATGGAGCAGGACTGCGAAAGCCTCTGCACCGGCCCGCGCTGGTCGCGCAGCTCCCAGTTGCGGTTATCGATCGTCGCCACGGTGCCGGTGCGCATGATGCGCTTCAGCTCGTAGCCCGACAGGCCGGTGATCTCCGCCACGGCCTCCTGCAGCGCGACCTGGATCTCGGCAAGCGCAGGAAGCGGCACCCAGATGGGCAGGTCGTCGTCGAGCACATGGTCCTGGCGCAGGTAGGCGTGGGCCAGCACGTAGTCACCCAGGTTCTGCGAGTGGCGCAGGCCCGCGCAGTGGCCGAGCATCAACCAGGCATGGGGACGTAACACGGCAATGTGATCCGTGATGGTCTTGGCATTGGAGGGGCCGACGCCGATGTTCACCATGGTGATGCCGGAATGATCGGACCTCTTTAGGTGATAGGCAGGCATCTGCGGAAGCCGCTGAAGGGGCGTGCCCTCCGGAGAGGTCTGGCCGGCGCGGGTGATCGCGTTGCCGGGCTCCACGAAGCTTTCGTATCCGCCGCCGCCGGAGGCCATGAGCTCCCGCGCATAGGCGACGAATTCGTCGATGTAGAACTGGTAGTTGGTGAACAGCACGAAGTTCTGGAAATGCTCCGGCTTGGTGGCCGTGTAGTGCGTCAGCCGGTGAAGCGAGTAGTCGATGCGCGGCGCGGTGAACGGGGCGAGCGGCATCGGTTCGCCCGGCGCGGGCTCGTAGGTGCCGTTGACGATGTCGTCGTCCATGGTCGCCAGATCCGGCACATCGAACAGATCGCGCAACGGACGGCTCAGCTGCTGCACGGCGCCTTCGATGTAGGTGTTCTCGATGAAGGCGAAGTGCAGCGGAATGGGCATTTTCGATTCCGCAACCGTGATGGCCACCCCATGGTTGCGGATCAGCAGGTCCAGCTGCGTGATCAGATAGTTCTCGAAAAGGTCCGGCCGCGTGATCGTCGTCGCGTAGGTGCCGGGCGCGGCAACATGGCCATAGGCAAGACGGGAATCGACGTGCGCGAAGGACGAGGTGGAAAGGCTCACCTCCGGGTAGAAGGCGCGGTAGCGCCTGTCCACCTCTCCGGTGTTGAGCACGTGCTGGAATGCCTCCCGGAGAAAGGCCGTGTTGCGTTCATAGATGGTCCGCAGCGCAGCCACCGCTTCCTCGCCGGTCGTGTAGTCGCGAGGTTCCACGGGATCCGGGCTGGCCACGATTTCAATCGGCTGAGGGTAGATTCGCTTGTCCATGCCTCATTATATGGAGAAGAACGATTTCTTTCGAGGCGTTTGTTTCCCGGAAGACATGAGCGAAGGAGGCCGTCTCCAGCGAGGGCTGGCCCGCCATTTGGAGGTCATCCACATGAGCAGGTTCAAACGAACCGATCCCGGCTCGTTCCGGAAGCGTTCAGTCTCCCACGCAGGACCGCGAGGATGCCGTATCGCAAGGAACAGCCGAAGTCGGCGTCGGATCAATCTCTGCGGCGCGGATTGCTGCATAGATGCCCAGCAAGGCGGTAAAGACGCAGATCATTGAAAAGCGGCGAGCGAGCATGGCTCATTCCCCTTGATTGTCGATTGAGAAGCACCCTTCTGACACTGACACTCAACAGGAACCGAGACAGTCGCGTTTATGGACCAAACCGTGACATAGCTAAGGCACAGATTTTAGTCCAGTAAGGCGCTGGCAAGTTTCGGCCACTCGTCCTACGAAATGCGGGATTAACGAGGAGCAACAGAATGACGGTTCAAAACGCCCCGATTCAACTCCACTACTGGCCGACCCCCAATGGCTACAAGATCACGATCTTCCTGGAGGAGGCCAATGTTCCTTACGAGGTTCATTATGTGAACATCGGCAAGGGCGACCAGTTCAAGCCCGAGTTCCTCAAGATTTCGCCGAACAACCGCATGCCGGCCATCGTCGATCCGGAGGGCCCTGGCGGAGAGCCGATATCCGTCTTCGAGTCCGGCGCGATTCTCCAGTACCTCGGACGCAAGTTCGGCAAGTTCTATCCGCAGGAGGAACGGGCCAGGGTGGAGGTTGAGCAGTGGCTGTACTGGCAGGTCGGCGGTCTCGGGCCGATGGCAGGCCAGGCCCACCACTTCCGCCTGTACGCAAAGGAAAAGATTCCGTATGCGATCGAGCGCTACACCAATGAATGCAATCGCCTCTATGGCGTCATGAACAAGCGCCTGGCGGACCGGGAGTTCCTCGCGGGCGAATACTCGATCGCCGACATGGCCTGCGTCGGCTGGATCCGCTCGCACGAGGGGCAGGGGCAGGACCTCAACGACTTCCCGCACCTCAAACGCTGGTACGAGACGCTGATGGCGCGTCCGGCCGTCCAGCGGGGCATTGCCGTCGGGCAGGAGATGCGCAAGCCGATGACCGACGACGAAAAGAAGATCCTGTTCAACCAGAAAGCACAGTGACGGGAGATGCGGACGGCGTCCCGCGCACCGCCGGACGCTGGCTCCGTCCTGTCCACAGGGCTTCGGTTCCGGCCGAAGCCCTTTGTCTTTGCGGTCCCGGTTAGCAGTCCCGCCTGATTCCATGGTTAGCGGGGGGTGAATGCAAAGGTTAACGATGCGAGGCCCGACTTTGCCGCAAGGCGGCTTTGGTCCGCGCATCTCATGATTAACGCCCACGGGCAATTTACGGAAAGTTGGGAGTTCCTTTTCCCCTTGTTAATCAAGGGATTTAACCTGCCTTTCAAGGCTCCGGCGCCATTCTTCACCCATGAACGCTGAACTGTCCCACAGAAGGACGGGCGGTTCTCAGGAAGGACAGGGACGAAGACAATGAACCACGCCAGCAACAAGGTTTTCGAGACTGCCGGTGCCCATAATGCCAGCGCCGAAGCGCTGTTCCGGCTGGGACTGATGTATGCCGAGGGCCGGGACTGCGAACAGGACCTGGTGGAGGCCCACAAGTGGCTGAACATCGCCGCGATCAGGGGCTCTGTCCAGGCAGCACGGGTTCGTGCAGAACTTGTCTCCCGCATGTCCAAGCTGGAACTGGCGCGGGCGCTGCGCGAGGCACGCACCTGGATGACGATGCACTGACCGTTCCGGCGGTCGATCCGCCAGACATCTCGCTTCACGAAAGAATTCCGGGCTCCCGGGAAACCTGTTCCCTCGTTTCCCGGGGCTGCTCACAAAAGGCGGGCGAAACCGCCTGTCACACCGACCTCCACGCTCTGGGCGGGTGAGCGCTTCCGGCTCCCCGCCCTTTCTCTTCCGTGGCGGCGGAACAGCCCTAACCATCCTCGAACTGGATCAGCACCGTGCCATCTGAGACCTGGACTCCCTCGGCGACGACATGGGCGATCACGCCGTCGCGCGGCGCGATGATCGCGTGTTCCATCTTCATGGCCTCCAGAACGAGCAGGGGCTGGCCCTCCTGCACCTTCTCCCTCTGGGCGACACGGACTAGCTTCACGAGGCCCGGCATGGGCGCACGGATCTGGCTGCCGCTGGCTCCTCCCTTATCCTCGACGCTGAAATCGCGCGTCGAGAAGGTGAAGCTCTCCGCGCGGTCGAAGACCGTCACATGGTTGAGCCAGCGCGCGGCCGGAGGAACCTCGGACGCACCGAAGGTGAAAATCGCCGTGCCTCCCGCGTCGTCAGGCGTCTCGACCCGAACCTCGAAGCGTCCGCCCGCGATGCCACGGATCCAGTATCGCACCGGGCTGTCGCGGTGATAGAGAACGCCCCGGTGCTCGACCGGGTGGAAATGACCGTATGACGTGAGCGCGTCGAACGGATCCTGTGCGTCCGGGGTATGGGAGATGCCGCTCAGGGCAAGGGCCGCCTGGGCGATCACGTGGGGCGAGGGGGAGGGGACGGTGGTGAGCTTCCCCTGGTTGCGGGCGATCAGCCCGGTATCAACCTCGCCGGCCGCAAACTCGTCGTTGGCGACCAGCCGGTGGAGGAAAGTCGTATTCGTGGTGCAACCCGCAATCCGAGTCTGCTCAAGGGCTTCCTTGAGCCCCCGGATTGCGGTTTTCCGGTCCCCCGCGTGAACGATCACCTTCGCGATCATCGGGTCATAGTAGGGACTGACGGTGTCGCCCTCGCGGACGCCCGCGTCGATCCTGAGCTTCACTCCCTCGATGCTTTCCGGAAAGCGGACGTGATGAAGCGTGCCCGTGGCGGGGAGGAAGTCGCGCTCCGGGTCTTCCGCGTAGATGCGGGCCTCGATCGCGTGTCCGCGAAGGTTGATCTCCGACTGTGAGAGCGGCAGAGCCTCGCCCGCCGCGATGCGGATCTGCCATTCCACCAGGTCGATGCCGGTGATCACTTCGGTCACCGGATGCTCGACCTGAAGCCGCGTGTTCATTTCCATGAACCAGAAGGCGTCGGGCCGCAGGCCGCGGCTGGCGTCGGCGATGAACTCGACGGTTCCCGCTCCATAATAGCCAACTGCCCGAGCCGCGCGCACGGCGGCTTCCGTAATGGCGGCGCGCATCGCCTTGCCGATGCCGGGGGCAGGGGCCTCCTCGATCACCTTCTGGTGGCGGCGCTGGCAGGAGCAGTCGCGCTCGAACAGATGCACAATGTTGCCGTGCCTGTCGCCGAAAACCTGTACTTCGATGTGGCGCGGCTTTTCGATGAGCTTTTCGACCAGAACCCGGCCATCGCCGAAGGCTGCCTGCGCCTCGCGCTTGGCCGCCATGAGCGCGGCTGCGAAGTCCTCGGGCCGGTCGACCCTCCGCATGCCGCGCCCGCCGCCGCCAGCGCGCGCCTTGATGAGAACCGGATAGCCGATCTTCTGCGCAGCACCTGCCAGGACGACAAGCTCCTGGGCGTCGCCATGATAGCCCGGCACGACGGGTACACCCGAACGTTCCATCAGGCGCTTCGCAGTGTCCTTGAGTCCCATGGCGCGGATGGAAGAGGGAGAGGGGCCGACGAAGACGAGGCCCGCGGCCTCGACGGCCTCGGCAAACTCGGGGTTTTCGGACAGGAAACCATAACCGGGATGAATCGCCTCCGCCCCCGTGCTCAGGGCTGCGGCAATGATGCGGTCACCCGCAAGATAGTTTTCCGCTGCGCTCAGGCCACCGAGGGCGACGGACTCATCAGCCATTTCCACGTGGAGGGCATGACGGTCGGCATCCGAATGGACCGCGACCGTCGCTATTCCCATCCGGCGCGCCGCCCGAATGATCCTGACAGCGATCTCGCCACGGTTCGCAACCAGAATTTTGCGGAACATCTGCTTCTCCCGGTCCTGTTGGCGGGTCCCCTTTCCCGACTGACGTTTATAACCGGTATCCCGGGCAGCCGCTACTCGCGAGCCGCCGGTCCCCCTGGCAGCTTTCCCTCAAGCGTTACGGTAAACGCTCCTTTCCGCTACTTATTGCAGGCAGTTGCCCCGCTTAAGCTCAGCCTAGTTGTTCGTCTGCACCCCGGCACGTGGGTGCCCTTGTTTCCCGGTTTTCGTTGGTCCGAGTCCACTGCCTGTTCGGCAGTTAGCAGCCTTGCCGAAGAAGAGGACTGTCCATGGAAACTCCCTGCGTGGCTCGCACATGCCCGGCAGAATCCAAATCGCCCTTCGCTCGCAGAGCGAGGGCAGCCGAGAACAGAGCCTGTTCCCACAAACGGAGCATGCCGCGGCAGTTACTGCCAGCGCATGTTTCTTACGCGCTGGCGTTCCGCACGTGCGGGCCAAGGGCAATTCGCGCGACGAACGCACGCCAGGCCGCTTCCGGTTCGGTCGTCCAGATCTGACAGCCGATTGAGGTAATCACATGACCCCCAGAGATCATGCAATTTTCATAATGGACATTGGAATTCTGGATATTGTGCGCAAGCGTCTGCTGTTTGCTTCCACCGCCATGGCTGCCGTCATGCTGGTTGCAACGGGTTACACGGCTGATCTGGATGAAAAGATCATCGAGAAGGGAAGTGTCGAGCTTGACCACAATTGCTCGGATGACAGGTGCGAGCCACCCCGGATGCGGGGCAAGATGTACGACAACAGCGTCGTTGGCCGACTTCCCATTACGCCCAACCTCGAACAAGAGACGCCGGAAGACTATTTGGCGGTACCCTTCCGCATCAGCGTCGATGGCCAGCTGGTGGACGAGTCGGGCAACATCGTCGGAGGAAGCACCTTCGGCTCCAACCCCGACGATCCGCACGTCTTCAAACAGCGGAAAACCGACGTCGATCTCGCCGCGGTCGATATCCAGCTCAAGTTCGACGGGCTGGACCAGAAACCTCTTCTGAACGTGTCGACGGTTCCTATGCGGCGGGTGAAACCGTCAGCTTCCTGGCAACGTCCAACTACTCGGCCTTCATTTCGCGCGCCGAAATCCGGGTTTACCGCGAAGGGAACATGGAGGATTGCATCGCCATCCTTCCGGTCGGGATCACCGGCGTGGCGGACTGGACGATGCCTGACGGCCCCGAAAAAGAATTCACCTATGTCTTGCGCGTCTATGATGACGCCGGCCGGTTCGACGAAACAATCCCGCTTTCCCTGGTGCGGTCCGAAAGCCACGCGGCTTCCGATTCCTCCAACGCGGTGGCACCGGGCATGGCCGAGGATCGGACCGCATTCCGGAACATTCCGGTGCATGGCGGGGCCGTGACCGTGTATGGCAAGAACGTTCCGGAAGGCTACAGCGTCACGATCTTCAACGAACCCGTGCCCGTTGATGCGAACGGTTCCTTCGTCGCGCAGCGCATCCTGCCGCCGGGGGATCATGTGGTCGATATCGGCATTGACGGCCCGATGAAGGGAGGCGGGCTCTACTTCAGCCGCGATGTCAACATTCCCACCAACGAGTGGTTCTATGTCGCCCTGGTCGAGGCAACGATCGGAAAGCAGACCGGCGATCCCGGCATCGAGGATGTGCGTGAAGGGGAGTTCGACAAGATCTACAAGAAGGGCAGGATCGCCTTCTATCTGAAAGGCAAGGTCAAGGGCGAGTACCTGCTGACCGCCGCCGCCGACACGGGCGAGGATGACCTCAAGAACCTCTTCAGGAATCTCGACGCCAAGAGCGCCCGCGAATTCCTGAAACGTATCGATCCGGACAAGTACTATCCCGTCTACGGCGACGACTCCACCTGGGTGGAGGACGCTCCGACCAAGGGCAAGTTCTACGTCCGGCTCGAGCGCGGCGACAGCCACGTTCTCTGGGGCAATTACAAGACCCAGATCACCGGTACCAGTTTCATGGCGAGCAGCCGCGGCCTTTATGGCGCGAATGTCGTCATCAAGTCCGACGGGCAGACGAGCTACGGCGAGAAGAAGACCGAGATCACGGCCTACGGCGCGCTTCCCGACACCGTGCCGCAGACGGACGAGTTCCTGGGGACGGGCGGTTCGACCTACTTCCTGCGGCGCCAGGATATCCTGATCGGGTCCGAGACGGTCATCGTCGAGGTCCGTGACGACGTGAGCGGACGTGTCGTTGAAAGGAAGTACCTCGTCCAGGGCGAGGACTACACCTTCGACCACATCCAGGGCGTCATCATCCTCAAGCGTCCGCTCAGCTCCAGCACGCTCGGTCTCGGTCCGGTGCGCTCCGGCGCGCTCGGCGGAGAGAAGCAGTATCTGGTGGTGAGCTACGAATACATTCCGAGGGCCAGGGACACCAAGGACTACGCCTATGGCGGACGCGTGCAGCGATGGCTCGGCGACAGCGTTCGCGTCGGCATCACCGGCAACGCCGAACGTATCCAGCAGAGCAAGGGCAATGCCGTGGGCGCCGACATCCTGGTGAGACGCTCCCAGTCCACCTACGTGGAGGCCGAGGTGGCGCGCACGACCGGCGCGAACTCGGTGGTGGCAAGGTCCACGGACGGCGGCCTGACAATCACGGAAGGCAGCGGGACCACAGGGCGTTCCGCGCTCGGATGGCGGATCGGGGGACAGGTCGACATGGCCGACATCCGCCGGTTTGGTCTGGAGACCGGAAAGGTCGGCGGCTATTACGAAAAGAAGCAGGATGGCTTTGC